>FWPU01008768.1_pt1 | contig 16733 bp, 17 predicted proteins | sample 2228361 | NCBI WGS metagenome assembly FWPU01 (sample SAMEA103939777, study PRJEB20133) | metagenome
TCGTCACCCAAGGTGGGAGCCGGATGCGGTAATGCCGCACGTCCGGATCTGTGGAGGGGGGCAGGGGCAACCCTGCTCCCTACTCCGTTAGGGCTCCGGCCAGTGGCTTCCGCGGCGGATCGGTCAGCGAAAACATTGACTCTACATCGGAATAGGAGCAGAGAAGGCCGCTGCGAGATTCGAAGGAGGTCGACAGAGAGCCGAGAGGGTGACTGCGTGCGCCCGGTGGCGGCCGGGGCGTGAGTCACGAAGGGGGCCGAGCCCCCAGTTTGTGAGCTCCAGATGCGACGCTGGTCCGTGGCTACCTCCCTTTTCGTCTCGCTCGCCGGCATGCCGATCGCCGGCCGGAACGCCCATGCGATCGATCTGCGCCTGGAGCCGAGCATCCTCGGCCAGGTGCGCGAGGGCTACTGGTCCGACGAGACCGAGGCGCCGATCGAGGTCTACGGCGACTTCGGCGTGTCCGGGCTGCCGCACGGCACGACGCTCGACACCTACTTCCGCCTCGAGGAGGACTTCGCGCGCTGGGACGACGAGGCCGACTTCTTCATCGGAGCGATGCGGGTGCCCGCGGCGCCGGGCGAGCTCGACGTCCAGCTCGGGCGCCAGATCGTCGCCGAGTCGCCGGTCGGGCTGTGGGACGCGGACTCGGGCCAGGTCCGGGTCGGGGGCGACGGCACGCCGCTGTCGTTTACCGTCTTCGGCGGGCAGCCGCGCTACTGGGAGCCGACCTTCGGGCCGGAGCTGATCTCGCAGGACGAGCAGATCTTCGGCGGCTCGATGCGCCTCATGCGCTTTCGCGGCGGCGCGGTCGCGCTCGGCTACCTGCAGCAGAACCGGCAAGGCCGCGAGCTCATGCAGCAGGTGACGCTTTCCGGCACGCGGACCTTCGCCGAGCTGCCCGGCTGGCCGAGCCTGTACGGCAACTTCGCCTTCGACTCGGACCGCGCCAACGTCGACCAGGTGCGGGTCGGCGTGCAGAGCTTCGTCTGGCGACCGAACCTGCTGCTCAACTTCGAGAGCGGCTACTACAAGCCGCAGGACCGCGGCGACGTCGTCATGCGGGACCTCGATCGTCGCGAGGATTCCGTCTTCCAGCTCTTCTCGGTGAGCGAGCTGCTCCAGTTCCGCGGCGGGTTGCGCTACCAGATGTCGCGCACGCTGTCCGCCTTCACCGACCTCTCCTACCAGCGCTACGAGCAGACGCGGGACTCGTTCGTCGACGGCTACGTGTGGAGCACGGGCGCGCTGTACCTGCCGGGCGGCGACGGGCTCGAGGCGGTCCGCGTCGAGTACTACGGCATCGACGGCGTCGGCGGCAGCGTGAACGGCGGGCGCATCTACTACGAGAACCGTGTCTACGAGCAGATCCTGTTCCGCGCCAAGTGCGACATCGCCTACTACGACAAGGCGACGAGCCACGACGGCACCGCGATCGGCAGCCTGGTTGGCGTCGGCTACGAGCTCGCGCAGGGGCTGGTCGCCGAGGTCAACTTCGAGGCCAACCGCAACCAGCTCTTCCCCGAGGACTACCGCTTCGGCTTCTTCGTGACCTACAGCGCCGGGTACACGACGCAGCCCGAGCTGCGTCGGGACTACGTCGGCAACGACTGGCGGCCCTGGCCGTGGGCGCCGGCGCAGACGGGACCGGCGTCCTGGGGCCCGCGGCCGGCGCGCTGGACGCGCGACCCGGGCCTGCCCGCGAGCGGCTGGGCGGCGCCGACCTTCGCCGCCGTCGCCGCGGCGCGCGAGGCCGAGAAGGAGCGCGAGGCGCAGCAGAAGCAAGCTGGTCAGGACGCCGGAGACGCCGGGACCGCGGCGCCGGCGTCGGTCGAGGGCGGCGAGTGAGGCGGTGCGCGAGGCTGCTGGCTGGCGTGTGTTTGACGATCGCCGCATTCAGCGGATGCCGGGACATCCTGCCGCAGAACCGCTTCCTGCGGCCGCGCACGACCGCGCAGAAGAGCCTCAGCACGGCTGACGCGCGGCACAAGTTCAGCCACGCGCGCCACGAGAAGATCCTCGCGCAGGAAGGCGCGACCTGCGCCGACTGCCACCGCTTCGACGCGCTGATCGAGACGGGCGACCCCTCGCTCGCGAGCGTGCTGTCGGGCACCGCGCAGTATCCCGGCGGCGCCGCCTGCCACTTCTGCCACGGCCCGAGCGAGACGCGCCTCGCGTCGGCGCCGTCGGCATGCCTGACGTGCCACGCGAACCTGGTTCCCCTGCTGCCGGCGAACCACGAGATCGCGTGGCTCCGGGTGCACGCGTCGGTCGCGAGCGCCGACCCGGCCGAGTGCCAGAGCTGCCACCGGGACTCGTTCTGCGTGAACTGCCACCAGAACCGCGACTCGATCCTCACCTTCATGCACGAGCGCAACTACCTGTCGATCCACTCGGTCGACGCGCGGGCGAATCCGATCCAGTGCGGGAGCTGCCACCGCGAGGACTTCTGCATCGGCTGCCACGCGCAGACGGTGAGGTGAGCATGAGCGACGTGCGGCGACGCAAGCTCCTTCCAGCGCTCGCGGTACTGCTGCTCGTCGCCGTCCCGCTCGCCGGCTGCGGCAGCAGCTCCGGTCCGCAGAGCGAGGACTACGGCAACCTGCTCGCGTCGCCGGGCGGGCTCATCGTGCTGCAGGAGGAGCACCCGTCGGGCTGGATGCGGCCCGACTGCTTCGGCTGCCACGCGGTCCAGAACATGCACCAGGTGAACCGCACCGGGCTGCCGGACGCGCAGGTCGACCTGCCCGGCATCCGCGCGATCATCGAGAACCAGGGCGAGGCGAGCTGCCCGCTCTGCCACGGCGACAACGGGGTCGCGCAATGACGCGCGTGCTCCTCGTCCTCGTGCTCGCCTGCGCGGTGTCCGGGACGCTCGTCGCGTTCGCGTTCCCGCGCCCGCGGGTCGGCGCGCCGCACGACATGACCAAGCCCGACGGCGAGCTCGACGCCGAGGCCTGCGGCGCGTGTCACAACGAGGACATGTCGCTGCAGCGCTCGAAGGTCGAGACCTGCACGCTGTGCCACCTGCCGTCGACGCACAGCGGCGGGCTCGAGCACCTGCGGGTCGATCCGGCGCGCGTCGAGCAAGCGCTCGAGGGGCGCGCCAAGGACGCGATCGCGCTGCCGCTCGCCGAGGACGGCCGCATCTGGTGCGGCACGTGCCACCTCTACCACGACCCGAACGTGCTCGAGGAGAAGTGGCTCGCCCAGGGCTGGACGCCGCCCGCGGGCGGCCTCTCCGGCGCGGTGCGCGAGAGCGTCACCGAGCGCTGGCGCATCCTCGCGGACGACGCCGACGAGAAGAAGGTGCCGGCCAAGTTCGTCACCGAGGGCACGCGGCTCCTGCGCGCCCCGGTGAGCGACGGGACGCTGTGCCGGCAGTGCCATCGCGTGCTGCCATGACGCGCGCTCTGCTTGCCCCGCTCGCGATCGCGCTGTCGCTCGCCTTCTGCATCGGCTGCGGCGGGCACGGCGCGGAGCAGTTCTCCGGTCCGCCGCAGACGCCCGAGCAGGCGTACGGGCAGTGCGCCTTCTGCCACCGGGAGCTCGCGACGGCGATGACCGCGAACGGCGGCCACGGCGGCTTCGACGTCAAGTGCGAGCGCTGCCACGTCGACCTGAAGCCCGGCTTCGCCGAGTGTGGCCACCGCGCCGTCCCGCAGTGCGTCGACTGCCATCGCGAGCAGATCACGCACCACGACCCGGACGTCGCGAGCCCGCGGCAGTGCACCATCTGCCACACGCCGCACGGCAGCCCGAACCTGCTGCTGATCCGCGTCGAGGTGCCGGTCTCGGATCAAGGGGACGAGACGCAGCCGTGCAGCGAGGACGCGACGTGCGGGCCGGGGCTCGCTTGCGCCGGCACCGGCGGCGTCTGCGGCGTGCCGCGCCGCACCGGCGGCTGCGCCGCGCCGATCATGCTCACCAACCTCGCCGGCAAGGCCGACGGCAGCTTCGCGAGCGCGTCGCAGCCCGGCAGCGGCCTGTGCGAGGTCTGCCATACGACGACGCGCTACTACCGCAGGGACGGCACGGGCGAGCCGCACTTCGAGCTGGCCTGCTACCCGTGCCATCCCCACGGACGAGGGTTCCTGCCGCAATGACGGCGGACGCGTGGAGGCCAAGATGGCCAAGATGGTGAAGGCGGCCTGGATGAACGACCACCGGCACGCCGCGCCCGGGTCCGACGCGATCGGCGTCGCATCGCGGGTGCTCGTCGCGCTGCTCACGGCCTCGCTGATCGCGACGGCGAGCTGCGGCGGGGATGACGACGACGGACCGTCACCCACGCCGAGCCCGCTGCCGACGCAGTCGCCGGGGCCCGGACCCGCCGCCGGCCAAGGCGTCGAGGCCCGGTTCACCGGCGGCTCGGTCGCCGAGGACGGGACGGTCGAGGTGACGTTCACCTTGACCGACGCGCGCGGCGTGCCGCTCGTCGCGACGCTTCGATCGGCGGAGAGCGACCAGCAGGCGCGCGTCCGGCTCGCGATCGCGCGCGCCGAGCAGTACTCGGGCGGTGGCGACCTGCCGAACGAGTTCATCCGCTACGTCAACGAGACCGACGAGACGCGCCCCGCGTTCGACCGCGACGGCGCGCTCGACCTGATCGACGCCGCGGCCGGCCTCTACCGCTACCGCTTCGGCACCAACGTCGCCTTCGTCGAAGGTCGCACCTACGCGATCGGCATGCAGGTCGACCGCGAGTTCGAGGGCGTCGAGGAGTGGGCGAATCCGGTGATCGACCTCGTGGTCGGGGGCGGCGAGCCGCTGGTGCGCGAGGACACGACCACCGCGCAGTGCAACACCTGCCACCAGCCGCTGATCGCGCACGGCAACCGGCGCGAGGTGCGCCTCTGCACGCTGTGTCACACCGAGGCGAGCACCGACGAGCTCGGGCGGAGCATCGACTTCCGCCACATGATCCACAAGATCCACGCCGGCACCGCGCTGCCGTCGGTCGCCGACGGGCCGCCGGGTGCGAGCTACGCGATCTTCAGCAGCTTCGCCGACGAGGACGTGGTGTTCGCCCAGAAGCAGGAGGACGGCACGGTCACGGGCGTCACCTTCCCGCGCCCGCTGCAGGCGTGCTCGACGTGCCACGCGGAAGGGCCGACCGCCGAGTTCTGGCGCACCAAGCCCTCCACCCCCGCGTGCGCGGCCTGCCACGACGACGTCAACCCGTCGACGCAGGCGACGCAGGCGGGGCCGCCGGGCACGAACCACACGCCGGGCGGGTACGTCGATGGCCAGTGCAACGCCTGCCACCGGGCCGACGAGGCGAGCGAGCTCGACCTCTCGGTGCCGGGCGCGCACGTCATCCCGGAGCAGTCGAGCATGCTTGCGGGGCTGCAGGTGATGGTCCTCGGCGTGAGCGACACGGCGCCCGGCCAGATGCCGCGGATCGTCTTCCGCGTGACCGACGACGCCGGCAGCCCGCTGCGCGACCTGTCCGGTCTCAATCGGCTCGGCTTCACGCTCGCGGGTCCGACGACGGACTACGCCGAGCTGCTCACCTTCACGGCGGTCGGCGGCGGCGCGTCGGGCGAGCTCGTCGGGCCCGACGCCGAGGGCGTCTTCCAGTACGTCGCGCCGGGCGCGATCCCCGACGACGCCACGGGATCGTGGGCCGTCGGCGCGGAGGCGAGGCGTCCCGTGCAGCTCACGTCCTCGATCGAGGTGAGCGAGGCCGCGCCGAACCCTGTCGTCGCGTTCCCGGTCGGCGCTGGCGAGGCGCAGCCGCGGCGCGAGGTCGTCGCGAACGAGCGTTGCTGGACGTGCCACGGGGAGCTCTCGAAGGGCTTCTCGGTGCACGGCAACCTGCGCAACCGGGTCGAGTACTGCGTGCTGTGCCACAACCCGAACGAGAGCGACGCCGCGCGCCGGCGCAACGACCCCGAGGCGGTCGCAGCCGGCTCGCAAACGGCGACCATCGACTTCAAGGTGCTGATCCACAAGATCCACCGCGGCGAGAACCTGGCGATGCCCTACGAGGTGTACGGCTTCGGCCCGAGCCCGCCGGGCTTCAGCGTCCACGACTTCAACGAGGTCCTCTACCCCGGCGACCTGCGCGATTGCGAGACGTGCCACGTTGACGGCAGCCACCTGCTGCCGCCGTTCCCCGGCACGGCGCTCGGCACGCTGGTCACCCACCTCGACCCGTCGGACGGCGACGAGGTCGTCGACGGACGCGTCGGGCCGATCACGGCGGCGTGCACGTCGTGCCACGACAGCGAGGCGGCGATCGCGCACGCGCAGAACGAGACGACGCCGCAAGGCGCCGAAGCGTGCGCGGTGTGCCACGGCGAAGGGCGCGACGTCGCGGTGTCGGTCGCGCACCAGGGGAAAAACTGAGTGAACAGCACGACCAGGGTGCTTCGTTGAGCCCGAGCGGTCCGCTGTTCGACGGGCCGTCCGGCGCGCACGGCATCTCGTGGCTCGAGGCGCTGCCGATCGTGGTCGCGATCGCCGCGGCGGTGCTGCTGCTGCTGCGCCTCGTCAAGCGTGACCTTCCACCCGGGGCGACGGCGGCCGCGGTGCTCCTGCCCATCGCGGCGTACGCGCTCGGCGCGCTCTTCCTGCTCGAGGAGTCGAAGCAGGTGAGCTTCTGCGGCTCGTGCCACATCATGACGCCCATCGTGGCGAGCCTCGAGGCGAACGACGGCTCGCTCGCGTCGATGCACTTCACGCGCGGCCTCGTGCCGCATGACAAGGCCTGCTACGCGTGCCACAGCGGCTACGGCATCTGGGGCACGATGGACGCGAAGCGTGCCGGCGTCATGCACATGGTGCGCACGGTCACCGGCGATTACGAGCTTCCGCTGAAGACCCGCGGCCCGTTCGACATCGACTCGTGCCTCGGCTGCCACGCGCAGGTGCCGAGCTTCCGCGCGGTGGTCGCGCACCAGGATCCCGATCTGCAGAGGCAGCTCGTCGACCGCGAGCTCTCGTGCACGGGGATCTGTCATCCGGCGGCGCACCCCGAGTCCGCGCTGCAGGGACCACGGGAGGCAGCGCGATGATCGTCCTCGCCTGCCTGCTCGCGCTCGCGGCGCTCGCGATCCTGGTCGTCATGGTTCTGGACCTGTCCGGCGCGACCGCGATTCTGTTCTCGTTCGTCGGCGTCCCGGCCCTCGCGGTGGCGCTGCTGCTGTACGGCCTCGCCCGCTGGCGGGCGGGCGCGTTCCGGGTCGGTGAGGAGTCGCGCCGTCTCTGAGAGAAGAAGGAGCTTGCTCATGTCGAAGTCGATTCTCTTGGCTGCTGCCGTGTCGCTGGGCGTGCTGCTCGGCGGGTCGTCGGTCGCGTGCGCCGAAGAGGGCGCCGAGGTCTACAAGGCGCAGTGCGCCAAGTGCCACGGCGAGAGCGGCGGCGCCGACACGGAGGTCGCGAAGACGCTCAAGGTCCCGCCGCTCAAGGGCGACGCCGACGTGCAAAGGATGTCGGTCGAGGACATCTAAAGGAAGTGAAGGGAAACGAGAAGCATCCGCCGACGGTCAAGTCGCTGAGCGACGCGGCCATCGAGGCTGCGGCGCGGTACGCCAAGGAGCTCGCGGGCAGGTGACGACCGTCCGCACACGGCGCTGGCCAGGCGCCGTGACGACACGATGCAGCGTGTGGGCTGCCTCGGAGGTCGCTCGGGCGGCCACGCCGGCGCGGCCGCTCGTCGGCCGCCGCGTGCCCTTTCGCAGGAGCGCGAAGCGCGCCGCGCCGGCCGTAGTACGTCCCGGAGCGCGGGGGTGCCAGGGCGCGACGATCGCCGACATCCCGGCCTGGCCTCACGCTTGCGATCCGGGAGACGAGGTCGCCGCACCACAGCCGGGAAGAGAGGCCAGCACCATGCTGATCGACGAACGGATCGACGAGGCCGCCGCGCGCGACTTGTGCGAGCGCCGGCGGCGCGCGCGTGAGCGCGAGACCGCCCCCGGCAAGGTGCCGGGCGCCTGACCCGAGCGCGTCGCCATGGCTCCACCCGGCGAGTCCCCGGCACGCGCACGGCGGGAGGCCGAGCGCGGACAGCGCGGGCGGCGCGTGCTCGATGCCCGCGACCGCGTCCCGCTCGCCTGCCTGGTCGTCTTCGCCGTCGTCTGGACCGCGCTGGGGATCGCGCCGAGCTACCGCGAGCACTGGGTGCTCGAGAACCTGCCCGTGTTCCTCGCGGTGCCACCCGCGATCTTCACGTACCGCCGCTTCCGCTTCTCGGATCGCGCTTACGTGCAGATGACGGTCTTCCTGATCCTGCACTCCGTCGGCGCGCACTACACGTACTCCGAGGTGCCCGCCGGCGCATGGTTGAGCGAGCTTTTCGGCTGGTCGCGCAACCACTACGACCGCTTCGTGCACTTCGCGTTCGGCGTGCTCTTGCTGCGGCCCGTGCGCGAGCTCGCCTTCCGGCCCGGGCGCGAGCCCGGGCCGTGGGCGGTCGCTCTGCTCGGCGTCGCGGCCGTCGGGGCGCTCAGCGCGAGCTACGAGATCGTCGAGTGGCTGACGGCGATCGTCGCCGATCCGCAGGCCGGCACCGCCTTTCTCGGCACGCAGGGCGACGAGTGGGACGCGCAGAAGGACATGGCGCTCGCCTGCGGCGGCGGGGTGCTCGCCACGGTGTTCGAGGAAGCGCTCGCGCGTGGGTCGCGCGGCGCGCGGACCCGGGGAGCCGCGTGACCGGAGAGTCCGCCGGCGGCGCGCATCGCTCGGCGTCGCCGGGCGCGGCGGGGCGATGCGGTGGTCGGCGCGCGCGGCCTCGCCAAGTCGTACCGCGTCGGCGAGGTCGTGATTTACGCGCTGCGCGGCGTCGACCTCGACATCCGGCGCGGCGAGCTGATCGTGCTGCTCAGCCCGTCCGGCAGCGGCAAGTCGACGCTCCTCAACCTGCTCGGCGGCCTCGACACGCCGACCAGCGGCCGCGTGTGGTTCCTCGGGCACGGCCTGAGCCGCGCGACCGAACCCGAGTTGACGAGGTTCCGCCGCGAGCACATCGGCTTCGTCTTCCAGTCGTACAACCTGATCCCGAGCTTGACGGCGCGCGAGAACGTCGTCCTGGTCACCGACATCGCCGAGCGGCCGGCGGATCCTGCCGAGGCGCTGGCGCTGGTCGGCCTCGCGCACCGCATGGACCACGCCTCGCTCGGCACGGGGCGCTCGCTGGTCGAGTCGCGCGCCGCGTATTACGAGGCGTTACGTTTCGCGGACGTCTTGGCCACGCTCGAGAGGGCACCGCAGCCGCTCGCCGAGCGCATCGCGCTGATCCCGGGCGTCGCCGAGGTCGAGACGCGGATCGTCGAGGACGTGCGGCTCGACGTCCCGGGGTACGACGCACCGGCCGTCGGGCGGCTCGTGTCGCTGCACGGCGGCGGCACGTCGCGCCTCAACCGGCTGCACCTGCGCCGGGGCCGCACGATCGACGCGCGCCGTCGCGACGAGGTGGTGCTCAGCGAGGGCTTCACGGATGCGCACGGCTTGCGTCCGGGGTCGCGCCTGGCCGCGATCCTGAACGGGCGTCGCGAGGTGCTTCGGGTCGTCGGCGTCGCGCTGTCGCCCGAGTACGTGTTTCCGATCCAGGGCGGCGCGCCGCTGCCCGACGACCGCGGCTTCGGGGTGCTGTGGATGGGGCGCGAGACGCTCGCGGCCGCGTTCGACATGGAGGGCGCGTTCGACGACGTCGTGCTGAAGCTCGCGCCCGGCGCTTCCGCGGCGCGCGTGATCGAGCGGCTCGACCGCCTGCTCGAGCTGTACGGGGGCCTCGGTGCGTACGGGCGCGACGAGCAGACCTCCGCATCGCATGGCATTACTTCGCGATGGCGGGAGTCGTGGGACATCGACCCGGACGCACGCCTGCGCCTGCTGCTCGACTCCGACCTGCGGCGCATCTCGCCGGCCGGCTCCCGCATCCGGCTCCCCCGCCAGCTCGCCGAGCTGCTCCGGGTGGGGTCCGGGGACGAGGTGCTGGTCGACGTGCGCGAAGGCGAGCGGCCGCGACGCTGGATGACCGTGACGCGCCTCGTCGACGACCTGCTCGGCCTGGCCGCGTACGTGGATCTCGCCTCGCTGCACCGTCTGATGGGGGAGGGCGGCACGGTCGATGCCGCCGCGCTGCGCATCGCGGGGGGCCGGCTTCCCGCGGTGCACGCGCGGCTGCAGCAGCTCGGCGGCGTGGCGACGGTCGCCGTCACGCGAGCCTGGCTGGAGGTCTTTCGCCAGACGACGGCGCGCTTCGTCCTCTTCTTCACGGCCATCCTGACCCTGTTCGCGGTGGTGATCGCGGGCGGCGTGGACTACAACGCGGCGCGCATCGCGCTGGAGGAGCGCTCGTGGGAGCTCGCGACGCTGCGCGTGCTGGGCTTCACCCGCGCCGAGGTGTCGACGCTGCTGCTCGCCGAGCTCACCGTCAATGTGCTCGTTGCGCTACCGCTGGGGCTGGTCCTCGGCTACGCGGCCGCGCTCGGCGTGTCGCTCGCCTTCGAGACGGAGATGCTCCGCATCCCGGTCGTCATCGCACCGTCGACCTATAGGTACGCCGTGCTCGTGGTGCTGGGCGCCGGAGTCGCGACGGCGCTTCTCGTGCGCTGGCGCATCGACCGTCTCGACCTCGTCTCGGTGCTGAAGGTGCGGGAGTAGCGTGCGGTCGCTGCGAAGGATTCTGATCGTCCTGGTCGTCGTCGCGGCCGTGACGGCGCTCGTCGCCCTCATGCTGCCACAGGCGGTCCTGGTCGAGGCGGGGCGGGTCGTGCGCGGCAGCTTCGAGCTCGCCGTGGAAGAGGACTGCAAGACGCGCGTGCGGGAGCGCTACGTCGTCTCGGCCCCGCTGCAGGGGCGGCTTCTCCGCATCGAGCTCCACGCCGGCGACGGGGTCGAGCGCGGCGACCTGCTCGCGACGCTGTTCCCGACGCCGCCGCCGCTGATCGACGCGCGCTCGCGCGAGGAGCTGCGCGCCCGCGTGTCTGCCGCGGAAGCGGCTCGCGAACGCGCGGAGGCAGAGCTCGCTCGGACGCGCGTCGAGCTCGAGGAGGCGCGCCGGGAGCTCGCACGGGCGCAGGAGCTCGCGCGCGAGAAGGTGATGTCGCCGAAGGAGCTCGAGAGCCGCCAGTTTGCGGCCGAGGCGCGCGGGAAGGCCGTGACGGCCGCCGAGTTCGAGCTCGACGTCACGGTTCACGTCCTCGAGATGGCGCGCGCGGTGCTTTCCCAGGTGCGCGAGGAGCCGTGCTTTGGCGTCGAGCCGTGGGAGATCCGCTCGCCGGTACAGGGTCGCATCCTGCGGGTGCTGAACGAGAGCGAGGGCGTGGTCGCGGCGGGGACGCCGCTGCTCGAGCTTGGCGACCCGGACGACCTCGAGGTGGTCGTTGACCTGCTGACCTCGGACGCGGTGCGTGCCGCGCCCGGAGCGCGGGTCACCATCGACGGCTGGGGCGGCGTGCCGCTCGACGGCCGCGTGCGTATCGTCGAGCCGGGCGCCTTCACCAAGGTCTCGGCGCTGGGCGTCGAGGAGCAGCGCGTGAACGTGCTGATCGACATCGGGCCGCGCAGCGAGCGCGCGGCGATCGTCGAGGAGGGGCTCGGGGAGGGCGACCTCGTGCTGGTGTATTCGGGCGACGAGATCGCGGACGGGGTCCGCGTGAGCGAGCGCGCGGGATGACGGAGCAGCCAGAATTCGCGCTGACGCCGCGCGAGAACCTCCAGGTCGCGAGCCGGTTCGAGGAGGTCGCGCGCCTGCTCGAGGAGCAGCGCGCGAACCCGCACCGCGTCGCCTCGTACCGGCGCGCCGCGGCGATGCTGCGCGGGCTCCGGACGCCGCTCAGCGAGATCTTCGAGCAGGGCGGCCTCGAGGCGTTGAAAGAGCTGCCGACGATCGGCGACACCCTCGCGCGCGCGATCCAGCAGATGCTCAGGACCGGCCGCCTCGGCATGCTCGAGCGGCTTCGCGGCGCGAGCGATCCCGAGCGCATCCTCGCCTCCGTGCCGGGCGTCGGCCGCGCCACGGCGCGGCGCCTGCACGAGCTCGGCATCGAGACCCTCGAGGACCTGGAGGCTGCGGCGTACGACGGCCGCCTGCAGGCGCTGGCCGGAATCGGGGCGAAGCGCCTGGCCGGCATCCGCGACTCGCTCGCGCACCGCCTCGGCCGCGTGCGGCGCGGCGCGACGGAGGCCGGGAGCGCGCGCCGCGCGGACGACGCGGCGCCGTCGGTCGCCGAGCTGCTCGACGTCGACCGGGAGTACCGCGAGAAGGCGAAGGCGGGCTCGCTGCCGCGCATCGCGCCGCGCCGGTTCAATCCGCGCCGCGAGGCCTGGCTCCCCGTCCTGCACACCGAGCGGGGAGGGCGGCACTACACCGCTCTGTTCTCGAACACGGCTCGGGCGCACGAGCTCGGCAAGACGCACGACTGGGTCGTGCTCTACGTCGACGGCGGCGCGCGGGAGCGCCAGTACACCGTCGTCACCGCGACGCGCGGGCCGCTCGCCGGCAGGCGCGTCGTCCGCGGGCGCGAGGACGAGTGCGCGGCGCTCCTGGCCGCGGAGGCGAATCGTGGCCTCGCACGGATGCGAAAGCGCCGAGCGGCCGATTCCCAGGCCTGAAGCCCGGCCACGCGGCGGGCCTGCAGCCGGGCGCCGCGACGTCCCCCGGAAGCGGCGGCGGTGCGGCATGCGGCGTGCAGGGCAGCCCCGCATGCTGCCCCGAATTCTTAGTCTTGCGGTCGTCGCGGTCGTCACCGGGCTCTTCGTGCTCGGCGGCGGACCCGGCGGAGCCCCGGCGCTGCGGGACGGCGACGTCCTCGGGCCGGACAACTGGCAAGCCGCCCGCGGCCTCCTGCCCGACGAGATCCTGGAGCACTACCGGCGCGGCGAGTATCAGAACCGCTTCGTCGACCTCCGGCGCTCCGATCTGCGCCCGATCGCGCTGCCGCCCGACCTCGCCGAGGCGTCGCGGGCGAACCGCAGCCGCTACGGGCTCGACGAGCGCGGCTCGATCGTGGAGCTCGCGACGGGGCAGCGGCCGGCGCGGATCTTCGGCTTTCCCTTCCCCGACATCGAGATCAACGACCCGCAGGCGGGGACCAAGGTGGTGTGGAACCACCTCTACCTGAACTACTACCGCGGCGACGGGCACTTCCTGACCGATCTGGTCCTGCTCGGGCGGCGCGGCGTCGAGCGCCAGATCCGCACCGACGTCATGATGCGGATGTACGACGGCACGCCGGAGTCGGCCGAGCGCGACAACCCCGAGGACCTGCTGATGCAGACGATCGCGCGCGTCGTCGCGCCAGCCGACCTGCACGGGACCAACACGCTCACCTGGCGCTACCGCGCGGGGGATCGCCCGGACGCGGTGTGGACCTACGTGCCCGGCCTGCGTCGTCCGCGCCAGGTGAACCCCCTCAACCGCTCGGACGGCTTCCTCGGCTCCGACCTGAGCCTCGACGACGGTCCGTTCTTCGACGGCAAGCCGGAGAACTTCCGGTTCCGGCTGCTCGGCCGGCACGACATGCTCGCGCTGGTCGACCCGTTCGGCGTGAACAACGACGTGGAGATCGTGCCTGCCCCCGGCGGAGGCTGGCGCACGGTGTGGAAGGACGTCCCGCGGATCGGGGCCGAGCAGCGCGGCTGGAAGGGCGTGCCGTGGGCGCCGGTGAGCGCGGTCCTCGGGCTGCGTCCGGTCTGGGTGGTCGAGGCCGTGCCGCGCGACCCCAACTACCTCTACGGCCGCATCGTGCTGCGCATCGACGCCGAGACCTACCGTGGCACGTGGGCGAGCAAGTACGACCGGGCCGGAACGCTGATGGTCTCCTACCAGGTCTCGTCCGGCGTCTGGGACTCGCCGGACGGCGGCAAGACCTGGATCCCTTCGGGCGGCGTCGCCATCCAGACGGCCGAGAACCACGTCTACAAGCGCGCGACGGCCGTGCTGTTCGCGCCGCGCAACCCGCGCAACCCGGCCGATTTCCGGGTTCCGACCAATCCCGACGACTTCACCCTGGATGTCCTCGTCCGCGGCGGAAAGTAGCGCGCGTCGCTGCGCGCTCGTGCTGCTGGCCGCGGCCACGGTGCTGCTCGTGGCCGCGGCCTGGCTGCGCCGTCCCGGCGCAAGCGTCACGACGGGGTTCCTCGCGCCCGACGACCCGCTCGTCGCGCTCGACGGCGAGATCGCGAGCGAATTTGGCTTGACGCGGCCGCTGGTGTTCGTCGTCGTCGCGCGCGACGGCAACGCGTGGACACGTCCCGTCCTCGAGAAGGTCGTCGCCCTGACGCGCGACGTGCTCGCGCTGCCCGGCGTGCTTCCGACCGACGTGGTGAGCCTCGCGTCGCCCAACATGCGCGATCTGCGCGTGAGCGAAGGGGCCCTCGAGCCGGTCTACCTGATGGCCGAGGTGCCGGAGGGCGAGGAGGAGATCGCGGCGCTGCGCCGCCGGGTCGACACCGACCCGAACTACGGCGGGCAGCTCGTCTCGCTCGACGGCGAGGCGGCGCTCGTCGTGGCGAACTTCCTGCCGGACGTCCCGGACGAGACGATCGCGGCGGCCGCCCTGGAGCTGCGTGCGAAGCATGACGACGAGGTCGCGAGCGTGCTCGTGACGGGCGCGCCCATCCTCGGCGCGATGGTCCGCGGCGCCGCCCCGCGCGTGCTGCTGCCGTTCGTCGCGGCGCTCCTGCTCGGCGTCGCAGTGCTGGTGCTGCGGGCCGGTGCGCGGGATGCGGTGGCCGCGGCGTGCGCCGTCGTGCTCGCCGTCGTGTGGTCGGCCGCACTGCTCGTCGCGCTGCACGCCGTCACCCTGCCGTGGTCGGCCTACGGTCTCGCGGCGGGCGCGCTGCTCGCCATGCTGTGCTCGGCGGCGCGCCTCGAGCCGCGCCGGGCGCTCGCCGTCGCGGTGCCGGCGGTCGCGGCGTCGCTGACCTTTGCGCTCCTCCTCCCGGCGCCGGCGTCCGCGCTCGGCATCGGGCTCGCGGTCGGTGCTGGGTGCGGCGTCGTCGCCGGCGCGCTTTGCGCGCTCACGATCCTGCCGGCTGCTGAACCCGAAGGGACCCCTGCCGAGCGTCCCGGCTGGCTGCGCCTCGCCTGCCTCGGCGCCATCGCGCTCGCCGCGCTCGGAATGCTCGGCCTGCGCGGCTCCTTCGGCATGGCGGGCTACGGCGAGCGCTTGCTGCCTTTCGAGGCGCGCGGCGGGCTCGACGCCATCCGCCGGCACTTCCCGCCGCCGTCGATCTTCATCGTCCGCCTGAGCGGACCGCCGGGCTTCGTCAGCGATCCGGCCGTGCTGTCGGCGATGGAGGCCGTCGCGGTCGAGATGCGTCAGGTCCCCGGCGTGCGCAGCGTGCAGTCGCTCGCCGACATCGTGCGGCTCGTGCACCGCGCGTTCTCCGACGAACCGACGGAGGAGCTGCCGGCCGACCGCGGGCTGATCGCGCGCTACCTGGCGCTCGCCTACTCGCCGGGCTTTCGCCGGTTCGTCGATCGCGCGCTCTCCCGCACCGCGCTCTGGGTGTACGCCGAGGGCGACGACCCCGCGACGCTCGAGCGCGTCCACTCGCGGCTCCGCGCCGCGCTCGACCGCCAGGCGCTTCCCGACGTGGAGGTCGACCCCATCGCGGGCGACGGCGCGCTCGCGCTGGCGATGGCCTCGGTCGGCGAGAAGATCGCCGTCGGGATCGTCCTCGCCCTCGTCGTCCTCACGCTCGGCGCGGCGCTCGGCGGTCGCGGCCGCCGGCTCCCCCGTGCGCTCGACGTCGTCGCGGGCGGCCTCGCCGCGCTGCTCGTCGGGGCGGGGCTCGCCGGCTGGCTCGGGCACGCGATCGACCTGGTCGTGCTGTCGGTGCTCGCCTGCGTTGCCGTGGTCGGCGGCACGGCGTCGCTGCTCGAGCGCGACCGGCTCGCCGCGCTCGGCGCCGCGCTCGCCGTCGCCGCGCTGTTGCTCGCGCTGACGTCGTTCGGTGCGGCGCGCGTGCTCGTGCCGCTGCTCGCCGCGCCGCTCGCGGCTCACGCTGCGCTGCTTGCCGTTCGCGTCGCACGCGAGCCGCGCGCCGACGCGGCGCCCGCCCGACGAGCAGCCGCCGTCAAGCCATGAGATCGCCCATCCGCTGCAGCGTCTGGGCGATCTCGGCGGGCAGGACCGGCGGCTTCCGCTCCACGGCGTAGCAGCCGAGGATCACCTGCGCCGTGCGCTCGACGATCTCGATCATGTCGGCCGCGCGACGCAGGCTGCGCCCGGCGACCACCACGCCGTGGTTCTGCAGCAGGACCGCCCAGCTCGTCCGTGCGGCCTCGCCGACGGCGTGCGCGAGCTCGTCGGTGCCCGGCATGATGAACGGGATGCGCGGGATGTCGCCGAAGAACGCGGCCTCGGTCGAGATGGGCAGGAAGGGCAGCCCGGTATCCGCGAGGATGGTCGCGTTCAGCGGGTGGCCGTGGATCACCGCCTGCGCGTCGGGGCGCGCCTTGTAGATCGCGCAGTGCATCATGCGCTCGCTCGAGGGCGACAGCTCGCCCTCGAGCACGTTGCCGTCGAGGTCGAGGCGCACGAGCATGTCGGGGCGCAGCTCGCCCTTGAACATCTGCCCGGGCGTGATCCAGATCTCGTCGCGGCCCGGGATGCGCGCGCTCACGTTGCCGCCGGTCGCGGTGATGATCTCGGCGCGGTACATCTCCTGCACGACGGCGACGATCTCGTCGCGCAGGTCGGGCGCCCGACGCGCCGCCGGCGCGGAAGGCGCCGCTGCCGGCGCGGCCGCACCGGGGGCCGGCGCCGCCGGCT
>FWPU01008769.1_pt1 | contig 16732 bp, 15 predicted proteins | sample 2228361 | NCBI WGS metagenome assembly FWPU01 (sample SAMEA103939777, study PRJEB20133) | metagenome
CGACCCCGGGCTGGGGATGCTCTATCTGCGGGCGAGGTGGTATCAGCCTGCAGCGGGGAGATTCGTCTCCAGGGACCCCTGGGAAGGGGACCTGGAGCATCCCACGTTCCTTCTCCATTTCATCCATATCGAGCGGGACTGGGGTTGGCAGCTCCTCCCCGTCCCCGCCCCAGAACCCCCCGGGATCCGGCGGAACCCCGACCAGAGCCGAACAGCCTGTGCTCGCTGGGAGCTCGGCCGCTGGACACTGACCGAACTGATGCTGGTGGAATTCACGGCGCGGCGAATGAGCGCTGCAATGGGAGGAGACCAGCGGCTCCGCGATCGGATCGGGTATATCTCGCTTCGCAAAACCCCTACTGTTTGTGGTCGGGGGTGCACTTGGGGTTGTCGGATCGAGCTGCTGGATCAGGGACGGCCTCCGGCGGCAGGGGCACCGATGGGGGAGTTGATCCTCAACCCTTGGTTGAACTTTGACGCCTGGACGATCGCCCACGAGGTAGGGCATGCCTGGGATGCCCGGTGGGATGGAAGGCTTTCTCGGGGATTGGAGCGGTTCACCTTTCCGACGCCTACGCCCGGGGCGCGGTAGGCAAATAGCGAGAGGGCTTTCTTGAGGCGGGACAAAGCTTCTACTGAACGCAGGGCTTTTCAAAGTTCTAACAGAAATGTACAATGAGAAAATCCGGGTGGGAAGTGGGAGATGTTCAACGGCGTTCATCCTGAGTATTAGAGTTGCGCCGTAATTAGACTCAATGGTTGACGGAAAGAGGAAAAAATGGTAAAATGGAAGCACATATGAGCCATACCTGGGGAGGCAGAAATGTCTATGCGTTTTGAAGACCTCCGCCAGAACCCCCGGGTATTTCGTAGCGCCACCGGCTTAACGGTGGAAGAGTTCAAGAAGATGCTCAGAGAGTTGAAGCCTTTCTTCGAGGCCCACGAGGCTGCGCGGTTGTCTCGTCCGGACCGGCTTCGGGCGCCAGGGGCTGGCCATCCCTGGGGACTGGATTATTACAAACCCGTGTTGTGAATTCCAATACCCAGGCCATACTGACGGTACAAAAAGAATGCCACCACAAGCATCAAGACATTCCAGGCCAGCCCGATAAAGGTTTTGGCCCGATGGAATTCCAGCAGAAAATAGTTCTTGAGCAAAGAAATCGTCGTCTCAACCCGACGTCGGATGCGGTTAAACGTCCGCCAGAAGCGGTGATCCCACTGGCGACGGCTGTTCCGCTGAGGGGGATCCGCAAATATTGCCCCCGCTGTCTCAATCGCTCCACCAGTTCTTGAGACCAGAACCCCTTATTCGCCAGACGCCAGCGGGGCACTTCGTTCTCCAGCATCCACTCGGCAATCTCCTGATCGCTCAGATCGGCCGGAACCGGGGCAACCCGCACCGGAAGCCCCTCCATCGTACAAAGCAAGACCAACTCGTAGCCATAGAAGACCGCTTGGGTGGTCACCTGGATTCCCCGACCGGCGGGGAAGAGGTCATCTTCCCAGGAGAGGCGGCGGCGGGTGGCTCGGGCCAGTTTGACCACGGGCAGCGACGAGGTGTCCAGGATAGCGACCAGGATATCCAGATGGCCGGTAAGGTAACGGAAAAAGGCCTCCATGAGGGGGAGCAGGGAACGGGAACGATGATGGTAATTCCCCGGATCTGGAAGATGGCGAAACCAATCGGGATGATTGGCCCGCAACCAGCGCAAGAAACCCCGTTCCGACCGGCCGGGCATAATCAAGACGTGCAGCAGGGCGATAGTCCGAATCTCGCTGTCCGTGCAGCGGGGTTTGGGGCCGGAGCGAGAACGAACCATCTGGGCCCCTTCCTGCGGATACCAGTCATCTACGATTGTATAGCAGGCCACCGCCAGAGTCTCGTCGTCCATTGGGCACTCCTCCTGATGAAATCTTGTGCATAGAGTGCCCGAAAACCGAGAGCCTGTCAAGTCGAACTCACAGCACGGGTTTACAAGGAAACTACCAGAGAGCGCGGGTGTTGGAAAAGGCAGCGAACAGGAGTAGTAGGCCATCCCCGCAGCGAGTCGGGAAACGGTGGAAGCCCGACATCCGGCGCCCCCGGGGAGCGCCTGCAGCCGCAGGGCTTGTCCCTGCGACCAGAGGCCGAACTCGCCTGGGAGCCTCGTCGGTGAACGCTGTCCACAGCCAGTAATCGGCGACGGCTTGCCCCCGTTATCGGGCCAGAGCGGGAGGCGACCCCCGACGTCAGGTCGCGCTCCAAGCAGGGTGGTACCGCGGAGTTTGCCCCTTCGTCCCTGGACGAAGGGGTATTTTTATTCCAGGAGGAGGAGAGATGGGTTACCAACCGACACCGTACATCTGGCACAACGGAAAACTGGTCTCCTGGGAAGAGGCGCGAGTGCACGTCTCGGCCCATGCGCTCCATTACGGCTCCAGCGTCTTTGAGGGCATCCGTGCCTACGCCACCCCGCGCGGCCCGGCTGTGCTGGGCCTGGAGCCCCATGTCCGGCGGCTCTTCGCTTCCTGCAAAATCTACCGTATAGCCGTACCCTACCCACCAGAGATCATCGCCCAGGCCGTTCTGGAGACGATACGCGCCAATGGCCTCCAGAACGCCTACATCCGCCCGCTGGTCTTTCGGGGTGGAGCAACTTTCTCCCTGGATGGCCGCCAAGAATGCCCCACCGAGGTCGTGATCCTCACGGTGGAAATGGGAGCCTACCTGGGGGAGGAAGGGCTCCGGCAGGGAATTGACGTCACCGTCAGCACGTGGCAGCGGATGGCTCCTAACACCTTCCCGGCGATGGCCAAAATCGGCGGGCAGTATATCAATGCCCAGATGATCGCGATGGAAGCCCACGACCGTGGCTTCGCCGAAGGGATCGCCCTGAACGCTGAAGGATACGTCTGCGAAGGGAGCGGGGAGAATGTGTTTCTGGTCAAGGACGGCGTGCTTTACACGCCGCCGCTCTTTGCTTCCCTGCTGCCCGGAATCACGCGCGGGTTCGTTATCCAATTGGCCCGCGACCTGAGGTACGAGGTCTGGGAAGAGATGCTCGCCCGGGAGATGCTCTACCTGGCGGACGAAATCTTCCTCACCGGCACCGCCGCGGAGATCACCCCCGTGCGGAGTGTGGACGGCATCCCCGTTGGGAACGGGGAGCGCGGGCCAGTGACCGCCCACCTGCAGGAGGAGTTTTTCGGCATTGTGACCGGCCGGAAGGAAGACCGCTTCGGCTGGCTGACTTTTGTGGAATGACACTTCTGCGAATGTAGACGCTCCGGTTGGGCCGAGGTACCAGGTCACTTCAAGATGATGGGTATTGGGGAGTAACAACATGCGGGAAGAAATTGCCAACACCTGGATTCAAGCTCAGGAGGACTTAAAAACAGCAGAGGTGCTCCTGGAGACGGGACGGTTCTACGCCAGCGTCTTCTTCAGTCAGCAGGCGGCAGAGAAAGCGCTGAAGGCTCTCTATATGCATCGGAAAAGTGAACTGCCCAGGTCACATAACCTGGTTGCTCTGGCCCGCGCTTTAGATGCCCCGGAAGCGGTGATGGAAGCAGCGCGGGAACTGGCACCGGACTATGTCATCACCCGCTATGCGAACGCGGCTCACGGTATACCGGCCGAGATGTACAGCGAACGGTCCGCCCGGGAACACCTGAACTACGCAAAGGAGGTGCTGAAATGGACCCGGAAGTCCTTGCCCAGGTGACTCGCTTTCTCCAAGCTGTCGGTGAACGGTATCGGCTGCAGAAAGCCATTCTGTTCGGTTCCCGGGCGCGGGGAGACCACTTCCAGCACAGCGACATAGACCTGCTCCTGGTGTCGGGGGACTTCGCCGGCATCCCTTTCCCCGACCGTCCCAGCCAGTTATACGTCTACTGGGAGGGAGAACTCCCGCTGGAGATGCTCTGTTACACGCCGGAGGAGTTTGAGCGTAAACGACAGATGATAGGGCTGGTACGGGACGCAGTGAGGGAAGGGATAGAATTGCTTTGAAAGGTCCAGCGATGAAGCAGGTGGAACTGGCTTCCGGCATTTTCCATCTCCAGGGCGGCTCCAATATGGGGCTGATCGTGCGCGATGGGCGCGGCCTGCTCATAGACGCTGGCCTGGACGAGGACGCCGCCCGTCGGGCGCTGCGCGTCGCCGAGCAGGAAGGCGTCCTGCTGGAGGCCGTCTTCCTCACCCACGCCCACGCCGACCACCACGGCGGCGCCCACTTCCTCCAGCGCCGTCTGGGCGTCCCCCTCTACGCGCCCGCGCTGGAAGCGGCGATGATGGAATATCCCGTGATGGAACCGCTCTTTCTCTTCGGCGGGGCCGCGCCCATCGGCGAACTGCGCCAGAAGTTCACGATGGCTCCACCCTGCCAGATCGCCCGCGTCGTGAGGGAGGGGCCGCTGGAAATCGGGCCGTTTCGAGTAGAGGTCGTCCCGCTCCCGGGCCACGCGCTCAACCAGATGGGGGTCGCCGTGGACGGTGTGCTCTTCTGCGCCGACGCGGTCTTCCCCGCCGAGACGCTGGAGAAGCATAAGGTCATCTTCTGCGCCGATATGGACGCGGCGCTGGAGACGCTGGAACGGTTGCCCGCGCTGCCCTACGCCCGCTTCGCCCCGGGCCACGGCCCGGCCTACGCTGCCGGGGAGGAGATCGCCGCCGCCTGCCGGGCGAATCGGGAGCGGCTGGAGACGATCCGGGAGCGGGTCTTCGGGGCGCTGGCCGAACCGGCGGACACCGGGACGCTGGTGCGCACCGTGGCCGATTCCTTCGGCCTGCGCCTGGCCACAGCGACCGCCTACTTCCTCGCCCGTGCCACCGTCCTGGCGGCCCTCTCCTCGCTGGAGCGCGCCGGGCGGGTGAAGGTGATGATGGAGGATAACCGGTTGCTCTGGCAAAGATTTTAAAAAAACCACGAAGGACACAAAGGATACCACGAAGGGCACAAAGATTAAAAAATCTCTTCGTGTCCTTTGTGTTGTCCTTTGTGTCCTTGTGGTTATCCGAAACTCAAAGCCGATCTGTGACCGGCGTCCGGCAATCGGCGGGTCGCAGACCCGCCGAGAGCACCCGCCGGGAGCGAAGATTTAAAAAAACCACGAAGGATACCACGAAGGGCACAAAATTTAAAAAAATCTCTTCGTGTCCTTTGTGTTGTCCTTTGTGTCCTTTGTGGTTATCCGAAACAGGAGGTAGAAGATGGCTGACCCCTACATTCCCCAGGAGATAGAACCGAAGTGGCAGAAGAAATGGGAGGAAGACCGCCTTTATCGCTCAGTGATTGATCCGAAAAAGCCCAAGCACTACGCGCTGACCATGCTCCCCTACCCCAGCGGCGACCTGCACATCGGCCACTGGTACGCTATGGCCCCCTCAGACGTGCGCGCCCGGTATATGCGCATGCGCGGCTACAACGTCCTCTTCCCCATGGGCTTTGACGCCTTCGGACTCCCCGCCGAGAACGCCGCCATCCAGCACGGCATCCACCCCTATAAGTGGACGATGTCCAACATTGAGAAGATGCGCCGTCAACTGAAGAGCATGGGGGCGATGTTTGACTGGGAGCGGGAGGCCATCACATGTCTTCCCGGCTACTACCGCTGGACGCAGTGGTTCTTCCGGAAAATGTACGACATGGGCCTGGCCTACCGGAAACGCTCCCAGGTGGATTTCTGCCCCAAATGCAACACCACCCTGGCCCGGGAGCAGGTCTTGGGGATAGAGCGCGTCTGCGAGCGCTGCGGGACGCCGGTCGTCAAAAAGGAACTGGAGCAGTGGTTCTGGCGCATCACCAAATACGCCGAAGAACTGCTGGACTTCTCCAAAATTGACTGGCCCGAACGGGTAGTGGCCATGCAGACCAACTGGATCGGCCGCAGCGAGGGCGCCAACGTCACTTTCCGCACCGAGCGGGGCGACCCGATGGTGGTCTTCACCACCCGGCCCGATACCCTCTGGGGCGCCACCTTTATGGTGCTGGCCCCAGAGCACCCGCTGGTGGACGAACTGACCGCGCCAGAGTACCGGGACGCCGTCGCCGAGTACCAGTTCCAGGCCGCCCGCCAGAGCGAAATTGACCGCCTCTCCACCGAGAAGGAGAAGACCGGCCTTTTCATCGGGGCCTACGCCATCAACCCAGTCAACGACGAGCGCATCCCCATCTGGATTTCCGACTACATCCTGATGACCTACGGGACGGGGGCCATTATGGCCGTCCCCGCCCACGACGACCGGGACTTCCAGTTCGCCCTCAAGTTCGGCCTGCCGGTCATCCCGGTCATTGACCATCCCGAAGGGCGGCGGTGCTCCTTCGTCCGCCCCGGCGCCGTCCGGGACGGTTTCGCCGACGCGCTCCGGCGGGAGGGGTTCTCCGTGGAGGAACGGGCGGACGGCCTGTTCATCGCCTTCGGGCGGGATGGGGAAGACCGTTACATCACCCTGGCGCGGGAACACGTCCAGCCCGGCGCGTGGGTGGATATCGTCGGCGGGCCGTGGATCTTTGTCTTCGCCGACGGGGTGATGTCCGTGGACTCCCTGGCGACGGAGAAGGCAGTCCTGGAGCGCTGCCGGGCGCTGAACCCGGCCGTCGGGGACGCCCGCACCGTCGCCGAGATACTCTGGGGAGTGCCTGCTTACCGTGACGCCGTCTTCCACGTAGAATACGGCCCGATGATCAACTCCGGCCCCTTCACCGGCACGCCGGGGGACGTAGCGGTGAAGAAGGTAACGGAATGGCTGGTGGAGCGAGGCGTCGGGGAGTTCGCCGTCAACTACAAACTGCGGGATTGGTGCATCAGCCGCCAGCGCTACTGGGGCGCGCCCATCCCCATCGTCTACTGCGACCGCTGCGGCATCGTCCCCGTCCCCTACGAAGAGCTGCCGGTCATCCTGCCCACCGACGCGGTCATCCCGCCCACCAGGGAGAATGCGCTGAAGTACCATGAGGAGTTCCTGTACACGACCTGCCCTCAGTGCGGCGGCCCGGCCACCCGTGAGACCGACACGATGGACACTTTCGTCTGCTCGTCCTGGTACCAGTACGCCTACCTGAGCCCATACTACAAAGAGGGCGAGCCGGCCCACGCCGACTCGGTCCCCTTTGACCCCGAAGAGGGCAAATACTGGTTGCCGGTGGACGTCTACACAGGGGGCGTGGAGCACGCCACGATGCACCTCATCTACACCCGTTTCTTCACCAAAGTGATGCGGGATATGGGGCTGGTGGACTTTGACGAGCCGATGATCGTCCTGCGCAATCAGGGGATCATCCTGGGGGAGGACGGGGAGAAGATGTCCAAGAGCCGCGGGAACGTCATCGCGCCGGACGATCTGGTGGAGCGGTACGGCGCCGACACCGTCCGCGGCTATCTGATGTTCGGCTGGCGCTGGGAGCAGGGCGGCCCGTGGGACAGCCACGGGATTGAGGGGGTGTACCGGTGGCTCCATCGGGTGTGGAACCTGGTTCTGGAGCCGGGCCGGGCCGAGGGCACCCCGTCCCCCGAAGAGATCGCCGCCCTGCGCCGCTGGACGCACAAGACCATCAAACGGGTCACCGACGACCTGGAGGCCTTCGCCTTCAACACGGTCATCTCGGCGCTGATGGAATTCACCAACGCGCTGCAGAAGGCGAAGGATACGCCGGTCTACGGGACGGAGGCGTGGGAGGAGGCGATAGACGCGCTTCTGCGGATGCTGGCCCCGTGCTGTCCGCACATCGCCGAGGAGTTGTGGGTGCGCACCGGACGGCCGTACTCCGTCCATCTGCAGTCCTGGCCCCAGTACGACCCGGCGCTCACGGTGGAGCCGACCATCACGCTGGTGGTGCAGGTCAACGGAAAGGTACGGGCCCGGCTGGAGGTCCCGGCGGACATCTCCGAGGAGGCGGCGCGCGCGGCCGTGCTGGCCGATGCCAACGTCCAGCGGTACGTGGCGGGGAAGGAAATCCGGCAGTTCATCTACGTGCCGGGGCGGTTAGTCAACATCGTGGTGTAGGGGCGACGCATGCGTCGCCCCTACATTGTGAATTTTTCGGCTATGCGCGTCGCGCTGAACGCCTGGTTCTGGAACCAACCGGAGACGGGGAGCGGCCAGTACACCCGCCGTCTGGTGGAGCACCTGGCCGCGGTGGACCCGTCCCTGGAGATTATCCCCGTTCATCCCCCGCCGACAGGCGACCTGGGCAAAGTGTTCTTTGAGCAGGTCACCTTTCCCCGCCAGGCGCGCCGGGTGGGCGCCGATGTGGCCCATGTGCCATACTGGGCCCCACCGCTGGTTTCTACCGTCCCCACCGTGGTCACCATCCACGACCTGATCCCCCTGCGGTTGCGGGCGTACCGGGGCGGGCCGCTGGTCCGGCTCTACACCGCCCTGGTGAGCGCCTCGGCCCCCTCCGCGACGCTCGTCCTCACCGATTCGGAGGCCTCGCGCCATGACGTGCTGACCTCTCTGGGCCTGCCCCCGGAGCGGGTCCGGGTGGTCCCCCTGGCCGTGGACGCCCGTTTCCGGCCGGAGACGGAACTGGATGACGAAGCGATACGGGCCCGCTACGGCCTGCCCGGCCGGTACATTCTCTACCTGGGCGGGTTTGACGTCCGCAAGAACGTGGGGGTGGCCCTGCAGGCCTGGGGATGGCTGGGGCCTGTACTGGGGGAAGAGTGCCCGCTGGTTCTGGCGGGACGGTTGCCCGCGCGCGATACGCCCTTTGCCCCCGACCCGCGCCGCCAGGCCCGGCAACTGGGGCTTTCTCCGGAGTGGGTACGGATGATCGGCCCGGTCCGGGAGGAGGACAAGCCCGCGATCTACCGGGGCGCGGTGGCCTTTATCTACCCGTCCCGCTACGAGGGCTTCGGCCTGCCGGTGCTGGAGGCGATGGCCTGTGGGGTACCGGTGGTCGCCAGCGACGTCTCTTCTATCCCGGAGGTGGTCGGTTCGGCCGGGATTCTGCTCCCCCCCGACGACGCCGAGGGGATGGCCGGCGCGCTTTTGCAACTGGCCCAGGATGAAAATTTCTGGGCCGAAATGCGTCGGCGCGCCGTGGAGCAGGCCCGCCGGTTCTCCTGGAAGGAGACCGCCCGCCGCACGCTGGAGGCCTACCGGGACGCTCTGGGAGACGGCCGTCCGTTCAGATGACGTCTTCTATCCGCAGGCCGCGCGCCTGGGCCCGCAGCATCATCCATTCCTGAATGCTGGTCGGAACGACCGGGACCTCTTCGGGCGGGCGGCGTTCCAGATGGATCGCCCCGGCCGGGCACGTGGGCACGCATACCCCGCACCCCAGGCAGCGGGCCACGTCCACCACCGCCACATCCTCCGGCACGGAGAGGGCCCCGAACGGGCAGCGCTCCGTACACACCCCGCACCCCAGGCAGGCCTCCGCGTCCACTCTGGAGCGAAAACCGGAATGAGCCACCGCCGTGGGGACGGCGAACTCCGTCAGCCCGCGCAGGACGGCGCAGCAGCAGGGGCAGCAGTTGCAGATGTAGTAGTGCCGGTCCCGGAAATTCCCCGTCGTGTGCACGAGCCCCGCTTCCTCCGCCCGCTTCAGCACCTGGAGCGCCTCTTCTCGGGTGATGGGACGGGTGAGATCGTCGTGGTCAAAGGCATGCTCCACCGGGGCCATAATCAGGCAGACATCCACGGGAGCGTCACACCCCTTGCCGATCAGGCGCTGCTGGGTACGGCAGATGCAATCCCGCACGCCCCAGGAGCGGGCGCTCCCCACGATGGCCGCGGCCTGCTCGTAGGGGAAAACCTCCAGGTCGGTCGGGATGGCCTCCTGGACGGGGACGACCCGATGGATGGGCGGTGACGCGTCCAGGATAGTGCGGCCGCGGATTTCCCGAAAATACTCCTCGGTCAGGGCGGCCAGTTCGGCGTCCATCCGGCGCAGTTGTTCCTCATAGATGCCGACGACGAAGGGCAACAGGGCGAAAACCAGCCCGCTCTCCCCCCGGCGGGCGCGGATGAGCCCCTTGCGCGCCATCCCCTTCAGCGTCGGGTACACCTCCTGGGGGTCCATCCCCACGCGCGCGGCGATGGCTTCCGCTGGTTCGTAGAGCAAACGCAGTTCGGCCGCCAGCGCTGCCTCTTCCGGTGTGAAGAGTTTCGCCAGCAGTCGCAGTTCCACCCCGCTTTCCGTCGCCGGGAAGCCGTTGGGAACCGAATCCAATCGGCGGGCCAATTTGCGGTAGACTTCTTCCATGATGGCTCTCCTCCTTGAGTTGGCGATTGCGGTATGAGGGTGAAGAAATCGCCGGCTGGTGCTGGCAGCCAGCAGTCACAGGTCTGCCAGAAACGGCTGAACTGTTGCATGGAAATTATCTTACCGAAAGTCAATTTGCGCAACCTGGATGCCTCTTATAACCACCTGACAGTTTGGATGTGTCTTGCGATTCGGCCGCTAATCGGCCTTCGCCGACCAAGAAATTGACGTCGCCGCAGGCCGACACGCCTGGCGAGGTAGGGATGCCCCTTGTGAGCGTCCCAAAGCGCCCCCAGAGCCCAGCATAAGGGTGGGTCTCGGCCCCACCCTTACAGCCGCCGATGGGAAAAATCATCGTGTGCTCATCGCCCAGTTCGCGAAAATGTCAGGTGGTTAGATGCCTTTTCCTTCCTGCTGCCTTTGCCACAGTTTGGGCCTTCGGCAAGTGATGGTATAATTGAGGCGTTCCAACGGAGGGACCCGATGAGAGTACTTGGCATTCTTGGGCTGTTTACGGCTTTCGTCCTGGTAACGACAGGCTGTGGGGGCGTCGTGACCCCGACGGGGAAGGCGCCCGCGGCGGTCTCTTCTCCGAGTCCTTCTCCCTCTTTTCCCGTGTCTGGTTCGCAAGCGTCTCCCACCCCCAGCGCGGCTGGAGAATTCCTGGAACCTCCTGCAACCGCCACCGTCACCCCGACCCCGATTATCTACGTCGTCCGGGAAGGGGATACACTGGCGGGGATCGCGGCCACCTACGGGGTCAGCGTGGAGGCCCTCCAGCGAGTCAACGGGATTGCCAACCCCCTCTTCCTCCAGATTGGGCAGACTCTGATCATCCCCACCGGTCAGGAGGAGGCAATGGCCCCGACGGAACTCCTGCCCACCCCTACCCCGATGCCCTTCGGCATCCGCGGGGTGGCCTTCTATGAGACGCCGGTGGGCAGCCTCCACTGCCTGGGGGAAGTGGTCAACACCACCGCCTTCACCCTGACCAACGTTCTGGTGCGGGTGACCCTCTTTGACGCGGCGGGCAACGCCCTGATCGGAGGGAACGCCTTCGCCGCGGCGGACATCCTGCCCCCCGAGGCCCGCGCGCCGTTCTCCCTGCTCTTCAACGCCCCGCCGCCGAACTTCGTCAGCCATCAGGTCGTGGCCCTGCGCGGTGAGGTGGCGGGCGAACTGGCGGCCCGCTATGTGCCCATTGCCCTGGAGGAGATCAACGGCGCGCCGTATGGTCCCAGTTTTGAGATTTCCGGGGTGGTGCGAAACACCGACCCCGCGCGGATGGCAGCGATGGTGGTCGTCGTGGCGACCGCCTACGATGACGCCGGGCAGGTGACCGGCTTCCGTCAGCAGTCAGTGGATGTGGGGGAAGGATTGTCCCCCGGCACCACGGCGCCCTTCCAGATGCGCTTCACCGTCTATAAAGGAGTCCCCGCGAACTTCACCGTCACGGCGTTCGGCAAAGCGCCGTGATGGGTGGAAGCAACCGATCCATCTTTCACCGCTGAGACGCTGTGGACTGTGGACTGCGGACTTTTTAAAAAATCCGGAGGCCGACGATGTACAGAATGCTCAAGAAACTCGTCCAATGGCTTTTACCGCTGCTGCTGCGCGTGCGGGTGGTGGGCCGGGAAAAATTCCCTCCCAGTGGCCCATATATCCTGGTGACCAATCATCTCTCTGCGTACGATTCCCCCTTGCTGATGGCGGTCTGTCCCCACACCGTGCGGGCGTTTGCCGCCTCCAAGCACAAGCGCAACCCGTTCTACGCCCTGGTCCTTAATATGGCCGGCTCTATCTGGGTGCGGCGCGGGGAGATAGACCGGGAAGCCCTGCGCGGGGCGATGGCGGTTCTGGAACGGGGCGAGGTACTGGGAATGGCCCCGGAGGGAACGCGGGCGCGCAAGGTCTACGCGCTCCAGCCGGGAAAGACCGGCGCCGCCTACCTCGCCACCCGGGCCAACGTCCCCATCGTGCCCGTCGGGATCACCGGAACGGAGAAAGTCAAAGAAAACCTCCCCCGCCTGCGCCGCACCGACGTAACTGTCACCGTCGGCGAACCGTTCTACCTGCCGGAAAGCGGCCAGGTCCGGGGGCCGAAACTGGACGAGTACACCGACATCATCATGCGCCGCATCGCTGCCCTGCTCCCGCCGGAGTACCGCGGCGTCTATGCCGACAAAGTGCAGGAACCGATCGCGCCGGACAGGGGAAGCCAGCGCCTTCCGGCGGATGCCACGGCTTCATAAAACGCCACGCCGTTCGGTAAGGGCGGTCCTCGTGGTCCCCTGTACGACCCTTGTGGTCGCCCACGTCACCCTACGACCCCGACGGTTCAACATTGGGCAGGAATACCACAGTTTAACCTGCTCCCAAGGGCACCATGAAAATTCCTCGTCGGAAGGTAAACGGCAAGGGCGTCTTTCAAAGCTGCTCCTGCAGCCCACGGGGAGGGGAGGCACTTCACCCCATCGCCTTCGGCGAGGGGGGTCCAGATGACCTCACCCCCGCGTCGCCGAAGGCCGCGCGCCCCCTCTCCCAGCGGGAGAGAGGGCTTTCTCCCCCTTCCCCTCGCCCCGTGGGAGAGGGGAAGGGGGCTGGGGGGATGGGGTGAGGTCCCCCGATTATTTTTAAACCAGGAGGACATATGCCCAACACATCCGCCCACACCATCCACATCGTCTCCCACACCCATTGGGACCGGGAATGGTACCGTACCTACCAGCAGTTCCGCTTCCGACTGATGCATCTGGTAGGGGAACTGCTGGACATTATGGAGCGCAACCCCGCCTACCGCTTCTTCCTCCTGGATGGGCAGACGGTGGTCGTGGAGGACGTCGTGGACGTTTGCCCCGAATGGGCGGAACGCCTGCGGCGGCTGGTTCAGGAAGGACGGCTCTTCATCGGCCCATGGTTTGTCCTTCCGGACGAGTTTCTGGTCAGCCCGGAGGCGCTGGTGCGCAACCTCCTCTGGGGCGACCGCATTGCCCGCGCCTGGGGGGCAAAAATGGACATCGGCTACATTCCCGATACTTTCGGCCACATCGGCCAGATGCCCCAACTCCTGCGCGGCTTCGGGATGGATACCGCCGTCATCTGGCGGGGGGTGGGGGATGCCCCCACCGAATTCCGCTGGGCCGCCCCCGACGGCAGCGAAGTCCTGACCTGCTATCTGCGGGATTCCTACAGCAATGCTGCCTACCTGCCCGCCGATGAAGACGCCTTCGTCGCGGCGGTTGCGGAGGAGCGGGACCGCCTGGCCCCATATGCCACCACCTCCCACCTCCTCCTGATGCAGGGGACCGACCATATGTTCCCCCGCGCCGACCTTTCGCGCCTCATCGCCGCGGCCGACGCACGCCTCTCCGACCGGGTGGTCCACTCCAGCCTGCCCGCCTACGTCGCCGCAGTGCGGGCCGAACTGGGGGAGGAGGGTATCCACAACCTCCCCCGGCGCGTCGGCGAGATGCGCGACCCCTCCCGCGCCCACCTCCTCCCCGGCGTCCTCTCCACCCGGATGTGGATCAAACAGCGCAACCACACCTGCCAGACCCTCCTGGAGCGCTGGGCCGAACCCTCCCTTGCCTACTTGCAAACTTGCCAACTTGCAAACTTGCAAACTTGCACACTCGCACACTTGCAAACTCGTATACTTGCCCACTTGCTCCGTCGCGCCTGGAAATACCTCCTGGAAAACCACCCCCATGACTCCATCTGCGGTTGCTCCATAGACCAGGTCCACGAGGAAATGCGCACCCGCTTTGACTGGTGCAAACAGATCGGGGAAGAGGTCACCCGGACGGCGCTGGAGGCCATCGCGGCGTCTGTGGACACTCAGGGGGAGGGGACGGTCGCCCTGATCGTCTTCAACCCGTCCTCCACTCCCCGCACCGACCGGGTGGTCGCGGCCGTCAGCCCTCCGGTGGACCCGGACGCCTGCACGCTGGTCGGGCCGGATGGCGCGCCCGTCCCTTTCGCCGTCCTCCGCCACACAATGGACTCCGAAATGGAAACGACCTTTGATCCGGGGACAATGCGGATGATGGTCGCTCAGGCGCTGGCGGGGGGCGGCACGCTCTACGGCGAGACCGGCATCCGCAGTATGCACCTGCGGCGGGAGGGGGATACCGTCTTCCTGACCGTCTCCGTCGGGCGGGGGACACCGGCGCCGGACCTGCTGACGGGCCCCGCCGCGCAACTCCAGGCCCTGCTGGACGACGGGACCGTGGCGCGCTACGTCGTCCGGATTCGGGAGAACGAGGCGCTGGAGGTCGCCTTCGTCGCCCGGGACGTCCCGCCCCTGGGCCACGCCACCTACCGCTGGGTTCCCCGCCCGCCCGTCCATCCGTCCATCCCGGAGCGCCCCGCCGGGGCCATAGAGAACGAGTACTTCCGGGTGGAGGCCGACCCGCAGACGGGCCGGTTGACGGTCACCGATAAGGAGACGGAGCAGGTCCTGCCGGGCGTGCACCGCTTTGTGGACGGCGGTGACCGGGGGGACGAGTACAACTACTGCCCGCCGGAGGAGGATATACTGGTGGACCGTCCTGCCGCCCCGCCGGTCATTCGGCGAGAGGCGGACGGGGTGACGGAGAGTCTGGTGATAGAGATGGTCTACCGGGTGCCGGAGGCGCTGGCGGAGGAACGGACACGCCGGAGCGCCCGCGAGGCGGACCTGCCCATCACGACGCGCGTCACGCTGACGGCCGGGGTGCGGCGGGTGGACTTTGAGACGGTGGTGGAGAATACTGCCCGCGACCACCGGTTGCGGGTCCATTTTCCGGTGCCTTTCGCGGCGGAGCGGGCGTATGCCGAGGGGCACTGGGACGTGGTGGAGTGGTCCACCGAACCGCCCGCAGGCGGCCCCGACTGGGCCGAACAGCCCGTCCCCACCCGCCCGCAGCGGGGCTGGGCCTGTCTCTCCGACGGTCGCGTGGGGGTGACCGTCGCCAACCGCGGGCTGCTGGAGGTGGAGGCCCGACGGACGGAGGGGGGAGCGGAGATCGCCCTGACCCTGCTGCGCGCTGTGGGGTGGCTCTCCCGGGACGACTTCCCCTGCCGGAAAGGGCATGCTGGGCCGGGGCTGGCCGTGCCAGGCGCGCAATGCCCGGGCCGCCACACCTTCCGCTACGCACTGATCCCCCATGCCGGGGATTGGCGGGCCGCCTTCGCCGAAGCCGACGGTTTCCAGACCGACCTGCGGGCCCTGGCGACGCCGTCCCATCCCGGCCCGCTTCCCCCCGTCCTCTCTTTCGTCCAGATAGACCCGCCGGCCCTCCGGCTGAGTGCGCTGAAACCGCCGGAGGAGGGGGAGGGGCTGATCTTGCGGGTGTGGAACATAGAGGACCGTCCGGTGGAGGGGACGGTGCACTTCTGGCGGCCGTTCGCCCGGGCCGTGCGGGTCAATATGGCCGAAGCGGCAATGGAGGAACTGGCCGCCGCCACCGACACCCTGCGCCTGCCCGTCGGAGGGCGGGAAGTGGTGACGGTGCGGATAGAATTCCCGTGATCCGATGCGGCATCCCACGCGAAAACAGGGGCGCAGAAGTACCTGCGCCCCTGTTTTGCGGTCTCGCCGCGAAGGACACAGAGAGGGCAGAAATTAAAGGTTTCTCTGCCCACCCGATGGCCGTTTCTCCCCCCGAGGCAGTGCCGGTTGTACCCGCTTCTTCCGATACCCATCGCTGCTGGGGGGCTCGTGACTGTTGGTGCTATTCAGCCCCAAGCGACGCCGCAGCTCGGCATTCTCGGCCTGCAGGCGCGCATTCTCCGCTTGCAAGCGAGTAAGTTCGGCTTCCAGGCGAGCATTCCCGGCCCGCAGGTGCACCATTTCGGCCTGAAGGCGGGTGAACTCGGCTTCCAGAGAAGGCAGCCGCTCAAGCAGGGCATCTATTTCCGACTGTCGCTCAGCCACGGCCTATAGTGTAGCACTATTCCGTCAAATGGGTAGGCAGTTACGGTTTCTCTGCGGTCTCTGCGTGCTCCGCGGTGAGTTATGCCATCGGCCGCTTTTCCTTCAGGCGGGCCGCTTTGCCCTTCAGGCCGCGCATATAGTAGAGCCGCCCCCGCCGGACTTTCCCGTGCCGGGTGACTTCCACCTTCTCAATGCGCGGGGAGTAGAGGGGGAAAGTGCGCTCCACCCCGATGCCATGGGCGGCGATGCGGCGGACGGTGAAAGACGCTCCGGCGCCGCTGCCGCGCACCCGGATGACCACTCCCTGGAAAACCTGCACCCGTTCCCGGCCCCCTTCCACAATCAGGGCATGCACTCGCACTGAATCCCCAGGCCGCAGATCGGGGATGTTGGGATTGCGCTCCAGTTGACGATTCAACGATTCAATCAGGTCCATTGCTCACCCCTGTATCATGCCTGTGAACGGTGGGGTATTATACCATAACCCCCAGATCCGGCAAGTGGTAGCTCCAGCTGAAGTTCGGACTTGAGTTGGGACAGGGTACTCCGACAAACCATCTTGCGGGTTTTCCAGCTCCGCCCGACGCTAAACCGTCGGGCTCAAAGCGAAAGCCCCTTC
>FWPU01006694.1_pt1 | contig 16730 bp, 17 predicted proteins | sample 2228361 | NCBI WGS metagenome assembly FWPU01 (sample SAMEA103939777, study PRJEB20133) | metagenome
GCATACTTGATTAACTCTCGAATTATTCAACACAATACCAAAGATTCCACACATACTTATTTCCTTATAGCAGTTAAATATATTGGTGAATCATTAGGATTGTTATTAAAAAATAAAATTTTATAATTCATTTTTTCCACAGTATTCTTCATTTTTTGCCAGGTCACGGGTTTGTCATACTTGGGAGTTAATGCATCAAAAGTAACAAGTTTTTCAAGTTCAATTAACTCCTTCTCGTTAAGCATACCATATTCACCAACATATTCTAATAATACAAATTGATAAGTAAAAGGCCTATCCCAACTATACTTATTCAATTTTTGATTTAAAAAATGCATTATCGGAGCCATTGAATCTAAAAAAATCTCAACGAACTGATAAGGTATTCGTTTAGTAATAAATCGATACTTGTACTTATATTTCATAAAATATTTAAAAGTTTTATGAATAGGAATGCACGAACAGAATACCTCCTGGCTTAACTTTTCTAGCAACACAACATAGTGCCTCTTTAGGATCTGGAGTATGTTGTAGCACCCTATGACAAAATACAAAATCAAATGAACTATCTGGATATGGTATGTCAAAAATAAAAGCCTAAGAAAAAACTGCTCTATGATCATTAATGAATTTCTTTGCTCTATCAACGGCATTACTGACATCGAAAGAATGTATCTCCCCAAAACCAAATTTCAAAAGGATCTCTGTGTCATCCCCACCGCCGCAACCACACTCTAAAATTGTTTTTCCTTCTGTAGGAAATTTATCAAAATGGTTGCGCTCAAGCAATAACCGATACTTCGCGTCTTTAGTGTGAGGATTTCTGGAATCACTTAATATACTATTCCATTTATTCCATTGATACCCAAAATTTTGAGCATAATCTTGGTAGTTTTTCAAAAATCTCGGTATACCATTAATTATGATAGCTACCTGCTCTCGTGTTATTGAGTCTATGAGATAATCTCCAGAAAATATTAAACTATTTCTGGTTTTTGGATTAATCATGCTTATCATATACTATTCAACAGTAAGTATAACAGTAAGTATAACGGTATAAATTTCTAAGGCGATCGATTGCTTTTAACTTAATCTAAAAAGAGAGGTAGATATTGTAATTAGATTTCAACTATCCAACACGGGGTAAAAATAAAATTTTTGTAGAAATCCGAGTAAAAAAATTACTCAATTCTTTTTAACGACCCCGACGGCAGGTCTACCCGCAAACTTTGCCCCAAGGTTTCGATTAACACTGCAAATTTCTTTTCCTGCCCTCCGGTAACCGTACCCTCAACCCCGCGAAGCGGCCCGTCTATGATTACTACCCTGTCTCCATCGTTAAACCGGTCCAGAGAAAGCACCTCGATAAATAGTCCCGACCGCAGGAATCGGACAATCAAATCGTACTCGCGGGGTTGCAGTTACGCCGGCTTACCGTTATAACGAATTGTCCAGGCTATACCCGACGTCTGCAGTACCTCCAGTATGCGATGTTCCTCAATGAAAACAAAGATATAGTAGTTAAATAGCGGTACTTCAACTCTCTTTTTTCGGTCACTCCACTGCCGCAAGACTTTCTGAAGCGTCCGAAAGACGTTAAATACTTTTTTTAAAGCAAATCGCGAACTTTCTTTTCATGCCGGCTGCGGGTGTAAAAAACGCACCGTTCCATCGTCAGAAGTTGCAAATGCGCTCACAAATAAACCCCAACTGCTCCTTAACTAAGCTCCGTATGCATGGGCAGCGACAATACCACTCCGGTAAGCGACTCGGAAACGAACAGGTCTCCGCCTGCCGCAGTGGCATAGGCAACCGACCGATGGAGCGCCTCCGGATAATACACCATGCTCGGTATGCCCTGCCGTTCCAGGTACTTCATGAGTCCGTTACGCCTGTTGCAGGTAACCTGAACAGTGTATTGGTGAAACACATGGGTGCTGTACGGAGCACGCGCCGGCAAAACAAGTCCGTTTACTTTGGCCAGCTTCCGGTCGTAAAAAGCAGCAGCTTCCCTCCTTCGGTTAATGTACTCGTCCAGGTGCCTGAGTTTGGGGCGCAACACGGCTTCCTGCAGGGTATCTAAACGCGAATTAAGCCCCACACGGGTATAGTGATATTTTTTAGACTGTCCGTGCGATGCAATGCTGCGCATGGTCAGCGCCAGGGTTTCGTTGTGCGTCATGATTGCCCCGCCATCGCCATAACAGCCCAGATTTTTGCTGGGAAAGAAAGATGTAGTGCCTATATGCCCGATGGTGCCCAGTTTTTTTCGCGTGCCGCCTTTAAACACATAGTCGGCACCAATGGATTGGGCGTTGTCTTCAATGATATTCAAACCGTGTTTATCGGCCAGGGCCATGAGCGGTTCCATAGGCGCCCCCTTCCCGAAAAGGTGCACATCGATAATGGCGCGAGTATGTGGGGTGATGCGCCTTTCCACATCCTCGGGGTCAATGGTAAAATAATGCAGATGCACATCGGCAAACACCAACTTATAACCTAGCAGTGCCACCACCTCGGCCGCAGCCACATAATTGAATGAAGGCACGATTACCTCGCTGTCTTCAGGAAGGTTCAGTGCCACCTGAGGCGACACCACCACGTTCTGGCCCAGGTTACAGTTTTCGCCTATCACACAGCCTTCGTCAATTACGGCTGTCGGGTGTGCAAAGTAGGGTTTATCCATTTCTGTAACGATATGGGATCTACATCTGCCACAGCGGTAAGTTCGGCCTCGGGCATTCGGCTTAGAATGGTAGCATGTCTTTTACCAATATGGCCAAAGCCGATAACCGAAAATTTTATTTTATCCATGCCGCTGTTTCAGTTGATGTATTTTTCAAAGTTACGGTATTCCCTTTCGTATAACACCTCTTTAGGCAGATTGCGAAAGTAATCGTAGGTAATGCGCAGGCCCTCGGCCCGCGATACACGGGGTTCCCATCCCAGTATTTTCCGGGCCAGGGTAATATCGGGCTGGCGCTGCCTGGGGTCGTCCTGCGGCAGGGGTTTAAACACAATTTTCTGGTCGATGCCTGTCAGTTTGATTATTTCCTTCGCAAACTCAAGTATGCTTACTTCTTCAGGGTTGCCAATGTTAACCGGATAGGGATAGTCAGACATGAGCAGCCTAAAGATGCCTTCCACCTGGTCGTCAACATAACAGAAAGAGCGCGTCTGGCTGCCGTCACCAAACACGGTAAGGTCTTCACCGCGAAGGGCCTGACCGATAAAAGCCGGTAATACGCGCCCATCGTTCAGGCGCATACGCGGACCGTACGTATTGAAAATGCGTACTATGCGCGTATCCAAACCATGAAAACGGTGATAGGCCATGGTAATGGCTTCCTGAAAACGCTTGGCTTCATCGTACACCCCACGCGGACCAATAGGATTTACGTTGCCGTAATAAGATTCGTCCTGCGGATGCACCAGCGGGTCGCCATAAACTTCCGAAGTGGAAGCCACCAGTATGCAGCATTTCTTAAGCCGTGCCAGTCCCAGCAGGTTATGGGTACCCAGTGAGCCTACTTTTAAAGTTTGAATAGGAATTTTAAGATAGTCGATAGGGCTGGCCGGAGAGGCAAAGTGAAGAATGTACCGCAGGCTGCCGGGCACATGCACGTACTTGGTTACATCGTGATGATAGAACTCGAAGTCGGGATGGCGGAACAGGTGTTCAATATTGCGCAAGTCGCCTGTAATGAGGTTATCCATAGCGATTACATGGAATCCTTCTTTCAGAAAGCGGTCGCACAGATGCGAACCAAGAAATCCGGCACCACCGGTAATAAGTACGCGTTCTTTTTTAGCCATGGTAAACGGAGGGCAAAAATAGGCTATTCAGCGGCAACCGGCAAAGCAGGCAACCGGCAGGCATAAAGAAGTTTAAGGCATGCAGGGCGTTGCCTTTAAAAGCAAATGAATGATGGGTTTTGCAGGTTGCGCTTGTTGTAGCTCAACTCCTTTCCGTTGGTATCGTCAGCAACCCTTAAGCCTACGGTTCGCACAATGGCATGTGCGGCAGCTGTATCCCATTCCATGGTTGGGCCAAAACGCGGGTAAACATCCGCCCGGCCTTCGGCAACCAGCATAAATTTAAGGCTGCTGCCTTTGGAGATGAGCTGCGGCTCCTGCAGCGTTTCAATAAACTGCCGGGTGGCATCATTTAGGTGCGACCGCGAAGCCACCACTCTTATTCCCGGCATTTTAAGGTTAACCGATGAACGACGGGCCAGCGGTATTTTCGTGCCGCCCCGGCTCACCCAGGCCCCAAGGTCCTGGCCGCCTCCATACACCTCGCCCGTTACCGGAACGCCCACCACTCCCAGTACCGGTTCGCCACGAGAAATAAGAGCAATGTTTACAGTGAACTCGCCATTGCGACTCAAAAATTCGCGGGTGCCGTCCAGCGGGTCTATCATCCACAGGTACTCCCAACGGCTTCTTTGTTCATACGGTGTTTCTTTTCCCTCTTCGCTCACCACGGGTATGCCGGCAGGGTTCAGGTAATGTGTTATGATGGTGTGAGCTCTTCTATCGGCTTCGGTAAGGGGCGAATGGTCGGCTTTTTTTTCAGCAAGTTGTTGCACATGGATGGAGTTGTAAATCCGTAAAATCTCCTCGCCTGCCAGGCGGGCAGCTTTTTCGGCCATTTCCAATAACTTGGGCAGATGCATGCTTATGTAATGCGGGTGTCGGATGGCAACGAATTCAATTACACAATCATGCCGGCAGCTACGGTTTCGTTGGTATGCTCATCGATCAGGATCAGGCTGCCGGTGCTTCGGTTTTTGCGGTAGCTGTCGAACAAAAGGGGTTGCGAGGCACGGATTTTTACCCTGGCCAGGTCGTTCATATTCAGTTGTTCTACTCCTTCCGTACGGTGCAGGGTGTTGATATCCAGCCTGTATTGAATTTCTTTTAATATGCCCCGCACTTCGCGCGTGGTGTGGCGTACAATAAACCGGGCATTCAGGTTTACCGGTTTGGGGTTCATCCAGCAGAGCATCATGTCCAGGTCCTGAGTCACTTCGGGCTGGTTGTTGGGTTTGCAAATCATGTCTCCGCGGCTAATGTCCAGTTCATCGTCAAGGGTTATCACCACCGACATAGGAGCGAATGCCTCTTCCAGTTGCCGGTCGGCCAGGTAAATGTTTTTAATACGAGTGGTAAAGCCGCTGGGCAGCACGGTAACTTCTTCACCGGGTCTGAAAATTCCTCCGGCTATGCGTCCGGCATATCCCCTGAAATCGGCATGCTCCCTGGTTTGCGGCCGAATAACATATTGCACCGGAAAACGGGCATCGATATGGTTATAATCGCTGCCGATGTGCACGGTTTCCAGTATGTGCATCAGCGTTGCTCCCTGGTACCACGGCATGTGGGCCGAGCGGTTCACCACATTATCTCCGTGCAGGGCGCTGACGGGCACAAACTGAATGTCGGACACTTCTAGTTTGGAAGAAAACGCTTTGTAGTCGGAGGTGATATTTTCAAACACTTCTTCGCTGTATCCCACCAAATCCATTTTGTTAACGCATACCACAATATGGGGAATTTTTAAGAGCGAGGCGATAAAGGAGTGGCGATAGGTTTGCTCTACCAGACCCTTGCGGGCGTCTATTAAAATTAATGCCAGGTTAGCCGTAGAAGCCCCCGTAACCATGTTGCGCGTATATTGAATATGGCCCGGGGTATCGGCAATAATAAATTTGCGCCGGGGCGTAGAGAAATACCGGTAGGCCACGTCAATGGTTATGCCCTGCTCGCGTTCCGACTTCAGCCCGTCGGTAAGCAGGGAAAAGTCAACGTAATCAAAGCCTTTGCGGGCGCTGGATTGTTGGACGGCCTCCAGCTGGTCTTCAAAAATCGCCTTGCTGTCGTACAGCAGCCTGCCGATGAGCGTGCTTTTGCCGTCATCAACACTGCCGGCGGTTGTAAACCTTAAAAGTTGGTTCATATTGCTTCATGTTCTGAGTCAGTCATCCCAAAAAAATATGCGGGCATTCATCCCGCTTAAGTTCTAACATTCTGTTAACCCATTGCATGGGCATTAAAAGTATCCCTGCTTTTTGCGGTCTTCCATAGCTGTTTCGCCCCGTTTATCATCGGCCCGGGTGCCGCGCTCGGTTCTGCGGCTGGCGGCTATCTCGGCTATGATCTTTTCAATGGTATCCGCTTCCGACTCCACCGCACCGGTAATGGGCATATCCCCACAGGTGCGAAAGCGCACCCGCCTGGTCATGGGTTTCTCATCCGGTTTTAGTTTAAGCCAGGGCGAAACAGAAAGCAACACGCTGTCGCGCAGAATAACTTCGCGTTCATGGGCAAAGTACAGAGCCGGTAAAGGTATGTTTTCGCGCTGCAGGTATTGCCACACATCCAGTTCGGTCCAGTTCGATATGGGGAAAACACGAAAATGCTCGCCCGGATGTTTACGTCCGTTAAATAAACTCCACAGTTCCGGTCGCTGGTTTTTCGGATCCCACTGTCCGAATTCATCGCGGTGACTAAAGAACCTTTCTTTGGCCCGCGCCTTTTCTTCGTCTCTGCGGGCACCGCCCATGGCTGCGTCTATCTTGTATTGTTCAATGGTGTCCAGCAGGGTTACGGTTTGCAGGGCGTTGCGGCTTGCATAGTAGCCGGTCTCTTCTTTTACCCTACCTTTATCAATACTTTCCTGTACCGAGCCCACAATAAGCTGAACGTTCAGTTCGCTAACCAGCTTATCGCGATAGGCTATGGTTTCAGGAAAATTATGTCCGGTATCAATATGAATTAACGGAAAAGGGATGCGGGCCGGATAAAACGCCTTTTTTGAGAGGTAAGCCAGAACAATGGAATCCTTTCCTCCTGAAAACAACAGCGCAGGTCGCTCGAACTGGGCCACCACTTCGCGTATGACAAAGATGGCCTCGGCCTCCAGCTCGTCCAGATGAAAGAGGTAGTACGTGCTCATAGCTTTATTCTTGGAATAATTGCCGAAACTAAATTTTCTAAACTTTGTTGCACCGACTTTTCGGCCGTGCGGATAACCAGGTCGGGATGGAGCGGAGGTTCGTAAGGCGAATTAATTCCGGTAAAGTTTTGTATTTCGCCTGTGCGGGCTTTTTTGTACAACCCTTTTACATCGCGTGCTTCGCACACCTCCAGCGGGGCATCGACAAAAACTTCGAAGTACCGCTCAGTGCCTACCACCTGGCGCACCATTTCGCGGTCGCGATGCAGCGGTGAAATAAAAGCGGTGATAACCACCAGGCCGCTGTCGAGCAGCAGTTTACACACTTCGGCCGCCCGACGTATGTTTTCGCTACGACCCTGTTCAGAAAAATCCAGGTCGCGGTTAAGGCCCGAACGCAGGGCATCGCCATCGAGAAAAAATACTGCGTAACCACGGGCATGCAATTCTTTTTCCGCCTGCACGGCAAGAGTGGATTTTCCCGAACCCGACAACCCCGTTAACCACACCAGCAACGGGCGCTGGCCAAGCCGGCCGGCCCGCTGTGCGGCACCGATAACCGAATGCACCGGGTAAAGATGATGGGTTTCCATTTTACAATTTGTAATACCACGTAATAAACCCCAAACAAATTACGGTGTAGATTACCGTAAGGGGCGTGCCTACCCGTACAAAATCGCGGAAGGTGTAGCTGCCCGGCCCGTACACCATCAGGTTGGTTTGATAACCAATGGGAGTCATAAAATCGCCTGATGCCGCAAAGGCTATGGCAATGCAGTAGGTTATCGGACTAATATGCAGTTGTTCGGCCAGCGCCACCGCCACCGGGTACATCATAGACACGGCGGCAGGATTGGTAATGATGGCCGTGAGCATTATGGTGGCTAAAAACAACACCACCAAAACCACGCGTGGGTCAGTGCCGGCGGAAAAATGGATTATCGAGCGCGCAAGCCAGTCGGCCGTCCCGGTTTTATCAAGGGCTGTGGCAAGCGCCAGCGATGAGGTAAGAATAATGAGCAAGCCGAAGTCCAGGTTTTGCCTTAGCTGGTCATAACTTAGCACCCCGGTGAAAACGAAAATACAAAGAGCTGCCATGACAGCTGTTAACAGTGGCAGCAATCCGGTAATGCCGGCCACTAACAGGGCCATAACGGCAGCGGCCATCGTGTACTTTCTGCCCGGGCTATAGCCGTTGAACTTTTGTGGCCTGGAAAGCAGATAGAGGTGATTTTGCTGATGTGATGCCGGAGGGCGGTCGCCCGTAAGCAACAGCAGGAAGTCGCCCCCGGCCAGCACGGCCTCGCCTACTTTGCCCGATACCTTGCGGCCGTTGCGGTGCAGGGCGATAATCGAAGCATTAAATCGCCTGCGGAAGTCCGATTCGCGTATGCGCTTGCCGATCAGGTCGGAATGAGCCGGAATAACGGCCTCTACAAAGTTAAACGACCCGTTAGTGGGATGGTCGGGTATAACCAGGCCGGGATGTGTTTGCAGCAACTGCGATATGGCGTGGGTGTTACCCGAAAAAAACAACAGGTCGTTGGGCTGCAACACCTCATCGGGCGATACCGGCGAAATAACTTCACGATTGCGGATGATTTCTACTAAAAACAGATCTCTTAAATTTCTTAGTCCGGCGTTCTTAACGGTTTTACCTGCCATGGGCGATTGGGGCAACAGCCGGGTTTCTACAATGTATTCATTGCGGTTTTGTTGTATGCTTTCCAGGCCGCTGCGATGTTCAGGCAGCAAACGGTAGCCCCAGAAATACAGGTAGAGCCATCCGCTTATGGTTACCAGCAGGCCCAGATACAGGAAGTCGGTTACCGAGGGCAACGGCAGCCCCTGTGCACTCATTAGTCCGGCAAGCACCAGGTTAGTAGAGGTGCCCAGCACGGTTATCATGCCTCCGAGGATGGTGGCATACGAAAGGGGGATGAGAAACCTGGAAGCTGCCAAACCTTTACGGGCGGCCCACTCGCGCACATAGGGTATAAGCAATGCTACAATGGGGGTGTTGTTAAAAAATGCCGAAACCGAAGATACCGACACCATTAAACGCAGCAGGAAGGCCCGCGGTGAGAGAGAAAGGTCGAACAAGCGAAGAAAAAAGCGGTCGCCAGCCAGTTCGCGCATGCCGGCCGTAACCAGCGTTAACAGAAAAATAACAATTACCTGGGGGTTGGCCAGCCCCTGCAGGGCCTCTTGGGGGGTTAAAATGCCGGTAAACAGAAACAACAGCACTGCCAGGAAGAACGACAGGGCCGGGTTGAGCCACTCGCGGTACAAAGCCACTACCAGCAGGGACAAAGTAGCGAGTATGAAGATATGAACAAGCGAAAAGTCCACTAAACTGATAGATTTAGTGTGTAAAAATAATGCTTTTTAAGCACGCGCCACTACATTCGGCTGAAAGCCATTAACCTGTGCACATTTTTAAGTCAAATCAACAGAAAATAAAGGTATTCCTCTCCGGACTGCCTTAAACATTCAGCAAATCTTCCGGTTCAGGTCCCAGAAAGCTTTAATCATCAACAGAAACGCCTCCATATCCTTCAGCGGAATCATGTTGGGGCCGTCGCTCAGGGCTTTATCGGGATTGGGGTGTGTTTCAACAAAAAAACCATCCACACCGGTGGCGGCGGCGGCCCGCGCCAGGTAGGGAGCGAACTCGCGTTGCCCGCCCGAACTTCCGCCCTTGCCGCCGGGCTGTTGTACCGAGTGGGTAACATCGAACACCACCGGGGTAAACTGCCGCATCACCGGCAGTGCGCGCATATCTACTACCAGGGTATGGTAACCGAAGCTCACACCGCGTTCGGTAAGAAATACGTTGGGGTTACCTTCGCCTCTAACTTTATCTACCGCGTATTTCATGTCTTCGGGTGCCATGAACTGCCCCTTTTTAATTTTAACCGGCTTGCCGGTGCGGGCTGCCGCTTTCAGCAGGTCGGTCTGGCGGCACAGAAATGCGGGTATCTGCAATACATCCACCACGGATGCTACCTTTGCGCATTGTGCCGATTCGTGCACATCGGTAAGTACGGGTACGCCGAGTTCAGTGCGCACGCGGCTTAGTATTTCCAGACCCTGCTCCATGGATGGCCCGCGGTAAGAGCCGGCCGAGGTGCGGTTGGCTTTGTCGAACGATGCCTTAAACACATAATCTATATCCAGGCTCTGGCACAGTTGTTTTACCCGGCTACCGGTTTCCATGCATATATCGTAGCTCTCGGCCGCACACGGTCCGGCAAAAAGCACCAGCCGGTTTGCACCCAATACAATGTTAGGCGTTAACCGCACCGCCTCCTTGAATTTTTCCATACGTAAACGTTAGTTTATATCTCCAGCTTTTTATGCACGGCCAATATCAGGTCGGCCAGTTCACGAAAAACACCCTGTCCTCCTTTTGCAAAAGTAACCAAATCGGCCTTGTCGCGGATGTACACCGGTGCATCGGCCGGGCAAACGGCCAGGCCTACCTCCTTAAATACGGGCAGGTCGTTCAGGTCATCGCCAATGTAGGCAACCTCTTTGGGCTTGAGTTTATAGTGACGCATCAGCTTCAGGCAGGTATCGGCTTTATCGGTAATACCCTGATGGCAGAAATCCACCTTCAGTTCCTGCATTCGCCTGGCCACGGCATCCGACTCCCTGCCCGAAATGGCGCCCAGTATAAATCCCGCTTTCTTTAAATGGTTTACGATAAGTCCGTCTTTTACATCAAAAACCTTCCATTCATTGCCCTGGTTGTCGAAGATGATTTTACCATCGGTAAGCACGCCATCCACATCAAAGAAAATGGCCTTTATATTCTTTACTTTGGCAATATGCCTGCGCGAATAGCGCGCCAGAATTTTTTTCATTTATTCTTACAAGAATGGCGCTAAAAATAGCAAATCTTATTAAGTTTCAGGTTTTAAACTTATGAAGTTACTCCAGGCAATATCCTCCGTTTTAATAACTGCGTTTGTTTTGTGGATGCTTAACCGAAGCTGGACGTTAGGCGACATCCGCATTCCCCCGCCGGCAAAGTTTCTCGACCCCTTTCACGGCTTCTGGCAAAATGCCGAAACGCCGGTGCCGGCCCTCCCGGATCATCTCAGTTTACCGGACCTGCAGGGCGATGTTACCGTATGGTGGGACAGCCTGCTCATACCCCATATTTACGCCACACACGAGTATGACCTGTATGCCGCCCAGGGTTATGTAACGGCCCTGCACCGTTTATGGCAAATGGAATTTCAGACACATGCGGCAGCAGGAAGACTGAGCGAAATACTCGGTGCCGGTAAAGACAGTGCCGTGCTGAACTACGACCGAAAACAACGCAGGCTGGGCATGGTGTTCGCTGCCGAAAATGCCCTGAAAGGAATGGAAAAAAATGCTACAGCCCGCGCCATGCTCAAAGCTTATGCGGCAGGTGTAAATACCTTTGTTGCTTCATTAAAATACCGCGACTTGCCCCTTGAATACAAACTGCTGGATTATGAACCCGAACCATGGACGCCCCTAAAAGCTGCATTGCTGCTGCGCAGTATGGCCCAAACCCTGAATATGGGCGATAAGGATGTGCAGATGACCAACGCACTTAAGTTGTTTGGCCCCGATACGCTGAATCTGCTCTACCCCGACCGTGAACAAGTTGGCGATGCTATTGTTGAAAAACCCGGTAAATGGCCTGTGGTGAGCCAACCGTTAGCGAGCCTTATTCACCCTGCCGGGATTTTTGCCGGTAAAGGTGGATTACCTCCAGCAGGCCAGGAAGAAACCCCGATGGCCAGCAATAACTGGGCCGTTAGCGGAAGCAAAACCCGCACGGGACATCCGATGCTCTGCAACGATCCTCATCTGAATACTACCCTGCCCTCCATCTGGTACGCCATCCATCTGAACGGCCCCGGAGTTAACACCCTGGGAGTTTCATTGCCCGGAGCCCCCGGTGTTATCATCGGCTTGAACGACTCTATCGCCTGGGGAGTTACCAACGCCCAGCGTGACCTGGTGGACTGGTACCGGATTACCTTCGTTAATGGCACAAAAGACCTGTATGTGCTGGACGGAAATGCAGTGGCTACCGATAAACACATTGAAACCATCCGCATTCGCGGGCAACAACCGTTTATCGATACGGTTATCTACACCCGCTGGGGGCCCGTACCTTACGATGACCGCTTCCAGCCCGGTCATAATTTAAAGCACTGCGCTTTTCGCTGGATAGCCCACGATGAGTCGGAGGAAGTAATGACCTTTTATTATCTGAACCGTGCCCGCAACTACAACGACTTTATGCGGGCGCTGGATTACTACAGCTCGCCGGCACAGAATTTCATTTTCGCTTCTGCAACAGGCGATGTGGCCATCCGCATACAAGGTAAATTTCCCATTCGCAAAAAGGATGAAGGCAGGTTTGTACTGGACGGTAGCACCTCGGCTTCGGCCCCTCCGGGTTTTATTCCTTTTGAGCATAACGTTATGGATACAAATCCTACCAGGGGTTTTGTGTCTTCTGCCAATCAATATCCGGCCGACAGCACTTACCCCTACTACATTACGGCCACCAGTTACGAAGCCTACCGCAACCGCCGAATCAATAGCCGCCTCAGAGAAATGAACGGCATTACCGTAGAAGATATGATGAACCTGCAGAACGACACATACAGCATCAAGGCCGAAGAGGTGCTACCCTTGTTGCTTCAGGCAACCGATACCGCAAGGCTTACCAGCGAACAACGGCAAATGCTTCAATCGCTGGCCGCGTGGAACTACTATTACAACCCCCTATTTGAGGCGCCCTGTTATTTCGAGACATGGTGGAGCAATCTGTACGCGCTGATATGGGATGAGCTGCAAAACGACAGTTTGTTACTGGCAATGCCAACCTCCTTTACTACCATTAGCCTTATGAAGCGCTATCCCAATCTCAGGTTTTTCGACATCCGCAAAACCCCGCAGCGCGAAAGCCTTTCGGATTTAATACAACTGGCTCTGAACCAGGCCGTTGATGAGATTAAGGAGTGGAAAACCAGGCATGCGGAAACACCCCTGCAGTGGGGTTATTACAAAGACACCTACGTAGAGCACCTGCTTCGGTTAGAAGCGCTAAGCCGTAAGGTATTTCACGGGGGCCATGCCAATACAGTAAATGCTTCCTCGCGCAAGCATGGACCCTCGTGGCGCATGGTGGTAAGTCTGGAACCCAAAAACCCACAAGTATATGCCGTATATCCGGGCGGGCAATCCGGAAACGCTGGCAGTGCTTTTTACGACAACCTGTTAATGTTATGGGCCAATGCCAGGTATGTAAAACTTACTTTCCCGGCAAACCCGGAATCACTTAAGCCCAAAGCCTTTACCCAAACCCATCTGCATCCCTGAACTATGAGAAAGTTTGTAATACAGTTTATTCTTACCTTATTGCTGGCTTTTGTTTTTGAAAGCTTCCTGCCGTGGTGGACTGTTGCCATTGCGGGTGCACTCGGAGCCTTTCTGGTCGGTGCACCTTATCATTTTCTATGCGGATTTCTGGCAGTGGCCCTGCTGTGGCTGGCAAAGGCGTTTATCATCGACCTGCAGGCCGCTCAATCCCTGGCCGAACAGGTAGCCACCCTGCTTATGTTAAAACACAAGTGGATGCTCTATGCCCTTACCGGGTTGTTGGGCGGACTGGCGGGAGGATTGGGCGCCTGGAGCGGCACCCATGTTACCCGTATCGTGTTGCCCTCATCTTCCAAATAAAGAAACTTTAGGAGAAGACGTACACTTAACCCGGCGTGCACTTACATAGTTGTGAAAGGCAGCGCAACCATCAGGTTTTCCCAGTGCATGATAATTTTACCGGAACCACCGCCTGTATCTTCAATCCGGTAAACCAGTCGTTCGGAGAAAGACACACCGGTATCGGGCGTTACGGTTAACCGCAGCACGTCTTCCCTTTCATCGTATTCATCCGCCAGGTGCTGATGCCAGTTTTTATTAATTATCAGCGTCCATTGCTGCTTTCCCGGAATTGTAAAAAAGGCGTACCGCCCTTTCGGTACAATTATTTCGCCTACGCGGATGTTATCGGAAATTTCCACCGATGTGGCCTGATGCGCACCGGTAACCCATACTTCGTCATAAGGAACCAGGCCGCCCCAGATGGTTCTGCCCCGAACAGCCGGTGCATGATACCGGATGGTAAGATGTACCTTACCTACCTGGGCGTGTGTCTCCTGATAAATACTCTTTTTCGATCCCGGAGCCTCCGGCTTCTGCACCTCCTGATGGTGATGAGCTTTTTCTTTTTCCTGGTTTTGTCCGTAACAGGCTTTTACTATTAGGGAAACAAACAGTACCATTACATGTATGGTAACACGATAACATAGCCATGCCGGCAATACAAACATACCCAAGCCGTTTACTAAGGTTTAATTTCTTCCTTAACGTTTCCACACCGCAGCATTTGCTCACCGAAATACGGATTGCGAATCTCCTTTTCGGCCGACAACCAGTAACCACCCTCATTGCCGTTGGCCATTGGACAATAATCCAAAAACACAAAGCCCTGTACCACACCCGAACGCTTAACCATAGCAGTCATAGCCTGGCTCAGATCGGCAAAAAATTTGCGTTGCGTCTGCAGTGAAGTATTTTTACTTATTACCCGTGCTGCAGCAAGCGCCTGCTCAGCATTCTTAACTCCCTGTAGCGCCAGCACCAGGTTATGCGATGCCTGCACCGCCTCTTCCGGTCTGCTTTGCACCAAAGCCTCTTTCAGGCTGAGATAATGAGAAAATGCCTGGTTTACCTGCGCATCTTTAAGAACCGGCGCTTGGACCTGTATTGTTTCTGCGCGGGATGGCGTGTGATGCTGAGCAGCCGCCACCATGGCGGCCACGGTCAAAACAAGTGCTGTTGATACGTGCTTTTTCATATTGCTTTAGGTTTAAATGTTACAAAACCTTTTTATTTATTAATCACATCCGTTACCTCGCCACAACTCAACATAGCCGAGCCAAAGTAAGGGTTTCTTATTTCTTCAAAGTTGCTAAGCCAGTAGGCGCCACGGTTATTGGCGGCCATGGGGCAGTAATCCACATACAGCGCCTGGTTTAAAGGCCTGAATGTTTTAGCTACAACAATCATCGCATCAGAAACCTGCTGAAAAGCAGCCCTGAATTTTTCCACATCCTGTTGTTGGGGCATAGTGCTCAATGCCTTATTCAGCAAGCGGCTGTGCTGCTCCCACACCTGATGAGCGGTACCACTAAATTGTGCTTCGCTTATGGAGCGAAGGGCCTTAAGCATGGCTTCGCTGCTGTGCCTTGCTTCCTCCGGATTATCGGAAGCCAGGGCATCTTTTATCTTAAAATAGTTTTCAAAAAGGGGCTTTAGTGCATTTTTTGCCTGTTTGCCTAATTCGGCCTGACTCACTGCCGGCGCTTCAGTGTGATGATGACTGTGTTGTTCCAGTCCGCCTTCGGGGTTCATCATGCTGGGCTTGCCGGCCAGCTGGGCCGCCGCATCAATGCTAAACGTGCCCTGCACAGCAATTTCTTCACCCGCTTTAAGACCCGATTGAATAATAACCTGATCGCCCATAACCGCACCGGTTACTACCTGCCGCATACGAAAACTTATCCCTTCGGGCGTGCTTTGCTTAACGTACACCACCGATCGCTCTCCCGACCACAACACGGCTGACTTTGGCACCACCAGTTGCCCGCTGATACCGATATGCCCCTCGATTATTCCGGTTGCAAACATTTCGGGTTTTAGCTGGTGCCTGGCGTTTTGCACTTCTACGCGGGCCCGCGATACGCGGGTCTGCGCATCGATTACCGGGTCAATAAAGGTTATCTTACCCTTAAACTCCTGACCGGGCAACGAAGCCACCGTAAAAACCACCTCGTCACCGGTTTTAACCCATGGCAAATCCGATTCATACACATCGAACAACACCCATACGGCCGATAAATCAACTATTTCGAACAACGGCATGCCGCGCATAACATAATCGCCGGTGTTTACTTTCTTACTCAACACATAACCGCCTGCATCGCTCAGCACCGGAAACACTTCCTGCGGTTTACCCGAAGCAATTAACTGTTCAGTTTGCTTGTCGGTAAGTTTCCAGTTTTTTAGTTTATCGACCGCTGCTTCAAAAAGACGCGGCTGCTCAATGCGCATGCGGTAGGCCTCAAAAAGCTCTTCCTGAGCAGTGATGAGCTCGGGAGAATAAATAAGGGCAATAACCTGACCTTTGGTTACGGACTCACCTGTAAAGTTAACAAGCAGTTGCTCTACCCTTCCGGTTATGTGCGCCACCTGCGAATAGATGCGGCGTTCATCGGCAAGTACTTTTCCATTCAGCCGTATTTTTTTCTGTAAACTGCCGCGTTGCACCACAGCCGTTGCCACCTGGGCCAGTTGCATGGCTTCGGGTGTCATGCGCACTGCCAACGGGTCAACATCGGTTTGTGCGGCGGCTTCAAGGGGAATGAGGTCCATGCCGCAAAGAGGACACTTGCCCGGTTCCTGTTGCCGGATTTGCGGATGCATGGAACAGGTCCAAACCTGCCCCGACTCATGCTCTGCATATGCATCGGCCTTCTCTTTCGGCTTTGCTCCGGACAGGCCGGAAAGAAACCATCCGGCCAGTAAACCGATAGCAAAGCAGAGCATAAGGGCAATTAAAAATTTGCTTTTCATTTGATTAATGTTTTAGAGGTGAGAAAATAAATTCTGGAAACAGCTATTTGATACGCCGCCTCGGCAGAGGCTT
>FWPU01008770.1_pt1 | contig 16730 bp, 9 predicted proteins | sample 2228361 | NCBI WGS metagenome assembly FWPU01 (sample SAMEA103939777, study PRJEB20133) | metagenome
CACACGAGCCTGGCCGTGCCACGCGCGCCCACCGGGGGCTGACGCCGTGCGACTCTGCTGCGCACTGGCTGGGCTAGCCGCCCTTGCAGGCCCAGCTCGCCGGCGAGAATGCCAGGTGGCTGTCCCGAACTTGATTGACACCGGCGTTGACCACCATTAGGCTAAGGGTTGTGGGGAGTCTGCGCCCAGGCATTGGGCAACCGACTTTGGGCCACCCGGAGGTGGTCCGCTGTGGCGCGCTTGTCCTTCCCCCGGCTGCCTACGGAGCGGATCCGGCCATGGCCGTCAAAACAAGAGCTAAGTATACCGAAATCCTGATTCGGCAGGGGGTCTTGACCCCCGATCAGGTCAGCGAAGCCGAACAGGCGGCCCGCGACCAAAACATCAAGCTCCAGGACGCGTTGGTCCGTCTGGGATTTGCCACCGGCGAGGAGGTCGCGCGGGCCTTGGCCGAGCAGCATGGGCTCGACTACGTGGACCTCAGCGAGGTCGTCATCCCGCAAACGGTCATCGAGTTGGTGCCGGAATCGGTGGCCCGGGAGAACGTCATCCTCCCCCTGGCCGAGGAGGATGGGGCGCTGAAGATCATCTCCAGCGACCCCGACGATTACGACACGCTCGATAAGCTCCGCTTTATCCTCAATCGCCGGATCGAGACGGCTGTAGCCCCCCGCGACGCCATCCTCGAAGCCATCAATCGGCATTATGGGCAGTCGGTCAGCGATGGCACAGACTCGATGCTTCAAGAGTTCACCGATACCGCCATCGACTTTACCGAGACAGAAGAGGAAGCCCGCAAGCCTGACGAGGTGATCGACGAGAGCAGCGCGCCGATCGTCCGGTTGGTCCACCTTATTATTACCGAGGCGGTGCAATTGCGGGCGTCCGATATTCACATCGAGCCGTTCGAGGATCGAATCCGCATCCGGTACCGCATCGACGGGGTGCTGGTCGAGCGGGATAGCCCCCCCAGAAGGTTGCTCGGCGCAATCCTTTCGCGCATTAAGATTCTTTCTAAACTAGACATTGCCGAACGGCGTCGGCCTCAGGACGGGCGCATCAAAGTCACGGTCGGCAACAAAGAGCTTGACTTGCGTGTTAGCGTGATCCCCACCAACCACGGACAGGCCGTGGTGATGCGGATTTTGGATAAGGACAACATCCGGATCGGCCTTCGGCAGCTTGGATTCTCGGACGAGGACTATCAGAAGTTCCGCACGCTGATCCGGCGGCCGAACGGGATCCTCCTGGTGACGGGTCCGACGGGTTCGGGCAAGACGACGTCGCTGTACGCAGCGCTTAATGACCTGAACACGCCGGATCGGAAGATCATCACGGCGGAAGACCCGGTGGAGTATTACCTGCCTGGGATCAACCAGGTAGAAATCCGGCATGAGATTGGGCTGGATTTTGCGCGGGTGATTCGAGCGATGTTGCGTCAGGCCCCCAACGTGATCCTGGTTGGGGAGATGCGTGACATCGAGACGGCGCAGATGGGAATTCAGGCATCTTTGACTGGACACCTGGTTTTCAGTACGCTACATACGAACGATGCGCCCAGTGCCATTACACGTTTGATCGACATGGGTGTACCCGCCTACCTGGTGGCAAGCAGCGTGATCGCCATCATGGCCCAACGCCTTGTCCGTGTCGTCTGCCAGAAATGCAAGCAGCCTTACCACCCAAGCGAGGCAGCGCTCCGGGCGGCCGGTATCACCCCGGAAATGCAGGCAACCGCTACCTTCGTCAAAGGCCGCGGGTGCAACGCCTGCAATGGCACCGGCTATCGCGGCCGAATCGGCATCTTTGAACTCATGCTGATGTCGCCAAAAATCCGCGAGCTGACCTTTAACGAAGCTCCGACCGCGCAAATCCGGCGGTCTGCCATTAGCGAGGGGATGAAAACCCTCTATATGGACGGCCTTCACAAGGTATGCCGCGGCATTACTACTCTGGAAGAGGTCGTCAGGACCGCCAAGCCGACCGATGAAGATTAGCTCCTGCCAGCCCCAGTGTCCCGGCCCAAGGGACTCCCACAGGCAACTAAGGAGAGCCTGTCAAGCCATTTGACTTGAGTGGTTGTCAGTCACAGCGAATAATCGTGGTGCGGCCAGGGAGGCTCGCACCGGAGGTCGCCATTCCAAGGCATGGTCCCGGAGTACGCCAGCTATGGCCACCATCCTGATCGACAAACTTCTGGAAACGGTCGTTCAGCGCAAGGCGAGCGACCTTCACATCACCACCGGGCAGCCCCCCGTGGTGCGGATCGATGGCCGGCTGCATCGGTTGGAGACTAAGGTCCTCGAACCCGAGGACACCGTGGCCCTGATGAAAAGCATCACCCCGGAGCGGTGCCAACAGGAACTCCAGGAGGTGGGGGGCACCGATTTCGGCTTCGCATTCCACGACGTGGCCCGGTTCCGCGTCTCGGTGTTCAAGCAGCGCGGCCACGTGGCGATGGTGCTCCGCCAAATCCCCAACAAGCTCCTGGGCTTCAAGGAATTGGGGACGCCGGAGGTGTTTGCCAAGCTCATCATGCGGCCCAGGGGGCTGATTCTGGTCACCGGGCCGACCGGATCCGGTAAAACGACCACACTGGCGGCGGCGATCGACTATATCAACGAGAACATCGACCACCATATTATCACCATCGAGGACCCGATCGAGTTCTACCACAAACACAAGAAGTCGCAGATCAATCAGAGGGAGATCGGGGTCGATGTGCCCTCGTTTGCCGAGGCGATCCGCCGCGCCCTGCGCCAAGACCCCGACGTGATCCTGGTGGGCGAAATGCGCGATCTGGAGACGATCGAGGCGGCCATCACCGCGGCCGAGACGGGCCACATCGTCTTCGCCACCCTCCATACCACCGGCGCACAGGGGACCGTCAACCGCATTATCGACGTGTTCCCCACGAACCAGCAGGAGCAGATTCGCACCCAGTTGTCCACGTCGATCATCGGCATCTTGTCGCAAGCCCTGTTGCCGCGGATTGGGGGCGGCCGGGTGGCCGCCTACGAAATGCTCGTCGTCACGCCCGCCATCGCCAACCTCATCCGCGAGAACAAGACGTACCGCATCAATTCCGCCATCCAGACGGGCCACAAGCTGGGCATGCAGCTTCTGGACGACCACATGTTCAAGCTATGGCGCGAGGGGACCGTAGATAAACGGGAGATCCTGGCGAAGGCCAACCACCCGGACGAGTTGGCCGCCAAGATTGCCCGTGCCGAACGCGGGCTCTTGGAGGACGAGGAGGAGGCCAAACGCCGTTTGGCTGCCGAGGAGGAAGAAGAGATCGAAGCATAACGTTAGCCCTTGGAGTCCGGCGGGCGATCAGCCTGCCGGGCGGACCCTCTTAGGGGGACGTTCAGGCGACACACAGCCCCATCGAGGCACGCACGTCCATGGCACTTCGCCGCATTGGTCAGATCTTCGTCGATTTGGGCTTCATCAACGAGAGGCAGCTCGGCCTCTTGCTAGAGGAGCAGAAGCAGCGCCGCGGCGAACTCTTGGGACAAATCGCCCTGAATATGGGGATGATTTCCGAAGAGCAGTTGGCCCATGCCCTGGCCGAGCAAATGGGGCTGCCGGTCATCAACCTCAACGAGGTGGCCATTCCGCCGGAGGTGCTGGCGCAGGTCTCGCAGCCGATGGCCGAGCTGTACAAGATCATCCCCGTCAGCTTTCGCGACAATACGCTGACCATCGCCATGGCCGACCCGCAACGGCTGTCCGTGATGGACGAGTTGCGGAGCTTCCTGGGCTATGACGTGCGGTGCGTGGTGGCCACGGAACGCGACATCCAGCGGGCGCTGGAGCGGTACTATACGGCGGTGGGGGAAAGCGTCGAGACGGTGATTGCCGATATCGAGGCCAACGAGGATCTCATGGCCCAGGCGCAGGCCCTGGAGCGCGAAGGGCCCCTCGACCTGGCCAGCGCCGAGGCCCTGGCCGAAAGCGCCCCGGTCCGCAAGCTGTTGAACATGGTCCTGCTGATGGCCATCAAGGACCATGCCAGCGACCTGCACTTCGAGCCGTTCGAGAACGACTTCAAGATCCGCGTCCGGGCCGACGGCGTGCTGTACGAGATGGTGCCGCCCCCACGCCACCTGGCCACCGCCATTACGACCCGCATCAAGGTGATGGCCAATCTGGACATCGCCGAACGCCGGCTTCCCCAGGACGGCCGGATCCAGTTGACCGTGGGCGGGCACCCCGTGGACCTCCGCGTCAGCGTGTTGCCCACGATGTTCGGCGAGAGCATTGTGTTGCGCGTGCTGGACCGCTCGGTGGTGATGCTCGACCTGGATGCCGTAGGCATGGACCCCGTGACGTTGGCCACCTTCCGCGAAATCATCCGCCGGCCCAACGGCATCGTGCTGGTCACCGGGCCCACCGGCTCCGGGAAGACGACCACCCTTTACGCCGCGCTGAACGAGCTGAACAGCATCGAGGACAAGATCATCACCACCGAGGACCCGGTGGAATACGACATGGATGGGATCGTGCAGATCCCCATCGACCCGGCCATCGGCAACACGTTTGCCCATTGTTTGCGCTCGATCCTCCGGCACGACCCCGACATCATTCTGGTGGGCGAGATCCGCGACTTGGAAACGGCCGAGATCGCCGTGCAGGCCTCGCTGACCGGGCACCTGGTGTTCAGCACCCTGCACACCAACGACGCGCCGAGCACGATCACCCGCTTGCGCGATATGGGGATCCCGCCGTTTTTGATTACGGCCACGCTCGAGGCGGTGCTGGCCCAGCGCTTGGTCCGCAAGATCTGTCAGGAATGCCGCGAGGAGACCGTTCCCAGCACCGAGACCCTGGCCGAACTGGATCTCACGCCGGACGACGTGATCGACAAGCGGTTTTTCCGCGGCCGGGGCTGCGCCCGCTGCAACAATACGGGCTTCAAGGGCCGGACCGGCCTGTTCGAACTGATGCCGGTCAACGAAGCCCTCCGCGACCAGATCAACCGCGGGGCCTCGACCGAGGCGCTCCGCGATACCGCCCTTTTGGCCGGGATGCGCCCCTTGCGCACCGCGGCCCTGGAAAAAGTATTCGCCGGAATGACCACCGTGGAGGAGGCTGTGCGCGAAACGGTCCTCGTCGAAGCCTGATGAACCAGGCCCCCCGCCGCGTGGCCCCTTCATCGCGGCGGGCCGGGCCCCGTTGGCTTCCGAGGGCCTCGATACCTCCCGCCACTTTTTAGAACGAGAAAGACCGTCAGCTCGCTCGCCATGGGGATGTAGCCATGCCGACCTACCAATTCGAGGCGATGGATGCCACCGGCCAAGAGATTAAAGACGTTATCGAGGCGCCCAGCCTGGAGGAAGCGCAAGCGACCATCCGCCAGATGGGCTACTACCCCACGCGGATCGCCCTGAAACGCGGCCGTAAGGCGATCGATAAGAAAAAGCCCGGCGCTCGGCGGAAGACGTTCGCCCTGGGCGGCGTCAGCTCCAAACAGCTCTGCACGTTTACCCGCAACCTGTCCATCCTCCAGGACGCAGGATTGCCCATCCTCCGCAGCCTGCGGATCCTGGAAGGCCAGTCCAAGCCCGGGGCCTTGAAAAACTGCCTGATCGACGTATGCGACGAGATCGAAGGCGGGGCCACTCTCTCCGAGGCGATGGCCAAGTCGCCCAAGGCGTTCAACCGGCTGTACGTGAACATGATCAAAGCCGGCGAGGCGGGCGGCGCCCTGGAAGTGATCCTCCAGCGACTGGCCGAGTTCCAGGAACGCTCGCAGGACCTCCGCCGCAAGGTCAAAGGGGCGCTGATTTACCCCGTCGCCGTCGTGGTCTTCGCCGTGTGCATCCTGGTGTTCATCATGCTGAAGATCGTGCCGGCGTTCCAGAAGATCTTCCAGGATTTCGGCGCGGACCTGCCAGCGATCACCAAACTGCTGATCGACGCCTCCTATGCCGTGGCCCATTACTGGTACCTGCTGCCGGGCATCCCCCTGGGCATCTGGCTGTTTATCAAACTGGTGCGCAAGTTCAGCCCCGGGCGCTACGGATGGGATTTGTTCATGCTGAAACTGCCCATTTTCGGGCAACTGGTGGAAAAAAACATCGTCGCCCGCACCACGCGCACCCTGGGGACCCTGGTGGCCAGCGGCGTGCCCATCCTGGAAGCCATCCAGATCACCCGCGACACATCGGGCAACGCGGTCTTCGAGACCCTGTATGGCAAAGTGCACGACGCCATCCGCGAAGGCGAATCGATCGCCCAACCCCTGAAAGACTACTCCCGGCCCGGCTTCCACCCTGTCGCCCTGTTCTTCTGGTTCATGTTCGTCGCAGGCCCCATCGGCGTCTTGCTGTACCTCACCAAGATGAACAGCAAGGTGATCGACGATATGGTGGTGAACATGGTGGACGTGGGCGAAGAGTCGGGCGAGCTGGATACCATGCTGTATAAAGTAGCCGACTATTACGATGCCGAAGTCAAGGTCCTGACCGAGGGCCTGACGAAATTGATGGAACCGCTGCTGATCATCGTGCTGGGCAGCATCGTGGGCTTCATTGTGATCGCCCTGTTCATGCCGCTCATCGCGCTGATCCAGAAACTGAGCTGATACCCGGTGAGAAGAGCCGGGGGTGCAAGCCCCCGGGTGCAAGAGCCAAGACCAAACAAACTAACCTGACAGGGTGAGGGGAAACGGGACAGTTGACGAGGTAGCAAACACCCGCCGTGCGCCGGTCTGCCGCCGATCGGCCAGGGCGCCGCACAGGCCCAGCCCATCGGGACCGCGCCACTGCGCTTTCGGGGGCCGCCTGGCCTGCGGGCGCGCAAGGCAGCGTACGGCAACCAACCCCAGGCGTCGGGTAGCGGGCAAGGCCCGGCGCGATTTGGAAAGGACTTGTCGCCGTTGCGGGTCTGGCCAGCGCCCGCCGGCAAGACCCGACTGAGCGTTTCGGGCGAGCCGGCCACCGGGCCGGCGAGCCTGGCAAAAACCGACCAGCCAAGGCCGCTCGTGGCCGCCAAGGGAGAGGTTTCCATGTACCCAGTTGCGCATCAAGTGCGCGCCCGCCGCGCGTTTACCCTGGTGGAACTGCTCACCGTGATCGTGATTATCGGCATCCTGGCCGGGCTGATCACGGCGGCTGCCCTCCGTGGAAGGACGCGGGCGCGTGTGGTGGCCATCAAGAGCGAACTGACCCAGCTCCAGATGGCCTGCGAGGCCTATCAAGAAAAATATGGCGAATACCCGCCGGACCTTACGGACCTTGTCGCCCTGGACCGGCACCTGAAACGGGCCTTTCCGCGCTACACGGGCAATGCCACGACCTTCCTGAACAGCGTGGCGGCCGCCTACGGAATCAACTCCCCGGATTTGTCGAAGTTGGGCCCGGCCTCGGCCCTGGTGATTTTTTTAGGGGGCGTTCCCGAACAGCCGGGCTCGAACAAGCCGGCCGGCTTCCACGCCGACCCCAAAAACCCTTTCCAATGGGGCTCGCCGCGGACCACGCCGTTCTTCGAGTTCGACCTGGCCCGGCTGACCATCGTCGATCCCAATAGCCCGAACACTTTGCTGTGCCAGTACCGGCCAGCCGCGGCGGCCACCCCGGCCCCCTACGTCTATTTCAGGAGCCGCCGTCTGGCGCTACCGGTCAACCAGCCGCTATACCAATACGACGAGTATGCGTACGTGGACAATAACGGGGTGGTCCGTCCGCTGTCCTACGCTTTTGCTGCGGATAGCGTTTGTGTTCCCTATTTGGAGTTCAACCCCACGGCCGCTCTCCCCGCCCCTTTGGACCCGACGCAACAGCTTGTCAATGGCGTGAATCCCCGTCAGTGGCCCGAGGCGGGCAAGTTCCAGATCATCTCGGCCGGGCTGGACGGCCGGTTCGGTAACGGGCTGGTGGGGGGCAGCCCGCAGGAGTTCCGCTACCGGCGCCTGGGTTTGAATTTCTCGGATGACGGCGGCGATTTCGACAACATTACTAACTTTTCCGAAGGGACGCTGGAGGACGAACTGGAATGAGCCGTGCACGCACTTCCATCCGGCGCCCTGAATACCCGAGCCGACCCGCGCGAGCAGGCTTCACGCTGACCGAACTGTTGGTGGTCGTGGTCATTTTAGGGATGCTGGCCGCATTGGTGCTTGGGGCGCTGCAGGCGGGGCGGCAGTCGGCCCGCGAGGCCCGCACCCGGGCCACCATCGCCAAGCTCCACAATATCATCCTGGCCCAGTACGAGTCGTACCGCACCCGCCGCGTACCGGTAAACACCGCGGGGATGACGCCCCTGCAGGCCGCCGCCGCCCGACTGGCCATGCTCCGGGCCATTATGCGCCTGGAAATGCCCGAGCGCTGGACCGATGTGGTTTTCGATCCGCAGAACCCAGGTGCCAATAACCCGGCGCTCGGCCGGCCGCAGCCGAACCCCGCAAGCGTTTCACCAGGCACCTTCGTCCCCTGGCCCAGCGCAGCGCAGCGTTATTACCGCACCTACGTGCGCCAGTTCCAGCAGGCCAACGGCGACTTCCCGGTCATTAACGACAATGCGCCGGCCGAGTGCCTCTATTTGATCGTTTCGGCATCGCCCGAGGCGCTGGCCCAGTTCCACGAAAACGAAATCGGCGATACCGATGGTGACGGGCTGATGGAGTTCCTGGACGCTTGGGGCCGGCCGATTTTCTTTCTTCGTTGGGCGCCCGGCTTCAACGACTCCGACGTGCAGCCGAATGTACCGCCGCTGGCGCCTGCCGATGCCGCCAAGAACGAGCACGACCCGTTCGATCCCCGGCGAGTGGATCCCAACGCCTGGCGCTTGGTGCCGCTTATCTATTCCGCCGGTCCGGATGGCGAGTACCACGTGGCATTCGATTCCACCGGATCCGCGTATACCTGGAATAACGATACGTATGCACAGACGTTTGGCGCGGCCACCGGATCGGGGTTTTACGACAACATCCACAACCACCGTATCGAGGCGAGATAAGATGCGTGCGATGCGGAGCCATGGTGCGGGGCGCCGGGGGATAACGCTCGTTGAGCTGTTGGTGGTGGTCTCGATCCTGATGATGCTGATGGTCGTGGCCGTGCCGGTTATCCGCCCGGGCCTGGAGTCGCGCCGCATGCGCGAGGCAGCGCGCCAGGTGAACGTGTACCTGGCCAGCGCGCAGGCCCAGGCGGCGCGGTTGGGCCGGCCGGTGGGCGTGGAATTGGTTCGCGATCCCGACGCCCCCCAGATGTGCCGCGTGCTCCAGCAGGTGGAAGTGCCTCCGCCCTACGCCGGCGACACCCTCGACACCCGCATCCAACTTCAGCGAGGCAGCTACGATTTGGCCGACGGTAGGACCTACGTCTTCGCCCAGCTCGCCGGCGGCAGCGTTTCCCCAGGGCTTTTCCGAAAAGGGGACTGGCTCCAGGTAAATTACCAGGGGCCGTATTACCAGATCGTCGATGGGCCGGACGCGGATAACGACGGATTCCTGGACGGCTTTCCTTTGACGTTAAAGATCGATTTGCGCGGAGGGGTCGATTTGCCGTGGCCGTCAAGCGCCTGGTCCATGCCCATGCCCTTCCAGATTGTGCGTAGTCCCGAAAAAGGAGCCGCCCTGCCCTTGCGATTGCCCGAAAAGACATGCATCGACCTGGCGTTTTCCGGTACGGACACGCTGTGGTTCCAGGCGGGATTGCAGAACGCCTCGGGGGCGTGGGTGGCGGATCCGACTCCGGTATTGGTGTTGTTTGCGCCCGCCGGGGGTGTGGAAAGTATCTGGCGGGGAAGGATGGTCGTTTTAGGGGGGCAGGAGCGGCCGATTGGAACCAGGTTCTCGGCGCTGGAGCCCATCTTTCTATTGGTGGGCCGGCCGGAACGTGTTCCGCGCGACCTCGACCCGGCAGTTTATAACGCCTCGAACTATTTCTCGCTGGCGGAAGATGGATTGCTTAATCCGCGGGACCTGACGAACCTGATTGTTGCGATTCGTCCGCAGAACGGGATGATCACGACTTCCGAGGTGGCCTCGGTGACGCAGCCTGGCGAGGACTTCCGCGATTATGCCCGCGAGGCCCAGACTATGGGAGGGCGCTAACGATGCGACGGGGCTTCACCCTGCTGGAAGTGCTGATTGCGATGTTTATTATCATGTTCGGGCTATTGGGCATTGCGGCGCTATTGCCGATAGCCAGCCAGGACATGTCGCGGGCGGCGCGGGCCGACCGGGCAGCGACCTGCGGCCGCTCGGCCCTGGCCGAGGTCCGCGTGCGGCAGCTCTGTGATCCGATGGGTTGGCTGGGCGTGCAAACCGGCGGGCCGCCCCCCGTTTTCGGCCCGGTGGTGCAGACCGTGCCCCCGGGGGTGCCAGTCCTGGATGCCCGGGAGAGTTACGCGATCGACCCGTTATACCTGGCCTATCACGCGGATAAACCGGGGGCCGGCCAATTCCCGTTTAACCCCGATGCAAACAATCCGGCCGCGCCGCTGGTCTGGCCGGCACCGGTCAATTGGCCATGGTCCATGCGCCGGATTACGCTGGACCGGGCAGGCCCGACCCTGGCAGCCCAGCAGGCGGTTTTCGACCGAATTTTTGTGTGGCAGGATGACGTGGCGTTTGGCCGGCCGGCGGATCAGGCCCTCCGGGCGACGCCGGTGTTTAGCGGCCCGCAGGGCGGCCCGGAATATCTTTCGTACGAAGGGCGTTTTTCGTGGATGCTGACAGTTTGCCCGGCGGGGGCGCAGGAAGTCATCATCAATAATACGCCCGTGCTGCCAGTCCCGCGGAAACAAACGTTCCGTGTGTCGGTGGTGGTCTTCGATCGGCGGAGGTTCGAGCCACCCGGTCCAAGCGGCGACCCCAACGAGCCGCCGGCCGAACGCTGGGCCGATGTGGTCGGCTTTCCCAGCGCGGTCGGCGGTGTGAGCCAGGGCGGGGGCGATGTGGTCCTTCAAGCCAGCGACCCGAGCTGGCTGGCGGTTCGCCAGGGGGAGTGGTTGATGCTGGCCGGCCTGGAATTGGTGCCCAGCCCCCCGGCACCGCAGCCGTATTATCGCAGGGTCTATCGGTGGTACCGCATCCTGGCAATGGGCGACATCGAAACGAATCCGCCCAATCCGCCGCAGCGCCTGGTCACGCTGGCAGGCCCCGATTGGATGACGGCTTGGAACGTGGGCGGGCAGGCCAAGGCCGCGTTGTTTCATGGCGTGGTTGGGGTATACACAGAAATCGTGGAAATCGAGCGTTAAGGGCCCAGCCCCGCCGGCGGCTTTGATTTTCGCTTGCGGGCCGAAAAAGGGCATCGACGCAAAAAATAGTGAGGAACCAACCGATGGCAAGTCGAAACCGGACAGCCCGGCGCCGCGGCGTGCTGATGCTCTTGGTGCTGGGACTGTTGGCGATGTTCGGCATGGTCGCCATCGCCTTTGTGATTATTACCGGGCAGTTCCGGCAGATCGCCGAGACGCACCGCCGCATCGACGAGTACCGGCAGGCGCCCGAAGAGGATCTCCACGAGGTCGCTTTGGCGGTCCTCCGCGGGGACGAGAACGACACCAGCGCCATCGGCCCGCACAGCCTGCTGGAAGACCTGTACGGGCAGGCCCCGATCAGCGGGCAAGTGGAAATCTTTGTGCCCCCCAGCGGCAACGCAACCGATCCGGAGGTGCTTGCGACCAAACCCAATTACGTCAATCCCCAGCTTTTCGAGATTACCGTAAAGCTCGTCGAGCCGGGGGGCGGCCAGGTGCCGCCGTATCGCCTGGTAGGGCGGGCAATCACATTTTTGGGTGGGACCTGCGCGGGGATCACGACGCGGATCGTCGGTTTTCGGCAAGCTACGTTGCCCAACGGCACGCCGCTGGTGTGGCCCTCGGGCGATCCGCTGGCGGGGCAACCGGTGTGGCGCTTGCAGTTGCAAGGCGATGGGATTTTGCCGGCGGGTGCGGACGCCAAGCCGGGCAGGGCGGGGGTCAACGACGACAGTGCGGGTGCAGTGGACGATTTGCCGGAGTTGGCCTGGCCCAACCCCGCAGCGCCGACCCTGCTGTTGCGACTTCGCGGCGATACCGATGACCTGCGTTATGGCGACCCGTTCGTGATGAACGGAACCCCGTTCAGCGGCACAGGATTCGGATGCGACCCGGCCACGGGCCGCCTGGATGCTACCGTTCCCCTGCCGGCGCCGCCGCCGAACGATCGGGGGGAACTGGCGCTGTTGCCTAACCATCCGGCCAACCGGAATCCTGCCGGCGGGGCGAACGAGGATTACGACGCGCCAGACTACCAGAACATGGCGCTGGCCCTGATGCTGCCCGATGGGCGCGTGCCGATCCCTTCGTATCTTCGGCCGGAATTGTGTCGCTATTGGTTTCGGCGGCTCCAGGGCCGGTCGGTGAACCCGGCAGACCCCAACGATTTCTGGAACAACATGCCCGCGGACCTGGTTCGGTGGATTTGTCCGCGTCCCTCGCCGCTAGATCATCCCCAGTTTACCGGGAGCAACCCGCTTGCGGGGACTAACCCGCGTTTATTCAACCCGGTGTGGGATGGGGTTTCGCCTGGTTTCTCGTGGGATGTGGATAACGATGGCGATGGCGTGCCGGACAGCATTTGGGTGGATGTGGGATTCGCGGCCCGGAGCACACCCGACGGGCGGATGTACAGGCCCCTGGCTGCGATCCTGTGCGTGGACCTCGATGGCCGGCTGAATTTGAATGCCCACGGGACGCTGGCCCAGACGTACTTGAATTACTATGGGCCGATCGCGCCCAACCTGTTGACGCAGAACCTGGTGCCAGCGGGCGAGCCGCCTGGGCCGCCGGTGCTGCCGCGGGGCCAGGGATATGGCCCGGCCGAGGTCAATCTGCTGCCGCTTCTGGCCGGGGCTCCGGTAGCCGATCGCCTTGCACTGTATCGGGCGCTGGTGTGCGGGGTGTATTTTAGCACGGGCAACCGCACGACGGATGGCCGATATGGCGAGGGTTGGCGCATGCGGGACCCGGTGAACTTCGGTTTTCCGGCTGGGGGCCTGACGCGTGCGGCCTTGCCCGACCCCTTTGCCCCGCAAGGCGAGCCACTGTTTTATAACAAGTTTAGCGATTATCCGGAGTGTTATCCGCCGCCCTTGAATCATTGGGCCAGCCGAAGCTATGGGTCGTTGCCCGATTTGAAGGGCTCGCTTGCTGTGGCGGCAGACCTCCGCGGGCAGCCGATCTACGACCTGGTCGAGGAAATGGGCGTGGTCCCTAGCGGGGGCAATCCCTATTTGTATGCGCTGAGCAACACGCCTTATGAGTTGAATCTGGGCCAGGCATCGCCGCGGAATGTGCGGGGGCCCGTGCCCACGGACCACCCATTTTCGGTGTATGAGCTGGAGCGGCTGCTTCGCAGCTACGATGCCGACCGGGGCGGCCGGCCGAACCGCCTGGACATGCTGGCCGGCATTGGCGGCGCGCCTTCGCTGGAGAGATTGCTGGCTGGACGGCGACACGAGGCAACCGTGGAGAGCTGGGACCTGCCCGTGCCGGGGTTGGGATTTACGCCGGCCTTGCGGCAGCAGGCGATAGCGCGGGGCATGATCCGGCCGGAGCACGTGGCCGACCTGTTGCGCGCCAAGCTGCCGGCAGGATTGCCGCCCGCCCAGGTCCAGGGGCTTGTGCGGCAACTGTTGCCTTGGGACGTGCTTTTAGGGGAGCGGATGGACCTCAACCGGCCGTTCGGCAACGGCCGCGACGACAACGCGAACGGCGTGGTCGATGAGTGGGAAGAGGCACTTTTGGGCGAACCGATCGTGGATGTGCAGGGCTCCGGGGTCGCGCTGAACCACTCCAACGGGATCGATGTCAATGGCGACGGGGGGGTCAACCAGTTCGATCGGGCGCTGGCCCGGCAGCTTTATGCCCGGCACCTGTATGTGCTGATGAGCCTTTTGGCCGACGACGATGTGTCGGGTGCGGCGCACCCCGCATGGACGGACGCCGACGCCCGGGCCCGGTGGATCGCCCAGTGGGCGGTCAACGCGGTCGACTTCCGCGACCGGGACTCGGTCATGACCTGTTTCGAGTACGATCCCGACCCGTTTACTTCGCAGGGATGGCGCGTGGATGGGGACCCGGCTACGGACGACGGCATCAACCGGCCCCATGTGGCCTGGGGCTGCGAGCGGCCCGAATTGTTGATTACCGAGACGTTGGCCTTGCACGCCCGGCGGACCGAGGACCTGGCCAGCGACCCCAGCGGGAAGAGGACCACCGACACGACCGACCCGGACGAAGATTTCGACCAGCGGCTGCGGCCGTTGGCCTCGTTGTTTGTCGAGCTTTATAACCCCTGGCCGGCCACACTGGGCCAGGCCGGCGAGTTCTGCTACGAGCGCGGTGGCATTGGGTGGTTGGGGGGCGTGTTGTTGAACCAGCGCACGCCCCAGGGGCATCCGGTGTGGCGCCTGGTGGTGACGCCGGCGGTGGCCAAAAGCGGCGACGAGGACGATCCGGTCGACACGGACGAGCCGGACCCCGCCAATCAACCGGATATCGAACGGTGGGTGTATTTTGCCGACCCGGCGGGCCTGCCGCCGTCGGAACATCCGTCCGGCACGTACTGGAGCAGTGGGGTCGTCGCCCCGCTGTTGCCGAACCGCTATGCCGTGATCGGGCCGGGGGATGCGACGGGCAAGACCGAAATCAGCCGGCCCACCAACCCCACCGACCCCAACCTGGGGAACAAGATTCGGCAGATCGTGCTTGCGCCGAATGTGAATCCGAATGCCGCCGATCAGGTGCAGGTGCGATATAACAGCGATGGCAGCGGCGCCAACGAATTGCCGGCAGGACGCTACAAGCCGCCGATGGCCGTGCTGATCGACCAGCCGGCCGACCGGCGCATGAGCGTTACCGAGCCGCCAGACGGTTACACTGGCGTCAACTGGGACCCGAACACCCAGACCTACAATCCACCGTACGATGAGCCATTTGACCAGGCGCCCGAGTTGAAAAAGACGGGCATGACCCCGCGGTACAAGCTGGTCCACTTGCAACGCCTGGCAAACCCGCTGGAGCCCTTCGACCCTGTACGTAACCCGTATCGCACGGTGGATAGCGCGCCGTTGGATTTGTTTGCTTACAACGGGTGGGACCCGGCAGGGGACGCGGCCACGGAGCCGGGCATCCAGGTGGACGCCGAGCCGGTCTTCCACAGCCGCGAGCGGGGCGACGACGCTCCGGGCCAGAACAACATCTGGCGGCCGGAACCGTATGATCGCCCCCCGGCGGCCGATCAAACGCCGCTCCACACTCCGAATCTTCAGGAGCCCCCGCCGCCGAACGGCCTGGACCATTGCTTCAAGCTGGTGTTGCAGCAGACGTTGGGGTACCTGAACCGGCCGTATTTCGTGGGCGGCAATCCGGACCCCAACCCCCGTGATGGCACGCTGCCGGAATACCTTGGCGACCCGCCGGCCCCGCTGCCGCCGTTCCCCATGTTCACATGGAACAACCGGCCGTTTGCCAGCCCGCTGGAGCTGCTGTTGGTGCCCACCGAGCGGAGTTCGCGGCTGTTGGGGTCTTTCGCGGGCCAGATGCTGGTTTCCAATACCCCTTACAGCGGCACGCCCCCCCCTGCCCACACGCCGAACTGGTTCTGGGAAAACGGCCATTTCCCGTACCTGGCCAACTTCTTCCATTCGGTGATGGAGGGCAATGCCGGGGGCACGCGGGCGGCCCATTTGCACCGGCTGCTGGACCTGGTGCAGGTCCCCTCGCGATTCGTGGGCGTCGAAGTTCAGTTGAATCCCGCCACGGCGGTTGTGGGAATCCATAACTTTTATCCCCCCTTCCATTTCATTCCCACATACCGCGAACCGGGGCGGATCAACCTGAATACGTTAGCCAGTCCGGCAGTATGGGCCGGTTTGATGAACGATTTGAGCTTTAACGGGACCGATTTCCAGCCGGGCGTGTTCGGCAGTGTAAACTTCTTCCAGCGGTTCCTGGTCAGCCGGCGGGGATACGGCGGCCCTGCCGGCCAGTGGGACGCCACGCTCCTGGCGATCGACGACCAGTATCCCTCGCGGTTTTTCAATCCTTTCCGCACGGCAGCCGGGGCGTCGCTGCGGCCCCCCATTGTGCCGGCACCGCAGGGGTTGGACCCCAACAATGGGCGCGAGATCAACGCCACGTTGCTGCGGGAGGACCCGTTGCAGGCAGACCGGCCCTTGTTCGCCTTTGATGCGGTAACCGGCGCCGGTGCCATCGCTCCGTACAACGATCCGGATCGCAACCCCTATTTCCGCTACCAGGAACTCCAGCGCCTGGGGAACCTGGTCACGACGCGGTCCAACGTGTATGCCGTGTGGATCACCATCGGATACTTCGAGGTGACGCCGTGGCCGGTGGGCGTGGACGCCGGACATCCCGATGGGCTCCAGTTGGGCCAGGAGTTGGGGTACGACACCGGCGAGGTGCGGCGGCACCGGGCGTTTTACATCATCGACCGCTCGATCCCCGTCGGCTTCGAACGGGGCAAGAACCATAACGTGCACAAAGCCATTCTGCTGAAGCGCTATATTGAATAGATATGCCCATGCAAGCCACCACGCCAAGACCTGTAGGGTGCATCCTCGGGACGCACGCGCTTCGTGCGGAGACGGGGCGATGGGCGTGGGTGCAGAGCACCCAGCCTACGCCTGGTGATGGGCGTGGGTGCAGAGCATCCACCCTACGGTTTGGGCGTGGGTGCAGAGCACCCACACTGCGGATTGGGCGTG
>FWPU01008771.1_pt1 | contig 16725 bp, 5 predicted proteins | sample 2228361 | NCBI WGS metagenome assembly FWPU01 (sample SAMEA103939777, study PRJEB20133) | metagenome
TCGGGATTCCCCGAACAAGTTCGGGATTCCCCAACAGGTTCGGGATTCCCCGAACAAGTTCGGGATTCCCCAACAGGTTCGGGATTCCCCGAACAAGTTCGGGATTCCCCAACAGGTTCGGGGCCTGCCCGAACAAGTTCGGGATTCCCCAACAGGTTCGGGATTCCCCAACAGGTTCGGGATTCCCCGAACAAGTTCGGGATTCCCCGAACAGGTTCGGGATTCCGATGCGCACCAGAAACATAGAACTGAGCGGCCCTGGGGGCAGGGTGACTCCCCCTACTGTCCGCCTATACGGACAGAGGCGTCTACGCAGGTAGACGCCCGGCCGGGGGTCCCCAAGGCGCGACTTGAGTCGCTTGAGCGAGGCCGGCGCATGCATGGCGCTTCAGCCCTGCAACTACGGAGGGATTTCGCGCGGTACCAGGGGCGGTAGACAGATAACGGGATGTGCGGAATTTTCCCCGCAGCAGGGGAAATATCCCCACCGGTGGGGATTATGCCAACCCGTACTTTTGGAGGCGATAGCGCAACTGGTCGCGCGAGATGGAAAGCAGTTCGGCGGCTTCGACTTGGTTGCCACCGGTCTTGGCCAGCGCCTCCTTGATCAGGCGTAGTTCCATCTGCGCGACCAGGTCTTCGAGGTTCACCCCTCCAGGAGGAAGGTCTACACGCAGCCGGGGATGAACCCCATCGGCGCTCAGTTCCGCAGGCAGATGGGTCGGCTGAATCTCCCGGCCATCGCAGAGTAGCATCGCCCGCTCGATGACGTTGCGCAATTCCCGAATGTTCCCCGGCCAGTTGTATCCCTTCATCAACTGCAGGGCCTCGCTGGAGACACCCGTGATGTTCTTGCCCATCGTCCGGTTGAACTCGTCAATAAACGCGGTGACGAAGAGTTCGAGGTCCTCCATGCGCTCGCGCAGGGGAGGCAGGTCAATCACCACCACCCCGAGGCGGTAATAGAGGTCTTCGCGGAAGGCACCCTCGCGGATGGCTGCGCGCAAGTCACGGTTGGAGGCCGCGATAAAGCGCACGTCTACCTTGATGTCCGTCGTCCCGCCGACCCGGCGCAGGGTTTTCGTCTCCAGGACGCGCAGGATCTTGGCCTGCATCTGGGGCTTCATCTCGCTGATCTCGTCGAGAAACAAGGTGCCTCCATCGGCCACTTCGAGCAGCCCCTTCTTCCGGCTCTTGGCACTGGTGAAAGCGCCGGCCTCAAAGCCGAACAACTCGCTTTCGAGGAGCGTATCGGGAATGGCGGCACAGTTGATCACCAGGAAGGGCTTGTCGGCACGCGGGCCTTGCCGGTGGATGGCCTGCGCCACGACCTCCTTGCCCGTGCCGCTCTCCCCCTGAAGCAGGACGGTGGCATTGCCCTGGGCCACCTTTTCCAGCAACTGGGCAATGCGACGCATCTCCCTACTTTCGCCGACGATCCAGCCCTGGGCGTACCCTCCGGGCTTTTGCCGCAGGCGTTCGATCTCGCGCCGCATGGTCAACTCTTCCAGCGCCCGCATAATGGCCAGCCGCAATTTCGAGACGTCCGACGGTTTGTCAATGTAGTCGTAGGCCCCGAGTTTCATCGCCTCCACTGCGCTCTCTACGGCGCCGAAGGCCGTCAGGACGATCACCTGGACGTTGGGCTCATCGCGCTTGATCTTGCGCAGGGTCGAGATGCCGTCTGCATCCGGCAACCTCAGGTCGAGCAGCACAACGTCCACAGGCTTGGCTTGCAGCAAGGCTTCTCCCTCAGCGCTCGTGGCCGCCAGCAACACCTCGTAGCCATCCTCGCCGAGGACGCCGCTCAGATAAGAGCGGATCATCTTGTCGTCGTCAATGATCAGGACAGTAGCAGCCATTCGTCAACCTCCATACGTCACCGCAGCCAGGACGGCGGGATATGCAGAGCGCTACGGTACTTGGTCACCGTCCGCCGGGCGACGGCGTAGCCACGCTGCGCCAACCTTGCAGCGATCTCCCGATCGCTCAGGGGCGTGGCCTCCTGGGTAACGATATCCCGGATGGCCGCTTTGAGAGGAGCAGCCCGATCGAAGAAGCGGGCCAGGGGAACGATCCTGCCGCAAGGCAGTTGGACGTACTTACCGGCCACCGCCCGGCTGATCGTGGACTCGTGCACGCCTACCGCTTCGGCCAACTGGGCACGGGTTAGGGGTTTCAAGTGCCCGTCGCCATGAGCCAGAAAGTCACGCTGATAGTCCACGAGATAGAGCGCCAACTGCCGCAAGGTCTGCCAGCGCTGTTCGACACTCTTGACGAACAGCCGGGCCCTGTTGTAGAACGCCTGCCACCGCTGCCAATCCTCGCCGGCAACTGCGGCCCTGTGCTCGATCGCTGCGAAGTACGCATCGCTGATGCGCAGTCGGTATGTGTAGGCTCCCGGCAACTCGACTTCGTAACCGCCGGAGGCGGCGTTGGCGCTGATAATGACGTCCGGTCGGGGATATGGCGCGGCCCTGGGTGGTGGAGATTCGTGCGGGTCGCTCCAGTCGGCTTGAGCCGGGTACGGGTTGAGATTCTCCCTGATGAACTGCAAGGCATGCTGAACCCGATCCACCGTCGTCCCCAAGGTCCTGGCCAGTCTGGCGGCGGGCTGCCCACCCAGCGAATCCCAGTGATCGGCGATCAACGTCCACGCCAGCGGCTCGTCAATCCCCTCGCGGCGCAGGTGTTCCAGTTGGATCAGCAGGCATTCGCGCACGTCTCTGGCCGCGATCCCGACCGGCTCCAGGCCCTGTAACGCGGCGACGACGGCGTCCACGCGCGCCCGTTCGACGGCGAACAGGGCCGCCACTTCATCCAGGTCAGCACACAACAAGCCCCGCTCATCCAGGCTTTCCACCAGGAAGGTGGCGATCGGCCAATCCTCAGCCGCAAGAACCAGGCGCGCCTGGCGCAAGAGGTGCTCAGACAGAGTGGCGTTCACGGCCTGCGAGATCACCTCCCCATCAAAGTCGGCTTCCGAGGCTGGCGTACTGTACAGATCGGCAGGCGCGCTGAACACATCCGGCCTGCCACACGCGGGGCAGCGGCCATCGGAGAACGCCGAACCGCAGTGGGGGCAACTCGCCACTTCGACCAATTCCAGGACCGGGTTCTCGGCCAACTCCTGGGCAATCGCCCGCTCCAATTCGGTCGCCGAGAGTTGCAGGAGCGTGTTGGCCAAGACCAGTTGGGGCGTCACCGTCTGTCGCTGTTCGAGAATCTGGCCCAGTTCCATCCGGCCTCTCCCCCGGCAGGCCTCGCCGCGAAAACGCCCGCCGTTGCATTGGGCGGGCGTCGTGGCAGTGGGATCACCGGAAGCCCACCCGCCCTCACCCGTGCGGCCCGGGGTTTTCCCGGGCTGCCGGGCCTCCGTGCACCACTGACCTCGCCTCAGAGTATAGCACAAGGTTCGGAAGATAACAACTCTCAACGGGAAACACTGTCCAGGCCACGAAATCGGATGTATAATATAGGGAACAATGCGGATTCGTGGGCAGGCTCCAAGCGGACGACTCGGCACAAGTGCCCGCGTCCGGGGCGAGGCGCCAGCGGCCCGATTCGGCCAGAAACGGGGACTGGCGTCTCCTTCGAGCATTTTCCGGCGCACTTTGCCCCACAAGTGCAATCATAGCGGCTCGCAAGACGAACAGGCGGCGCCTGGGCCGCGTCAGGAGGCTCGGTGATGCAGGAATCGGTCGAACTATGGGAAAGCGCGATCACACCGAAACCATTGATCGCGGGTTGGCGGCAATGGGCTGACGCCGGGGCAGTTTCCTCAGGGCTTCCCCGGTACCTGATCCAGCAGACGCGCGCAAGAAAGATCGGCAGGATCAGGCCGGAGGGGTTCTACCTGTTCCAACTCCCCGGTGCCCATCACCTGCTGCGGCCCGTGATCCGGCTCAGCGAGGGCTATCGGCAAGAACTCTCACAGAACAGGAACGAGTTCTTTTGCAGCGACGATAACCAATTCCTGATCTTTTTGGGCGACGAGCCTCACCAGAACGAGGAGGTGTATGCCGACGCCTTCTTCGATGCCGTCGAGGCACTGAGTGTCACACGGGTCGCTGCAGTGGCGGGAGTGTATGGGCCGGTACCATACCAGAAGAGCCGTGACATCTCCTGTGTGTACAGCCTTCCGGAGATGAAGCACGAACTCGCCCAGTATGCGGTCAAGTTCTCCGACTACGAAGGCGGTGTCACGATCAGCACATATCTGGCAGACCGGGCCGAATCGCGGGGCATCGAGTTCTTCGCACTATACGCGCTGGTGCCGGCCTACGATTTCTCAACGCACTCGATGACCGTTCAGACCGTAGCGATCGAGGAGGATTACGTGGCATGGTATGGCCTGCTGGGCAGGCTCAACCGCATGTTCGACCTACGCCTGGACCTGGCGGATCTGGAGCGGCGCAGCGAGGAACTCGTGGCCACGTGGACTTCCAAGATCGAATACCTGGCCAAGACGATGCCCCAACTCGGGGTGAGGGAGTACATGGAGCAGGTGAACACCGAGTTTCTGGAAGCATCTTCGTCCGAGGAACGACTCAGCAGGACGTGGGAGGACGCGCTGGGCGACATTTTTGGACCGGAGGAGGATTCCCATAACTAGCCAACCCACCATCTCCCCCAAGTTCGGCCCCTACGGCGGGCAATTCGTCCCGGAGACGCTGATGCCGGCGCTGGCCGAACTCGAATCTACGTACCTGACGCTGCGCGACGACCCGACCTTTCGCGCCGAATTGGATGGCCTGCTGCGCACGTACGTGGGCCGCCCCACCCCGCTCACCCACGCCCGCCGGTTGACAGCGCACCTGGGCGGCGCGCAGATTTACCTCAAGCGTGAGGACCTGGCCCACTCCGGCGCCCACAAGATCAACAACGCGCTGGGGCAGGCATTGCTGGCCAAGCACATCGGCAAGCGGCGCGTGATCGCCGAGACCGGCGCCGGGCAGCATGGCGTCGCCACGGCCACCGCCGCTGCGCTCTTGGGACTGGACTGCGTCGTCTACATGGGCACGGTGGACATTGCCCGCCAGCAGCCCAACGTCTTGCGCATGAGACTGCTGGGGGCCGAGGTACGCCCGGTGGATTCCGGCAGCCGCACACTCAAAGATGCCATCAACGAGGCGATCCGCGACTGGGTCACCAACATCGCCAATACGCACTACCTGCTCGGCTCCGCGTTGGGGCCACATCCGTACCCCACCATTGTGCGCGACTTTCAGGCAGTGATCGGCCGCGAAGCCCGCGCGCAGATCTTGGCGCAGGCCGGGCGGCTGCCCGACGTGTGCATCGCGTGTGTCGGCGGCGGCTCGAACGCCATTGGCCTCTTTGACGCCTTCCGCGACGATGCCGGGGTGCGGCTGGTGGGCGTCGAAGCGGGGGGTGAGGGTATCGAGACCGGTCATCACGCCGCGCGCTTCGCTGACCCGCGCCTGGGGCGGCCCGGCGTGTTACATGGCACGTATACCTATGTGCTGCAAGACGCCAACGGCCAGATCGCCGCCACGCACTCGATCTCCGCCGGGCTGGATTACCCTGCTGTCGGGCCGGAGCACGCGTATCTGCGCGATCTGGGCCGCGCCGAGTATACTTTTGCGGACGACGCCAAGGCATTGGCGGCATTCCAACTGCTGGCACGCACCGAAGGGATTCTGCCCGCGCTCGAATCGGCCCACGCGATCGCCGAAACGATCCGCCTGGCACCGCAGATGTCCCCGGACGCGATCATCCTGGTCAACCTCTCCGGGCGCGGCGACAAGGACCTGGACACCGTCGTCAAGGCGCTTGGCCTGTCATAATCTTGGACACGGATTTCACGGATAAACACGGATCATTAAAAAACGTACTGCTCACCCTTGCGAAGGTTCAGCGCAGGTTTGCTGACAAAACCGTTCCAACGAGCGAACCTCGCACGCTGACAAGAGCGTCTCAAACCTTCGCAAGGGTAGGCTGAGTAGTTACAAAAAACAAAATCCGTGTGAATCCGTGTTCATCCGTGTTCTACAAAGAGGGACACGTGATGACCGGACTGGAGCACATCGCCGCCGCGTTCACCGCCGCCCGCGCCGGAGGGCGCGCGGCGCTGATGCCCTATTTCACGCTGGGCTTTCCCGACCCGGTGACCTCGCTCGACGTGGTGGAAGCGATCGCCCGCGCCGGGGCGGACCTGATCGAGTTGGGCATTCCCTTCTCCGACCCGCTGGCCGACGGCCCCACCATCCAGCATTCGACCCAGGTGGCGTTGGAGTGCGGGATGACGGTGGGGCGTGCGCTGGAGACGGTCGGCCAACTGCGCGCCCGCGGCGTGACCCAGCCCTTGCTGCTGATGGGCTATGTCAATCCGATCCTGGCTTACGGCGTGGAGCGTTACGTCACCGAGGCTGCCATGGCCGGCGCCGACGGCTTTATCGTGCCCGACCTGCCGCCGGAGGAGGCCGGCGCGATCGAGTCCGCCTGCCGCGCACGCAGGCTGGCGCTGGTCTACCTGGCCGCGCCGACCTCGACACCGGAGCGACTGGCGCTCGTGGCCGCGCGCACCACGGGCTTTCTGTACCTGGTCTCACTCACCGGCGTGACGGGGGCGCGCGCCGCGCTCCCACCCGATCTGGCGGGGTTCATCCAACGGGCGCGTGCCGTGGCCCGGACGCCCGTGGCGGTGGGCTTTGGCATCTCCACCCCCGAGCAGGCGCGCGTCGTAGGCCGCCTGGCCGACGGCGTCATCGTCGGCTCGGCGCTCATCAATGCTGTGGAACGCGCCTCCGATCCGGTGCAGGCAGCGGCAGAGTTTGTGCGGGGGTTGAAAGAGGGTTTGGCCGCCGGCTGCTGATCCGAAGGCTCCAGTACACCGACTTGACAAATCCGGTCTCATCGGTAAAATATCTGCCAACGTACAGAGCATAGCCGAGCGGCCTTGCGCGGTGCAACCGCTCTAGGCATACCACACGCAGTCAAACCCAAACAGCCAATTGATAAGGAGGGACTATGCCTCGCCACAGCCGCCTTGCAACCCGTGTGCTGCACGCACTCGTTGCATTCTCGCTGCTGCTGACAAGCGTGCCTGCGTCCACCGCTGCCATCGCCCAGACGGGCGAACCCCCTACGACGCCGATGACTCCCCCACCGTCCGAGCCGCCCACCGCCACGCCCGCGGACGCGACGCCCATCCCGACGGAACTTTCCGCCACTCCCCCCTACTCCCTAATCCCTAATCCCCTATTCCCTATGACCCACACGCTCTACTTCCCTCTGGTCGCGCGCGACTATACCGGCGGGCCGCAGGCGGGGGTCGCACTGGACAAGCGCGTGGCGCCGTGGCTGGCGCTGGCGGGCGACGTAGTGACCTACACACTGGTGGTGACGAACACCGGCGACCTGGTGCTGCGCGACGGCGTGCTGGTGGACCGCGTGCCAGAGGAACTGGAGGTCGTAGAAGCGCCCGGGGCGGAGTACGACGCAGCGAAGCGGGAACTGCGCTGGAACGTAGGGCCGCTGGCGCCGGGCCAAATGGTGAACGTGACCTTCCGGGCGCACATCGCCGAGGGCAGTGCGATGCTTGTGACGCAGAACACCGCCACGTTCAGCGCCGCTAGACTTGCCACAACTGCCGTCGCCACCGCCACGCTGCTAGTCGGCGAGGCCGTGACCGGCACGCTCAGCCCGGCGGGCGGGGAACTGCTCTCGCCGGACGGCCTGATCCATATCACGGCCCCGCCCGGCGCAGTGACCCAGACGACCGACGTGCGCGTGGCCGACTTTCCGTTGCCGGAGTGGAAACCGGGACAACCGCGCTGGCTGGCGCTCTTCGACCTGCGGGCTGTGGGCGAGGCCGGGCAGGCCCTGCGCGATGGCGACCACACACGCTTCCTGCAGCCGCTGACCGTGACGCTCGACCTGCGCGAGCGGGCCAGTTGGATGAATGCCTACCTGCTGCATTTTGAAGACTTGGAGGGTCAGGTACAACAGCCGGTGCCCTCGGAATTCGATCGCGCGAGCGGCACGTTAACGGCCGCACTGCAGGTATTCTCCGGCGCAGGGGCGGCTGGCAAAAACCCCTTCCCCACCGACGGTTCGGCCTTCCTGTTCAAGGACTGGCCGGCAGCGGACCTGTACGGCGGGGGTTTGAGTTACGCCATCCCGATCAACGCGCCCACGGGTGCCGGGGGACTGGGGCCGGCGCTCTCGCTCAACTACTCCAGCCGCAGCCTGGACGGGATGATGGGCGTCGTGCAATCGCCGGAGGTCGGCGTGGGTTGGAGCCTGGGCGGCGTGGCGCAGATCGTGCGCGAGATCAATACCGAGTGGGATTGTCCCAGTGGCGATAATTGCCGCGTTAACTGGCGCTTCGATAACAAGTTCACGTTGATGCTGGGCAGCACATCTTACCAGTTGGTTTGGGATGGCAAGAGCGGCAACGACGGTTGCCGCTACGTAACGGAAGAGCGTTCGGCGTTGCGGGTAATGCGCTACAACGCACTGTGCGGGGGCGGCAGCCCAACCAACGAGACCGGCGAGTACTGGAGGGTGACCACGCCGGAGGGAACGCAGTATCGCCTGGGATATAACCCCGACTCCGAACAGGTCGTGCCCATGTGGTACTATAACCCTGCGGATTGCACCTTTGAGCGGTGCAATCATACACCCGACCAGCACGGTTACGCCGGCCAGACGGCCAACCTGGTTGCCTACCGCTGGCGCGTGGACCAGGTGCAGGACCTGCACCAGAACACGATGCGCTATGGCTATGCCGAGATCCGCCAGACCGATGGCGCGCCAATCGCCTACGACCGCGCCTCGCACCTGGCGTGGATCGAGTACGGCGGGAACGAGCGTACCGGCGTGCCGGCGCGCTATCGCGTGGCAGTAAACTTGGAGGAACGGCGAGATGGCCGGGGCCATTGGCACGACGACGGTCCGCCACCCGGTCTTCGGCACGGCTTTAACCTGTGGGATTCCTGGCGCGTGCGCTCTATCCGCGTCTATGCCGGCGGCACTCTCATCCGCGAGTACGTGCTGCGCTACGAGACGCCCACGCTGGAGCATCCCGGCATTGAGTGGGGGCAACTGGAGCGGCCCGAGATCACCGTCCTGGTGGCAGTGCAGGAATACGGGCGCGGTGGGGAGGCCGGAGGAGAGGCGCTGCCCGCGGTGACGTTCGCCTACGCCTATCTCGACCAGGCGGACGACGAGTGGGATCCGGTGGGTGATGCGCATCTGGAGGGCAGCAAGCTGCGCTACCCGCGCCTGGTGCAGGTGGGCAATGGCTACGGCGGCTGGGTCGCGTTCGGCTACGAGCGGCTGATGTCCGACCACGTCAACAGTTACCGCGTGACCGAGCGGTGGCAGGGTGACGGATTGGGGCGTATGGCGCGCACGGTGTATGCCTACGGTGAGCCGTGCTTCGCGGGATGGAACTCGTCCTGTCGCCGCAGTCAAGAACGCAACTTTGCCCTGCTGGGACACACCTGGGCCAGAGAGACTACCTACGACTATGGCGGCACGGCGCTGGTCGAGACCACCCACTACTTCCATCGTCAGCGCGATCAAGCACTCGGTCGAGAGTATCGCGCCGAGGTGCGCACGCCGGGCGTCGCCACGCCGCTGCAGGTGGTGACCAGCACCTGGAGCGTCGTGACCGGCAGTCTGAAGAACACGACGGTCTACACGGTCGAATTGCGCGCCAGCGAGACCTGCCGGGACAGCGCTTGCTCCCGCACAGAGTACCGGTACGACGACTATGGCAACGTCGTGGAGGAGCGCAACCTCGGCGATACCCGCGTCTCCGGCGACGAACGCACCGTGCGGCGCGCCTTTGCCCCCAACACAACGGCCTGGATCGTGAGCCGGCCCATTTCCGAGACGCTCTCCGATGCCGCCGGCCAACCCGTCGCGCGGCAGTACTTCTACTACGACGATCGGCCCTACGGCGCAGCGCCCACGCGCGGCGACCTGACGCGCGTGGACGTGTGGCAGTTGGACGGGCCGTACACCACCCTGACCGGGTATGACGCCTACGGCAACGTCATCTCCCAGACCGACGCGCTGGGCCGCCGGACGACGACCGCCTACGACACCACCTACCACCAGTTCCCCGTCCGCACGTGCAGCGCCGTGGGCACGCCGGTGGAGCAGTGCACCACCACCGAATACTACGGCGTCAACGGGCCAGGGTTGGACGCGACCGGCGCGTACTTTGGCGCCGTCTATCGCACCTACGGGCCCAACGGCCCGGACACAGCCACCTATAACCGCTACGATCCCTTCGGGCGCACGGCGGCGGTGGCACGGCCGGGGGATACGCTCGACCTGCCGACCATCGCCTACGAGTACACCCCGCTGGCCGAACGGGTCTTTTTCGAGGGCTTTGAGGGTTGCCGCAACGAGTGGGAGCGTCCGGTGGGGTGGGAGGAGCCGTGGCTCACGGCCATCGCCTGCGCGCGCGATGCCTACAGCGGGCAATGGGGCGCCGCGATGAGTGGTCCGTGGGGTGCATACGACCAGCCCGGGGCCGCCATCTCGCGCGTGCGCTTCCCCCTGCAGCCCAACGCCTCCTACCGTGTGCGCCTGGCGCTCAAGGGGCAGGGGCGGGTGCGCTTTATCATGAACAACGGTGAAGCAGTGTTGGCCTTCAACGCGCGCTCCCAGTGGCAGGTGATGGAGGGCTTTTTCCGCACCGGCGGCAACACCACCTCCGGCTGGTTCTACTTCGAGTTGCCCGCCCCGCGCGGCAGCAACAGCGTGCAAATAGACCAGATCGAGATCGCCCGCGTGACCGGCCTGCGCGTCACCGCCCATCAGCGGGAACTCGCCGGCTGCGCCAGTTGTCTGCTCGACGCCGTGCAGTACACCGACGGCCTGGGGCGCGTGGTGCAGACGCGCACCGAAGCGGCGAACAATCAGTGGACGGTCAATAGCACGGCCTACGACGCACTGGGGCGCGCCGTGCGCGCCTATCTGCCGCGTCTCGAGAGCGGCAGCGGTTACACGCCGCCGGCCGGCAATTTCACCGCCACACACTACGATGCCCTCGGCCGTGTCACACGCGTGGACAACCCCGACGGCACCTACACCGAGAATCGCTATGCGGGGCGCACCGTCACGGCGATAGACGCCAACCGCCACCAGCGGGTCTCGACCAGCGACGCCTACGGGCAACTGGTGCGCGTCGAAGAGTACACCGGCACGGTTGAGGGCGGCCTGGCGTCCTACGCCATCACCCATTACGCTTACGACGCGCTGGGCAACCTGACGGTGGTGACCGACACCAACGGCGTCACAACGAGGATGGTCTATGACGAACTGGGGCGCAAGGTCGAGATGTTCGACCCCGATATGGGCCACTGGCGGTACGCGTACGACCTGGTGGGCAACCTGATCACGCAGACGGACGCGCTCACGCAGACACTCGTTTTCCGGTATGACGAACTGAACCGATTGGTCAGCAAGTCTGCAGGCATGCAAGTGCTGGCGGAGTACCGCTACGACGAGGACGGGCACGGCTATGGCGAGGGCCAGCGCACGACGATGCGCTACCCCGGCGGCGCGGCCTCCTACACCTACGACGCACGCGGGCGCGTCATCACCGAAACGCGGCGCTTCGCGGGGCTGGGCGATTACGTTACGGGGTACACCTACGACTCCCTCGATCGCCTGCGCACGATGACCTATCCCGACGGCGAGCGGGTGATCCAGACCTACGACGCCGGCGGTCTGCCGGCCACCCTCACCAGCAGCCTGGGCGATACCTTCGTGGGCGGCACGGCCTACAACGCCGCCGGCCAGGTCACCCAACTGCAATTGGGCAACGGCCTGCAGACGACCTATGGCTACAACTCCAAGAACCTGCGCCTGACGTGGCTCAAGACCGGCACGACGGCCGAGCCGGGGTTGCGCCAGTGGCTGGAATACGAATACGACAACGTTGGCAACATCCTGCGCATTCAGGACCGCGTGCTCGGCGAGACGCAGACCTTCACCTACGACTCGCTCGACCGGCTGGTGACGGCGCAGGCCACGGGCTTTGCCCCCGGCGTCTATACCCACACCTACGGCTACGACGCGACCGGCAACATCACCCGCATCACGGATCACGCATCACGCATCACGGATTACACCTACACCGGCAGCGGTCACCCCCACCCCCAGCCCCATGCCGTCACCGCTCTCAGCGATGGCTCCCACTTCAAGTACGACGCCAACGGGAATATGGTGCTGCGCGTCGAGATCTCGGGCACCCAGACCATCACCTACTACCAGGCGTTCGACGTCGAGAACCGCCTGGTTCAGGTTACCACGCTGTCGCTCGACCCAACTACCGGTCTACCAATTTCCCAATCTACCAGGTTCGTCTACGACGGCGACGGCGCGCGCGTGGCGCAGGTCACGGAAGAGGGGACGACGATCTACGTCGGCGAGCACTACGAAGAGTTCCTGCCGGGGATGGAGATGGGGAGCGGGGGAGCGGGGGAGCAGAGGCTTGTCCTGAGTAACCCGAACGAGTTCGGGAATCCGCAGCCCGCCGAGGCCGGGAATCCTCGACTTGTCGCGGACGCCCCGAACGAGTTCGCGAATCCTCAACCCGCCGTGGAGACCCCGAACGAGTTCGGGAATCCGCAGCCCGCCGAGGCCGGGAATCCTCGACCCGTCGAGGGGCCTGCAGCGCGCGGTGGGCCGGGGTTGGCGGGAGGACGGGATGGCATCCCGTCCTACGGCGCCGGGAATCCTCGACTTGTCGAGGAGACCGCAGCGCGGGGCAGGCTGGCCACGTCCCGCACGCCGGGGTTGATGGCGTTGATGTCGAGCGTTCAAGCCGACTTGGTGGGATCCGATTTCCCGGTCAACACCAAAACGTACTACCAACTGCGGCCCGCCGCAGCGTACAACCCGGACGACCATGAATTCCTGGTGGTATGGGATGACGTCGGTCTGCTTGACCCGGGAGATCCAGAAACCATATCGGGACAACGCGTGTCGGGAGCCAACGGCCAACAGACCATCGGTAGTGCCTTCGACATCATCACCAGCACCGGCTCCGTTCACTTCCAGGATGCTGTCGCAGTGTATAACACGGTCAACCACGAGTACCTGGTGGCCTGGTCTGAGCAAAGCGGCTCAACCTACTCAGCGTGTGCCCGGCTTGTATCCAGGTCTGGAGTACTCCGCGGATCCAGAATCGTCATTGCCTCTGGTCTCGCTGGCCCCTCGCGGCCACAGGTCGCCTACGACGCAACCACAAACACCTACCTGGCAGTATGGCAGAAGCATGAGGCTACCAACCACTACCAGGTCTACGGGCAATTGCTTGACGGGTATGCCAACTTCATAGGAAGCAGTTTCCCCATCTCTCCCTCGACCAACACCCAAGGCAGCCCCGTCGTGGCAGCCCGGGTGGGAGAGTACCTGGTCGCGTGGAACGAAAGCAACGGTGTGAACTTGATTGTGCGTGGCCGGCGTGTCTCATCAGGCGGGCAGCCGCAGGGTTCGGCCTTTGTCATATCAAGCGGCAGCAGGAGGGACTGGACGCCAGACATAGCCGCCGGAAATGAAAACTATCTGGTCGTGTGGCAGCGTGCCGAGACCTACCATGGTCACAACGGCGAGATCTACGGGCGCTTTGTCTCCGCCACAGGCACGCCGGTAGGGAGCGAGTTCCAGATCGCTGCTCCTCTTGGCGCCACAGGTACATACTCCCAGGGGTTTCCGGCCGTGGCCTACAACCCGCACGGGAAGGACTTTCTCGTCATCTGGGATGGCGGCAGTGGAGTACGCGGAGGTGGGAATCCTTACGATATTTATGGCCGGCGGGTAGTCGAAGGGAGCGGCCCAGATGGTAACGTCTTCCAGGTAACCTCCGCGAACTATGGGCAGTTCAGTGCCGATGTGGCCTACAGCCAGGCTGCGGGTTCGTACCTGGTGGTGTGGGACGATTATCGGACGGAGAATCCCTACGCCGACATCTACGCCCGGCGGGTGGACGTCTCGCCGCCCAGCGTGCCGCTGATGACCGCCGAGCCGCCTTGGACGCCGGGCCTGACAAATACCGTTTCCTGGTCGGCCAGCCAGCCGGCAGCGGACGTGGCCGGGTATCACCTGCAACAGGCCACCAACGACGGCTTCACCCAGGGCGTGGTGGACTGCTACACGAGCGGCACGAGTTACACGTTCAGCAACCTGGCCGATGGGCAGACCTACTATTACCGCGTGCGAGTATGCGACCAATACAACCACTGGTCAACCTGGTCAAACGTTGTCTCCTCAGCCCAAGACAATCGCCCACCCTCCGGCACCATCACCATCAACTCCAACGCCGCCTGGACCAATAGCCGCGCCGTCACGCTCACCCTCTCCGCCTCCGACCCCCAGCCCGGTTCCGGCGTCACCCAGATGCGCCTGTGGAACGGCGAGGAAAATGAGCCGACCACCTGGGAGAGTTACGCGACGAGCAAGGCCTGGACGCTGCGCGACGAACAGGGCCAGCGTGTCGTCCAAGCCCGGTTCCGTGACGCCGCAGGCAACGTGAGCGCTGTCACCTCCGACTCTATCAGCCTGGACACGGCAAGCCCGATCTCCTGCTCCATCCGCATCAACTCCAACGCTGCCTGGACCAACAGCCGCGCCGTCACGCTCACCCTCTCCGCCTCCGACCCCCAGCCCGGCTCCGGCGTCACCCAGATGCGCCTGTGGAACGATGGGGAAAGTGAGCCGACCACCTGGGAGGGTTACACGACGAGCAGGGCCTGGACGCTGCGCGACGCCGACGGCACCCGCACCGTCAACGCGCGCTTCCGTGACGCGGCGGGCAATACCACCGCCTGCAGCGACAGTATCGGCCTCGACCGCGTCCCACCGCCGCTCACACTCACCCAGCCGGCCAACGGCCTGCTGCTCGGCGCACTCCCGCTCACCGTGCGCGGCCAGAGCGAGGTCTCGGCCACCGTGAAGGCGCACCTCCTCGAAAGCGATTGGCTGCTCACACTGAATAATCTGAATGCCGCCACGTTCACCCTGAACACCCGCGCCCTGGTCGAAGGCGCCAATACCCTCGTCGTCACCGCCACCGACCTGGCGCAGAACGCGACCGTCGTCACCCGCACCGTCTTTTATGACACCGCCGGCCCCACCATTACCGGCCTCAGCCCCACCGGCGCCGTCGGCAGCGCCACCCCCACCATCCGCGCCGCCTTCGTCGTCACCGGCAGCGTCCCCATCAGCCCCACCAGCGCACGCATCACGCTGGATACGCACAACGTGACCACCGACGCCACCGTCACCGCCGCCGGTCTCGCCTACACCCCCACCACCCCGCTCGCCGAGGCGGTGCACGACGTTGCAGTCGGCATCTGCGACGCCGCCGGCCGGTGCGATACGGCCACCTGGTCGTTCCGCGTGGACCTCTCGACCTGGGTGACCATCACCCGTCCCGCGGCGCAGTTCAACGCCCTCCACGCCACCGTCGAAGGCCGCGCCGAACCAGGCATCACCGTCACGCTGCGGGTGAACGAGACCCCGGCCGGAACGACCCACGCCGACGCCGAGAGCGGCGACTGGACGCTCGCCGACGTGCCGCTGAACCCCGGCGTCAACACGCTCGCCGCCACCGCCACCGACGCCCTCGGCCACAGCGCCACCGCCACGCGCACCGTCACGGTAGACCTGAACCTGCCCTGGGCCAACGTGCGCGCCCTCCCCGAAACCTTCAGCCCAGGCGGCGCCATCGGCTTCACCACCTTCCTCATCACCGCCACCGTCCCCGCCGGTGAAAGCCTCGCCGCCTGGCACTTTGCCATCTTCAGTGGGACACAGCCCGTCACCCAGACCGGCGGCGCAGGCGCACCGCCCCTGTCCGGGCATAGCGGCGCTACGCCCCTTTCGTGGGACGGGCAAGGGCTGCCCGAAGGCGTCTACACCTACACCCTGACCGTCACCGCCACCAACGGCCTTGCCTACGCCACCCCGCCCCGATGGGTGTCCCTCGACCGCACGCCGCCCGCTGCGCCCGTCATCACCTGGCCGCCGAGCGGCAGCCGCTCCGATGCCGGCCTCATCCACGTCGAGGGCACGGCCGAACCCGCCACCTTCATCACCCTCCTCGACGGCGGCTTGTTCACCGTCACGCTCCCAACCCCCACCGCCGCCGACGGCCGCTGGGCCGGCGATTACCCCCTCCACGGCGGCGTCAACCGCATCGTCGCCCGCGCCCACGACACCACCGGCATCCCCAGCCCGCCTTCCAACGAGGTCACCGTCACCCACGTCGTCCACCCGCCGCTCTACGACGTGGGCACCCAACCCGCCACCGTCGCCGCCGGTGATCCCGTCACCCTGTGGGCCGACGTGCGCGGCCTCACCCCCACCCTCGGCGCACCCACCGCCGCCGCCTGGGCCACCCCGCCCGTCGGCGAGCCGGTCACGCTCACCGGCGCGACACCGGCGCAACCCTTCTGGCGCTGGAGCGGCGTCTGGGCGCAGACCGCCGGCCTCCCCTCTCAGGACACCACCGTCTACTTCGAGGCCGTGGACGGCGATAACCTCTACGGCTGGGGCGAGGTTGGCCTCGCCATCCGCAACGTCCCGCCCGCGCCCGAAATCACCGGCCCGGCCGCCCCGCGGGGCTATGTCACCGACCCGCGTGTGGTGGTGTGGGGCGTCGTGCGCAGCGCGGAGGTCTTGACCGTGAGCGTGCAGGAGGGGGCGAGTGAACTGGCGCGCACCCGTACCACC
>FWPU01008772.1_pt1 | contig 16724 bp, 18 predicted proteins | sample 2228361 | NCBI WGS metagenome assembly FWPU01 (sample SAMEA103939777, study PRJEB20133) | metagenome
AAGACGGACGCGACGGAGCGCGTCCCTCCAGGGTCCGAATCTCTTTGGAGGGGCACGCTCTGTCGTGCCCGCGGGGGTTCTCCCGGTGTAATGCTCACCAACGCTCCCCCAGAAGCCACAGGATGAAGGTCTGACCTCGAATTTCCTGATCAGCCTCCGGAGGGCGGGTGCCCGGCCGTCGCCGAAGACGGACGCGGGGAGCACAGAGGGAAGGGAAACCAAGGGGGGGGAGAGAAGGAGCGAATTGGCAGTCCGGTCGAGACGCTGAAACTTGAGATGGGGGGCCAGCCGACCCAGGCGTCTCGGGGCCCGCATTTGGGCGCGGGGGCGTACCGGCCGAGCAGGGCGATCCACTCGCCGTGCCACTCGGCTACGGAGCGCAGGGAGCGGCCGGCCAGGCACCGCAGGCCCAGGTGGTGGTGAGAGCGCATCAGAAGGTCCCAGTGCGTCAGAGAAAAATGCACAAATGAAAAAATTCGCTCACTTCCATCCCAGGTTGACGTGGCCCTGGGCCCGGAAGGGCCCCTCCCTGGCGCGAGCGCCAGGCCGTATTGAAAGCGCGCCGGCTCGCCCCTATAATGAACTTTTTGATTGTTCCGGCGCGCTGCACCGACTCTGAGCGCTCCCTCCTTCGGACGAGGGCAATCCTGAAACCCGTTTTCCATCTTCCCGCAGACTCTTCCTGCAACCCGGGCTGCGGGGTCAGGAGCTAGGCATGAAATTCTGGCGCCTCCCCCTGGATGCGGAAAACCAGGTCATCCCGGTCGGCGAGCTCGTGATCATCGCGGACCGCTGCAAAGGGTGCGGGTTCTGCATCGAGTTCTGCCCGAACAAGGTCCTCGGGGAATCGGCGGACTTCAACAGCAGGGGCTACCATCCTCCGGTGATGAAGGCCGGCATCGAGTGCAACAGCTGCGGCATCTGCGAGGTGATCTGCCCGGAGTTCGCCATTTACAGCCGTGTGAAAGAAAAACGGTGCTTCACCAAGGGGGACCTCTTGCGATACGAGGAAACCGTTTCGACCGGAGGAAAGGGTGAGCAGAGATAGAGAGGTCCTGTCAGGCGAGCACTTTCTGAACGGGGACGAGGCCTGCGCCGAAGGGGCCATCGCCTCCGGGTGCCGGTTTTTTGCGGGTTACCCCATCACGCCGGCCACGGAAATCGCCGAGCGGATGGCCCGAAGGCTGCCCGAGGTCTCCGGCGTGTACATCCAGATGGAGGACGAGATCGCCTCCATGGCGGCCGTCCTGGGCGCTTCCTGGGGCGGCGTCAAGGCCATGACCGCCACGTCCGGACCGGGCTTTTCGCTCATGATGGAGAATATCGGCCTCGGCATGATGATGGAAACCCCTTGCGTGGTGGTGAACATCATGCGCGGCGGCCCGTCCACCGGGCTTCCCACTCTCGTGGCCCAGGCGGACGTGATGCAGGCCCGGTGGGGGTCCCACGGCGATTACGGCGTGATCGCCCTGACTCCGGCGTCGCCCCAGGAATGTTTCGACCTGACGATCCGGGCCTTCAACCTTTCGGAACGGTACCGGATGCCGGTTTTCGTGCTGAGCGACGAAGTCGTGGGGCACATGTACGAGAAGGTCGTGATCCCGCCGGCGAGCTCGATCAAGAGCGTCAAGCGGCCCAAACCGAGAAAGGCGCCGCAGGATTTCCTCCCGTTTCTTCCGGGCAAGGATCTGGTCCCGCCCATGGCCTGCGCGGGAGACGGATACCGGATCCACGTGACAGGGCTTACCCACGACGAGCAGGGATATCCCGTCATCACGGCCGAGGCCCACGAAAGGCTCGTGAGAAGACTCTGTGACAAGGTGCGGGTCCATGCCGCTGAAATCATCGAAGTCGAGGAAAGCGGGCTCCAGGGCGCTGAAGTGGTGGTCGTGGCCTACGGCTGCTCGGCCCGGAGCGCCCGAGAGGCTCTCCAGGCCGCCAGAAGCGCGGGCCTCAAGGTGGGCATGGTCCGCCTGCTCACCGTGTGGCCCTTCCCCGAGGAGCGGATCCGGGCCCTGTGCCGAAAGGGCGTCCGCGCCTTCGTGGTGCCCGAGGTCAACTACGGCCAGGTGGCCCGGGAGGTCGAGCGCTGCGCCGGGGGCCGGGAGGTTGTTCTCGTCGCGCGGATGGGAGGAGCGGTTCACACCCCGGAGATGATCCTGGAAGCGATCGAGGAGGCGGCCCGATGAAAATCAAGCTCTTCGAGCCGGAACCGTTCCGGCCTGCGGAGGCGCGCGAGAAAATCGACAGGTCCCACGGCCTCCACCCGGACGACCGCTACCTCAAGCCTGGCCGGATCCCCCACATCTGGTGCCCGGGGTGCGGTCTGGGCATCGTGCTGACGGCCTTCATCAAGGCCGTCGACGGCCTTCGGATCCCGATCGACCGCTGCGCCGTGGTCTCCGGCATCGGCTGCACGGGCCGCGTGGCGGGCTATCTCAACATGGACACCTACCACACCACCCACGGCCGGGCGATCCCCTTTGCCACGGGTCTCAAGATCGCCAGACCGGACATGGAGGTCGTGGTCTTCAGCGGCGACGGCGATCTGTTCGCCATCGGCGGCAACCATTTCATCCACGGCGCCCGGCGGAACATGGATCTCACAGTCCTGTGCGTGAACAACTTCAACTACGGCATGACCGGAGGGCAGTCGGGCCCCACGACCCACATGGCGGCACGAACCACGACCACGCCTTACGGCAATTGCGAGTACCCCTTCAACCTGACCCACCTCGCCTATGCCAGCGGCGCGGTCTTCGTCGCCCGGTGGACGACCTTCCATGCCCGCTACCTCATCGAGTCGATCAAGAAGGCCTTCCGGAAGCCGGGGTTCAAGTTTATCGAGGTCGTAAGCCCCTGCCCCACCGGCTACGGCAGGCCCAACCGGCTGGGGACCGGACTCGACCAGATGAAGGTCTATCGGGACCGGAGCGAGATCCGCAACCGGATCGACCCGATCGAGGCGCCCCTGGAGCTCAACGGGCCCATCGTGGTCGGCGAATTCGTGGACAGGGAAAAGCCGACCTTTCTCGACCGGTACCGCCAGGATATTCTGTCCCGGGTGGAAAAGAGCGCACCCAGGGCTCCCACGCCTCCGGCGCAGGCCGGCAAAGAGAGCTTGAGCCATGAGCACGCGACCGTCAGCCAAGGCCGGTAGGCGGGAGGTCCGCCTCTCCGGCTTCGGAGGCCAGGGCATTCTCCTGGCGGGGAACATCCTCGGCAAGGCCGTGGCTTTGTTCGAGGGCCGCAACGCCGTCTTTACGCAGAGCTACGGGCCCGAGGCGCGCGGCGGCGCCTGCAACGCGGACGTGGTGATCTCCCAGGATCCGATCCATTATCCGAAAGTCACCCGGCCGGACGTGCTGGTCTTCATGTCCGAGGAGGCCAAGAACGCCCATCAGGACCTGGGCGGCCCGGACACGGTCGTGATCGTCGACGAGGACCTCGTGAGGACCGAGGGGCTCCAGGTCCGGCAGGACCGCCTCTTCCGCGTTCCGGCCACCCGCATCGCCGAGGGGCTCGGCCGCCGCATGGTGGCCAACATCGTCATGCTCGGCTATCTGTGCGCCGTCACGGGCGTTGCGCAGTACGAGTCGCTCAAGAAAGCGGTTCTCTCGTCGGTTCCGAAAGGAACAGAGGCACTCAACACCGAGGCTTTCGACAAAGGGTTCCAGTATGGGCAAAAGGCCAAAGACGGCCGGGACTAGCGGCCCGGGAGTCCGCTCCCCATCCGGAGAATCGCTGCGGATCGGCGTCTACGTCTGCCACTGCGGCTTGAACATCGACGGCTCGCTGGACTGCCAGGAGGTGGCGCGCTTCGCCTCCACTCTGGACGGGGTCGTGCTGGCCAAGGACTCCATGTACACCTGCTCCAATTCCGGCCAGGAGATGATCAAGGCCGACATCCGGGAACAGGGCCTCAACCGGGTCGTGGTGGCTTCCTGCACCCCCCGGCTCCACGAGCCCACCTTCCGGGCTGCCTGCGCCGAGGCGGGGTTGAACCCGTACCTGTTCGAGATGGCCAACATCCGCGAGCACTGCAGCTGGGTCCATCTCCACGACCGCAGGGCGGCCACCGAAAAAGCCAAGGACCTCGTCAAAATGGCCGTGGCCAGAGCCCGCCTTCTCGAGCCCCAGGTGGAGACCCAGGTGCCCATCACGCCGAGGGCTCTTGTGGTGGGCGGAGGCGTGGCCGGGATCCAGGCCTCCCTCGATCTGGCCGAAAGCGGCTATCAGGTCTACCTCGTGGAGAAGGAAGCCAGCATCGGCGGCCGCATGGCCCAGATCGACAAGACCTTTCCGACCATGGACTGCTCGATCTGCATCCTGGCCCCGAAGATGTCCGAGGTGGGCCGGCACCCGAAGATCGAGCTCATGACCCTGAGCGAGGTCGAGTCCGTGGACGGGTACATCGGCAACTTCCGCGTCCGGGTCCGCAGGAGGCCCCGGTACGTGAGTCGGGAGTGCACCTATTGCGGAGACTGCGCCAAGGAGTGCCCGCAGCACGCGCCCAACGAATTCGACTGCGGGCTGTCGACGCGCAAGGCCATCTATTCCCCCTTTGCCCAGGCCGTGCCCGCCACGTATCTCATCGACATGAACCTCTGCCTGAACAAGCACGGCATCGTGGCCTGTGACCGGTGCCTTCAGGCCTGCCAGCACAAGTGCATCGATTTCTCGCAGAAGGAGGAGTTTCTCGACCTCGAGGTGGGCACGATCATCGTGTGCACCGGGAGCGACGTCTACGATCCGAGCTCCTTGACCGAACTCGGGTACCAGCGGTTCCCCAACGTGATCACGAGCCTGGAATTCGAGCGTCTCATCAACGCAGGAGGACCCACGGCGGGCAACCTGATCCGGCCCTCGGACAAGAAGGTCCCCAGGACCGTTGCCTTCCTGCAGTGTATCGGCTCCAGGTCCAAACGGTCCAACCCGTACTGCAGCAACATCTGCTGCATGAACACGATCAAGGACGCCCTGCTCATCCGGGAGCACTGGCCCGAGACCAAGATCTACGTCTTTTACATCGACATCCGGGCGTTCGGAAAGGGCTTCGAGGATCTCCTGCAGCGGGCCAGGCGGGAAGGGATCGTGTTCATCCGCGGGATCCCCGGGGAAATCATTCAGGACGAGCGGACCGGAAACCTCAAGCTCATCGGCGAAAACACGCTCCTCAGCAAGCTCTACCAGTACGAGGTGGATCTGGCGATTCTCTCGGTGGGGATCGAGCCCCGGAAGGATTCGGCGGTCGTGAAAAGGCTTCTGTCCCTGCCTTCCATGGCCGACGGGTTCTTCATGGAGGCGCACCCCAAGCTCAGGCCCGTGGACACGCCGACCGGCGGGATCTTCCTGGCCGGATGCGCCGAGGGCCCCAAGGACATCAAGGACAGCGTGACCCAGGCCAGCGCAGCCGCGTCCCGGGCGAATATCCTGATGTCCAAGGGAAAGGTCACCGTGGAGGCGATCACGGCCCGCATCGATCCGGACCTGTGCACCGGATGCGCCGCCTGCTCGCGGGTCTGCCCTTACGGGGCGATCGTAATGGACCCGGAGCGCAGGCGCGCCCAGGTCGTCGAGGCCGCCTGCGCGGGCTGCGGCACGTGCGCCCCGGAATGCAATTTCGGCGCGATCCGGATGCGGCACTTCAGCGACCAGCAGATCCTGGCGCAGATCGACGCGCTGGCCGAAGCCGCGGCCAAGAAGAAAATCCTCGCTTTCTGCTGCAACTGGTGCTCTTACGCCGGAGCCGATTTTTCGGGTGTGAGCCGGATGCAGTACCCCACCGAGGTCCGCATCGTCCGGACCATGTGCTCGGGCCGGGTGGATCCTTTTTTCGTCGAGTACGCCTTCTCCAGGGGGATCGCGGCTGTCCTCGTCTCGGGCTGTCACCCCGGCGACTGCCATTACATCAACGCCAATCTCCAGACCGAAAAGAGGGTCCAGCGGCTCTGGAAAAAGATGACCCGCCTCGGCCTGAACAAGGACCGGCTCCGGCTGGCCTGGATCAGCGCGGCCGAGGGTCTGAAATTCGCCCGGGAGATTCAGGCGCTCCAGGCCGTCGTCTCGGCCCTGCCTGAAGAAGAGATCGAAAAGGGCATCCGGGCCTTTTCCGAGAAAGGAAAGGCGGCATGAAGTCTCCGACCCACTTCGACGAAGAGCTTCTTTACGAATGCTACGAGTGCGCCCGGTGCACGGGCAGCTGCCCGGCCGCCCTGGCCGTCGAAGGCTTCAATCCCAGGAACTACCTGCTCACGTGTCTCCGCCTGGGCCTCGATGCGGTGGTGAGCGACGAAAAGCTCTGGTGCTGCACGACCTGCCACGTTTGCGAGGACCGCTGCCCCCAGATGCTGGACGTGACGGATCTGCTCATGTCCCTCATGAACGAGGCAGCCCGCAGAGGCTACATCCCCGAAAAGGTCCGGGCCGGCTCCCAGATGGTTCTGCACACGGGCCGGGTGGTCCTGGTGTCCAAGAGAGCAACCGAAATGCGGGAAAAACTCGGCCTCGGGCCGCTGCCGGAGATCCCGGTGGAGGAGGTCGAAGGGATCCTTGAAAAAACCGGCCTTGCCGGCCTGTTGGGATGAAGAGATGCGATATGCCCTGTTTCTGGGATGCCTGATCCCTGTCAAGTACCCGGGGTTCGAGAGTTCCACCCGCGCCGTGGCCGAAAAGCTCGGCATCGAGCTGGTGGACCTGCCTTTCAGCTGCTGCCCGGCACCGACCCTGATCAAACTCGTCCATTACCCGAGCTGGCTCGCTCTGGCCGCCCGGAATCTCTGCCTGGCCGAGCAGGAGGGCCTCCACATCCTGACTCTCTGCAACGGATGCACCAACACGCTCAAGGAAGCCAATCTCGTCCTCAAGAACGACCCAGCCCTGCGCAAGAACGTGAACGACCTGCTCCGGCCCTACGGGAAGGAGTTCAGGGGCGAGATCCACGTGCGGCACTTGCTGGACGTTCTGTGCGAGGACGTGGGACTCGAAGCCCTGCGGAAACAGGCCCGTAACCACTTCTCCTTCCGCATCGCCTGCCACTACGGCTGCCATTTCTACCGGCCTCCCCGCATCATGTACCCGGACCGTCTCTCCCCGAGCAAGAGCCTGGTGCCGACGCAGATGGAAGAGATCCTTTCGGCCGTGGGCCTTTCCACGGTCCAGTACTCGAGGAGGCTCCTGTGCTGCGGTTCCGCCCTGGGCACCAAGATGGATCTGGACGCAGCCAACGAGATCACCCGGGAGAAGCTCTTTCACATGGCTGAAAGACAGGCCGAGGCGATCGCCGTGGCCTGTCCCTCCTGCTTCGAGCAGTTCGACCGGGGACAGTTGATGATCAACCGGAAGCACCACCTGGACTACGCCATGCCCGTTCTGTTCATTTCGCAGCTTCTGGGACTCGTGCTCGACGTGGACCCGAAGAGGCTCGGCTTCGACCAGAACCGGGTCAAGGTGGAGACGGTCCTCGGTGACTGACCCGCAAGGGGGATTTCCCGAGGTCACGATCCATGGATCGCACCGATCTCCGGCAGGCCATCCGGGCCTTCCAGCGAGCCCGCGGCAGGATCGCGGTTCTCACCGGAGCCGGCGTCTCGGCCGAAAGCGGAATCCCCACCTTCCGGGGGCCCGAAGGCTACTGGACAGTCGGGTCCCGGGAGTACCGGCCGGAACAGATGGCCACGGAGTTTCAGTTCCGCCGGGATCCCTGGGAAGTCTGGGCCTGGTACCTCTACCGGAGAACGATCTGCCTCAAGGCCTCGCCAAACGAAGCCCACCGTGCCATCGTCCGGATGGAGCGGATCCTCGGAGACCGGTTTCGCCTGATCACCCAGAACGTCGACGGCCTTCATCTGCGGGCGGGCAGCAGCCCGGAGCGCACCTTTCAGATCCACGGGAACCTGCATTTCATGCGCTGCGGCCGGCCGTGCTCCCCGTCGGTTCTTCCCATCCCGGAAGGGGTCGAGCCCAAAGGCAAGGGAGCTTCCGTCTCGGAAGCGGAAAAGGGGCTTCTGGTCTGCCCGCGGTGCGGCTCCCTGGCGCGGCCTCACGTGCTCTGGTTCGACGAACGATACGACGAGACGCTGTTCCGGGCCGAAAGCGCCTTCCGGTGGGCCGCCCAGGCGGATTTCCTTCTGGTGGCCGGCACCTCGGGAGCCACGACTCTGCCGATGCGCATCGGAGAACTTTTCCTTGAGAAGCCCCGCGCCCTGTTCGTGGACGTAAATCCTCAACCGAACCCGTTCCGCGATCTGGCGCTGGCCCACCCCAGGGGCATTGCCCTGGAGGGAAACGCAGGGAGTCTCCTGCCTGAAATCGCCTCTCTGCTCGAAGGGGCGCAAGAGGATCCCGGAACCCCGGCAGCCTGAACCGGAGGGCCTTTCTGGGTTCGCTTGCGGGCCGGCGGCGTCAGGTCCCGGCGGCCCGCTTCTGCCACAACTCGTAGAGGAGGGAAAAGGACGGCGAGACCGCTTCGCCAGAGCGGCAGAGAAGCTCCTGGATTTCGGCTTCGGTGAAGAACCGCCCCTCCTCGATCTCCTGGGGATTCGGCGCCGGGCGCAGCTCCCCCGTCTCGTCCCGCACGAGGAAAAGGGCGCTGTGCTCCCAGCCGGTCCTTGCGCTGGCCGGAACCTTCAACACCGGCGCGACCGGGGCATGGACGCCGAGTTCCTCGGCGAGTTCCCGGATGGCGGCCGCCTCGTAGGATTCTCCCTTGAGCACGTGGCCCGATGCCGAGGAGTCCCATCGGAGGGGATGCTCCTTCTTCCAGGGAGCCCGCTTCTGGAGGTAGATTCTGCCCGCGCCGTCCACGAGAAAAACGTGAACGCTCCTGTGCAGAAGGCCTCTGCGGTGGATCTCGTCGCGACCGGCCGAGTCCAGGATCTCGTCCCGCTCGTCCACCACGTCGAGTTCTTCGTCCTGCCCTTCTTCCTGTGCTTCTGAACGCATCGGGAATCTCGCCTCGCCCCGGACTCAGCCCTGCCGGCGGATCCAGACCGGGGCCGCCGGGGGGGCGCTCCGGATCAGGAGACCAGGGCAAGCAGGTAGATATGGTTGAGCACGATGATCAGGTAAATGGCGAACACCAGGCCAAGAAGGTACCGCACGAGGGGAAGGTTCTTGTGCAGGCAAAGGATCATCAGGCAAAGAGAGGTCAGAATGTATTTCACGTGGAAGAACACGCTCGGGCTGATGCCGAGAAAGAACCCCATGATCGGGTTCAACTCCTCGGCCTCGTGGACGTTCACGTGGTAGAGGGTGAGATAGGCGTCCGCCACGCCGAGAAGGAGGATGGAGAGGATGAACAGAAAGAGGCCCAGGTTGTACTGATCGACGTAAAGGTGTACGTCTCGGTCCTCGCTTCTGCGGATGGTCCTTCTCCGGCCCCGGAACGTATACCGGCTCAGCATGGGCGTGGGCCGTTTCCGCCTGTCCCCTCCGGCCTTCCTCCGATCCCAGTTCGCAGTCCCGTCCGGGGCAGTCCGGTCTGGGGCATCCCTCCCCCTGCCCATCCCCTGACCCGTTTCGCTGCTCCGCACGGCTGCCTCCGGCCAGGAATTCGAAACTGAAGGGCCCCTTTTCCGCTCCCTCCAAGCAGGCATTTCTTTTTGTATCGGCAGGAGTCTTCTCTCTCTTGACAGGCCGGCGATCGTCGCGCCAGACCCTCTGGTTGGACCGGAACCCGCGCACAAGAACCCCTGGCAGCGGGACTCAGGGAAGTTCGTTCGAGAACAGAACCTCCTTGATCTCGTAGTTCTTGGTCCCGCCCGGGGTTTTGACGGCCACGGTGTCCTCCGGCATCTTCCCGATCAGGGCCCTGGCGATGGGCGAATGGACCGATATCCTGCCGGCCTTGAAGTCCGCCTCCTCGGGTCCGACGATCTGGAGCCGGAGCGTCTCCTCGGTGTCCAGATCCTCCAGGACCACCGTGGCACCGAAGACCACTTTTTCGGACTTCATGTCCTTCGGATCGATGACCTCGGCATTGGCGAGCTTGTACTCCAGGTCTCGAATCTGCGCCTCCAGCAGGCCCTGTTTTTCCTTCGCCGCCTCGTATTCGGCGTTTTCGCTCAGATCTCCGTGAGCCCGGGCCGCCTCGATCTCCTTGGCGACCTGGTACCTGTCCTGGGTCTTGAGCTTCTTCAGCCTTTGTTTGAGCTGCTCGAAACCCTGAGGGGTCATGGGGATCTTTCTCGTCATAGCTGCCTTCTCCTTCACAAGGCGACCGAGGAGCCCAGCCGGGCCCCGCCGTTCAGATCCATGCTTTTCGGCCGGCCAGTTCCGCTTCTTCCCAGGCCACCCGGCCTTGAACCAGGGTAGCCAGAACCTTTCCTGCAACCTCCCGGCCGTGGAAGGGGCTGTTCCTGGCCCTGGATCGAAAGGCATGCACATCGATCCGGAATCTCCGTTTCCTGTCCAGGACGGCCAGATCCGCCTCTCGGCCCTCGGCGACAGCGCCCAGCGGAAGTCCCATGGCCGCGGCCGGCCCCCGGGTAAGAACCTCCACGGCCCTCTCGATGCCAAGCACCCCGTCCTCCACGAGGGAGAGCAGCAGGGGAACCGTGGTCTCCAGCCCGATCACGCCAAAGGGGGCCACCTCGATGCCGCGGGCTTTTTCGTCCGGGTGATGGGGCGCATGATCGCTCGCAACGGCGTCGATGGTGCCGTCCAGAATCGCCTCGAGCACGGCCCTCCGGTCGCTCTCGGGCCTCAAGGGCGGATTCATCTTGGCGTTGCTTCCCCACCGGATCACGGCTTCCTCGTTCAGAATGAAATGATGGGGCGCCGCCTCTGCGGTGACCGCAAGGCCTCTCTCCTTGGCCAAGCGGACCATCCGGACGGATCTCGCCGTCGAGAGGTGGGCCAGATGAAGCCGCGCACCCGTGTCGGCGGCCAGAAGAAGATCCCGGGCGACCATCACCTCCTCGGCCGCAGCCGGAATGCCCTTCACGCCGAGTCTGCCGGCCACAGACCCCTCCTGGACGATGCCGCCTGCGGAAAGGGCCGGATCCTCGCAATGGGAGATCACGGGGCACCCCAGTTCCCGGGCCCGCCGCAGGGCCTCGCGGAACAATCCCGCATCGCGAACAGAAAACCCGTCGTCCGAGAAGGCCACGGCCCCTTCGGCCCGAAGATCAGCCAGGGGGGCGAGCCGCCTGCCTTTCTGGCCCCGGGTCACGGCGGCAATGACGAGGACCCGCACGGCGGCCTCCTGGGCAAGCCTTCTCTTGAGGGCCCTCAAGACCCGGACCTGATCCACGCAGGGACGGGTGTTGGGCATGGCCAGAATCGTGGTAAATCCGCCCGCGGCCGCTGCCTGGGTGCCGGACGAAATCGTCTCCTTGTGCTCCTGGCCCGGCACGCGCAGATGGGTGTGGATATCCACGAACCCGGGAACAAGACAAAGGCCCCGCAGGTCCCATACGCAGAGCCTCCGCTCCCTCTGCTTCCACTGCCCGTAAGGGCTCAGGGACGGCGCCACGGCCTCCACCCGGCCCTGGCGCACCAGGACATCCCGTTCGCCCGCCACTCCCCTGGCAGGATCCACGAGCAGGGCGCCGGAGAAGACATGATCCTCTGCGTACATGACCCGACCTTGCCCTTCCGGGTCGCCGCCCCAAGGAGCGCTCAATGGATGAAGTCCCCGATCCTGGACCAGCGGACCTTTCGGTGGCCGCCGTCCCAGGACCAGTAGATGAGGATGGCCTTGCCCTTGATCAGCTCGAAAGGCACGGGCCCCCAAACGCGGCTGTCCGAGCTGTTTTCGCGGTTGTCGCCCATCATGAAATAGCAGTTGTCCGGAATCCGTATGGGCCCGAAATTGTCGAGCCCCCGCACGGGGTAAGGATTTTCGAAATGCGCATACGCCCTTTCGTCCAGGGGAACGTCGTTGATGTAGACCTGCCGGTTGACCACGGCCAGGGTTTCCCCGGGAAGGCCGATCACCCTCTTGATGAAATCGCGTTCCTGCTCGACAGGCTCCAGAAACACGACCACGTCCCCCCTCTCGGGTTTCTTGTAGGAGAAAATCCTCCAGTGGGTGAACGGAACCTGCGGGCCGAAAACGAGCTTGTTCACCAGAATATGGTCTCCCACGAGCAGAGTCGGAATCATGGATCCCGAGGGGATCTTGAAGGCCTGGACCAGAAAGGAGCGAATGAAGAGAGCCAGGACCAGGGCCACCAGGATCGCTTCCGCGTACTCCCGGAACGTGGACTTGACTCTGCTTTTCTCCGTGGAACGTGTCATGGCGATCGTCCCGTTTGAGCCTCGGCGGAAAGGGAAACCAGAGAAGAGACGCCCGCGTCGTCACCCCTCCTGCAGCCCAGCGCCCCGAACCCTGTCCATGTGCGCTCGGAAATAGGAGAGGCTGTCGCGAATCCCCTGTTCCAAGGGGACTTCCGGCTGCCAGCCCAGAAGCTCCCTGGCCAGAGAGATGTCGGGCCTCCGTACCTTCGGGTCGTCGACCGGGAGCGGCCGAAAGACAATGCGGCTCCTGGAGCCCGTCAGAGACAGGATGGTCTCGGCGAAACGAAGAACCGTCATTTCGGCCGGGTTGCCGAGATTGACCGGGCCGTGATATTCGGATCGCACCAGGAGCCGGAAGATTCCTTCGACGAGATCCGTCACGTAGCAGAAGCTGCGGGTCTGGGACCCGTCGCCGAAGACCGTGAGATCCTCGCCTCTCAGGGCCTGAGCGATGAACGTGGGGACGACCCTGCCGTCGTCGATCCGCATCCGGGGCCCGTAGGTGTTGAAGATCCGCACGATGCGCGTATCGAGGCCGTGGCTCCGGTGGTAGGCCATGGTCATGGCCTCGGCGAACCGCTTGGCCTCGTCGTACACGCCCCTGGGCCCGATCGGATTGACGTTTCCCCAGTAATCCTCCCGCTGGGGATGCACCAGGGGATCGCCGTACACCTCCGAGGTCGAGGCCAGCAGGAACCGGGCTCCTTTCTCCTTGGCCAGGCCGAGGGCCTTGTGCGTCCCGAGGGAGCCGACCTTGAGGGTCTGGATGGGATAGTTCAAGTAATCGACGGGGCTGGCGGGCGAGGCGAAGTGCAGGATGTAGTCGAGGCTTCCCTTGACATACATGAAGTTCGTCACGTCCTGCTTGATGAACAGGAACCGCTCGTTCTCGAACAGGTGCGCGATGTTGTCGAGCGTCCCGGTCAGGAGGTTGTCCATGCAGATCACCTCGCACCCCTCCTCCAGAAACCGCTCGCACAGGTACGAACCGATGAACCCCGCTCCTCCGGTGATCAAAACGCGCTTCATGTTGTCGGTTCCTTTCCCTCCGGCTGAGACAGCAGATAGGCCTTGAGGGCCTCTTTCCAGTCCCGCATCGCCATGCCGGTGTCCCTGCGGAACTTCGATCCGTCCAGGACGGAATTCGCCGGCCTCGGAGCCGGTCGGCCGAACTCGGCGGTCGACACCGGCACCACCCGCACGTCGCTCCTGCAGGAAACCTCCAGGATCTTCTCGGCGAACTCGCACCAGGTGCAGGACCCTGCGTTGGTCACGTGATAGATGCCGGCAAACCGCTTTTCGGCCAGAACCTGCAGGGCCCGCGCCAGATCGCGGGTGTAGGTGGGAGAGCCCCGCTGGTCGCTTACCACCCGGATCACGGCGCCCGGCCTCGCCTGGGCGAGGATGGCCTGAACAAAGTTCTTCCCGGCCCGGCCGTACATCCAGGCCGTCCGGACGATGCAGGCCTCAGGGCAGGCCCGCCGCACCCTCTGCTCCCCCTCGAGCTTGGACTTCCCGTACACCCCGAGGGGATTCGGCGGATCTGACTCTGCGTATGGCGTCTCCTTCCGGCCGTCGAACACATAGTCTGTGCTCAGATGGATGAGGTGCGCTCCCCAGGCCCGGCAGGCCAGAGCGACGTTTTCTGCGCCCTCGGCGTTCACCCTGTGCGCCACATCGGCTTTCCGCTCGCTTCCGTCCACGTCGGTGAAGGCGGCGGTGTGGATCACGACGTCGGGCATCCAGAAGCCTATCCGTTCGGCGACCGCCTGCCGGTCCGTGATGTCCATCTCGTCGATGTCGACGCCCACCACGGCATGCCGATACCCGAGGATCTCGGCCAGGTCGGTGCCCAACATCCCTTTGGACCCGGTCACAAGGACCTTCACGGTCGGCTCTCCCCCCTTCGCGTGCCTCAGCGGCTGCCGTACATCCTCTGGTAATACTCACGATAGGCGCCGCTCTTGATCTTGCGCCACCAGGACTCGTTCTCCCGGTACCAGCGGATCGTCCGGTCCATGCCCTCCTCGAAGGACGTTTCGGGCCTCCAGCCCAGTTCGCTGCGGATCTTGGTGCTGTCGACGGCGTAGCGCCTGTCGTGTCCCGGCCGGTCCTTGACGTGGCGGATGAGGGAACGGGGCTTCCCCAGTCTCTCCAGGATGAAGTGGGTGATCTCGAGGTTCGTCCTCTCCTGGCCCGCGCCGATGTTGTAAATCTCCCCTGCCCTGCCCGTGTGGAGCACCCGATCCAGGGCCGCGCAGTGATCCCGCACATAGATCCAGTCGCGCACATAGAGCCCGTCCCCGTAAAGAGGCAGCGGCTCGTCTGCCAGGGCGTTCGTGATGAAAAGGGGGATGAGTTTTTCCGGGAACTGATAGGGGCCGTAGTTGTTCGAACACCGCGTGACCACCACGTCCAGGCCGTGGGTCTTCCAGTACGCCCGGACCAGGAGGTCGGCTGCAGCCTTGCTCGCCGAGTAGGGGCTGCTCGCCTCCAGGGGATCCTCCTCCCGGAAGCGGCCCGTGGGCCCCAGGGATCCGTACACCTCGTCCGTGGACACCTGCAGGAATCGCGGCACCCGGTGTCGCAGGCAGCTTTCCAGGAGGACTTGGGTGCCCACCACGTTCGTTCGCAGAAACCCGGCGGCGTCCTCGATGCTCCGGTCCACGTGGCTTTCGGCGGCGAAATTCACGATCGCGTCGATGCCGCTCGCGGCGAGTTCGCCCACGACGCGGGGGTCGGCGATGTCGCCCCGCACAAAGCGGTAGGCGGCGTCCCCTTCCAGGCCGGCGAGGTTCTCGAGGTTGCCCGCGTAGGTGAGCAGGTCCAGATTGACGATCCGATACTCCGGGTGAACTTCCCGCAGATAGCGGATGAAATTGGAGCCGATGAAGCCAGCGCCGCCCGTGACCAGAATCTTCATGGCAAGGCCACCCGGCTCGAGTCGCCCAGCAGGAATCGGTGGGCCCGCGGTTTTTCGTCGGAGCGGGTGATCTCGACGTTCTTGCCGACGAGACTGTCCTCGATGCGCAAGGTCCTGTCGTCAGGCTGTCCCTGGATCACGGTGTGCTCGCATACGATGCTGTGCTGGATTTCCACGTTGCGGATCGTGCAGCCGTGGGCGATGCTCGTGAAAGGCCCCACGTAGGAGTTCTCGATCCGCGTGTCCCGCCCGATCACGGCCGGCCCCCGGATCACGCTGTTGCGAACCTGCGCGCCCGTCTCCACCACGACGCGAAACTGCAGGATCGAAGCGGCGTCCACGTCGCCGTCCACTTTCTCCTGAATGGTGTCGAGCAGAATCCGGTTGGCCTCGAGCATGTCTTCCAGCTTGCCCGTGTCCTTCCACCAGCCATTCACCACATGGGGAACGACTTCGAACCCGTTATCGATGAGCCACTGGATGGCGTCCGTGATCTCGAGTTCGTTCCGCCAGGACGGCCGGATGGCACGGGCTGCCTGAAAGATGTTGGCGTCGAACATGTAGACGCCCACAAGCGCCAGGTCGCTCGCAGGTTGCTTGGGCTTTTCCACGAGCCGCACGACCTTTCCGTCCCGGAGTTCGGCCACGCCGAACTGGCTCGGATTCGGGACGTGGGCGAGCAGAATCTGCGCGTTGGGCTTCCTGGAGCGGAACTCGTCCACGAGCTCGCGGATTCCGCTCCGGATGATGTTGTCTCCCAGGTACATCACGAAGGGCTCGTCCCTCAAGTACGGTTCGGCGGTCAGGACCGCGTGGGCGAGCCCCAGAGGGGCTTCCTGCCGGATGTAGGTGATCTCCACTCCCCAGCGGCTGCCGTCCCCGACTTCCTCCTGAATTTCCCTCCACGTATCGCCCACGATGATGCCGATATCCACGATGCCGGCGTCTCGTATGGCCTCGATCCCGTAAAACAGGATGGGTTTGTTCGCCACCGGGATGAGCTGCTTCGCCTGGGTGTGGGTGATGGGCCGCAGTCGGGTCCCCTTGCCCCCGCTCAAGACCAAACCTTTCAAGGGCGCCCCCTTTCCCTGGTCTGCCAACCTGACATGTTGTCGACTCTCGATTATGCCACCCCGAACAGGGCCGTCAAGGCCGCAGAGCGTTCGGAGCACGAGCAGACCGGGGGCGGACGCCCCGCCGGCGCCGAAAACGGACTCCTCCGGAGGGGCACGCTCTGTCGTGCCCGCAGGGGCTCTCATCCCTCCTCCGGAGGGGCACGCTCTGTCGTGCCCGCGGGTGGGCAGCGTGGCGCGCATTGGTTTTGAGACGCCAGGGACAGGAGCCCGTCCGCCTGCGGCCCCGGAAGACGGACGCGACGGAGCGCGTCCCTCCAAGGAATGAGGCGACGGACGCGAGCGAGCGCGTCCCTCCAGAAGAGGCGGCCGGCAGGCAATTGGGCCTTCCCTGGAGGGGCACGCTCTGTCGTGCCCGCAGGGGGATGGCGGGGTTCGGCTTTCAGGGACCCGGGGATCAGGTCCCATCCGCCCGCGACCCCGGA
>FWPU01008773.1_pt1 | contig 16721 bp, 11 predicted proteins | sample 2228361 | NCBI WGS metagenome assembly FWPU01 (sample SAMEA103939777, study PRJEB20133) | metagenome
TGCAGATACAGGCGCACCCAGCGAAAACCTCCGTCCACCGCCCGCTGGCGCGCCCCTGCATCTTGCCACTCCCCAAACATCTGGACACCAAAAGCCGGATATGATGGCTCCTCTGGCGTGGGTGTCTCCACTGGTGTGGCTGTTGGTTCCAGTGTCGGGGCCAATGCTATGGTAGGGGTGGCTGCCCGGGTCGGAACAGAAGTCGGGGGTTTCTTGATCAACGGGAGAAAAGAGGTGTTTGCAGGGTTGGGGGAAGCAGAGGGCGCCGACAAGGGACGGCCATACAGTTCTGGCGACTTCTCACATGCGCCGGTGGCGAGAAGTGACACTATTACAAATGCAACCACCAATGTATGACCTTGCATGTCCACCTGCGTTTGAGACTACCCCATCCAATACCAAAGCACAAAGAAGGCCATGAACAATGCCTGACTGGGCACGAAGGCTCCCAAAATGGTGCGGTGTACCCAGGGACGTTTTCCCTCCACGCCCACAATCATGAAAGCAGGGAAATATAGCAGACCATGCCTGTAGATCGTGGAGTATGGTCGCGTCGCATCCACCCACATTAGCATGACAAGTAACAAGGCCCCCATATAAACGCCGTAGAAGCCCGGTAGCCGGCGCCATACAACCAGCGCTGCTGCTGCCAGGCAGATAACCCATGTCAGCTCCAGGCCAGCTCGCACAAACGATATCCCGTCTTGCACGGCGAACAACGCCGCTACAGCCCTCCTCATCCCTTCCCAAGGCATGACGAAACGCCATGCCCACACATCTTGGGCTGCACGCGGGTAGAAGAAAGGATGACGCAAGATGGATCCGCTTTCCTCGGCTGCTGGATTCCCAATGATAAAGTATCGATACACCATGAATCCTAGCGTGCCTATGGGCGGTAGCACTAAAGGGACCGCATCTTGCAAACTACGCCGTCCCCACCACCATATCCAGGTCAAAGGCACAACTACGAGGACACCAGGAAGCTTAGCGAGACTCGCAGCTAGTCCGCACAGACCAGCACGCCACCAGTGCCCCTGCCGCGCCGCCAGTAAGCTGCCAACGATTGCCGCCAGAAGCAAAGACTCTGTATATGGTGCCAACAAGAAAAAGGCCGTAGGAAAGAAACCCAAGTACGCAACGGTTCTGCGCGCTGTTTGGTGGTCCGCTTCCAGAGCCGTCAGCCGGTAAAGGGCTACGAACAGCACCAGGCAGCTGAGGTTGGAAACCAGGATCCCTGCCGGCAGATACCGCCCACCAAGCAGCCGCCCCACAAGGCTTGTCAGCATTGGGTAAAGCGGAAAGAGGTTTGTGCTGCCGTCTGAGGCGGCATAGCCCCAGCGAGCGATCTTTGTATACCAGAGGGCATCCCATCGCTGCCATGGGCCCAACACGATTCCTGCCAATCCCTGGACAACTGGCTCTTGACCAAGATAGAATTTCGCTATCAACGAATCGCTGGGCTGAAAACCCGTCAACACCAGTGTGACGGCACCAACCAGCGAAAGCCAGATGCGCATGGTAATGAACACCAACGCTGCCCATAAGAGGCTGGGATCAAGACACTTATAGCCGGTGCACCAGCGATCAGCCATACAAGTGTGGGATAATGACCAGGAGGAGCGCAGCCAGGTCATAAGTCATCAGGCCAAATATTGTGACGCTTAGCCAGACCCCCGAGTAACGGTGAGGTATCCACGCCCGCCAACCCATTATAAACAAGACAGCGATGGGTATTAGTACAGGGAACCAGTAACGGCCTTGTGGCACGAAAACTACCCATTTCGTGCCCAGATTGCCGGCAATGGCAGCCATGAGGTTAAGCACGCTAACGATCAGGATCGCACTAGCGAGTAGCACAGCGGTAGCCCACTGGACGCGGGTGTAGGTCTGGCGGCCCCGCAGCGCGCGGGCACACTCCAAGATTAAGCCTCCTCCCGCGACAATTGAAACCATAATCGTCACAATGAACCACTTGTCTGGGAAGCCAAAGTTCTCCCAGCCGAAACGCCCCCAGAAACTGCGGAACGGACGCCAGCAGTAGCGAGTGGGGTGCGAGCGAAGTTCTTCAACCACACTAGCCCAGTTAATCGGCCCCCCCCGCACCACGTGCTGGTACATCGTCTCAACGCCACCACTCAGCTGCCCACCCAGTACAGCCCAGCCCAAGCCACACAGTATGGCCAGACTGGCCACCACCCACCCTGTGTGCCTCCACTTCCCTAAGCGCGGAGGACGAACCCACATAAACACCCCTCCCGCCACTATTGCCAGTAGCCAGGTAAACAGGGCACTGCGTTTGGAGAAAGGAGCCAGTAGCAACACCCCCACGAGGGCTAAAGCCGACAATGGTCGCAGACCGCGAGCTAGCAAGAAGACAAACAGCGTGATGGCAATCGAGCTCACCAGCTCCGCCAGGCGGTCATTATTGACCGACGCGCCCATGTAACCGTACGTGGGCAGAAACAGGACGAAACTAGGTATAGCAACTTTCATGGCGGCGTCCTTTGGGAAGAGTACACAGCTTACCCAATAGGCTAACCCGACCATAGCCACCTGAGTTAATACGGAAACAGTGCGCAGAACATAGAGTTGCGCAGTTATGTCATCTACAGGCAGGACGAGAAGAATGGCAGCACTCAGGGCGTAGTACAGCGGAGGTTGATGGAGCTGATGGGCCATATTGGGTTCTTCGGGATCATATTGTCCGGGGAACCAGATGTCCTCGAAAGACCGAGGCATCGAGCCAGGCTGGAACCTGGGATTCACAAATCGGCCGAAACGCCAAAAGTCAAACTGGTCCATAGACTTAATGATGGCCTGCTGAACGGGCAGTGATAGATCAGCCCCTGTCACCAACCTACGATTCTCGTAGATCAGGCGCGCATACTCGAAATGTCGGGGTTCGTCCGGGGCTATCCAGGGTGGAATAACTGCGCTGTACAGCAGCCCCCTAACGAGGGTGAGAGATAGGAGCAGCCACGGCCATCGCCGTGACCAATCTGGCGCAAGCACCATTAATATGCTCCCTTGCCCGACAAAACAGTGGGCAGCGTCTTGATGAGGATCTCTAGGTCCTGGAGTATGGAGTAGCTTTGCATGTACGCCAACTCTAGCTTCACGCGCTCATCTAGCGAGAGGTCCGCACGGCCGCTGATTTGCATGGCACCCGTCATGCCCGGCTTCACCAGTAGTCGCTGACTCTGCCATGGCGTATAGCGCTGCACCATGCGAACCTCTTCCGGCCGTGGTCCCACCAGGCTCATCTCGCCCTTAAGCACGTTGAACAGTTGTGGTAGCTCGTCCAAGCTGGTTCTTCGCAACCACCGGCCGAAGCGTGTCACGCGTGGGTCATCCTTCAGCTTGAAAACGGGTTGCTCCAATGCGTCAACATCCACTACCTCTGTCAGTCTCTGCTCCGCGTCCACTACCATCGAGCGAAACTTGTACATCTTGAACGGATTGCCGTATTGTCCTGCACGCTCCTGCACAAAGAAAACCGGTCCTGGCGAGTCCAATTTAATAAGTATTGCGATGATGGCCATTAGCGGCGCGCAAAGGATCAGCCCTACTAGAGCACCAATAAGGTCCAGGCCGCGTTTCAGCAACCTGTTCACCCCGCGAATGGGAGGCTCGTGCAGATCAATGAGAGGGATTCCTGCCCACTCACGGACGCGTGGACCGGCTGCAACGGCTTCTAGTGGGTCAGGAACCACCCGAACACGGACCGGGCGACCACGCAGATCCAGCACTAGATTGGCTATCTTGCCACGCTCACCGCTGGAGGGGGCGATGATGACCTCATCCACACCAAAGCTATCTACTATCTGGCTTGTCTCCGATAAGACCCCAAGTATGGGCCAGCCAGACTCGTTCACTCGCAGACCCTCGGCCCCGTCTTCGACAAACCCTACCACCTCATAGCCAGGCCACTCAACAATGCGCGCTGCAAGTTCCTCTCTGCCCCCACTGCCACCGACTATAAGAACACGGCGCACATTGTTATCTCGCTCAAGAGCTCGAGTTAGTTGGTACAGCGCCATGCGCCAGCTAACCAGCAAAGCCACATCAACTATGTAGAAGTACCCAAACAGGAGGCGCGAGAAGTCCTCTATCTTGAGGAGATAGATAGTTGCTGCCAAGGTGAACACGGCGAACGTGACGTTAACAAGGGTGGTCTTGATCTCGGTCTCCAAATCAACACGATTCCTGACATCGTACATCCCCAGGATCAGGAGGACAGCCAACCACACACAGGCAGTGACCAAGATGACCTTTGGCGTAATGTAGATCGTCCATGGATCAATCCGGGCTCCAAGCGGGAGATTGCGACGAGCTATGTCCGCCAAGACAAGTGCTGTTTCTGTCAGCACCAAGTCCATCAACAACATAACCCCGACAGGGATCTGCCAAGCCCTATGTTTCATCCGGCCCCCCCAGCCTCCCTCGTGCAACCAGTTTCTTCGCTCGCATGAGGGCCAGGTATAGACTTTCCAACCTGCTGACCGTCTCCCTTAGGGTGAACCTGCTTCCAACCTCGGTCTGCCCCGCCAGCGCCAACCTTCTGCCCAGTGAAGGATCATCAAGGATCCTCTGTACAGCTCCGCTCAGGGCTGGAACATCGCCAGGCGGCACAAGTAATCCAGTTGTGCCATCACGAACTACGTCACCTACGCCGACCACATCCGTGGCGACCACAGGTATGCCCGCCGCCATGGCTTCGAGCACGGTGTAAGGCAGCCCCTCATACAAAGAGGGCAGTACGAACACATCGAGAGCCGGCAGGATGTTGGGCACATCGGGTCGATAGCCCAGAAAGCGTACATGTTGTCCAATCCCCAACTGCTCCGCCTCCCGCATCAAAGACAAGCGTAAAGCTCCATCCCCGACTATCAGACACAGCAAGGAGGCACGCAATGAAACCAACCGTGCAGTGGCCTGGAGCAGGTATGACACTCCTTTCTGGCACTCCAGCCTGCCAATGAATCCGATTACAGGAGTCCCGGGCTCGATCTCTAGATTCGTACGTGCCTCCGCGCGGCTTACCCGCTGAAATACCGAGGGTTCAATCCCGTTGTGGATCACTACCAGCTTCTCCCTGGGTGCGATCCGGGCCCTCAAAGCCAATTGGCGCTCGCCTTCTGACACGCACACCACAGCATCCGTCCACCTCGCAAGAGCTCGCTCCACTCTGATGATCCATGCTCGGGCCACAGGATTAGCAGCTCCGGCAAAGGCAAAAGCATGCGGGCTATACACCACAACCGGAACCCCTGCTAGGCGTGCCGCAGGCCGGGCAAGCAGCCCCGCTTTGGTGCTGTGAGCATGAACCACATTTGCTCCTGAGCGCGATAGCAACTGGCAAAGCTGCTGAATAGCAACGGCATCACTCAGAGGATGTATACCTTGTCTCAGGTTGATGATGGCACAGGGTACCTCCAGACGGTGCAATTCCTCAACAAACGATCTGTCGCCATAGGCGCGATCACGTACTTGAGGGCAGGCAACCGTGACCTTGAAGCGATCACGGTCCAGACTGCGCACCAGGGACAAAACGTGATTCTTGACACCCGCGATCGTTGCCTCAACGACCTGAACCGTGCGTACCTGTTCCACAGGTATAACCACACTCCGTCCCTCACAGCGTCCGCGTCAGATCTAAAAGCCCAGAGCGCATCAAAGCACGACCTAGCCCGGGCGTCCTGATGAGTATCAGTGCACCGGCGAGACTAGGTATCACGAAAGTGAAAGCATGAAGCACAATGGCATAGCTAAGAGCGACGCTATGTGCGACCCCAAATAGCTCCAAAGAAACAATCGCCAAGTAGTGAAAGACACCCACATTGCCAGGGGAGGAGGGAAGCCGGGCACCAGCCTGAAGTATCACGAGCAGCAACAGTGCAGCGACTGCAGGCACTCGTATTCTCATGGCCGCCAGTAAGGTGTAGTTCAGCGCTGCAATTACAGTCCAGATGATCATAGACCACACCGCAAGCCACAACGTCAGGCCGGATAGCCGCCAAGCAGCCAAGCTATCCAGGACTGCGTACAACCCATGCTGCAATGTAGGCATTGCCAACGCCGGCAGTGTCTGGCTGAGCCTGTCTAGACAGCGCCGCACTACCGTTTGCTGGCCCGCTAGCACCCAGCCACCAAGCAAGAACCCAAAGGAGGCCGCACCAAGCAGCAGGATTGGCCTGTCGAGCCAGGAGGGTACCGGCGCAACAGGGGCCATTAGCGCGAAGGCCAGAATCAACGTCACGCCCTCCCAGACCTTCTCGCCAACCACTGTGGCCAGAACGAAGGCTTTGTTGATCCGCCCAACAATGCCCACATACACGGCTCGCACAACAGGCCCTAGCTTGGCTGGGAAAACGGTATTGGCTAGCTGTGCCAACAGCAACCCTGCGAGTAGGAAGCGCAAGCGCGGATCATGGTGAGGTCGAAATAACCACCGCCAGCGTATCGCCGTGGCCACGTAGATCACGCCGTCAAGAAAGAAAGCTACAAGGATCAGCCTCCAGTCGGAATTGCCCAGAGCGGCCAGAACTTCTGAAAGATCTGCGCCGCGGAGTGCCAGCCACAAACAGAGCGTAGTTAGAACAAACCCCAGCATCTGCCAAAGATACTGGGGTAGAGAGGCTACCTTCATCGGCTTGTGTACTCACGTACAAGGCTGACCAACCCCATCATCGCGAACATCACCAGAAACTGCTCTATTTCCCAACGATAGCGCGTAATAACGTTAAAGAGCATATAGACCAACGTAAGATAACTGAACATCAGATAAAACAAAGCGAATGTTCGCCAGCTCCTCAGCGAATGTGCAAAGCCGACCGTAGATAGCGTGACGACAACGACGTACAAACCCTGATATGGCGCAATCCATCGGGGATCGTAGTATGGACTCTGGCCGCCAGGAATGGGGCTAGACCGCCCCAGGTTGGGTCGGAACCACCAGAAGCTGACGAACTTTCGCAGCAGAAGCCGAAACCAATCGCCCGGATTGCCTCGGATAAACGCGAATCCGGCCGCGTATAGCGCGGCATCCAGCTCCACTTCGGAAAGCTGTTCAACGCGCGACCTCACCTCTACAGGAAGCGGATACGGGCGTAGCTCGATTATGTCGGCGTTTCCAAGCTTTGGCTCCAGATTCAACCCTAGGTACGTGTTGACCTTTTCCACATACACGTCCAGCGAGCTACCTGTTGTGAAGGGATTGTTGCCATTCCAAAACGTGTGCCCCCCATTGGTCGAGAGCAGAGGCCAGCCATGAATAGCATAATTGCGCAGGGCCCAAGGAGACACAGTTAGGACAGCTGTGGCTACGATAACCCAGGCTATCTGCCTCCATTTCAAGACACTCTGGCGATTCAACCACAACCAGGCAAGCACCACACCTATTAGACCCAGCATTGAAGTGCGGCTTAAGGTCAGCAGCCCGATGCTCAGCCCCACCCCAACGCCTTGGAGTAGGCTAGGAGACCTGAGCAAGTTCAGGGCAAGTAGAATCAAGCCAGACATGAGGGTCCCATGCAGAGTCATAGAGAAAGGACGGGCTGTTTGGATGACCAGAGGAGGATACAGGGCTGTTGCCAATCCCGCCATCAGCCCAACGCGCGTCGAAGCTGTCCGCTCAGCGGTCAGGCAAATAAACGCAGCTGTCAGACTTCCCAGCAGCGACTGCACTAGACCTAACAAGAGCCCAGGGTCAGGCCCAAAACGCAAGCAAAAGGCAAGCAACAAAGTGTACAGCGGGGGCATGTAGGAGCGTAACCGTGCATCCGGCCGGTAGCCGTAGAAATCAAACGTATACCCACGCCCTGCCACCAGGTTGGCGGCGATGATACCAGACTCGGAACCCTGTACAAGGTCCGTCATGCCTATCCAGATAACGGCAGCCAACCGGCAAACCAACGCTGTAAAGAAAATGACGGCCAGCCTCAGCCAAAGATGCTGTCCGAGTCTCGCCGTCCAAATACGGATGAACTTGCTCATGAACTATCCGCGGCCCAACTTCGCCAGCTAACCCAGTCGGGCAGTCGCAGCCACATGGCGGTGGCAAGCCCCATCATCACCCACAATGCAGCACCTGTCTTGGTGCTAAACGTAACCTGATCAAGCATCCCGTGCACCAAGTAGACAACCATCCCCCCGAGTATCCCGAGGAATAAAGGCTCGAGATCTGTGCCTGATGCCCTGCGCAACCCGCTCACGGCGATCATCAGACAAACCACTGTGAATGCTGTGAACGCAACGAACCCGGGCAAGCCCAGGTCCACTGCCGCACCAAGGTAGATATTATGCGGATGCGCAACAAGGGTATCAGGTCCAATGAGGAAAAACGGATACAGGACACGGGCAACTGTTCCATAGGTGCCCAGGCCAATCCCTGTGAACGGGAAATCCTGAATCATGTACAGCGCACGAGTCCACACCTCAAGCCGGCCCTGAGCACTTGTGGTAACGTCAGTGATCAAGACGATATCGGCGACCTGAGCCGGTCCCATCCTGTACACCACTAGCCCGGTAGCAAGTGCTATTGCGGGTAGGGCCAATCTGACCACGCGACAACGATAAGCTGCGATAAACACGAGCGCCGCTGCCAATCCGATCAAAGCCCCCCTTGACTGAGTCAATCCCAGCACCGGCAACACGATGAGCAAGGATAGGCCAGCCAGTAATCGCCATTGAAGATGCAAGCTGGACCACACAATGGCTATGGCCAGAGGACTGAGCATCGCTAGCGCAGCGCCCACAAAATTAGGGTGAAACGCCAGCTTGCTGAGCCAGGGCACGTGAATCTGTGCCAGGAAGTCATAGACTTGAGGTAAACTGAATAGCTTGGTCTGAGACCACTGGGTGTTCCCAAGACTCCCGAGCGCAACAATCACAGCGCTTAGGACCAGACCCGTATAGACTAAGCCGGCACGGCGCCGGTCCGTTAGGCCGTTGACCACGCTGTAGAACAAGGCAACCTGGATCACATTCTGGACCAGGACAGAAAGACTGCGCGGGAAATCTGTTGAGGGATAAAGACCTTGGAGATTCATGATGAGGAAGAACAACAGGGGCAAGTCCAGGGGAGTCTGAGCTGATAGATACCCATAACCTATGCGCCTGCACAGCCAGGGTATAGGTACCAGCAGCAGCGTGGTAGCGATCATCCTCATGGGGATGCGGCCCATCAGCAAGACACCGATCACCGCTGGGAGGAGAAGTAGCCACTCATGATCGGCCAGATACCATGCCGCACGGTGAAGGCTTATACTCCAACCCGGTGCAGACGGCCGCAGGACCACTGATCCGCGCCCGGTCGCCCCTGCTGGTGGGTCAGGCTTGGAAGCAGAGAAGCTCACTTGACCACGTGACTCCCTACACCTCCCGCCCCGGCCACACGCGCTCCAGCCACCGACGCAGCAGCCCCTGACCCTCTGCGTGCGCCCCCTCAGGCCGCCGCCGACCCTCCCGGCCGTCGCCAGAGGTGTAATAGTAGTAATAATACCCCGAGGTCCCCTTCGGCGACAGCTTGTTCAATGCCGCCCCCAGGATGTTCGCCCCCACCCGGGCCAGCGTCTCCCGCGCCCGTACTACCACCTCCCGCCGCGTCGCCCCGGCATCCACCACCATCAATACCCCGTCCACCTCTCGCGCCAGCACCGCTGCATCCGTCACCGCCAACGCCGGCGGGCTGTCAAACACCACCACGTCCGCCTTCTCCTTCAAGCGTTCCATCAACCGCGCCATACGCTCTGATCCCAACAACTCGGACGGATTCGGCGGCAAGGGTCCGCTGGTCAGCACCCACAGGTTCTCCACACCCGTGGCTTGCAGCGTCCCGTCCAGCGAGGGGTTCTCCTCCAGCAAACTGGTGCTTAGCCCACGGCTGTTGGATACCCCAAGCATGCGATGAAGCGCCGGCCGGCGCAAGTCCGAGTCCACCACGATGACCTTCAAACCGGCTTGCGCCATCACCACCCCCAGGTTGGCTGCCGTGGTGGTCTTCCCCTCGGCCGGCCCGGCGCTGGTCACCAGCAGGGTCCTGAGCGGTCGGTCTACCGTTGAGAATTGGATGTTAGTCCGCAAGGTGCGATAGCCTTCAGAGATGGGAGAGCGGGGCTGTAGAGCGGTGATCAATCCCTCGCGGACTTCCTTAGGGCGCAAGCGGCCAATGGCACCCAGCGCTGGCACCCCCAATACTTGTTCCACGTCTTCGGATGTCTTCACAGTATCGTCCAGGTACTCGATGAGGAAGGCTACCCCTGTGGCCAGCATGGCACCCACGACGGCAGCCAAAAGGGTGTTCAGCCTGGTACGCGGTTTGACCGGGTACTGGGGCACCACGGCCGGCTCATCCACGATGATGTTGTCCAACGCCTGTGCTTCGGCCAGCCGAATTTCCTCGTAGCTCTTGAGGAGGCTCGCATAGCTGTTCTGGTATTGAGCCAGGCTGACCTGAAGTTGTGAGAGCTTGGCCTGATCTTCTGGGTCATCGGAGTCTTTGACCTCGTCAATGGCCGCCTGAGTCGCAAGAATATCTGCCTGGATGGCCTCCATTTGCGCAGCCAGGTTCTGTTTCGAGCTGGCAAACCGCGCAAGCTGCTGTTCTTCATTGCGCTTGATGAACACCTGGGGCAGGGTGTTGGCGATAGCCGCGGCCAGCTCAGGGTCTGTGTGCTCGACGCTTAGCTCGAGGAGCTGGGTATCCCGAATGGGTTGGACAGAGATGTCCGCTGGAAACTCTTGGCTCTCTTCCCACCCCAAGCCCAGCTCCCGGGCCACCTCTTCCAACACCGGGCGCTTAGTGAAGCGTTCGGCATACGTGCGCGCCAAACGCTCGCTGGTTTGGAGTGCTGTCCAGTCCAAGACAGCCGGATTACGTTGCTCATTGATGAGCAAGGTGGTCGTGGCCCGGTATATCGGCGTCATGCGCTTGCTGACCACGTAGGCGGTTCCACCCGCCAGCACGGTGCCCAGCACGATGAGCCACAGCCATTTCCAGACGATTTGTGCGTATTGGCGTAGTTCCATCTGCTAACTGACCTCCGCTCTGAGTTACGAAACGGCGAGAGATGCCCGGATTGCGTCGCGGCAAACAGGACTCCTTGCCGGTGTGCAGCCTGGAGGCAGGTCTGGTGACGCTGTCAAGGCATGCTCCGCCATCCCGTGCCGCCGACTGCGGCACGGGATGCGACACTGCTCATAGAACCGCTAGCCAGCTACAACCACGCTTTGGTCACGCGGATGGGCTGGGGTGGGCGACCGGGCGAGAAAAGGCTCGTTGAGAAGTGCGGCAGATAAGGGGAACCAAGCGGCTGACTGTGCAAACCACAGCACTCCCAAGAGCTGCTTCCACCACAGTCAGCCATGACGATCTCCGGACCGCAAACCAGTGTTAGGGCAGTTGCGCCGCCAATCCTCATTCCCCTGCACCATCCACCGCCGGTTTCAATTATACCCCAGTTTGCGCTTCCTGGCAAAATCGGACGCCCCTAAGAGCTCCATCGCCCGGCGCCTCTCAGCGCGCGGCACGAGGCAATCTCCGCTCACCCGGTGCCCGCCCGTAGGTCTCCGTCATCTCCGCCAGCCGGTCACGCACTTGCTCCGTCAGCATCTGCGGGGTGAACCGCCACGCCCAGTTCCCGCCCAGCCGGCTGGGGTAGTTCATCCGCGCCTCAGTCCCCAATCCCAGCACGTCCTGCAGCGGCACGATCACCGTGTGCGCCACAGACATCATCGCCAGCCGGATCAGGTCCCAGTGAACCTCACGGCCGTCGCTCCCCAGGTAGCGCAGGCAAAAGTCCCGCTCTTCCTCAGGACAGCTTGTGAACCAGCCCATCGTGGTATCGTTGTCGTGGGTGCCCGTGTAAACCACGCAGTTGGGCGTGTAGTTGTGCGGGAGGTGCTCATTGTCCGCATCGCCGCTGAAGGCGAACTGCAGCACCTTCATCCCCGGGAAGCCGAACTCGTCCCGCAACGCCTTGACCTCAGGGGTGATGACCCCCAGGTCCTCAGCGATGATGGGCACGTCACCCAGGGCCTCGCGCAGGGCGCGGAAGAAGGCCGCGCCGGGTCCTGCCACCCAGCGGCCACGCACGGCTGTCTTTTCGCCCGCCGGCACCTCCCAGTAGGCCTCGAAGCCGCGAAAGTGGTCCAGGCGCACGATGTCCACCCGTCGGAGCGTGCCTCCCAGCCGGGCGATCCACCAGGCGTAGCCGTCCCGCGCCATCCCCTCCCAGCGGTAGAGCGGATTGCCCCACAGTTGCCCCGTCTCGCTGAAGTAATCCGGTGGCACGCCCGCCACCACCGTTGGCTCACCCGACTCATCCAGGTGGAAGAGCTCCGGATGAGCCCACACGTCGGCGCTGTCGTGGGCCACGAAGATGGGGACATCGCCTATCACCCGGATGCCCCGCCGGTTGGCATACTCTTTGAGAGCCGACCACTGGCGAAAGAACTCGTACTGGACATACTGGTGGAAAGCGATTTGATCGGCCAATTCCCGACGCTTGCGACCCAGAGCTTCTGGTTCCCGACAGCTCAACTCCCGCTCCCAGCGGGTCCAGACAACTCCGCCATGTTGCTCCTTGAGGGCCATGAACAGCGCGTAATCGTCGAGCCACCCCTTCTCGGCCTCGCAGAAGCTCTGAAAGCCCCCCTGTTGCTCGCGTGAGCGGGCCTGCGAGAAATGCGCGAAAGATTGACGCAGGATGGCCAGCTTGAAGGCCATGACCGCCCCATAGTCCACTCGGTCGTGGGAGAACGATGGAGCTTGCCTGAGGGCCTCCACTGGCAGCCGGCCTTCGTCCACCAGCCGCTGCGGGCTGATGAGCAAAGGATTGCCGGCGAAGGCCGAGAAGCTCTGGTAGGGGGAGTCGCCATAGCCCGTGGGACCCAGGGGCAAAACCTGCCACAGGCTCTGGCGTGCATCCGCCAAGAAGTCCACGAAGCGATAGGCCCACTCGCCAAAGTCACCGATGCCGAACCGACCCGGGAGAGACGTGGGGTGGAGGAGGATTCCGCTGGCCCGCCGAAAAGCCGGGCTTGCATTTGCCGCGCTCATGTAGCACATCCCATCTTTTGCCTTGATTGTATCACGATTGCCCGGCAGCGACAACCTGCGGCCTGGGCAGCCTGTGCTCTTCATGCTTTCGCCGCCGGCGGGGTGGCTGTCTTGTCCACAGCCACCTGCGTGCGTCGCTTAGAGCCTATCTGGAAACCCCGCTATCCGACGGCGTCCTCGGGCGACGGCAATGCCGTCGCGCACCCCGGGGCGAGGACGCCCCTCCTGAGCGGTTTCCGAATAGGCGCTTATTCGGAACCGACGAGTTTAAGCCATTTTACACATTTTTAACAACCTCACAATGGCCGAGTAACCTTCTCGGGGGATGATAGAGGCGCCCAAGCATGGGGCAAAACATCGACGGAGAAGGGAGGGAGCGATGATGCCTAGAATCATGCTGTTGACGATGTGTGTGCTGGCGTTGGTGGGGATAAGCGGGGTAGCTGCCGCACCGCCTCCGCCGGAGCCCGGCGCAGGCCCGGCCGTCGTCATCGCGGTGGCGCGCCCCCAGGTCACCATCCTCACCGCGGCAGACGGCGCGGTGGAGAACTTCGCCGTGACCGCGAGCCCGCTCCGGACCATTGTCGCCGGGCAGACGGTGCGCTTCGTGGTCGGGGCGGGGTTGGAAGGCGTGTGGTACGATCAGGCCGAAGGCAGCCTGGCGGTGAGCCTGGAGGTGGCCCGGCAGGAGGCTGATGGGTCGTGGACCGTGGTGGGATCTGACAGCCGCGAGGCGACGGAGTCCGGCCCCTTCAAGGCCCACGGCAACCTGCACGTGGATGTGCCCTTCGCATCGCCCGGCACCTACACTCTCCGCGCCAGGGTCGTCAGCACGGCTCGTCCGGCAGCGCAGACGACCGACGTCCTCATCGAGGACCGCGACGACGTGGTGGCCACCATCAATGTCGTAGACCCGGCCGATCTGGGCTCCATCAGTGGCCGGGTGGTGACCGACGAGGGTGGTCGGCCAATTCCCGGCATCCGGGTGGTGGCCAGCAGCGAGGAGCCCCCGGGCCAGGGACTGGGGCGGCACGTGCGGCGAGAGACCCGCACCAACCGCGAAGGCCGCTACGCGCTGCGCGGTCTGCCGCCAGGGGAGTACCTGGTGGGTGTGATGGCCGAGGGGACGCCCTTCGCTGGCGAGCTGTACGACGACGCCCACAGCCGCGAGGATGCCACTCCGGTGACCGTCACGGCCGGCCGGGAGACCGCCGACATCAACTTCGGGCTGGCACGCCGGCCGGGAGCCCAGGAGGAAGGCCCGGCTGCCCGGCTGATCGAGCGCGCTCTGCTGGCTCTGAGGCAAGTCTTCCAGGGTGCAGTGGAACGCTTCAAGGAGCTTCCCCAGGGTGTGCAGGAGCAGCTGCGCCAGCGCCTGGCGACTGAGGTGCGGGAGCACCTTGGCCGTGGCAGGGAGCCTGAGGCGCCGGTGATCAAGGTGGCCGAGCCTCGGGCGGCTATCACCGCGGGGATGGCTGCAGCCGAGAACTTCGCCCTGCAAGGTGGCCACGCGGTGTACGTGCCGGCCGGCAAACCATTACGCGTTGTGGCTACCACAGCCTCTCAAGCTGTGTGGTTCGGTGAGGCCGAGGGCCAGGTGACGCTGGAGCTGGAGCTGTTCATCAAGCAGGGCGATGAGTGGGTCTCCCAGGGGAGCGATCGGCGCATCCTGACGGCCACGGGCCCGGCGGTGCGCGGTGCGCGCCAGTTGGAGGACCTGGCCCTGGAAGGTCCGGGCACCTACGAGATCATGGCCCGTGTGACCACCACGGCGACCCCGGCGGCCGGCTCGCCCGCCCAGGACGTGGATGAGATCACCGCCACGGTGCACGTGGTAGGTCCGGAGGACGTGGGCAGCATCAGCGGCCAGGTTCTGAACGAGGATGGCGAACCAGTCCCGGGCGCCCGCGTGCTGGTCATTGACCCGGCGGCACCGCGACCGGTGGCCGGCGGCCGAGCAGACGAGTCCGGCGCCTTCACCATCAAGGGTGTGCCAGCCGGGACGTTCGCGCTGCGGGCGGCAGCGCCGGGCACGCCCTACGCCGACGAGTTCTACGAGAACGCGACCGGCCCGGACGAGGCCACGCCGGTCACTGTCGAGGCTGGCGCCGAGGTAACGGGGATCGTCTTCAGCCTGCCGGTGGGTGGCAGCATCTCCGGCCAGGTCACCGATGAGGACGGCAATCACATCGCCGATGGGCACGTGGAAGCTGTCAACCGCGACCTGGACGTGCGACGCCGCGCCAACACCGCCGAGGATGGCTCCTACCGCATCGAGGGGCTCATGGCGGGCGAGTATCTGGTGCACGCCCGGGCCCGGAGCTACGCCCCCGAATTCTATGACGACGCCACTAACCCCGAGGCGGCTACCCCGGTGAGGGTCGCCCTGGGTGAGGAGCACCCAGACGTGAACTTCGCCCTGGCGGCGAAGTAGCGCCAACGGCCAAAAACAACCGAGGGCCGCCTCCCACCACAGAGGCGGCCCTCGTGTCCGACGACTGTTCACCCTTGCGAAGGTTTCAATCCTTCGCAGGGGTCTCTTTTCGCCAGTTCTCCAAGCAATCGCTCGGGCCGGCGGCGGAACTCATCCCGCGCCAGCCGCCCGGCGGCCAGCCCTTCGAGCACCTGGGTCAGCATCTCGTTCACAGGTGTGGGCACGCCCGCCCCCGGCCCACATCGGGCCACTGCCCCGTTCAGGAACCTCACCTCCGTCCTACCTTTGCCCCTGGACAGGTCCAGGTGCATGGAGGGCATCTTTCCGCCACGCCCGCCCACCACGGCACGTTCCAGGAGGGGGCGGAGCAGCGCCGGCGGCACCTTCTCCAGCCAGGGGACGAGGAAGCCCACCGGATAGCCCGGCAGGTTGACCGGCCGCGCTCCCCGCGCGCGCATTACCGCCAGGGTTTCCAGCAGGGCGCGGTGCTCGATGGCGAACAGCCGGGGGTCGGCGTACACCTCGCCAGGGGTCATGTCAAGGATGGCACAGGTGGCGTTGGCCATCATGTTGAGCAGGAGCTTGGACCACAGCATGGCCTGATGGTCAGGGTAGATGTGGGTGGGGAAGCCGGCCTGTCGAAAGGCCTCCGCAATCGGCTCCAGGTTATGCGACGGGTGGGACGCCGAAAGGCCGATCCCCCGGCGGGGTCCGCCCCCGGCCTGTACTGTGGCCGGAGCCGGCACGGTCACCGGTGTAGTCAACGTGCCGATGATCACCATCGCCTCGCCCAGCACCCGGGCGACCTGCTCCTGGCTGCCCACGCCGTTTTGGAAGGTGACGACCGGCGGAGGCCGCCCGGTGGCCGCGCGGAGCTCCTCGGCGGCCGTCCCCGCGTCATAGGCCTTTACCGTGAGGCAGCACAGGTCATAGCCGGAGTGATCAGCGAAAGCCGCAGCCACACCCGGCACAACGGAGAAGCTTGCAACTCGCGCCTCCTCCCCGTTGCGCACCAGCCTTAGCCCCTGGAGGCGCAATGCCTCCCAAGTGAGCCCCCGTGCGACAAAGGTCACCCGGTGACCGGCCTGGGCAAGACGACCGCCCAGCCACAAGCCAACTGCGCCGGCTCCCACAACCAGAACTCGCATGCTCAGTAAGAGCCTATCCGGAAAATCGACATTATGCTATACTTGGGTCCACATCATGGCGCGTAGGAGGCCAGTGAGA
>FWPU01004433.1_pt1 | contig 16718 bp, 7 predicted proteins | sample 2228361 | NCBI WGS metagenome assembly FWPU01 (sample SAMEA103939777, study PRJEB20133) | metagenome
TAAATTATACAATCGTAATTTTCCTTGCTCATTACCCACTGCAAGCCATTTACCATTATGGCTGACCCGCAAAGCGGCTATGGGCTGGCTGTCTGTCAGAAAGAGTTTTTCTTCATTGTTTTGTATATTCCAAAATATCACCTGTCCTTTGTTATCTCCTGTAATGATATGCTTGCCGTCGGCAGTAATCGCCAAACAAGTAACTTGCTCTTTGGGTGAGCCAATTGTTTTTACTTCTTTCCCATTGTAAAAATAAAGTTTTTTATTGGAAGCCAGAATAGCCATCCCTTCGTTAGAGCGAGAAGGATATGCCAAAAACCAAACTGATATTTCGGGCGGCAAAACTATATTATTCTGTAAGCGTTTATTTTCACCTTTCACATCAAAGATTTGAATTTTATTAGCATTGCCTGCTACTGCCAGAAATTGCCCATCGTAGCTGATAGCCATAGTTTTATTGACGTAAGCATTTTTAACAATGAGTTCGCCCTGCTTTTTGGTATTTTCCAAATCAAAACGAAGCACCTCGCCAGCACTACCAGCCGAATATACATATTTACCTGTTTGAGCGGGAACAATGGCTCTCACGAAATCCGTATGTCCTTTTAGCTTGTTAAAGTCTTCTCCTTCGTAGGTACGGATAGCGTAATAAAGCCCTTGGTAAATATCAGGGTGAAATTTGCTTCCGCCGTTTTCGCTATGAAACTTATAGGCTTGTTGGGCATTGAGTGCTTGTAGTTCGGGGTCTTCGGAAAGTTGCTTAGATTTGAGAGCCATAGCTTGGGCAATAGAAAGCAAACGTTGATTTTTAGCCCTATTTTTTTGCACATTGGCTTCTTTGGTAGCGGCTTCGGCTTCTTTGCGGCGTTCTTCGGCGATTTTGGCATTTTCTTTGGCTCGTTCTTCGCTGGCTTTGGCTTCATCTTTGGCTTTGATAGCTTCCCGCCTTTGGTTTTCGGCAATTTCTTTTTGTTTTTCAGCTTCTTCTCTTTGCTGGTCAGCTTCAATTTTAGCAATTTCGGCACGATACCTCTGCACTTCGGCTTCTTCTTTGGCTTTTTCAGCTTCTTCTTTTTGCCTAATGGCTTCTTTGGCATTTTCTTTGGCTAATTTTTCTTGCTTGATAGCCAGCAATTTTTGCTCTTCGGCACGAGCTCGCTGTTGGTCTGCTTCTACTCTTTTCGCCAAAGCATAAATCAGAAAAGCGATAGCGACCAGTGTAAAAAGCCCTAAGATAATGGCTGTCATACGCGTACGCTTCAAGGTTCTTTTTTGTAACATTTCCTTGATGCGTTGTTCGGTTTCATACTCTTTTTGGCTATAATCCAAAAAAACCATAGCCCTTTCAAATGCAGGGTTATGCCTTTGAGCCCATAGCAGAGTAGGTTTATGTTTTTCACGCCAATTGAGAGCCAGTTGCAAGTCGGGCGGTCGCCATAAACCCGCCTTTCCTACTTGGTACATTGCAGAGGCTTCTGAAAGTCTGAGATACATTTGTACAGCTTCGGCTTCGTCATCAACCCAATTTTTGAGCCTAGTCCAAATTCTCATCAAACTTTCGTGAGAAATATCAATAATGGAGTTACTATTCAACGGGATACCATAAGCAGGGGTAATCAGTGAGCGTCCGGGTTCTCTGAATTTATCAATAACGGTGATAATATCTTCTTGTCTTGCTCCAATGATAGCCGTAATTTCGCCCAACGAAGTAGGTCGGCGTATGCCTTGATTTTGGTCTCCTCCTTTTTCTGTAATGGTTTTGAAAAGTTTTTCACAAACTCTTTTTTGAGCTTCGGTGAGCTCATCAAAAGCCTCGTTGGCGTGTAAGGAAAGAGCTTCTTTCATTGTGCCAATGGCTTCGTAATGATGTACATCAAGGGCTTCGTTTGCCTCTTTATGCCTGAGCCAATAGTCCCAAGTACGCATCAAAGAATGTTGCAAAATGGGCAATTGGTCGGGGTTATCTCCCAAATCGTTAAGAAGTCTTTGTACTAATCTTGGTGTAATTTCAGCTCCCCCCACTGCTACGGGTCCTATGATTGCCATACGCTTCTGCTCGCGTGTCATTTGAGGTATCATATAGTAGCTATTGTTGATGGCTTTGGTCAAATCGGGAAAAAAAGCACATTCCCCAATAAAATCAGAACGCATCGTAATAGCTACGTAGATAGGCAGACCTTCGTATCTGATAGCTTCCATCAGCAAGTTTACAAAATTGAGGGCTTCATTGATAGCCTCTACATCATCTTGTTTGCGAAAGCGGAAAAGTTCTTCAAATTGGTCTATGAGAATTAGCGTGTTTTGCTCTGAAAATTCGGGGGTATTGAGTATGGCTTCAATAAGCCCCAAAGAGCTACTACGCAATAAAGTGGCAATAATTTTTTTACGAATAATTTTATCTTCCTCACTCAAATTTTGTGTGTGCATCTTCTTAAATATCGCCTCCGATAGGTTTTCAATAGGAGAAGCACCCGGACGAGCTACCATTACATTCCAGTTGGAAGTTTTATTGGCTACAAAGCCACCATACAAAATAGGAATTACACCACAATAAATAAACGAAGATTTACCACTACCCGAAGGACCTACTACCGCCACAAAACGATTTTCATAAAGTTTCATCAAAACTTCATCACTTTGCCCTTCTCGCCCAAAGAAAAGATGGCTCTCTTCAATCGTAAAAGGTCTAAGCCCAGGGAAAGGGTTAAATGCAGTTTCGGTAGTGGTGTAATTCTCTAAAATACTTGCTTGCATAATAGCCTCTTGTTTAGCTTATCGCTGAATAATAAACTTTTTATACCCAACTTTTCCTTGCTCGCTGTAAAATTTGAGCAAGTACATTCCTTCGGAAAGGGTTTGCGTAGATAGCTCATTTTTACCCATTTTTGCTTTGCCCACCAATAGGCTTTTACCCAAAGCATCAAACAATTCGTAATTGAGTTCATTGAGCGTACTAGGAAGTTCTATGAATACCACGTTTTGTGCGGGGTTAGGATAAAGAGCAATCGCATCAGAGAAATCGTTGTACAAAGCAGTAATACCACTGGGTATGGTAGTAGGCTCTACATAAGTGCTTTGATAGATTTCTTTGGTTTCTTCGTCTTGCACAAAAACGACCACCGCAATTTTGTTGATGTCGTAGAAATTAGTGGGGTTATACGATTGGTTAATGGTAGCTTGCGTAACATTTCTTATCCAATTCGTATTGATACGCGTACCTGCCGCATCAGGCAAAAGCCTTTTTACCACATTATAGTAAGTATTTCCGGGTAAGCCAATGGCATTGCCTTGTATTTCTTTTTCTATAATAGCTATTTGTACCAAAACAGGTCTGTTGAAATTTTCTACAGCCCTGATAATTGCCCCTACATTAAGCAGTTCAGCAGGGTTATTGCCAAATACCACTTGTATTTCAAAAGGTGAAGGCACCAAAGAGCGTTTGTCGTATTCAATCAATGTAGGGTCTATGACAGAATAAAGATTAGGGAACACCGCCCCATCGCGAGTTGTACGAGGTGTTTGAGAAATTCCATAATGAAACGCTCTGGCACTGGGGTCTACGGTATTATCTTTATTCAGAGGGTCATTGGCATTAGGGAAACTGGTATGGAAGCGAATATTAACGCTTTCAGGGCGAAGTGTAGCGATATTGTTGATGAAAGCATCTTCGGCACTTGCATCAGGAGCCCCTGCGTTGGTAAAATGTTCCAATAAAATTCTGCGGTTTCTGCTTTTGATTTGGAAATTATCAATAGCAAAACCATCATACTTGTCGGTATTATCTATGGGGAAATTTAGGCTTCCAAGTACAAAACGGAAACGCACTTTTCCCCCTATTCCTGCTTCTTGTTTTACTTGGTCAAGAATAAAGCGTGCAGTTTTCCAAGCTGTTTGCGTATTCCCCGACCAGCCTCTCACGGTACCATTGATGAGCCCAGGCGTTCCTGTACCGGGCAAACCCGTAATTCCTGCCGAATTGAACCATTCCAAGCCCTGGTTGATGTTTCCAAGCAGTTTCCAAGTAGCCCCATCGTTTGTGGTATAAAGTATGGAAATGCCATCTTGGTCGGGGCGAGTATCTACCCAATAATCAAAGTTGATAACAGGTCTATCTAAACTGCTAATATCAAAACAGGGGGTTTCTAAAAATGACTGCTCACTGCTGTTGTATTGTTCAATATTGCTCACTCCTTTGAAAGTACGCCAATAAGCTCCATCAGTAGGTACAATTTTACCTCCTGTTGCCGTCATTGTACCCCATTGCCAAGAAGGTGTCGTAGGGTTGGTTTGCCCAACAATCCAAGAGCCATTGTTCGCATTAAAATTCTCGGTATATGGGCTTGTATTGGTTACGGTGTATTGTGGGAAAATGGTAATTTGTTTGCTAATAGTTACAGGGCAACTCAAATCGGGGTTGTTGCTGGTCTGAACGGTAAGAGAAACATTATACACGCCCGGGCTAGCGTAAGTATGGGCAGGATTTTGCAAGGTAGAAGTATTGCTATCGCCAAAATCCCATAGCCAGCTTACAATAGGGTCGCCGCCGGGTAAAATAGTAGTTTGGTCTGTAAATTGCGTGGGCGAGCCGAAGCACTGACCCAAGAAGTTAAAATTAACATTCGGTTTGTTTTTAATTTCTATACTAAAATTAAGTGTTTGCTTACAACCCTGAGCATTGGTTACCACAAGAGTTACATTTTTTGTACCCGTAGAACTATAAACAAATGAGAAAGTATTGGAAGTCGTTGTAGTCAGCGGAATTTCAGTACCCGACCATTCGTAAGTGCTAATGGGCAGTGGAGAGGTAACTACAAATTGCGTTGTTTCGCCCAAGCATCGGTTTGTAATTTGGATATTGGCAAGCGTAAGTGTAGGGCTAGGATTTACGGTAAGAGTTTTTTGAGTTGAAATATCATTACAGCTATTGGCATCTGTATAAGAATACTGAATTTCATACACATAGACATCGGTTGTAAAAGTAGGAATGTTGAATTGCGGAGAAGCAAAATCTATGATATTCAGCCCGAAAGCCATATCAAAAGGAGCTTGCGGTGTAGGAGCTATACGGGTTATCCTGAATCTCCCATTCATAGGCATAGCAGGAGGCAAACCATTTACCGAAGGAGTAAGCGTAATAGTATTTTGGTCTCTACAAATAGATGCTGTGGTAGAGCTTGTTTGGTAAGCAACTGGGAACTCAAAATTTGGTATCGGTAAATCGTGAATAATCACCTGTTTAGAAGTAACATTTTCGCAAGAAATAGGTCCAGGGTAACCTTGACTAAAACGATATTCTATCTCGTAAAGTCCGGGCAAAGAGCCTGTCTGTGAAGGGAGTGGTTGCGTAGGTCGGAAGGTTCTATCTGCATATAAATTTTCAAAAGCAGTAGGCGAAGGCGATACACGTCTAATCCTAAACACCCCGCCCGGGTTAGGAGTACCATTCACAACCCCCTGTAAAGTTACGTTGGAGGCATTTCGGCAAAATTCGTCCCCATCATTCACCCCTGTAAAGGCAACTACGGGGAGAGCTTTTATATTGAAAATTTGTGTAGCACTTTGGGCGGTACAGCCTCTGCTTGTCTGATAGGTGTATCTCACTCGGTAGCCATCATTAGGCGGCAAAGCAGGGGCATCCAAGTTTAGCGTATTTACTCCATTAGGGAAAATGCGTACTACATTATTAGATGCATCTAAAACCTCAAAAAAGCCATTGTTAGGATTGAAAATTTCATCAGTAATATTGAAAGAAGGAGTGAGGTTAAGTGTGGCACTTCCTTCGCAGTAATTAGGTTGTAAGCCTGTAAAAGCAGGTATGGGCATTGGGTCTAAGAAAAATTGCTTTACAGGGCTTTCTCCTGTACAACCTTGCGAGTCGGTGTATCTAAATTTAATATAAAACGTTTGAGAGCTATTGATAGGGTTAGGTACAGGAGTACCCGAAATAATTGCCCCTTGCAATGCGGCAGGATTAAATATTTTTGTAGTAGGGTTAATCACAGCACTTGGGGCTACTCCAAAATCAAGAGGATTGAGTGTGCGGCTGATTAAATAAGTACCTTCATTAGCAGGGATATTTTCCACAGTACTATTAGGCAATGTATTGGTTGCGGCAAGAGAAATAGAAGCAGGTGTAGCACAAAAACGCTGGTTGGGAGCTATTCCTGTAAAAGCTAAATTAGGGTTAGATTTACGTCTTGTAGAAGTAGAACGAGTAATATTATACACCCCACCCAAAGTAGTCCCAAATGCCCCACAATCACCACCTGTACAAATATATTCTACTCTTGCCCCAATACCAACACTTATATTTAGCGGAAGCAGAGAAGTATTGATAGAGTATCCACCCATTGGCTCTACCATTGGCGTAGGAGGCGGCGTAGGAGAAATAGCAGTTGAGGCTGTTCCCACAAAAGTATATTTCAAAGGAGTTGATCGTGTAAAAGTAGCAGTTACAGGAATGTAAGAATAGCCTATCTGAAAATAAGTAACCAAAGTCATTGTAGAAGTAAAAACAGACAAGTTAGGAGAAAGTGTAAGCGGGGCAGGTGGCTGAACTCCATCTGTCTCACAATAAAGATTGGTTAAATTCGTAATTGGATTGGAGGCATTATAAACTTGAATAGTAATACTAGCACTGGAAGTACAACCATTGGAAGCAGTATAGGAATAAGTTATCAAATGGCTACCAACACCCGCCACATTTGGGTAAAAACTTGTACCTAACACGCCTGCTCCTGAATAAGTGCCTACTCCACTTGGCGTGAGATTGCCATCTAAAGTACCGCCAAAATTTACGCCATCTCGCAAAGGTTGCGGATTAGTTTCATTGTTGGGATACTCCAATGTCATTCCTGTTGTCTGGTAACCTACATTAGGCAAGGCATTTACCGTAAGATTGATAACATTTGAGGTAGTAGAACAGCCATTTTTAAGAGCTACTACACTATACAAACCTGCATCAGCAAGAGCTGGTGAGGTTATGGTGTAGGTATTGCTTGGTCCTGATTGAAGCAAAGTAAAACCTCTATAAAATGCGAAGCTTGTTCCATCACTTACAGCCGTAAAAGTAATACTTTGCCCTTCACATATTATATTATCGCTATCATTGCTTATCAAACTTACATAAGGGTTGGTTCTTACGGTATAGGCTGAACCTACAAGCGTAGTGCTACAAGCCCCAGATGTGCCTGTTACGCTTACCACATCGTTATTGGCTAAGGTAGTGGTTGTATAAATTCCTGTAAAGTTGGTCGCAACAGGGTTGCCATTTACATAAAAAGTATAAGAACTAGCTCCTGTGGCAGTGAATGTTACACTTTGCCCTTCGCAGATGATTTTATCGGGATCGTTGCCGTTATCAAAAGTAAGAGCAGGTGGCATAGTGCTTGAAAAAGTAGCTAAATTGGTAACTCCCATCGTAATACCCGCAATGGGTGTTCCTGCATTCATTTGAAGCGAGCCGCTACCCGCCGAAGTAATTGCCCTTACTCTAATGCCCGAAATGGTTAGAATGTCGGGGTTAGTTCCTGCATTGTTTGCATCATAAAACACGACAATTTGCGTAGGAGATACGGTGATGCTTACATTGGTTAAATCTCCTGTTCCATTTACGCTTGCTGTACCAATACCCGGTTCCAATTGAAAATCTCCTACTACCTGCAAACGCAAAAAATGCCCCGTACCTGTTTGGGTAAAATCATCTAAATTGGCTTCTGTAATAACAATATTACCCAAAGTCTGATAAGCACCTCCTACACACAAGTTAGGCAAAGAAGGGCTGGAAAGCGTAACATCAAAAATCCATCTCTGAGCCGCCCAGAATACAAAGACAGCCAAGACAGCTACTAACCGCAAAAAAAAGTCATGTTTTTTCATACTTATTAGGTGTTTTAAGCGAAAACTTATTTTTTCTTAATACACTTACTTGCCCAAAGGTAAATGATGACTATGCAGTATTATGAAAAAAATCTTTTCCCCTTGCTCATTGAATACTTCGCAAGGTTTCAAGCAGTCCCGTCCATAGATTATCTTTTAGGATAATAGATTTAATCTGGTTTCTCTGCATAAATTCATCAGGCTGGAATTCGTATTTACTTATCACAAACTTGTGTTGCAGGGGCTTTTCACGTCCAAATCCAGGGGCTTTCAGAAGGTCTAAAATTTTAGTTGCTACCCATTGCCTACTAATTTTACCATAATAAATGTAAGCGGCTTTACAAACAATAAGGTTTTGAATATGCGTTTTTCTGCTATCTACGAGAGTATCGCTAAAAGATGGTTCTAACACTTCAATACCCTGATTTTTCAAAAAATCAGCTATTTTTTGAGCATCTTCCTTATCAATTAAATCGTAAATCAAATAAATGGCTTCACTTTTTACCAAATCGGTAGTGTGCTTCAATACATTCAGTGGATCTTCTTGCTCGCTTTCAATCAAAATTTTTTTGAGCATTTTTTTCAAATCTTCTAAAGGTACTTGCAAAATTTCGGTAGCTTCTGCCGCTTCTGTTCCTTGTGTAAGATTATCTACAAAAACTCTTTGTTTTTCGCTATCAAATTTCAAATGAAGGGGCATCCAAAGAACTCGCATAAAATTTTTCCGAGAGTCGTAGATAGAGTTTTTTGTAGCCAAAAGCATTGCATTATACTCAGCGGAAAGATTATTTTGCAATTCAGCCAAAGATACTCCTTCTTCCCGCAAAGGTTCTCCGTATTTAGAGCCAATCAAATGAATAGCTAACTCACTTCTCTCCAAATCTGCTTTCAAGAGATTTTCAAGCTCTAATAGATTTTGAGGTAAGTTTTCTTGGGGCAAAACCAAACAACCCCATTTCTGCAACTCTCTTTTAAGCAAATTTCTTTCTATTTGTAAATCTTCGGTAGTATGAGCCAAAAACACAACTTTGGAAGCCTGGAGAGTTGTTTTTTGGATAAAATCTTTTCGCTGCTGCAATTTTTGTAAGCCTATGTATATCTCTTGTGCTAAATCTAAAATTTGCACCCAAAAGATTTTTTCTGTTTCCTTTCCAAAGAAATCTTGAATAGGTACAAACTCTCCTTCTTGTTCTTTGTAGAAATGGTGAGCAGATAAATTTTGCAAAGCCGAATGTTGAAGGTGTATTGGGGTAGGTAGTTTGAATATTTTTAATAAATGCCTTTCTTTTTTTAATGAAGCACTTTGCAAGAAATTATCAAGGTCTTCTATACAATTTTTATCATTATTAAAGTTGGGCGAAACTACACATAGCATTATAGCTACTTGCGAAAGCGTATGAGACGTAGGACTTTCTCCATTGGCATAACGTAAAATGCGTATAGTTCCCGAAAGTTGTAGCAAACTTTGCTCCAAAACCTTCAAAAATCTTTCTACCCAACCATCGGTATTATCTTTGGGCGAATAGTTTAGGTAAATATCGTAGGCATAGTTACTCATAAATAGTTTATTAACGTAGAAAAAATGGCTATTACGTTCTAAAATACAACGATTCAAAAGTTTTACTTATCCTAAATATCCAATATTCTAAATCTTGTTTCCTTGTAGCTAAAGCCCTTACTATTAAAAAACTGTAAATCAAAATTTTAATCTTGTAACTCACATTATCTTATTTTTTCCTGATAGCAGTAGGCATTAGCTCTCGTGCCACAGCATCAATGAACGCTCTTGCAAACTCGTGGTTTTTTTGTATCATTGTATAAAATAGGTCTTTATCAATTTCGTATAGAGTAGTTCCCGCCACTACTCTACACTCTCCTTCAAAATGCTCGTTTTCACCTAAAAATAAGTGTCCAAAAAATTCGCGAGTATTGTAAGCATTGATAAGTACCCCATTTTGATAGTGTTCTATTCTACCTTCTGCTACCACTGCAATCGGAAGGGCATTCAGCAATACTCCATTTTCTATCCATAATGTATCTGTTTTGAAGTGCTTTTCTTGGATAAGCTCTACCATTTCAGAAACAATATCCGAAGGAACATTTTGCATAAAATCAATATCTTTCAAGAACATAGTTTTTTGCAATCGCAAGGGCATCAGGTAGTTTTTTTCCTTACTAAAAACCTTTTCCAAGACCATATCAATATTGCTTGCATTTTCAGAAGGCAATCTATGTTTTACTTTTTCATAAATTTTGGGGTTGTGCTGGCAGATAGCCCAAGCGGCAGTTTCGTGCAGTAGCGGGTCAGGGTGGAAAAGATTAGCAACCAGTTCCTCAAAGTCATTCAAATCTTCTTCAAAACCCAATGCGTACATCTCACAAGAGCGTGTCCAGCGGTTGGTATAGGAGTAATCCCTGCTGATAAGGTGTCTTAGTACCTCCACAGAGCCAAAACGCTCCCTTGGAAAAAATTCTTGTAGGCGTTCTATTTTTTCCTCGTCAGATAAATCTTCAAAAAGTGGAAAAAGTTTGGGTTTCAGTTCGTCTGCCAAAAAAACATTCATTAGCTCAATAGCAAAGACGTGAGCGTCAGCCGAATCACTTTCAAGATTTTGCTTGACAAGCTGTACCGACTGTGGCTCATAGATAAGCGAAAGAAGGGTAAAAATTCCTTCAAAATTATACTGAATTTCATCTTGCAAAGATTTTCGCAAGTAATGCGTATGCTTATTTTTCTTTATTTCTAGCAGAGCCGCAATATCCCAAGCCGCATCACTAATTTCAATTTCAATAATATGATTGATAAAAGCCGTTTTTTCCGTAGGTACCCGAATTTGGTTATAGCTGAATGCAAAAAGTATTTGCTCTACAATCTCGGCATCAGGAAAATTGATTTTAGCCCAAAGCATTTCTAAAGCCCTATCCGAGCCTATTCTGCCGTATATTTCTACAATTCTACGCATAATTTCCAAGTCCTGTCCCGACTTATGAAAAGCGGCTTCCATAGTAGGAATAGCTTTATCTCCTGCGGTAATAAGTGCGGCGGCGGCGGCATTGGCATATATAGGCGAAGCAAGCAGGTCTATTAAAATACTCCAAGTTTCGGGCTTTTGTATTTTACGGCAAGCCAGCACCGCATACATACGCACTCGCATATCCGAATCGCGTAAGAGTTCTAAAAGCAAATACTCTGTTTCAGAGCTAACTAACTCGGGCAATTTCTTGGCAACCCACAAACGCTCTTGCACCTGCTTGGATTTTGCTTTTTGATGCAGTTCTTTAATATTAAAAGATGTTTTCTCTTTGGATACAAGCCCATCGGGGGTGATTGTCAAATCCTCTATTTTGCTCAAAGCAAACTTTTTTACAATAGTATCTCTTTCCGATTTAGCAAATTGTACCAAAGCCTCTTCAAACAACGTGGGTTCTAATCTTTCCAAAACTTTTAGAGCAATAAGTTGCCTTTCGGGTTGGGGAGCTTCCAATTCTTTTTGCAACATTTTATCCAAAGATTGCTCGCTAAGAGCCGTTTCCGAAATTTTGCTTTTAGAGCTTACCAGTGTCTGGCGAAGTGTATCTTTGTAGCCTACGTACATTTTGTTGGTGTCGTAAGCCCACAAGGCGGCAATAGGCAAGAGCAAAATAGAAAATAGCAATAGATTAGAAAAGTGGAAATACTGAATAACAAACAATAGTACCCCCGCAATAAGTCCTGCTCCTACTTTCACAATCCCGTCCATTCGGCTAATCACATCTAAACGCACCCGAGAATCAATCGGGAAATAATACATCTTGAAAGCCGCATCGTCCATTGATTCTTTCAAAGAAGCAGAAAACAGCTTGCTCAAAGAAATCGCCAAGAAAAATAGCACAAAACTACCTGTACCATCGGCAGTGGTTTCAAATCCTGAAAAAATGCCAATAAAAATTGCGATAGCAGTCAGCCCTAAAAGCAATAAAGGATTGATAAGAAGTGCTACTCGTGTGCCGTAAAGCTCTATGATTTTATCTACTGCAAAAATTTGTATCGCAAGGGCAAAGAAAATAACAACTCCTTCAAAAACAGCAATAAAATTTTGCAAATCGCGTTCGGCAGGGTACTGCTTACCCACCACATTCAGAAAGGAATAATCTACAAACTGATGAGCAATCGTGGCTATCACTACAAAGCCCGCCATAAGCACAATATAACGATGGCGGAACATTTTTCTGATACCAAAACGCCCTGTTTGCCCTTCAATGCGTTTGAGTTTTCCAAAACTAATTGTAGGAGAGGCTAATATGAGAGAAAAATAAGCAATGATGATTAAAATACCTGCTATAAACGTTATATCAATCAAATCTTCGGTAGCAGGAACAAGAGCCGAAAACAGAGGAATAGCAAAGAATGTAACCAAAGCCGCAAGCCCTTTCCCAATATCTACCCCTCCTACTATTCTTTTTTGCTGTTTGAGCGTAAAAATACGTGCCAAAGTTCCCCAAAACACAAGTGCAAGCAGGGCATCAATAGGACCCATAAGCACCAATGAAGCAAAAATAATTTTTCGTTTCAAATCAGTTTCTTCCACTACACCAAAACTCAAACGTATAAGGGCTATAATAGCAAGCAAAATAAACAAAGTAGCAATAGAAAGCGAAGGATAAGCTATCCGATTTTGCAAAAAAGAAAATGTATAAGTGATTATTATACCGATAATACCCGTAGCAATAATTACAATAGGCAAATAAGTATCTTCGTCCCAATTCTGCAAGAAAAGTGTCATTGAGGCTACATCGTAAGTAGCAATAAAAACTCCTATCAAAAAGCCTAAAAGTAAAAGCAAAATTACTTGCGTAAATTCGCTTTTTTCAATATTAAGCAATTTGAGTAAAAGTTTTTTCATTAGTTTTGTGGTGTAATTTTGGCTAAATTTAACAAAAAAATCACACAAAATCCAAGAAATTTTTGCAAAATTATGTGTCGGAACAATAAAAACCTTGCTCCTATTCTTATTGGGCTTAACTCCGCTGTATTTTTAATTTTTATCTATAATTACCAACTCATCTCTTCTGCCCCTTTCGACTACGATGCTGTAAAAAACTATCAAACCATTCAAGAACTTGCACGTGGCAATTTTCACAACTTTTTCCACCACGCCTCACCTGTGTTATACGTATTTTTTTTGCCTTTTTACCTCATTTACCCCAATTTTTGGTTTCTGCTTTCTATCAATGCCTTATTAGGCGTTTTTGCCTCCCTACTTTGGGTTAGATTATTGCTGAAAGACGCTATAAAAAAGCCTTACAATGCCATTACATATCTTTTATTAGGCACTGCCTTTTTTGCAGTATCGTACAGCCGAACTTTAAGCATTGAAACACTTGGATTATTTTTTTCAGCTTTGCTTTGGGGGCAAATACAAAGTTTTTTAGACCAAAGAAAAACTTTTTGGGCTTCTGCTTGGCTGATAGGCGTAGTAGCAAGTTTATTGCTCCTTACCAACTACAAAGCCATTGTGCCACTTACTTTTATGGCACTGCTTATTACCTTCAATAGAAAAGGTTACGCAATCTCTTTTAGTTGGGAATTTTTCAAGAAAATATTGATAGGCTTTTGTGGCATAATTGCCTTATTTATGCTTGTGGGAATAATCGCGGGTTTGCCTTGGTATAAGTATCCTGCTACTATTATAGGTATAGTGGCGAACGCCCAAGAAACTACTGCTCACCCTTTCAATGGTCGTTTTTACTTTCAATATTTAGCAGAATTTGAAAATATAGCACTGATGCTTTTGGGTATTTGGCAAATGAGAAATATTTTAAGGTTTCCGTCTAATTACACTATTCTTTGGCGTCTGATAGCTTGGACTGCCCTGCTTACTTATTTGGTAATGCTTCTATTGCCCAAAGCTCCTCGCGGTCTTATTTTTGTCTTTCCACTTTTGTATTTGCTTGGCATAAAGCAACTTCAATTTTTTTTCCTTGAAAAATGGAAAAAGCCAAGTTTCTATCTGATAGCGGCAATCGTTCTGATTTTTTGGCAAATAAAAATTATTTGGGAAAAAGTTTATCCTTACAGCCAAACAAGTTACCCACAAGTAGCCTCCATACTCAAAAAAGAGCAGGCAGAAGTAGTTTTTACAACTTTGGGAATAGGAATTTATCCGTTTTTGGATAGTAACATCAAATTAGAAATCTTGCGGGAAGCCTCTGATACCCTAAAATTTCAAAGTTATACGGGGAAAAAGTTTCTGCTTTACGATAGTTACGGCGAAATCTCTCTGCATTATTCTTTGATAAGCCTAAAAAAATGCAAATATGACTACTATTTTGAGGAAAAAAGCCTTTGTAATCCGTTTTTGAGTTTAGAACTTGTTGAGTACAATCGTACCAGTTTCCGAAAGGCTTTTGAAATAAGTGAAGGTTTGCAAAAACGAAAGTGGCAACTGGCTCTGAAAAAATTACCCTAAAACCCTTTTCTTGATAATTTCTGCTACACTTTTTACCACTAAAAATGGATTTCGAGCTTCCTTTTGGCTATTGGGGTGTGTATCGGTGCAATAGATTTTTTCAAAAAGACCACTTTCTTGCAATCTTTGCAAAGCATTGTTATTAAATAAACCGTGAGTAGTAATCGCATAAATTTTACTTGCTCCTGCTTCTTTGTAAGACCTTGCCGCATTGATAAGCGAACCACCAGTGCGTATCATATCATCATAGATAACCACTACTTTACCTGTAACATCAGCACTAATCCCTGTAACTACGGTTTCCTCGCCACTCACTCGCCTTTTGAATACAAAAGCCGCATTTACTCCCATATCATTGGCAAGCGATTCTACCCACTTGGCTCGTCCTGCATCTGTACAAGCTAAAATAAAGTCTTTCCCTGCTATTTCTGCACAAGCCTGCATAATTACCTCTTTGCAATACAAATGAACTGACTGCACATCTCCTTCAAAGTAATGCGGTAAGCCTTCGGTATGCAAATCCATTAGCACAAAGGTTATTCTGCTCCCTGTTTTGGGAATAGAGGAAAGCAGTTTTGCCCGAGTTTTAGCCGTAACCACCTCTCCTTTTTTTACGGCTCTTTCCATAGTAGAATAGCCAAAGTAGGGTATCACGATGGTCAAGTTTTTTGCTCCATATTTTCCTATTGCCGAAGCCAAGTCATAAAGTTCCAAAGTATCGGTATCTGTGGGCGTTCCACCTAAAAGAATAACATTTTCTCCCTCCACTTCGGTAAGTATGCGTTGATAACGCTCTCCGTCAGGGAAAATCTTAACTTCTACCTCTGCTCTACGAAAACCCCCAAGTGCCAAAAGTCTTTCTTGCAAATACTGATAAGACTGAATTGAAAATAATAACGGCTCATTCATCATTATTGCGTTTTTTTATTTTTACTTGCTTCTGCGGGCTTTTCGTTGATGATTTCTTTGGCTTCTTTGATAATATCTTCGCCAAAAGCAACCACCGAAGAGATATTTTTCACCGCATACGGGGCAAGTGGCTCTACCACGGGATACAGCAAACTGCCCTGCAACAATTCTTTGTTGGAAGTGGTTTCGTTAGCTATTTTATGGAAAATCATTAGAAACAGACTTACGACAAAAGCGAATTTCAACCCTCCTAAACCTGCTCCAAGCAAATTATCAAAACTACCCAAAAGTGTGGTATCTATGCTTTTTTTCAGATAACGTGCAAAACGATTGGCAAGAAAGAAAAACAAAGCAAAAGTAGCCACAAAAGCCACATAAGGCATAATACTTTCCGACATATCGCCCATTAGGGGTTTTAAGATTTTGAGAGCAACCACCCAAAACTTAAAACCCAAAATAATTGCCGCAACAAAAGAAAGAAGCGATAGCACATTCATCAGCAAGCCCGACTGATAGCCCCGATGAGCCCCCCACAAAATAGGAACGAGAATGAAAAGGTCAAGGCTGTTCATAACAATTTTAGCTCAATAACTTCTTGACAAGTTCGGCAAGGGTTTTGTTATCTACTTTTCCTGCAAGGGTTTTGGTAGCTTGTCCCATTACTTTACCCATATCTTTGGCAGAAGTAGCCCCCACACTAGCAATAATTTCGCGAATTTGAGCTTCTGCCTCCTCAGACGAAAGTTGCTGTGGCAAATATTTTTCCATAATTGCAATTACTGCTTGCTGCTCGGCGGCTTGTTCGGTTCTACCCTGCGAGGCAAACATTTCGTAAGATTCCTTCCGTTGTTTCAATGCCTTATTGATAATAGCAATTTCATCGGCTTCCGAAAGGTTGCCCGTACCGCCTTCTTTGGTTTCTTCCAAAAGAATCATTGATTTTAGCTCACGCAAAGCAGTCAGAGCCGCCTGATTTTTGGCTTTCATTGCCTCTTTGATATCTTCGTTGATGCGTTCTTTGAGTGTCATAGATGTAAAAGTTTTTTGAAGTTGTTTAGTAAAAGTTTAAGGGTTTGATGTTCAGGAGTTTGAAGTTCAAAGGTTTGAGGTTTTTTATGCATCTAATTGGTAATTATTTACGTTCAAAAAAGTTTAGCGTTTGATGTTCAAGTTTTTAAGGGCTTTCTCTCTCATTTTTCTGTCTAATTTCTAAAATCCTGTTTCCTGTATCTTGTTTCCTGTTTCCTTACTGCAAAATATACCTAAACAATTACTCTAATTGTAAGATTTCACAATTTCTGCAAATTCTCTTGCTTTCAGCGAAGCCCCTCCTACCAGTCCGCCATCTACATCAGTACAAGCAAAGAGCGGTTTAGCATTCTGAGCATTCACACTTCCTCCGTATAGAATACTTGTATTTTGAGCAGTTTCGCTTCCAAATTTCTTTTTCAAATAAGCCCGAATAAGAGCGTGCATTTCTTG
>FWPU01007019.1_pt1 | contig 16717 bp, 9 predicted proteins | sample 2228361 | NCBI WGS metagenome assembly FWPU01 (sample SAMEA103939777, study PRJEB20133) | metagenome
ATTCTTTTAGTATACTGCGGTTAGCTGCGTAAACTGCGGCCTGCTGAAGGTATTCTTGTTTGTCGGGCCAATTCAGGTGCCATGCCGCACAGGCCAGGGCAATTTTAAAGGTTTGGGCATAGGGGTACTGTTCGGCCCAGTGCCGTAATTGCTCGGCCTCCTCCGGGGTAAACCACGGAGCATGCGTCATAATTTCAGAGAAGTTCTTTTCCGCCATCGGAGCACAAAACCTTTAGCGATTCGAAAAATAATCTTTTTCACCAATTGGCCACCGAGGCGTTAAAGATGTCCAGAATAAGTTGGTCAAGAATCTGTCGGGTTAAGCTTTCTTCTACATCGGCAAAGCTGACGTCGTTGCTAAAGTCTCTGAAAAAGGAAAAACTGCGGTCTTTAAAGCTCATGGTTGGGTCCAGGGTGTTGATGTAGGTAACTTTAACCGTAATGGTAAAGCGGGTTCCTGAAGCGAGGTCGCCCCGGGTGGGGTCAGCGCCGGCAACGGGAGCTACCTGGGTAAGTTGGTAGCCGGTAATAATACCTTCCAGTTGCAACTCACCGTTTTCGGGTACTACGCTAAGGTTGGTGTTTTGAATCATGTAGTCTTTTAGTCGGTTGGTAAACGCCTGGCCAATAACAGGCGGGGCCAGTTCGGTGTTGTTGTAAAACTCCGAAATGGTAATGGTGCGGGCATTGGTGGCTGTGCCCCGAAAGGAATAAATACCGCAGTTGTTTAGCCCTGTAAGGGCACAAATAAGCAGCAGGTAGCGCAAGGCGGGCTTACAGATTTTCAAGGTGATACTGCTTGATTTTACGATATAGGGTACGCTCGGATATTCCCAAATCGCGTGCCGCATATTTTCTGCGGTTGTTGTTTTTTTTCAAGGCCCGGATAATGAGTTCTTTTTCCTTCTCTTCGATGGAGAGGGTTTCATCCTCCTGTTCATGGCTGATTTCCTGAACTTCAATGGGTTCATCATGAGCTACGGGATGTGCCACTGGCCTGAGGTTTAGCACCGTCTCGTTGGTTGTGTCAGCGGCCTGGGCCAGCTGGATGCCTTCAAACAGGGCATGGTTTTCTTTAAGTAGTTGGCCGGCATCGGCTGAGCGGGTAAGCATTTCCAGTACGATTTTCTTCAGTTCCACCACATCCTTTTTCATGTCAAAAAGTACCTTATACAAGAGATCCCGCTCGCTGAATACTTCTTTCGAACCATTGGTACTGCGGGGTACTACGGCAGGAAGTGAGGTTTCCTGTGGCAGGTACTGCCTGAGTTTTTCAGCGGTTATTTCTTTATCATCAGTTGCCAACACCGACATTTGTTCTACCAGATTCTTCAGCTGGCGGATATTACCCGGGAAACGGTATTTCAGCAGGGTTTCACGTGCCTCATCGGTTAACGTTATAGGCTTTACCCTGTATTTCTCGGCAAAATCGGTGGCAAACTTGCGAAACAACAACTCGATGTCGCGGCCGCGCTCCCTAAGGGGTGGTACGTAAATTGGTACGGTGCTAAGGCGATAGTACAGGTCTTCGCGAAACCGCCCCTCTTCTACGCTTCGCAGCAAATTGACATTGGTAGCGGCTACCACACGGACATCGGTTTTCTGAACTTTGGATGATCCTACTTTTATAAACTCGCCATACTCCAGCACGCGCAACAGGCGGGCCTGCGTGCCTAGGGGCATTTCGCCAATCTCGTCCAGAAATATGGTACCGCCGTTGGTTACTTCAAAGTAACCTTTCCGGGCTTCGTGTGCACCGGTAAACGAGCCCTTTTCGTGTCCGAAAAGTTCGGAGTCGATGGTTCCTTCGGGTATGCTGCCGCAGTTAATGGCAATAAACTGGCCGTGCTTTCTCGGGCTGAGGAAGTGGATGATCTTGGAGAAAATTTCTTTGCCTACGCCACTCTCGCCGGTAATTAATACCGTCATGTCGGTTGGGGCCACCTGCATGGCTACCCGTACGGCATTATTCAGCAGGGGAGAGTTACCGATAATGCCAAAGCGTTGCTTTATACTCTGTATATCCGAATCCACGTCTGCCATAGTTCAGATGGTTTCACCAAATAATGTAGCTGAGGTACAATGCGTTATGCGAACCTGAACGTACTCGCCCTTGCGGTGGTTTTTACGCGGGAAAACCACCACTTTATTGGCCGGGTTACGGCCCTGGAGGTATGCGGCCGAGCGCTTCGATTCACCTTCAATGAGCACTTCAAATGTGCGGCCAACATCGGCCTGATTGCGGAGGCGTGAATGTTCGTTTTGTTTCCGGATAATTTCATTCAGCCTTCGCTTTTTTACTTCAAACTGTACATCGTCTTTAAGTTTTTTGGCTGCCGGTGTGCCTGGTCGTTCGGAGTAATAAAACATGTACGCAAAATCGTATTTCACTTCCTCCATCAGCGCAAGGGTGGCCTGATGGTCTTCTTCCGTTTCGGTGCAGAAGCCGGCAATCATGTCGCTCGACAGGCCGCAGTCGGGTCCCAGCACTTCGCGAATGCGTTCAATTTTATTGAGGTACCATTCGCGTGAGTACCCGCGGTTCATCAGCTCCAGTATGCGGTTGCTGCCGCTTTGCACGGGCAGGTGGATGGATTTACAAATGTTGGGGTAACGCGCCATAGTATGCAGTACTTCATCTGTAATGTCTTTGGGATGCGAAGTGGAAAAGCGCACCCGCAGCAGGGGGTTGACCTCGGCTACCATTGCCAGCAGGCGGGCAAAATTTACCTGGGGCGTAATGCCCTTTTTCTGCATAAAGGCTTTGTTGTTTTCTTCCGGACTCCAGGCGTACGAATCGACATTCTGGCCCAGAAGGGTTACTTCCCTGTATCCTTGTTCAAAAAGCCGGGCGGCTTCGTTTACAATGGAATGGGGGTCGCGGCTGCGTTCGCGACCGCGGGTAAAGGGTACCACACAAAAAGTGCACATGTTGTCGCAGCCGCGCATAATGGATATAAAGGCGGTAACCCCGTTGGTGTGCAGTCGTACGGGGGCTATGTCGGCATAGGTTTCTTCGCGCGAAAGAAAGGTGTTTACCGACCGGGAGCCCTCGTGCGCCTGCTGCAACAGGCGGGGCAGGTCGCGGTAGGCGTCGGGTCCGGCTACCAGGTCAACGGCCTTCTCTTCTTCCAGCAATGAGGTTTTCAGCCGCTCAGCCATGCAGCCGAGCACGCCCACTATAAGGCCGGGCTTCTTTTGCTTTAAGGTGTTAATGCGGGCCAGCCGGTTACGTACGGTTTGCTCGGCCTTTTCGCGTATGGAGCAGGTATTCAGAAAAATTACATCGGCCTGGCTTTCATCCGAGGTGGTATCGAAACCCTCCTTCTGCAGGATAGAAGCTACGATTTCGCTGTCCGAGAAGTTCATCTGGCAACCGTAGCTTTCAATGTACAACTTTCGGGTTTTACCCGTTGCCGTGTCGGCAGTAATGCGGATGTCGCCCAGCTGCCGGGTAGCCTCGTCTAACAGGTCTAAATCGGATATTATTTTTTGCATGGTAGCGTAATGGACGCAAATTTAATAATTTAAAGCGGTTTTCCTGACAGGTTGTCAGTTATGGCGATAATTAAAACAGTAAGGGGGTACACCCCGCGGTTTGGGAAAGAATGCTTCTTGGCCGAAGGTGCCGTTATAGTAGGCGATGTTACCATGGGCGATTATTGTACCGTGTGGTTTAATGCTGTAATACGAGGTGATGTGCATTCCATTGTCATCGGTAACCATACCAACATCCAGGATGGTGCCGTATTGCATTGCACTTACGAAAGGGCGGGGTTAAAAATCGGCAATCAGGTTTCCATAGCGCATAACGCCGTGGTACACGGTTGCACCATTGAAGACAATGTACTGATTGGTATAGGGGCTATTATTATGGACCATGCGGTAATTGGAAAGAATTCAGTTATTGCAGCAGGTGCTGTAGTTTTACCCGGTACGGTGGTTGAACCGGAAAGCGTGTTTGCTGGTGTGCCAGCGCGAAAGGTAAAGGACGTTACCCCCGAACTGCTGGAAACCATTGCCCGTACGGCCAGAAATTACCCAATGTACGCCAGTTGGTTTAAAGTGTGAATACAGAACTGTTATATTTGCCAACTTAAAATTTACCTATGAAACACCTGTCTGTTATTTTAAATGCAGTGCTGGCAATAGCGGTGGTCGTTCTATATTATTTACACTTTTCCTCTTCTCAACAGGAAACTTCAGGGGGTGAACTGCCCTCCGCATCCGATTTTAAAATTGCCTATGTACATGCCGATTCATTGCTGAATAATTACGAGTACATCAAAGCCTCGGTAGAAATAATGGAAGCCAAAAAACAAAAGATAGAAAGCGATTACCGCAAGAGGGCCGAGAGCCTGAAGGGAGAGTTCGAGGCGTATCAGCGCAACATGAACAACATGACCATTGGCCAGGTACGTGCAGTTGAAGAAGACCTGGCACGGAAACAGCAGAACCTTCAGTTGTTTGAACAAAGCATTTCGCAGGAACTGATGAACGACCAGGCCCGGATTAATAAAGAGTTGTACGACAGGGTAACGGCATATTTAAAGGAGTATGGAAAACAAAAGGGCCTTATGGTGGTGCTGAAGTTTGACCAGACAAGCGATTTGTTGTTTGCTCACGACTCGCTGGATATTACCCGGGATGTACTGAATGGCTTAAATGAAGCCTATCTTAAGGAAAAGGTAGAAAAAGAAAAGACCTTTAAAGAAAGCCAGAAAAAAACCGGGAAGTAAGCCTGGTTTGCCCCTCTACAAAAAGGCCAGGATCAAAAGCCGGGCTTTTGTTATTTTTGATGCATGGCTGAACAGCACCTACCCAACCGTAATGCCCAAGAGCGAAATCGGGTGACATTTATGCTTATTACCGGCTTTTTCCTTGGTGTGTTTATCGCTACATACCAGGTTACAGCCGACTCGCTGTTTCTAAACCGCATGGGGCAGTACCTCGATGTAGCCTTCCTTATTGCTGGATCGTTGGGAATGGTTTCTACCGGTATTTATTCGTGGCTTCAGAATGTGGTGCGCTTTTCGGTACTAACCACTATGGTAACTGCATCGGTTTTTGTATTTACCTTAATGGTGTATATCCTGTTGCATTTCGGCCCTGAGGGCTGGCATCCGGCCCTGGTGTTTACCACCTACTGCGCCTCCGGCCCTATCATGGCCGTTTTGCTGCTAAGCTATTGGGGTACTTTCGGCCGCTTGTTTAACTTCAAACAATCCAAAAGCATTATCGGGTGGATTGACACCGGCCAATTGCTGGCAGCCATTATGGCATCGTTAATCATCCCCTTAACTTCCGGCCTTATGCCGCATACTTCAGATTATCTGCTAATGTGTCTGGTTAGTATGTTTGCCATGGGGGTGTTGCTCGTCATTATTTCGGTTAGGTTTCCGCTTATTAAAAATAACCCGAGCGAGTTCGATGCAGAAGTACGGCAGCAAACCAGCATGCGCAGAATGTTCTCAGACCGGTATATCCTTTTGATTTCGTCTTTGGTACTGGCCTCTATGCTTGTATTTGTTTTATCTCAATATGCCTTTCAGGAAACTGTAAAAGAACAATACCGGGAACAACGTGCTTTAACTGATTTTATGGCGTTTTTTACCGGTGCCGGGTACGGTATTAGTTTGTTAATGCAAACCTTTGTGAACAATCGCATAATCGGCAACTACGGCCTGCGCACTGCCCTGCAGGTATTGCCGGTTATGGTTTTGATTTTTGCAGCTGGTGCAGTTGCAGCCGGCCTCGCCTTTGGCTTTGAAAAAGAAACCAGCCCGGCAGGTTTTATATACTTTTTCCTGTTTGTGGCCATGACGAGGCTGGTTAACTGGACACTCCGCGATTCACTGGAAACACCTGTACTCAAGCTCTTTTTCATTCCGTTGAGCAGCCGATTGCGCTTTGGTCTGCAAACCAAAGTGGAAGGCTTGGTCAACGAAAGCTCCCGTTTTGTGGCCGGTTTGCTCATCTTCGGCTTGTTTGCTTTGCCCTTTTTTGAAGTGGTGCACATCATGATACTACTACTCGTGCTTTGTGTTGTTTATATGTTCATTATCAATAAGTTACATCAAGGATACCGCCACAAAATAAGGCTTAAACTGGAGCATCCTGAAGAGCTGCATGAGCAGGAAAAGCGAGGGTATAAACGCATTACAGAGGCATTGGAAATCCGCCTTACGGCTGCCCGTGATGGCGCGGCCATATTTGCCTATAAATTACTCGAACGCCTGGACTACAACCAGGCAGGCACCTGGGTCAATGCACTGATGCGCAACTCGCACGAAACTGTAAAAGCTTATGCCCAGGAAAAGTTAAGCGAATTAAAGGGTCTTTCCGTTTCCGATCGCTACGTAATACGGTTGAATCCGGAAAAGACCGATAAAGACGTTAGAACCCTGTTAAGTAAAGCCGAAATGCGCCACATTATTGAAGGGGGAGGGCACATTACTAAGATTCGCATTCAGCAACTAACCCGATCGGCCAACATGTACGACAGGCTTTATGCAGCTGAGTTGATACTTCATACCGCTTCAGATGAGTGTACTTCATATTTGTGTGAACTGCTGCAGGATGCTGAACCACGTGTTCGTTACACGGCAATAAAAACAGCTATTAAAAAACATAATAACGATGTGTTGCTTGTATTAATTGATAATTTAAATACTTCTTTGTATTGGAATCACGCATTGAATGCACTTACACTTATAGGAAAAAGCGCTCTACCGTTGCTCGATGCTGTCTTTTACAGGGCTGGGCAGAATACGGTACTGATGCAACGTATTGTTCAGGCCATAGGTCGCATTGGCGGCAGTCAGGCACATGATATGCTGTGGAATAAAATCAGTTATCCTAACAAAACCATCGTTGCACAAGTGCTTTTATCCTTAGGCGAATGCGGGTTTAAGGCCAACGTCTCGCAGATTACGCACCTCAAACACGTTATTGAAAATGATGTAGCCGATATCCGGTGGAACTTGGGTGCTATACAGGAGTTGGGTGCAGGGCGTGACCTTCAGCCGATTATTACTGCTCTTCGAGATGAAATCAACAACGATATCGAACATGTTTACATGTTGTTGGCAATGTTGTACGATGCCCGCTCCATTCAACTGGTTAGAGAAAACATTGAAAGCCAAACCACTGAAGGCATTACGTATGCCATTGAACTGTTGGATGTGTTATTATCCGAACAACTGAAACAGCACATCATCCCCGTATTGGACGACATATCCGAAGAGGAGCGAATTAAGCGGTTGGATATATTATATCCGCGCGTTCGTCTGGACCAGCGGCTCACCATGAAGTTTATTATCAATCGTGACTATACCCAATCCAATCGCTGGACCAAAGCCTGTGTGTTGCATTACATTGGCAAGCACCAACTCGAAGAATTTAAACTTGACCTGCTAGCGCAACTTTTTAACCCCGACCGGCTGATATGCGAAGTCGCTGCCTGGGCGTTATGGCAGATAAGTCCGAAAGAATATCATCAGCATGTTGAAAGACTAGGCCCCCAACTGAGCAAAGCCCTGGATGAAATAGTTCGCACTGGTAAGATGAGCCGGTTTACCATGGTAAACTTCCTGAAACAGCAGCCGGTATTTGAAGAAACGCCCGGTTTAACACTATCCTATCTGGCAGATATAAGCGAAGAATTGCATTTGTACGAAGGGCAAACCATGGTAATGGATGAGCCTGTTCAACCCTATTTTTACCTGGTTGTGAAAGGTTCTGCTGAATACTACGCAGAAGGCTCCTTAACCCGCCGTTTCACAACGGGAGATTTCTTGGGCGAAATGCTTTCTGCGCCAGGCTTTGGCCAATCGAACATTATTCGCGCGGCCGACCAAGTTGTGCTGCTCAGATTCAACAAAGAGCAATTTTATGAATTACTGGCCAGCCATATAAAACTTGCCGATAAGGTAATTGAGTTTGTTTAAACTTGCTCAATTATTAATTTTTGGTTTATTTTTAGAAATTTTTTATAGGGCAAGACTATAGTTGTCAACTTTTTAATAGAGCAGGTATGTTATGATTGGATTTGTTTTCAAATTGATTAACTTTCTTACTCCTACTCGCGGTATATGGTAGGCCATCCCATACCATCGGGTTTTATCGAATCCCAGCAAGAAGGGGGGGCGGTGCCTTTAGCCGATATGGCAAACCCTTTTCCGGGATTGCGCCCGTTTACCGCAGACGAAAGTCACCTTTATTTTGGGCGCGAAGAACAAGTTGATGAAATATTGAGTCGCCTGGCCGCCAACCGTTTTGTTTGTGTTATGGGATATTCCGGAAGCGGTAAATCCAGTTTACTGGCTTGCGGTTTGGTGCCCGTACTGTACGGTGGCTTTGTTTCGCATAGCAGTCCACATTGGCACGTTATCATTTCCCGTCCGGGGTCATCGCCGTTAGAGAACCTGGCAGATGCTGTAGTGGATTATATGGCCACAGGCTGGCGCATTCAGCTGGAGGACCTCCCGACTTACCGCGCCATTATCCTTTCGGTTTTACGCAGCGGGACAAACGGACTTGTGGAAGTAGCGCGGTTTCTGCAAACCTTCCGGCAGGATAATGTCTTCTTTCTGCTTGATCAGTTTGAAGAATTATTTCGGCTTTCAAAATACACTTCAGAAGTCAATGCCGATAATGAACTGCAGATTTACATCAACCTGGTACTTCACGCCATTGCACAGAACGAAGTTCCCGTATTTGTAGCCATTACCATGCGCACCGATTTCCTTGCCCGGTGTGCGGGCTACCCGGCATTAGCCGAAGTGATCAACTCCAGTAACTATCTGGTACCGCAAATGACGCGCGCCCAGAGAAAACTGGTTATCGAGGGACCTGTTGCGGTAGCCGGGGGCAAAATTTCCGATCGTCTGGTAAACAGGTTGTTATCTGATATGGGCCGGGGCCAGGATCAGTTGCCTATATTGCAACACGCCCTGATGCGCACGTGGGATTACTGGATGCAAAACCACGAGCCCGGTGAGCCCATGGATATTCGCCATTACAATGCCATAGGGCGGATGGAACAGGCCTTGTCGCAGCATGCCAATGAGGTATTAGACCAGCTTTCGCCCAGACAAAAGGATATTGCCGAAATTATTTTTAAAACCATTACCGAAAAGAGTGCTGATGGCCGCATATCGCGCAGGCCAGCCTCCATATCCAGGCTAGCGCGACTGGCCAATGCCGATGAATTGGAAGTAATTACCGTAGTGGATCATTTCCGTGCGCCGGGGCGTTCCTTCCTTACACCTTCCTATCCCATACCGCTTACCGGCAGTTCCATGATCGAACTTTCGCACGAAAGTTTAATACGAATATGGAATCGGCTGCATAATTGGGTTGAAGAAGAGTTCGAATCGGCACAGATGTACAAACGGCTGGCGGAAGCCTCGGCCCTGTACCAGGTTGGCCAAACCGGCCTGTGGCGGCCACCCGATTTGCAATTGGCTCTCAACTGGCAAAAGAAACAGAAACCTACACGCGAGTGGGCACAGCGATACGACGAGGCATTTGAACGCGCTCTGGTTTTTCTCGATACCAGCCGCATTACCTATGAAGCCGAATTAAAAAGCCAGGAACTGCTGCAAAAGCGCACCCTTAACAGGGCCCGTATTACTGCTTTGGTGTTGGGCGTAGCAACCGCTGTGGCATTGTTGTTTCTGATCTTTGCCTATCTGCATAAAATTGAGGCTGACCGCAATTTTATTATAGCCAGGCAGCAGCAGGCGCGCGCGGAGCAGCAAGCCACTATTGCCGAGCAAAGACGAAAAGAAGCCGAACTGGCTACTGATGCAGCTGTTAAGGCCCGGCAGGAAGCTGAAGATGCGCGAAGACGTGCGCTGGATGCCCTTGCCGAAGCTACCCGCGAGCGCCTGCGTGCAGAAGCCGCACTACGTGAGGCTCAACAGCAACGCGAACTGGCCTTTCAGGCCAGTGAAAACGAACGCCAGCAGCGGCAGCTGGCAGAAGAGAAAACCATTGAAGCACGCAAAGAGTACGAGCGCGCAAACCGGCTGTACTACCTGGCTATCGCCCAGCAGTTAGCGGGCAAGTCGTACCAGGAAGATGACGACCCCAATCTGGCAGGGGCACAGGTTATGCAGGCGTATCATTATAATAAGCGTTATGACGGAAAAAAATACGACCCTTACATTTATAATGGGTTATACCATGCCCTGAAACTGTTCAACGGCAACAGTTTTAACGCCATTAAAATGCCCGGCCCGCCACGCAACCGCTTAAATTCTATTGCACTCTCGCAACAGTCGGCCACCTTCTATGCCGCAGGGGCTGACGGCGGGATCTTTATGGGTGACTTCGAACGACAATCCGGACAGGCCATAAACTTTCTCAATGCCCAACCCAACCGAACGCTCGCCATGAGTCCGGATGAGCGGTACCTGGCCATTGGCACCGACTCTTCTGATGTTCAGGTATTAGATTTACAGGATTCATATAAATCATTGATAATTAAGAACTTGAAAGGTTCTACACATGCTTTTGCTTTTATACCTAATAACTCAGCGCTGTTGGCGGCAAAGGGCAACATGACAGTGGTTTGGATTGATCACCGAACAGGGAAAAGCCGGGTTTTGGCTACCCTGGGTGTAGAGATAAAATCAATGAGCATAAGCCGGGACGGAAAATGGCTGGCAGCCGGATCGTGGATGGGAAAACTGTTGTTAATTAATGTGCAAACGGGCGAGTGGCGTGTGATTTATGAAAATCCTAACGCCCAGATTCTGTCGGTAAGATTTAACCCCGAGGGCACGCATATAGCTTTCGGGTCATTTGAGAAGAATGAGAAAAGAGGATTGGTAAGGATCTTCAGCCTCGCGTCAGCTGAGGTGGAACGGCAGCTTAGCGGCCACAAAGCAGGCGTTTACGATGTAGAGTTTTCGCCCGATGGTAAGTTGCTGGCCAGTGCCGGAGCCGACAAACGATTACAAATGTGGGTTATAGATCATTTTGAAGACCTTCCGGTGGTTATGGATGATAACAATGGGTTTGTATGGGATATTGCCTTTTCGAAAAACGGTGATTATTTAATTGCAGCCTGCCATGATGCGGAAATCAGAATCTGGCCAACCGACCCACAAATACTGGCGGCTCAGATTTGCCCGAGGATGAAGCGTAATATGACGCTCGAAGAATGGCGCATTTATGTGGGCGAAGATGTGCCTTATGAAAACACCTGTCCGAACCTGCTTATAAACGATTATTAGTAAGTGCATAAACACATAACCATAGTTGGCTTAATCCTGCTGGTAACGTATAGGTTGCCCGCCCAGGAACTAACCTGCGAGCAGGTATTAAGCCAGGCATTGGAGGAGTTTAATGCAGGTAGATTTTACGGGGTTCCTGCCTTATTGGCCGACTGCATACATAGTGGTTTTACCCGTGAACAACGGCAAAGAGCTTTTTTATTGCTTACGCAAACCTATTTGTTGCTCGATGATCCGCTCGGTGCCGAATACAGCTACCTGGAAGTACTAAAAGCAAATCCGGAATATGTGCCCGACCCTCAAACCGAACCCATTGACCTGGTTTACCTTAGTAAAAAGTTTACGGCTTCCCCAATTTTTTCGGTTTTTGGTCGCACCGGAGTTAACTTCTCTCCGGTAAGAGTTGTTCACACCATACCTGCTTCATCCGGCACAATTCCAGAAAAAACCTCATGCGCCTTGCGATCTGGCTTCCAACTGGCCTTTGGGTTCGATTGGCACTTTGCCGAGCAACTGGCACTTTCTGGCGAGTTGCTTAGCTTAAGCACCCACACATACAAACGAACCAGACAAAATATGTTCGGTGGCCTTGACTATCAAACCCTTACCGACAGGCTAACCATGATTAACGCTTCATTTGCCCTTAAATATGCCTTCAACCGACTTATGGGTGCGGAAGTACGTAGATTTGTGCCTCAGGCCTATGCCGGTGTAGCGGCAAGTTGTCTGGTGGCCGACAATGCCAGTTTTCAATCTTTTAATAACGACCCGTCTGTTGCCGGCATCAACACCATTATTGCCGGTCCTGTTTCGTTCAATATGCTACCTTACCGAAACCGCTTAAACTATCAGCTCATTGGCGGTGTTGCCGTTAGGTATAAGTGGGGATTGGACTACTTATTTGTTGATTTGCGTTATGCAGCAGGAATGGTTAACCTGGTAAAGCCTGCCTCTACTTTTTCCGGACTGCCCGCTCAGCAATATGGGCATGTTGACGATTATTTCAGGTTGGATCATATCGCATTATCAGTAGGTTTCGTTAAACCTTTTTATCATCCGCGTAAACTCAAACGGGCACGAACCAGATCGTTAATGAAACAAATCAGAAAAACCGATGCGCATACTGATTAATTTCAGCTTGACCATTTCGTTGCTACTCTGGCAGTGCGATACCCCGTCTAACGTTGAACCGGTGTTTAAAGATTATTTTATCCGCTATTACGGCGGAAACGGCAACCACCAGGCAGCCGACTTTCTGCTTACTCCTGAAGGACAAATTATTATGATAGGAAATGTGCAGCTTTCGCCATCGTTTAACCGCATGTATCTGGTTGTAGCCGACCTTCAGGGTAATGTGTTGACGGAAAAAGCGCTTGGTGTTAACCGTGAATCGGCACGCGATATTGAACCCATACTTACAGGGCCCGATGCCGGTAACTATGTCATCTTGTCGAATGTGAGCAAGAACGAAGCCGACTCGTTGGCCATCAGGCTTACCATTATTAACAATCAGGGAGATAGCCTGAAAAGTTTTTATTACAACTCCCTGGCCAGTCAGCAGGGATACTCGGTAACACCGATTAACAACGGTGCTTATTTTATTGCCGGCCTGACAACCGATACCGACGGGAGTTTGAATACCGATCTTTCTCTGGTAGGCTTATCCGATAAAGAAGACCAACTGGTTATATATATCAATCCAGACTACTCCGTGGGCTATATCTCCCGTATCGGAGGTTCTACCCAAGGGGCATGTGTCAAGATTTTGCAAGGCCCATCATCCTTTTATTACGCTGGTTATAGCGACCGGCTGGACGGCACCGAGCCGGGCACGGCTTCGAACTATGAAAACAACTTTGAGTTTCGTCAGTTTACGGTTAATCCGGCATCGGTAGCTTACCAGATAGCGGGCACATCCGATCAGCCGGAGGTCCTGGCGGCTATTGCAAAAGCACCCTCCGGAAACTTTCTGGCTATAGGCACCCGGCTGTCCACATCTCAACCCCGTTTGTACGGCGTGTTTCTCAACAACACCTTTACGGTGATTGAGGGTGGTATCCTGCCGTTGCCGCCGGGTAACTATGAGGGGGTGTATGTAAGCCCTTCGGGAGGCTCACGCTTTTTAATTGCAGCAAACCGCATTAATCCCAATCAAACCCGGGATGTATGGATTGGAAGGGTGAATTCGGAATTTATTGTTGATTTTCAAACCATAGTAGGAGGAGGGGATAGCGATGATGGGGCACAAACAATATTGGAACTGCCCGGGGGTGATATAGCGGTGCTATGTACTCTGGATTTGTCAAACCAGAAAAAAATAGCACTCATAAAACTGCGGGCTAATGGTTCTTTTTAAGTAGTAACCAGGGAAAAAACCGTTTGTTGAATTTGGTTACTTTTAGAAGTAAAAAATTATCTAAAGAATAGCTGGCGAACCGGTCTCTATGCACCAATCTTTACAACTGTATTCCCTAAAGCGGTTATCAAGTTTCTCTTCCAAACGCGGGGTACTATTTGTATCGATTTTTTTTCTAAACCTCTTTACTTATGCCCAGACAACCCGAACCTGGACACTTACCGGAGGAGGGAACTGGAACACCCCCGCCAACTGGTCGCCTGCGGGAGTACCCGTTGACGGGGATGATGTCATTATACCTGCAAGCCATACGGGTGGGACCATCAGCAGCGTTCCTACAATATCTCTTCGCGATTTCATCATCCAGGGTAGCGGTACAGTAACTTTTAGCGCTTCTGCTTCCGGCAACACCATTACGGTGAATCGCTCATTCTCGGTAACCTCCGGAAAAGTTACGGTCTTTGGAACCCCAGGTGGCCGATTAAATATCACTTTGGAAGCATCGGCTACCGGTATCGTGGCAGGAACAGCAACCCTGGCTGCATCGGGTGCTACCGATCGGTATTTTATCAACAACGGGGACCTGAGTGTACCCCCGGGAGGATTGATTAACGGTTCGGGCGAAAGCAATTTCATTACAACTGCCGGATCCACTTTGCGCATCGGTTCTGCTCAGGGAATTACGCTCTCCACCGCCAATGGCAGTATTCAAATGTCCGGTTCTGCACCTAACCGTGTTTATAATACTGCCGCTAACTATGTTTATATAGGAAATTCAAACCAGAGCGTTGGCGATGGTTTACCAGCTACGGTTAACAGCCTGTCAATAGAAAATACAGGTACCAGCGGTAACAACACGGTATCATTGTTATCGGCAGTTTCCATTACCGATGCACTTACCGTTACCAGTGGAGTTTTTTCGCTTGGAGTAAATAACATTACGAGCGTCGGCTCTGTTATACTAAACGGCACAAGTATTATTGGTACAGGAACCATCAATCTTGCTGGTAACGTAACGGCATTGGCTGCGGGTACCACTGCGTCAATAAACTTACCTATAAATTTGGGAGCAATTAGCCGGACCTTTAACGTAAGTAATTCGGCCGCTACACCCGACCTTATCCTTTCAGGGGTGGTGTCCGGCACGGGTGGGCTCGTGAAAGATGGAGATGGAACACTTACCTTGTCTGCTTCCAACACTTTTTCGGGAGGAGTAACCTTAAACTCAGGAGTACTCAACATTAATCATGCAAACGCATTAGGTAATGTATCCGGAACCTTTATCATTAACGGTGGAATCATAGACAATACTTCAGGAGCGGCCATCACCACGCCCAATCATCCTTTAAACTGGAACGGAGACTTTACCTTCAGCGGAAGCAATAATTTGAATTTGGGGTCGGGTACTATAACCGTTAGCAGTAACAGGGTAATTACCATTAACGCCGGTACGCTTACGGCTGGGGGTGTTTTAAATGCACCTGGAGTTTCGCTTAGCAAAGACGGATCCGGAACTTTCAGCTTTGGTGCCAATCCGGTAACACTAAACAACCTGAACCTCAACACGGGTACATTGGTTGCTCCTTCAGGAACACTTACCCTTTCAGGTAATTTTATTTCCACCGGAACATTCGTTGCCAACAATGGTACCGTTCATTACAATGGCAGTACAGTCCAGATTCTGGCCGGAGTAAACTATTACAATCTTCAGCTATCGGGCAGCGGCCAAATAAATGCATCAGCTGCGGTAAACGTGGACAATAATTTAACCAATACCACCGTATTAGACATGGCCGGTTTTAACCTTTCGGTAGCCGGAACGATTGCTAATGCAGGGGGTACAATACGATTTTCTGGAGTTACGAACGGGATTGCTGTTGCAACGGGTACAGTAGAATATTACGGGGCAGGTCAGTTTGTGACAGCCGGTACTTATAATAACCTTATCATCAATCAGGCATCCGGCGAGGCCAGCCTTGCCGGCGATGTTACGGTAAACGGTACGCTAACCATCGCCAACGGAAATCTTAATCTGGCTGGTTTTAATCTTTTTATCGGACCATCCGCTGCTATTTCCATTGTTGCACCCTCTGCTTCCAGAATGATTATCGCAACCGGAGGCAGTGAAGTGATTAAGACTTTTACGGCTCCAGGTCCATTTACCTTTCCAATTGGGGAAAATACAGGTGCGCTGAATTATTCTCCCATCACCGTTAATATTACTTCAGCCTCAGGTTTTCCGGGAACGGTTAGCGTTTCCGTAGATGATTTTAAGCATCCCAACAATGCTAGTACAACTAACTTTTTAACCCGATACTGGAATGTGTTTACATCGCTAACCAGCGTCTCGGCCGATGTAACCGCAACTTATCCCTCGGCTGATGTCAACGGAACCGAAACCAGCATTCATTCTGCCCGGCTTTCAGGTTCGTTTAATCAGTTATCCAATCCTTGGGTTAAGTTCTCGGCATTGGGTAGTAACACCCTCACTGCGACGGGAACAGTGTTACTCAACGGAGTGGTAAACATTTTTACCGGCATTACCGGTGCTAATCCTACTGTTACTATTTCCGGTGGTGACGTAACCATCTGCCAGGGGGTTTCTGTAAATCTGAGTTCAACTGCCTCCGGCGATCCATCCATTGTTTATAACTGGAGCCCGGCAACCGGTCTAAGCGCAACAAATGTAGCAGACCCTGTGGCTACACCTTCAACTACCACTACCTATACACTCACTGTTAGCGATGGTAACGGCATCACTGCCACTGCTAACACCACCATTACAGTAAACCCCAAACCGGCCACACCTACCGTAACACCGGCCGGACCAGTAGAGGCCTGTCAGGGAGCTGCAGCAGTTGTCCTTTCCAGCAGTGCAGCAACTGGTAATCAGTGGTATCGCAACGGTTCGGCAGTATCCGGAGAAACAGGCATCACTATTACTTTACCAACAGTCCCTGCCAGCAATGGAAATTATCATGTTGTTTCTACTGTTTCAGGTTGCTCATCCGATCCCTCCAACACGGTCAATGTAACGATCACCCCGGCTCCGGCCGTGAATGCGGGCAGCGACGGGGAGACGTGTCAGGGGGTGAACTTTGACTTCAGAGATCGG
>FWPU01008776.1_pt1 | contig 16717 bp, 12 predicted proteins | sample 2228361 | NCBI WGS metagenome assembly FWPU01 (sample SAMEA103939777, study PRJEB20133) | metagenome
ATGTCCGTAAGTCGCTCTCTTTCTCAAAGTCTGACGTTTTTCACCATTTGTTCACCAAGTGGTTTATCTATGACTACAACTTGGTTATCCAAGAACGGGTATCACTTACTTTGTAACTACTACCGCGGATATCCCTCAGGCAATATCATCCCTGTCAAAGAGACACAAACAAACGCCGTGCCATTTTGAGTGGGTCAAAATGGCACGGCGTCTTTTCATTCCGCTCCATCACTGTCGCGGCTCAGACTACAGCCCCTTCTTCGCAATGTAAGACACCAAGTCTCCCAGACGGCAGGAATAGCCCCACTCGTTGTCGTACCACGAGACGACTTTGGCGAGGTTGTCGAGAACGACGGTGTCCACTGCGCTGAAGATGGAGGAGTGGCAGTTGCCTTTGAGGTCGCTGCTCACCAGCGGCTCGTCGGTGTAGGCGAGGATGCCTTTCATCGGTCCTTCGGCGTATTCCTTCACGGCGGCGTTGATTTCGTCTTTGCTGGCGGCGCGTCCGAGGACGGCGGTGAAGTCAATGACCGACACGGTGCTCGTCGGCACGCGGAACGCCATGCCGTGAAACTTGCCCTTGAGTTCGGGGATGACCAATCCGACCGCGCGGGCGGCGCCGGTTTCGGACGGGACGATGTTCATTCCCGCCGCGCGGGCGTCGCGGGGGTCTTTGGCGACCATGTCCAGCAACTTCTGCGAGTTGGTGTAGGCGTGAACGGTGGTCAGGATGCCCTTTTCAATGCCGAACTTCTCAAAGAGAACTTTGGCGACGGGCGCGAGTCCGTTCGTCGTGCAGGAGGCATTGGAGATGACGTTGTGCTTGGCGGGGTCGTATTTATCTTGATTGACGCCCAGCACGATGGTGATGTCCTCGTTCTTCGCGGGTGCGCTGATGACGACTTTCTTCACCGTGTCGCGCTTGTGGGCGATGGCTTTGGTCGCATCGGTGAAGAAGCCGGTGGATTCGATAACAACCTCCGCGCCGACTTCGCCCCACGGAATCGCACCGGGATCTCTCTCCGCGAAGACGCGCACCTTTTTGCCGTTGACGACGAGGCTGCCGTCCGCCACTCCCACTTCGCCGTCGAACTCGCCGTAGGTTGTGTCGTGCTTGAGCAGAAATGCGTTCGTTTCTGCGGGGGCGAGGTCGTTGACGGCAACGACGTCAATTTCGTCTGCGTGATACTTCAGCATCGCCCGAAACGCAATGCGTCCGATTCTGCCGAATCCGTTGATTCCTACTTTGACTGGCATGAAGTTCCTCCCAATCCAAGAGGTCAATGGAGTGTTGGAGTAATGGAGTAATGGAGTGATGGAGTGATGGAGTGATGGAATGTTATCCACTACTCCACTACTCCACTACTCCACTACTCCATCACTCCATTGACCATTATATCTCTTGCGTGGCTTTTTGCAATACCTCATCTTTCAATGCCATTGCCAGAGCGTCCACTTGTTTCTTCACGGCTTCCAAATCCGCTTCGCTGATGTCTTCGGGAATGCGGCGGTGAACGGAGATGTAGAACTTGCACTTGGGTTCCGTCCCCGACGGACGCACGGCGACTTTGCCGCCGTCGGCGATGTCATTACCCGCGAGGTGGAAGAGGAGCAGGTTGTCTTTCGCCAGCGTCAACTGTTCGATGACTGTTCCTGTTTTGGGGTCTTTCATCGGTTCAAAGGGACGAATCACTTTGCCGCTCGCGTTGCGCACTTCGTCCGTCAGGCGGTCAACGATTTCGGTGACCTGCATCCCCGCGAGTTCTCGCGGCGGGCGTTCGCGCAGCAGGCGCATCATCGCCGCGATTTCCAATTGTCCCGTTTTGCCGGGGCGAACGTAGTTTTCCAGATACTCGCTGAAGTATCCGAATCGGCGGTAGATGTGATGCAACAACCACCACAAATCTTCGCCGTCCTCTTTCATCCGCGCGGCGGCTTCCGCCAACAGCAGCGCGGCGTTGATGCCATCCTTATCGCGGGCGTGCGGACGGCTGAGATAACCCAGACTTTCCTCCGTGCCAAACAAAAAGCGGTTAGGGTTGTCCAGATGCCGAATGACGCAGCCGATGTATTTGAACCCAACGAGCAGTTCGCTGACGCGCCCGACGCCGAAATGGTCGGCGATGCGATTGAGCAAATCCGTCGTCACGGCGGTTTTGATGATGATGCCGTCGGAGGGCAATCGCCCTTGCTGGTGCAGTTCGTTGAGGATGAAGTAGCACAGAATTGAGCCGACCTGATTGCCGGTCATGGGCAGCCACTCCGTCTTGCGTGTTCCGTCTTGCGTCGTCCGTTTGGCGACCACGCCCAGGCGGTCGGCGTCGGGGTCGGTGGCGAGGGCGATGTCGGCGTCCACTTTTTCGGCAAGGGCGGCTGCGAGTTTCAGGGCGGGCAGTTCTTCGGGGTTGGGCTTGTGGTTCTCCACGTTGGGGAAGTTGCCGTCAGGAAAACTTTGTTCTGCAACCACATGCACCTCGCGGAAACCGGCGCGTTTCAGCGCGGGCAATGCGGCGACCCCGCCCGTGCCGTGCAGCGGCGTATAAACGATGCGAACGTCGCGCGATGGCGTCAGCGTCACGCGGGTCAGCGCGTCCTGATAGGCGGCGTCCACCTCTGCGCCGATGATTTTGATGATGCCCGCGCGCTTGCCTTCCTCCAGGTCCATCAGCGGAATCGCGCCGACGCTGACGTTCTGGACCTCTTGCATGATGGCAACGTCGTCGGGCGGGACCACCTGCGCGCCGTCGGGACCGTATGCCTTGAAGCCGTTATCGGACGGCGGGTTGTGCGACGCGGAAATGACGATGCCCGCCTGCGCGTTCAGGTGACGCACGGCGAAAGACAGTTCCGGCGTCGGGCGGAAACTTTCAAACAGGTAGACCTGCACGCCGCTCGCGGCAATGACCTGCGCGCTGACTTCCGCGAACTCCTGCGAGCCGATGCGCGTGTCGCACGCAATCACGATGCCGCGCCGACGGGCTTCTTCGCCCTGCTTGGAAACCCAGTTCGCCAGCCCCTTCGCGGACTCGGCAATCGTTCGACGATTGATACGGTTCGGTCCCAAGCCGCGCGGACCGCGCCGCCCGCCCGTGCCGAACGGAATCGTCGTGTAAAAACAGTTCTCCAGTTCCGTCCAGTTTTTTCGTTCAACCTCGGCGAGAATGGCAGGACGAAACTCTGCAAATGCCGCGTCCGTCAACCACGTCTGCAGATTCGCCAACGCCTCCGCGCTGACGTGCCCTTGAAGCAAAGATTCGACTGGGGCAAAGTCGCTCATGGCTCACCTCGTTTTGCAGTCGTCAGGTTGTTTTATTTTCTCACGCGACACGGAAACGGTCAAGAAAAATCTCGCGCAAAGACCCCCAGCGATTGAAATCGCGGGCGACAACGGCGCAAAGTCCGCCTACGCGGACTGGATGAGAACCGCATCGAACCTGCGCAGGCAGATTGTGGGTCGTTGTTGGTGTGGTTGATGTTCTTTGTCTATTTGTTTCAGTCATCCTAATCCTTGTCGCCGTTAGCCCGAAGGGCTTGGTTTTTATAGAGCGTGGTCATTTATGTCCACGATATATGTCGCGGCAATGAGTCACCCTCCCTCAATCACTGTCAACGTTCGATTGACCTCTTGAGGACCAAGACGCTGCACTTTGCCGCTCGTCCAGCGAATTTCCACGTCGTCCACTTTATCGGCATTGCCAAGCCCGAAATGCGCCCCGCGCTCGCTGGCAGAGCAATAACTTGAGCCGGAGCGCACCGTGTGCGTCCACTGCACATTCCCCGCTTTGACAATCACCGTTGTTCCAATGCCGCTGCGGTTGCTTCCCTTCTCCTTTCCCTCCAACGTAATCCTTAGATAGCGGTTCTGCGTTCGCGTGTCATTGCGCAGCAGGCGGGGCGCGCCCCTGTTTTCGGTCACGAGCAGGTCCACGTCGCCGTCGTTGTCGAAGTCGCCCCACGCCGCGCCGCGCCCGATAAAAGGTTTTTGCGCCGCTGCCCCTGATTGCGCAGTCACATCGCGAAACGTGCCATCGCGTTCGTTGCGAAAAAACAACATCTTTTGCGCGTAGCCGACGGGAGCCTTGTCAATGTGCCCGTTCACAGCGAAGGCGTCCTGAAAGCCGTCGTTGTCAAAGTCGACGAAGCCGACGCCGAACGTGACGCGCTTGAGGCTGGGCGCGTGCAAACCCGCCTCCAACGCGGCGTCTGCAAATTCGCCCTTCGACTGCTCGCGGAAGAAGGCTAAGCCTTCGTCGACAAAGTTGCCGATGAGCAGCGCCCAGCGTCCGTCGTTCAGCACGTCGGCGGCATCAATGCCCATGCCCGCTCGCGCCAGCCCTTCTTCGGACAGAGCGACGCCCGCTTCCATCGCCATCTCGCGGAAGGTGCCGACGCCGCCGCTTCCGCTGAGGTTGCGAAACAGAAACGTCGGCTGTGTGTCGTTCGCCACGGCGATGTCCTCCCAGCCGTCACGGTCGAAGTCGAAGACGACAACGCCCAACGATTTGCCGACGTGCGCTGCGATGCCTGCCCTCTGGCTCACATCCGTAAACGTACCGTCGCCGTTGTTGTGATACAGGAGGCACGTCTCGCCGGGGTACTCGTGCGGGCGACAGTAGGCTTTCTCCGGGAAGCCGCACCACTTGTCGGTCGCGGGCGTCCACTTCACATAGTTGCACACGAACAAGTCGAGCCATCCGTCTTTGTCGTAGTCCAGCCACGCGCAACTCGTGCCCCATTGCGTGCTACCGACTTTGGCTTTTTCCGTTTCATCCGCAAATATACCCTTGCCCGTGTTGCGGAACAAGCGATTCGGACCGATTGCCGTCGTGATGTAAACGTCATCCCATCCGTCGTTGTCATAATCGCCAACGCAGCAGCCCATTGCGTACATCTCCACGTCCAAGCCGCTGCCCTGCGTCACATCGGTGAACGTGCCGTTGCGGTTGTTGCGGTAGAGTCTGGAGAACGGGGTCCCGACTCGTCGGGATTCGATTTTCGATTTTCTATTCTCTGCGGCGGAAAGCGGCTTGCCGTTCAGCAGCAGAATGTCCAGCCAACCATCGTTATTGTAATCGAAGAAGGCGCACCCCGCGCCCATCGTTTCGGGGAGATACTTGTGTCCCGTCGCGCCGGCGTCGTGACGGAAACGGATGCCCGCCGATGCTGTGACATCCGTGAAGGCGAAGCGAGCGGGGGGCGGCGGAGTGGGGCGGCAGCCAGTGAGAGCAAGGACAACGATAGTCAATGGGTAAATGGGGAAATGAGTTAATGATTTTAGGAGATAAACCCGTTGACCCGTTGACCAATTGACCAATTGACTCATTGACGCGTCTCCTCCCATCCCACCTCCGCCAAGAGGCGCTTCAAGTTGCGCTGTGCCCCGGCATCTTTGGGCGCGATGCTGCGCGCTTTCTGCGCCCACTCAATGGCTTCGGCGTAGTCGCCGTTGCGAGCGTGGAAGCGAGACAACGCCAAAAACGCAGACAGAGAGGGCGGACGCGCGTCGGCGTCGCTCATCAGTCGCGTGCGCTCCAATTCTTTTTCTCTCAGAGTGCGGTAGATGGCTTGATGTTTTCGGGCGACGTCGCGTTGTCCTAATCGTGAGCAAACGCGGGCGAAGGCGTAGTGGGCTTGCAGATGTTCGGGGTTGAGGCGCAGGGCGGCGGCGTACTCTGCGGCGGCTTCCGCCCATTTTCGCTGGCGCTGAAAGAGGGCAGCGAGTCGCAGGTGCGCCTCGAAGTCATTGGGGTCAAGGGCAAGGGTGCGTTCGAGACATCGCTGCGCCTCGTCTAAGTTTTGACCTTCGAGGAGCCCCTGCGCCAACAGCAGATGCGCGCGCGGGTCGTTGTGATTCAATGCAGTGGCTTTCTCCAGACAGCGCCGCGCCTCTGTCGTTTGCGATAACCCGACGTGAACCGCACCCAAGAACACCCACGCCGGTTGAAAGTCGGGGCGCGCGGCGACAATTTTTCGGAGTTGAGTCACGGCGGCTAAAGGGTCGTGCAATTTGGTGTGTTGCACGGCAATACGGAATCGCGCTTCCTCGGACAAGTCCCTCCGTTCCGTCCCTTGGCGCAGCGCGGCGGCGGCGGCGGCTTTTCGACCGGCGCGGTAATAAACCCAACTCAGCGCGATATAGCCATCAGGATTCTGTGGGGCTAATCGAATCAACTCTTTCGCTCGCTTTTCGCCCGGCGCGAATTGCAGGAGGCGGCTGCGGTAAAGTGCGAGAGCGTAAAGGGCAGTTTGGGATTCGGGGACTAATCGGAGCACTGCTTCGAGTGATGCTATCGCCTCCTCATAATTGCCGAGGTCGGCATCCATCTTTGCCCGCGACATCATCGCAGCGACTTGCTCCATGTCTGACCCGCCGCGAAGAGCCATTGTGTAGGCGTATTGGAAGCGGTCTCGGACGCGCTGGCGGAACCGCTCTTTCTTCTGCTCCGGCGTCAGCGGCGGCGGAGCCGTGCGCAAAAGTTTGATTTGGGTTGGCTGAGGTTTGCTCGGGTTTGTTGAGCAGCCGACCAGCCAGCTCGCCAACCCCGCCAACGCCGCCAACCCCGCCGCGATGAAACGTAACTTGCGCTGTTTCATGGCCGGGCAGCGACCTCGACGCCTTCGCCGGCGAGCAGCCGCTTTCGCACGGTGGCTGCCTCTTTTGTGGCTTGCTCGTCTTGGCGCTCCTGAAGTCCGAAGGTGAAGTGAATCCACGCCGCTGGCAGATTTTTCTGCGCGACGTAGAACCGCGCCAGAGCAAACTGCCGCGCCGCGTCCTTGGGAGCCTCCGCTACGGCTCGTTGGAGTCTCTGCTCTTCCAGTTTTGTCGCCCACACTGCTTGATATTTCTTCTCCGCCGACGCTGCGTCGGCGGTTTTGCCCCTGCGCTGATAAAGCGACGCGAGAAGTTGCCACGTTTCGGCAGGCGCGCCGTGCAAGCGGGCAGCGGCTTGCAGTTCTTTAACGGCTTCCTTGAGCTTGTGCTGATTCGCGTAGGCTTTCCCCAACACAAAATGCGACACCGCATCCTGCGGGGCGAACCGAACCGCGTTCTTCATATCCTGAATGATTTGCGGGAGTTGGGCCTCCGTCCACGCCGTTTGCGTGTAAAGCCGCGCCAAGCCCAAATAAGCGCGTTCGTCGACGCGGTAAGACGACAGCCCTTTGCGAAAGTTTTCTTCCGCCGCCTTGAAGTCTCCCCGCGCCAGCGACACGAACCCCATCCCAACGTGGGCACTCCCCATCATGGGCATCCGCTTCGTGAGAAGGCGATACGCGCTTTCCGCTTTATCGAGATTGCCCATTTTCAAGTAGGCTTTCCCCAATGTGTCCCAAAGGGGGGGTTGCTCCGGGTGCGCGGACAAGACGGGCTCCAGTTGAGTGACGACTTCAGGGAAAAGCCCGCACTGAAAGAACACAGACGCCAATTGCCGGGATACGTCCTCGCGCCGAGGGTTGATTTTAGCCACCTTGTCCAAATAGGCAACGGCTTCTTCCAACCGCTTCGTGGAGAGGGCTAATTGTGCGAAAGCATACTGCACGTCCTCGGCTTTGGGTTGTTGCTCAGCGGCGGGACGAAGCACTTGATAGGCTTCTTCATATCGCCCTTCCTTCGTGCCCAATTGAGAGGCGAGATAGAACCGCGCTCGCAGGTTGTTCGGCTCTTGCTCAATGATGCGGCGCAGTTCGTCCACTGAAGCCCGCTTCAGTCGCTCCTCTCCGCCGCCCATGTTGGTTTGGTTCAGAATCACCATGAGCGCGATGATGCCCAGAACGATTAAGCCGATGCGGAGAAGTGGGTTCATATCGCTGCTTTCTCTGAACAGTTTGTAGCGATATGGGTCAACAGGATGATGGAACAGGCAGACCACGTCGGCATCCTATGCCGACATAGGATGTCGGCGTGGTCTCTCGGAGAATGGAGCAGGCAAGCGTTCAAATATCCTGTTGACTCATATAGTTGATGGTTGAGCCAGTTGAGCCGGTTAAGGAGGTTTGACAAATTCATCGCGCAACCCGGATCCTGCATATCGAGGGCAAGGCATTACCTAACGATTTTTGCAAACTTCATCAACCGACTCAACTGGCTCGGCCATCAATCATTTTCCTTTATCGTCACGACCTGATTGACTTTCACGTTTTTCCGCACGACGGTGCGCCCGCTGGGGAAGCGTACTTCAACTTGCTCCACCAGGCGAGCGTCGCCCAACCCGAAGTGAACGCGCTTGTCGCTTGCTGACATGTAGCCGACGCCGCGTTGCGCTTCCGCGACTCTCTTTTTGCCGTCGACGGTGAGAGTGACCCGCGCGCCGATGGCGTCACGGTTGCTCTTTGTGCCGATGCAGTCCACGATGAGCCAGTTTCGTTTGTTACCGACTTGATTTTGCAGCAGCAGCGCAGGACCTTCAAGGTCGGACACGAGAACGTCGAGGTCGCCATCGTTGTCGTAGTCGCCGAACGCCGCCCCCCGCCCGACGATGCGCCGCTGAAACACTGCCCCGGCGCGCTGGGTCATTTCTTCAAACCTGCCGTCGCTGCGGTTGCGGAACAGTTGCATCGGTTGAGCGTAGTGCGCGCTGGCGTCGAACTTGTGAACGTTGTCCTGCACGTGACCGTTGGTGATAAACAGGTCCAACCAACCGTCGTGGTCATAGTCGAAGAACCGCACGCTGAAAGCCACCTGCGTCAGCGTCGCTTCGCCAATCCCCGCTGGCACGCTCACCTCCGCGAAGCCGCCGTTGCCATCATTCTGATAGAGACTTTTCGCTTCGAGGTGAAAGGTGCCGACTATCAAATCCAAATCGCCATCGTTGTCATAGTCGCCGAAGTCCACGCCCATGCCGCCCTGCACCTGACCATCGTGATCGTAGGCGGTGCCGACCAGAACGGCGACGTTTTCAAATTTCCCATTCCCCAGATTGCGAAAATGGTCAGCGGGCGTCTCGTCGTTGGCGACGTAGAGGTCAATTTTGCCATCGTTGTCGTAATCGCGGAAGGTGACCCCCAGTCCTTTGCCGTGCGCGGTGTCGAAGCCAAACTGTTTCGTCGCCTCTACGAATCGCCCGTTGCCGACGTTGCGGTAAAAACTCCCTTTTTGCGCGTCGTAGAAGCGCGGTCCGCAGGCAGATTGCACGCCGCGATAGGTGCACATCTGAATACTTTTTTCATTAAACTCCACATAACTGGTCACGTAGAGGTCGAGCAATCCATCATGGTCCGCATCGGCAAACACCGCGCTGCTTGTCCAGGTATGATTGACGATGCCCGCCGGTTTCGTGACCTCCGTGAAAATCGTCGCCCCTTTGCCTGCATTGTTATGATAGAGAGCGCAATCGCCGTAGCCCGTCACGAACAAATCGGGGTAGCCATCGTTGTCGTAATCGCCGACGGCGCAACCCATCCAGTCCAACTTGCGCGTGATGCCCGATTGCGCGGTGACGTTCTCAAACGTCCCGTCCCCTTTGTTGCGAAACAGCGCGCTGGTCGGCTGACCGACAAGGAAAGCGTCAAGCCAACCGTCATTGTCGTAATCCAGAAACGCGCACCCGCAGCCCAGCGTTTCCATGATGTTCAGCGGCGATTTCCCGTGGTGGCTCAGGGCGAAGTTAATGCCCGCCTGCTTCGCTACATCCACGAAAATGTCGTTGGAGCGTTTTGTCCCGACTTGTCGGGATGAACGTTGCAATGCGGGCTTGCCCTGCACATGACCGCAGCCGCTCGCCATTGCCATCAGCCCCGCCGCGCAAATCAACCAACACACAACACGCGATACGCAATACGTCATGCGTAATTCACAACTCGCAATTCGCATTACGACGTTTCCTTCACGACAATTTTCTGATTCGCCTTCACGTTCTCTATGACGTTCGTCGCGCCGCTTAACCAGCGAACTTCAACGCGCTCGACGGTTTGCGCATCGCCCAAGCCGAAGTGAACGCGAGGATCATTGGCGACAAGGTAACTGCCATCCGAGCGCGCCTGCCGCACTTGCGTCTGTCCGTTGGCTACAATTTTCACCCGCGCCCCGTAGCCGTTGCGATTACTTCCCCTTTCTTCCCCTTCCTTCCCCTTCCTTCCTTCCAACTTCACCCGCAGCCATGAACGCTTGTTCCCTATGTCGTTGCGCAGCAGGCGCAGCGGACCTTCGGCGTCCACGAATAACACATCAAGATCGCCGTCGTTGTCGTAATCACCTGTCGCCAGCCCGCGCCCGACGTACTTGCCTTGAAAGAACGAACCCGCGCGGTCGGTCACGTCCTCAAAGCGCGTCCCCTGTCGGTTGGCGAAAAGTTGGGGGCGCATGAAGTAGGAGGTTGCCTCCTCGATTTTTTCAATGTTGTCCTGCACGTGCCCGTTGGCGAACATGAGGTCAAGCCAGCCGTCGTTGTCGTAGTCAAAGAACTTCGCCCCGAACGCCAAACGGTCAAAAGTGGCGTTGTAGATGCCCGTCTCGAAGCCTTTCTCCTCGAAGAAACCCTCCCCTTCGTTGTGATACAGCGAGAACCCCTGTTGATAGAAGGTCGCCACGATGAGGTCGGGGCGTCCGTCATTGTCGTAGTCGCCGAAGTCGCAGCCCATCCCCGCCTGCAAAATGCCCTGACTGTTGTAAGCCGTGCCGCTGGGGATGCCCTCGTTCTTGAACCGTCCGCCGCCGAGGTTGCGGTAGAGGTCGCAGGGACGCCCATCGTTGGCGAGGTAAACGTCCACCTTGCCGTCATCGTTGAAGTCCTCGAAGACGACGCCCAGCCCCCGCCCGTGCGCGTTCGCCATGCCCGCTTGTTTCGTGACATCGGTGAATGTGCCGTTGCGGTTGTTGCGATACAGCACACCGACTTCTTCCTTATACATGTGCGGCGGACAGGCAGACATGACTTTCTTGAATTTGCAGAGTTGCAGCGTCTTCTCATTGAACACAACATAACGGGTCACATAGAGGTCGAGAAATCCATCGCCGTCCACATCCGCAAACGCCGCGCTGGTTTCCCAGAACTTCGTGTTCTTAACGCCCGCGTGGGCGGTGACTTCCGTAAACGTGCCGTTGCCGTTGTTGTGAAACAGCGCATTGCAGCGGTAGCCCGACAGGAAGAAATCGTCCCAGCCATCGTTGTCGTAATCGCCGACCGCGCAGCCCATCCAAATTGGTGAGTGGTGAGTGGTGAGTGATTTGTAGGGGCGGCGCGACTCTGCCAGTCCCGCTAACGATGTGACATCGCGGAATTGCTTGCCGTGTTCGTTGTGATAGAGGGCAAAGGTGCGCTCGCCGATGGCAAGAACGTCCAGCCAGCCGTCGTGGTCGTAATCTATGAAGCCTCCCCCCACGCCCGTCACGTCTAAAATCGTGAGGGGGGCTTTGCTGTGATGTCCGTTCTGAAACTGGATGCCCACCGCGCGGCTGACGTCCGTAAACCAGGCGGATTCAGCGGCATTTGCCGCAGAAGAAGGTTGTAAGGGAGACGTTCGAGCAGAACGCCCGACAGATTGGCAACCTGTGGTCAGAGTCGTCAACGATAAAATACAAACAGGCAGAAGTCCAGTTAATGCGACAACGCCGCGTCTACTCCAAAGCATTGTCTCCCTCGCTAAAGCGGATGGTTCCTCCCAGAGCGCCGTCCATTTCGTATTGCTGCAACTGTGCCATCGCCTGCCGCGCCTCGCGGTTGTGCGGGTCGAGTTTCAATCCCAATTGGTACTGCTCTATCGCGCTTTCGTAGAAACGGTTCTCTGCCAAAATCTTCGCCATCTCAAAATGCCATTGCGCCTTGGGTTGAGCGAAGGAGAGGTCGTGATACTTCTTCAGCCGCGACAGCATGTAATTCACCCGCCGGAACTCCGCCAGTTCTCGCTCGCCCTCTTTTTTCATGCCTAACTTGACGTAGGTAATGCCCAGATGATAGCGCGCCCCAATGTTGAAAGGGTTATGCTTCAAAGCGGCTTGAAACTGGCTCAGGGCTTCCATCGTTTGCTGGCTGCGCAGGTACGCCCGCCCCAGCCAGTAGTGGGCGGTGGAGTAGCCGGGGCGGAACTGAAGCGCGCAGGTGAGATACTGCTTGGCTTCCTCAATCCGCTCCGGCGTGGCGGCTTGCTGCACGATGACCTGTCCTAAGAGGCGGTTTGTCGTCGGGTCGTTCGGGTCTATGGCCAGCGCGTCCCGAAACGCTTTCTCGGCTTCGTCAAACTTGCCCAGACTCATCCACACCTGCCCAATTCCCAATAAGGCGTTAGTGTCACGCGGGGCAAGGGCGCGCGCTTTGCGGAGCGCGCTCATGGCTTGATGGAGATTCCGCATCTGCGTGTGACTGCGCCCCAGCCAAAACCAGGCATGGGCTGACGAGGGATCGGCTTTAACGGCGGCACTCAACTCTTTGATTGCCTCGTCGAACTTTTTCTGAGTGTAAGCCTTTTGTCCCGCCTTGAAGTGCGCTTCGCTGAGGCGGTGTTTCTGTCGTTGTCGAAACTGGCAATAGGCGACAAACGTGCTGAACAGCAGAACGACCACCACGCCCGCTTTCAGCCAAACCCGCCCGGCGCGTTCCTTGTTCACTCTATTTTGTAATGACATCAACCTTTGTTCCCCATGATAAATCACGGGGCTACTCTCCGCCGTCCCTACGGGACTGGAAGATGAAGCAAGAGTCCTGTAAGGGGACGGATGACGATAGCCCATGAGTTCACTCCATTTTGTAATGACATTGCCCCAGGATAAATCACGGGGCTACTCTCCGCCGTCCCTACGGGACTGGAAGATGAAGCAAGAGTCCTGTAAGGACGGATGACGATAGCCCATGAGTTCACTCATGGGAACTTTTGCCCCGCGCCCGAACCTGCTCCATCAACTCTTTGAGTTCCTTTTTGGCGGCTTCGGCGTCCTGCGGACGTTTGGGGTTTAGGCTCAGGCAGACCTGATACTGGTTGGCAGCGCGGAAGAGGTCGCCTTGCTCGCGCAGCAGGCGGGCGACGCGCAAGCGCAAATGGGCGTCTTTGGGGCGATGTTTGATGCGGTCAATCAGATTTTTAATGTCGCGCTTAAGGTTGCTGCGTCGCTGGAACTGTTCAACGAGTTGCCGCGCCTGCTCCATTTTCCCCGTGCGCCGATAGACCTCGGCTAATTTGAACGTCGCCGCGTCGTTCTCCGGGTCGAGCGACAACGCCCGCTGAAGGTGTTGAACAGCTTCGTCCATGTTGCCCTGCCGCACAGCGACCTCGCCAAGAATGACGTGAATCGGCGGCATCTCTGGGTTCAGTTGCGCCGCTTGCCGCGCCTCTCGCGCCGCTTTCTCCACATCCTGCGGTCGGGGCGAGCGCGACAGATAAAGTTTCGCCATCGAGTAGTGCGCCTCCGGGTCAGAGGGCTCCAACTGAAGAGCGCGTTTCAGATAGGGTTCAGCAGTTTTGAAGTCCCCCTTGAAGGCATACAACTGTCCCAGCAGACGATGATATTCCGGCTGATTTTTTTTGAGGCTCAACGCCTTCTTCGCCGCCTCAATCGCTTCGTTGGGTTGGCTCAACGCGGAGCGACATTCTGCCAGACGATACCACGCCCCGTCGTTCTTTGGGTCTAACTCCGTCGCTTTCAGCAACTCCGGCAGCGCGCTGCTGTTGGAGTTGAGAAAATCCATGTATAAAATCCCCAACATGAAACGGGCTTCGGCGGAGTTGGGGTCGTATTTGACCGCCTGCTGCATGGCGGCAAGCGCGATTTGAGGGCGGTTCATCTTCATCGTGCACATGCCCAAGCCGACGTAAGCGCGAGCAAAACGGGGGTCGAGTTGGAGGCAACGATTGAACGACTCAGCCGCTTCCTCAATGCGCTGCGCATTGAACAACGCTGTCCCCAGATAAAAATGCACCAGCGGGCGGCGCGGCTGCTCGACAGCGAGCGCGATGAGGGTTGGCAGGTCGGTTTTCTTCAGCCGCCGCTCCTGCGCCCAACGACTGTTGCGCAACCACCACGCGCCACCAATCAACGCGCCGCCAATGACGATGATTGCTAACAGGCGAACCGTGTGAACTCTTCGCATCGGGCTGTGATAAAACACGGGATGCTGCCCATACGGACAGCATCCCGTCGTCGTTACGACCCTGTCTCAGGGAAGGCTGAGAACAATAGCCACCGGGAGAGCAAAACGACACCCTCCCTTCTACTCGCCCTGCCAGTCCCACTGCGCCCAGCTTGGCACGCCTGGTGTGCTCATCGAAGGAGCATCCGCCCAACGTCCCATCGGGTCGCCGTTCTTGCGCCATGGGAACTTGCCTTCCAGCGCGCGCGTCGTGCGGATAGCGGGGAGATACTTGACGTGCCCGTCAATGTAGCAGACGTTTGCACCGTCTTGATGGCGTGGCAAACCCCACGTGTTGGGTGGGTTGTTCCACCCCAGATAGCCCGTCACGAGACAGCCTTGCTTGCCCCACGTGGTATCCTCGTAGCACCAGCCGACCGTGCCCTGACGTCCCATCCAGTCAATGCACTGAGGATCGTGTCCCCAGTCCTGATGTCCGTCCACCAGGATGAACACGTCGGCAGGTTTTAACACGGCGGCTTCGTTCAACGTGTTGCCGCTATCCGCAAGGAAGTTGTTATACATGTAACTGACGGGGTTCTTGTTCCAGTGCCACACCGCTGGTCCACCGGCCTCGTCCTCATCGAACTCCGTGCTGCTGGGGCAGCGGTAGACGCCCTTGTTCTTCACGTATGGGGCAATGGAGTTCTGCCAGTCCATTGTCACTCTTCGCTGTGGAGAGTTCCAACCCCCGAACGGAAACTTTCCGTCGTAGTCGGTTCGGTACATGTTCATCGCCAACCCCAACTGCTTCAGGTTGCTCTGGCAGGTCGCCGTCCGCGCCTTCTCGCGCGCCTGAGCAAAGACCGGCATCAAAATCGCCGCTAAGATAGCAATGATGGCGATGACAACCAGTAATTCAATGAGCGTAAAGCCCTTTTCCTTCAGTAAACGCTTCATCAATTTCCCTCTCTTTCCTCGACAGATTTTGACTGATACCTCATAAGACAGAATAGGTGCAGCCTTTGGGCATCACATAACTAACGCGCTCCACCACCTCCTCCCGCAGAGCCGCCCATCCGGCCCGGAGGTCCCATCGGTCTGCCGCCACCCGAACCGCTGGCGACTCCCGGCGGAGGACCGCCTTTGCCGCCCGGGTCGTATTGGCCGAAATAGGGGCTTGTGCCGCTGTCTTTACCTCTGAGGAAGAAAAATCCCAGTCCAACGACGATAGCAAGGACGGCCACAATGGCAATGACGATTTGCGTGCTGTTGACTTGCTTCTGTCCCATCGTTCACCTCCTTCCGCTGCCCACCTGTTCTGTGCCTGATTGTAGCACAACGTTTTTGAATTGTCAACAGGAAATTAAGCTTTGTTAATCAATCACTCCATCCCCGTCACTTCCTTCACCTTCGCAAAAAACGCTTTCTTCCGCTCCGTGTTAATCCCCCAATTCACGGGCGGGGATTGGTAGCCATCCCGGTAGTTTCGTTCGCCGGGGTCGAAGTAGCCCCATGAGCAGTATTCGCTGAGGGCGGCGCGCATGTTGTAGTTGGGTTTGTCGAAGTCGAAGTGGTCATCCTCGTTGAAGAGAATGGGCATGGGACGGTAGCCGGGGACTTGGCGGGTTTGGCGCACCATGTCGGCGATGCGGTGGGGGTCGCTGACGCCGTTGCCGTGAAGGAGGAGGAAGTCCGCGCTGCGGACAACGTTTTCGCGGGGAATTGTGCCGCCACCGTAACTGGTGCTGACCAGCAACCGCCGCCCGTTGCGCGGGCGCGATTTAACGCGCTCTATCAGTTCGTGAACGCGCTCCGGCTTCAGAATCGCGTGGTCGTAGCGGACGTTGCACTCGTTGTTGACCTCAATCAGCACGTTGCGATAATCGTGGTCGAACACCCAATCAATGGCGTTGTCCAGCGCGCGAATCACGCTGGCTTCGTCTTTCAATCGCTGATCCTGCCCGAAGTAGAAAACGCCTAAAATGACCACCATGCCCAACTCATCAGCGCGGTCAATGATGCGTTCCAATCGCTTCATGTAATCGGGGCGCAGATTGCCGTCTTCGGTGATGGCGGAGTTGTGCCACGGCTGATGACTTCCGTAGCCGCGCGGGTTGCCGCCTTGCAGATTGATGGTGAACGCGAGCAAGCCGTGTTTTCTCCATTCGGGCATGGCGGCGAGAAACTCCCGCGTGTTGCGCTCGGCGTCGTATTGTCCCGTGTCGGGATACGCCCACTGCTGGCGCGTTTCGGGATTCAGGTCGTCAAAGATGCCCTGCACCATGCGCGAGTTCATCAGCAGCCCCTCGATTTTGAACCCCTGCCACGTCCTGCCTTCGTAGGTCGGGCGACCGTTGATAAGGAACGCCTCGCCGCGAATGGAAACTTCGGTTTTGCGCCGCATGGATTTGCCTCCTTGCACCCACGGGTTCAATAGAATCCTCGTCAACATGGAGACGATGAAAAAGCAAACGGCAAAGTCACTGCACTTGGCTTTCATCTTCTGAATTCTAACGATTGGGCGCGAGTTATAGGGGACGGACTCTGTGCTGTTCCTGGGAGGTTGTCTTAAAAGTCCCAGAGTTCGCGCTTTTTGCCAATTTGTCTCGGTCATCACTGCGAATCAGAGGGAGCCTAAGAGGTTGTCTTGAAAGTCCCAAAGTTCAAACTCTGGGCTACGTTTGACAAATCCCGATGAATCGGGATGACCGCGTTTTCCA
>FWPU01008779.1_pt1 | contig 16710 bp, 15 predicted proteins | sample 2228361 | NCBI WGS metagenome assembly FWPU01 (sample SAMEA103939777, study PRJEB20133) | metagenome
GGCGGTCCGGCTCGGCCCCCGCTCCGCCATCGCCTACAACAACCGGGGTTATGCCTACAGCGCCATGGGGGATTACGACCGCGCGATCGCCGACTTCGACGAGGCAATCCGCTTGAGCCCACGCTCGGCCGCCGCCTACAACAACCGCGGCTTCGCCTACAATGCCAAGGGCGATTATGACCGGGCGCTGGCGGACCTCACGCAGGCGATTCAACTCAATCCTCGCTATGCCTCCGCCTATCTGCACCGCGGTCTGGCCCATTCGGCGAAGAGCGACTACGACCGCGCGATCGCCGACTACACCGAGGCGCTTCGGCTGGACGGGAAGCTCGTGGCGGCCCACTTCAACCGCGGCAACGCCTACCACCAGAAGCGGGACTATGACCGCGCGATCGCCGACTTCGGCGCCGTGATCGCCGCCAATCCGCACGACGTCGTGGCGTGGAACAACCGCGGCTTCGCCTACAGCGCCAAGGGCGATTACGAGCGCGCCATCGCCGACTACAGCGAGGCGCTTCGCCTTGAGCCGAACAATACCGCGATCATCGGCAACCGCGCCCGCGCCTACCGCGACAAGGGAGACCTGGAGCGCGCCATCGCTGACTACAGCGAGATGCTGCGGCTGGAGCCGACGGACGGCGCCACCTACGCCAGCCGCAGCTATCTGCACCTGGTGCGCAGCGACTTCGAGCTGGCGATCGCCGACCTCGATCAGGCGATCCGGCTGGGATTGAAGTCCGCCGGCGTGTATAGCAGTCGCGGTTTCGCCTATCTCAACCTCAACCAATATGACCGGGCCATCGCCGACTACTCGGAGGTCATCCGGCTCGATCCGAAAGCGGCGGTTGCGTACAATTACCGGGGTTACGCGTACGACAACAAAGGCGATTACGACCGCGCAATCGCCGATTATTCGCAGGCGATCCGCCTCGATCCCGGCTATGCGGTCGCCTACAACAACCGCGGTTACGCCTACGACAGCAAGGGCGACGTCGAGCAGGCAATCGCCGACTTCAGCCAGGCGATCGCGCTCAATCCGAAGCTCGCTGCGGCCTATCTCAACCGCGGCAATGTCTATCTCACGCGAAAGGATTACGACCGGGCGATTGCGAATTTCAGCGAAGCGATCCGGCTCGATCCGCGCGACCCTATCGCCTTCAACAAGCGGGGTCGCGCCTACGACAGCAAGGGCGATTACGACCGCGCGATTGCGGACTACAGCGAGGCCGCCCGACTCGATCCCAAGGATGCGTCGACCTATTTCAACCGAGGTGTTGCGTTCGAGAGCAAGGGCGAACTCGAGCGCGCCATCGCCGACTACAGCGAAGCGATCCGGCTGAAGCCGGGTTTCATCATCGCCTACCACCGGCGCGGCAACGCCTTCTATGACAAACGCCAGTTCGATCTTGCGATCGCCGACTACAGCGCGGTGATCCGGCTCGATCCGCGGGTGGCCGCGGCCTATTTCAACCGCGGCAGCGCCTACTTCGCCAAAGCAGACTACGAGCGGGCGATCGCGGATCTCGACGAGGCCATCGCGCTCGACCCTAACGATGCGGTGGCCTACTACGACCGCGGTTTTGCCTATCTGAACAAAAACCAGCCGGAACGTGCGCTCGCCGACCTCAACATGGTCATCAAGCTCGATCCGAAAGACGTCGTCGCCTACAACAACCGCGGTGTGAAATTCGGCAAGAAAGGAAACTACGACCGCGTGATCGCCGACCTCGACAAGGCGATCGCGAGCAATCCCGGCGATGTGGTGGCGTACAATCGGCGCGGCCGCGCTTACGCCAATAAGGGAGATTACGACCGCGCGATCGCCGACTACACGCAGGCGATCCGGCTCGATCCGACGTATGTCATCGCTTACAACAACCGCGGCTTCGCCTACGACAACAAGGGTGACCATGACCGCGCCATTGTCGACTACACCGAGGCACTGCGCATCGACCCGACCTACGCCATCGCCTACAACAACCGCGGCTTCGCCTACGACAACAAGGGTGACTACGACCGCGCCATCGCCGACTACACGCAGGCGATCCAGTACGACCCGAGCCTGGTGGCCGCTTACGTGAACCGGGGCAATACCTATGCCGCCAAGAAGATGCGTGAGCGGGCCATCGCCGATTATCGGCGTGCGCTCGCCCTCAATCCGCGGCTGCAGGATGCGCAGGAGAATCTGGCGGCGCTCGGCGTACGACCGTGGACCGACTAGGCAGCGGCCGCCCAGGGTGGTGGCCGGCACGGCGAATTCCGTAGTTTCCCTGCCGGAATCAGGCGATAAAACACCGCTTGCGGCCCGCTGGTTGGCAATAAAGCGGGCCGGAGATGCGGGATCGCCAATGTCGAGACTTCGGACCGCCGTGGGTGGATTGTTCGCCAAGATCGACTGGCACCGCATCGGGATCGCGGTGAGCCTCACTATTATCGTGGTGGCCGCCGTCGTGCTCTATCGAAAGTTGCAGGGCGTCGACGTCAACAAGGTACTCAACGCGATGGCCACCGTGGAGTACCGCGATGTCGTCCTCGCGGCGGTGTTCGTGGCGGCGGGCTACTTCACGCTCACCTTCTACGACCTGTTTGCCCTGCGGACCATCGGCCGCAACGAGGTGCCCTACCGAGTGGCAGCGCTCGCCGGGTTCACCAGCTATTCGATCGGCCACAATGTCGGAGCGAGCGTGTTCACCGGCGGCGCGGTGCGCTACCACGTGTATTCCGCCTGGGGGCTGAGCGCGGTTGAAGTGGCCAAGATCTGCTTCATCGCCGGTCTCACGTTCTGGCTCGGCAACGCCACGGTGCTGGGCATGGGCATCGCCTACGAACCAGAGGCCGCAGCCAACATCGATCAGCTTCCAGCCTGGTTCAATCGCGTGCTCGGAATCGGCATCCTGATTGTGCTTGTCGTCTATGTGGCCTGGGTATGGCGCGCGCCGCGCATGATCGGCCGCGACAATTGGGAGGTCCGGCTCCCCGGCGGGCCGCTCACGCTGCTGCAGATCGTCATTGGAATCATCGACCTCACCTGCTGCGCGCTGGCCATGTATATGCTGGTGCCGAACGAGCCGTATTACGACTTCGTCGCCATCGCGGTGATCTTCGTTACGGCAACTCTGCTTGGCTTCATCAGCCATTCGCCCGGCGGACTCGGAGTGTTCGATGCCACCATGCTGCTCGCGCTGTGGGAATACGATCGCGAGGAGCTGCTCGCAGGGCTGCTGCTGTTCCGGCTCCTGTACTACATCACGCCGTTCGTGCTGGCGCTCATGGTGTTGGGCGTCCGCGAGCTTGCGCTGAGCGTGATGCGGATGCGAAAGGCGGCGGGCGGCTGACAATGCGGCGGTGGAAGCCCAAGCCGAACGGCCGCGTGGACCGCGTCTTAAGGCTTTGCCGGGCGGCGATCGCGGCGCCGGTCGGCCGGAGGCTGGTAGGCGATGCGCGCGTGGTAATGGCAATAAGGAAGGCCGATCAACGGGTTGGCGCCGCAGAAGAAGAACTCCGGGGTGGCCGGATCGCCGATCGGCCAGCGGCAGGTCTTGTCCGTCAGCTCGAGCAGGGTGCGACGCTGGCCGATGGGAATAATGTTGTCGATCAACTCCGGTTCCGGTTCGGGCTCCAGCTCGTAGGCTAGCGCGAGGGCGTTTGCGCCGCGCGACATCGGACGCGCGACGCGCAACACGTGCGAGCGCGGCTTGCGTGGCCGGGGAATGCCGGAGGAGGTGGATTTCGCGCGGCCGGAGAGACCGAGACGATGGACCTTGCCGATCACCGCGTTGCGCGTGACTCCGCCAAGCTCGGCCGCGATCTGGCTTGCAGAAAGTCCTTCCGCCCACAGCTTCTTGAGCAACTCAACCCGTTCGTCGCTCCAGCTCATCGGTCATTCCTCGTCGGCTTTGCCATGCGGCAGTGACTCGGCAGAATCCTTTTCGCTTATCGGACTGCAAAAATCCCGCGTCCGATTTTTCACCACGCAGCAACGATGGGACTTAAAACTGTGGCCGCACGAGATGTCGTGGGCAGTGGCGGCAAAGCTACAATATCGAGAGACTCGCGTGCAAGAGTCAGCGCGTCCGCGTCCACACATTCCTGCGGCGCGGGATACATGGCGGGTGCAACGTCGCTTTGCCGCCACACCGCCGACGTTCGCCGCGATCATCAACAAAGGTGGCCGACACCGGAATGCCGTGCGAGCGCGCGGCAATGGCTGCCGATTGCCACCTCGCAGCAAGTCAGGTCAGCACATGGTGCGCGGCCGGAACCACGAAACTCGCCCGCGGCGCATGTTGACAAGGCGCGGCGCCCGCATGAATTATCGATGGCGCCGCCTGCAAGTGGGCGGCATATTTCGTTTCCGCGAACGCCTCGCTTCCGGCGAGCAGGACCGTGACCTCGCATCTGCTGCCGACCTATCCGCGTGTCGACCTCGCATTCGAGCGGGGCGAGGGTGTTTGGCTGATCGCCACCAACGGCGAGCGCTACCTCGATTTTGCGTCCGGGGTGGCCGTGAACGCGCTGGGCCACGCTCACCCGCAGGTTGTCGAGGCGATCACCGCCCAGGCCCGGCGGCTGATCCATGTGTCGAACCTGTACCGAATCCCCGAAGGGGAGCGGCTCGCCGACCGGCTGTGCGCGGCGAGCTTCGCCGACACCGTGTTCTTCGCTAATTCCGGGGCAGAAGCCATGGAATGCGCGTTCAAGATGACGCGCAAATACCACTCGGCGAGCGGTAGACCGGAGCGCTACCGCATTGTCAGTTTCGAGGGCGCGTTCCATGGCCGAACGCTCGCCACCCTGGCGGCGGGTGGGCAGAAGAAGCACCTCGAGGGCTTCGGGCCGGTTGTGGACGGCTTTGACCAAGTCCCCTTCGGGGATCTGGACGCGACCAAGCGGGCCATCGGCGCCGCCACGGCGGGCATCGTCATCGAGCCGATCCAGGGCGAGGGCGGCGTGCGCGTGGTGCCGACCGGATTCCTGAAGGCCCTGCGGCAGTTGTGCGACGAGTGCGGGCTTCTCCTGATCTTCGACGAGGTGCAAACCGGCATCGGCCGAACCGGCGAACTGTTCGCCTATCAACGCAGCGGTGTGGCGCCCGACATCATGGCCCTTGCGAAGGGTCTCGGCGGGGGCTTTCCTATCGGCGCCTGCCTTGCGACGGCGGAAGCCTCCAAGGGCATGACGTCCGGGACACATGGGTCGACCTTTGGCGGAAATCCATTGGCCATGGCCGCTGCCAATGCGGTGCTTGACGTGGTGCTGGCGCCCGGTTTTCTGGAAAAGGTGCGACGCACGGCCCTGCTGTTCAAACAGCGGCTGGCGGAATTGAAGGACCGACATTCAGGGATTATCGCGGAAGTGCGTGGCGAAGGATTCTTGATTGGGTTGCGCACCAGCGTGCCGAACAATGAGGCGGTCGATGCGCTGCGCGCGGAGAGGCTGTTGACGGTTGCGGCCGGCGATAATGTGGTGCGGCTGGTTCCGCCTCTGATCGTCAGCGAGGCTGAAATCGCCGATGCGATCGAGCGAATCGACCGCGCCTGCGCCGTGCTCGCGAAGGCAAAGCAACAAAAGGCGGAGGCGGGAGCCGCCGGATGAGCATGCAGCCGCGGCATTTCCTTGACCTGATCGATATTCCGGCTGCCGAGCTGCGCCGAATCCTCGACATGAGCCGGACGATGAAACGCAAGCCGCGCGGCGCGGCAGGATCGGGTCCGCTCGCGGGCGCGACGCTTGCCATGATCTTCGACCGGCCCTCGACGCGTACCCGGGTCTCGTTCGACGTCGCCATGCGCCAACTCGGGGGCGAAAGCATCATGCTGACCGGACAGGAGATGCAGCTTGGTCGCGGCGAAACCATCGCCGATACTGCGCGGGTGCTGTCACGGTACGTCGACGCGATCATGATCCGCACGCTGGACCACCGACACCTGATCGAACTCGCCACCCACGCCACCGTGCCGGTGATCAACGGGCTCACCAAACGCTCGCATCCCTGCCAGGTGCTCTCCGACGTGTTCACCTTTGAGGAGCACCGCGGCCCGATTGCCGGACGCACCATCGCCTGGACCGGGGACGCCAACAACGTGCTGACCTCATGGATGCACGCCGCCGATCGCTTCAAGTTCGAGCTGCGAGTGGCCACCCCGCGGGAGCTGAAACCGGAAAAACGACTGCTCGATTGGGTCAAGCAGTCGCGGGCGAAGATCATTGTCGGCACCGATCCGGTGGCGGCGGTGAACGGCGCCGACTGCGTCGTCACCGACACCTGGGTATCGATGGGCGACAGCGGCAGCCGGCGGCGGCAGCTGCTGCTCAGGCGGTATCAGGTGAATGCAAAGCTGATGGCCAGAGCAAAGCCGGACGCCCTGTTCATGCACTGCCTGCCGGCGCACCGCGGTCATGAGGTGACCGACGAAGTGCTCGACGGTCCGCAGTCGGTGGTGCTGGATGAGGCCGAAAACCGCCTGCACGCGCAGAAGGGGATTCTGGCGTGGTGCCTAAGGGCGGAGGTCAAGGAGTAGGCCCCTCGGGGCGTAGCGGCCGGCGGGTTGCCACTGCCGTTCAAGAGCGCGTGAGATCCCTCTCGGGGCCCGCGCCCCGCGATATCCTGCAGGCAGGTTTGATCACGGCCGACAGGAGGACGGCCCATGCGCAGCTTTCCAGCTCTGTTTACCGCGGCATTACCGTTGCTCGGCCTGCTCGACGCGGCGGCGCAGGACGACTATGCCCGCTGGCCGGTGCTCAAGAGCACGTTTCCAGCGGAGACCGGCGACGGCACCCTGATCAAGGGCTATGATCCGGTCATCACCGGCAACAAATGCGTGACCACCTTCATGGCAGTCACCCCCGGCAACGAGGTCTATTTGAACGTTGTGGAATTCAGCGCGGTGCCAGTGCAGGGCGGCGTGCTTTGCCCCGAAGGGAAATGGAAGTCGTTCGACGGCAAGAGCGACGGTACCACGAATTTCCGGATGTTCTTCAAGGACGGCGTGTTCCGTGCCGCACCGATGAAATGAGCGCGCGCTATTTTTCAATGATTTCGTAGCCGTTCTTTTTCCAATCGATCATGCCACCCGCAAGGTGGCGCACACGGGTATAACCGAGGCGTATCAGCTCCCGGCCGGCGATCTCGCTCATACGACCGCTCCGGCAATACAATATGATCTCGGCGTTCTTGTCCTTGGGCAGTTGGTCAAGGTTTTCGGCGATCTTGTCGTAGACGATGAAGGCGTCGGTGTCCCTGACCTCGCCTTCGTATGGAACGTGCACGTTCACGAAATAGAAGCTCTTGCGGCGCAGCATCGCGGCGAGTTCGCGGCTGGTCAGCGTGGGGACCCGTGCGTCGGTCTGCCTGGTGGCCTGCGCGGTCCTGAGCTCGCCCGCGACGGCAAGTCTCGGCACCGTGATGTCAAATGCCAAAGCGCCAGCGATCACCGTTGCTGCGGATGATAAGAAGATCGATGTCGCACTTCGCATGGCGGTTTCCCTGCGGGAAGGCGGGCGTTCAAAATCGGCTGACTCTCGTCGGCGCTGGGTGCGATGGCAAAAGATTCCCGCGCTTGGAACGGAGCTTCCCATGGTCTATCCTTAACTTAGACAGAAACGGCCTCACGGCCAACCATCCCTGGATGAAGACCTGCGGGTCGTCTCTGAGGAGGGAGGTTGTGTCATGAGAATGCGTGGTATCAGCGTCCTCGCAGCAGTCGCCGTGACAAACCTAGCAATCGCCGGCGATGGGGAGGTCAGTATCGATGGGTCTGCACCGGCGATTCGGAAAGTTGTTTCCGGCAAGACGTGCGTGGGTAACGATACATTGAGATTCGGCGAGAGCATTGCTGGCTCGCCTGGCAGATTTGAACGCGTCGGTCGGCCGGAAGGTCTTTACGCAATCGGGTACGGCACAATTCTGATCCGACGAGGCAACGATTTGCACGGGCATATAGCGGCGGTCTCGGTGCCCACACGGACCCTTTACTTGAGCACGGGCACATACCGCTGCGGACCGTGAGCCAACGCGCGCAGAAAAACCCGGTGTCCCGAGCGTGACCAGCGCAAGGGCGTCATGCGCGCCCAAATTCGCTCCCGGCCATCAACGTCGCGGATCTCCTCAAGCCCCTCGTTTGTGATGCGGGGCCGGTGGCCTTTCGCCGTGTGTCAGGAATGCGGCGAAAGGCTTCCAGGTCACGGCTGGTATCGCTTCGCCTGCTAAGGAGGGGCTCGATTTCGCTGCGGATCGGCTTACATTAGGCGGACATGAACAGGCCCGATATGGTTCCAGTGCGCGAGCCGGCAGCGACTTCCGCTGACGACACCATCCTGCCCTTTCAAGTGGCGGCGCTGGAGCTGCGCGGGCAGGTGGTCCGGCTCGGGCCTTCGATAAATGAGATCCTGACGCGCCACAATTACCCTGCACCGGTATCCAAATTGGTGGGTCAAGCCGTCGTGCTCACGGCGCTGCTCGGATCGACCCTCAAATTCGAGGGTCGTTTCATTTTGCAGACGCAGACCGACGGGCCGGTGCGCATGCTGGTCATCGATTTTCGCAGCGGCGGCAAGGTGCGCGCCTGCGCGCGCTTCGACCCGGCGCAAGTCGAGGCGGCCATTGCCGACGGCAGGGACGATCCGGGCGGCCTGCTCGGACGCGGTCACTTAGCCATGACCATCGATCAAGGGCCGCAGATGAGCCGCTACCAGGGCGTCGTGGCGCTCGACGGGAGCGATCTCGAAGCCGCCGCGCACGAATACTTCCGCCGTTCCGAGCAAATCCCAACGCGCGTGAGGCTTGCCGTGGCGGAGGAATACGCGCGCGGTTCCGAGCGGCGCTGGCGCGCCGGCGGCATTCTGCTGCAGTTTCTGCCGCTCGCCCCGGAGCGGGCCCGCCAAGCGGATTTCGACCCGGGCGACGCGCCGCCCGGGGCTGCACCGCATGTGCTCTCGGAAGACGAGGCCTGGACGGAGGGCCGCGCCTTGATCTCCACCGTTGAGGATCTCGAATTGATCGATCCGCAACTGTCCAGCGAGCGGCTCGTTTACCGGCTGTTTCGCGAACGCGGCGTGCGCGTATTCAGATACCGGCCGCTGCGTGCCGAGTGCTCGTGCTCCCGCGCGAATGTGGAGCGAATGCTCCGCAGCTTCCCGCAGCACGACCGTGACCATATGGTCCAAGACGGTATAATCTCGGTGACATGTGAGTTCTGCAGCGCCCATTACGCCTTCGCGCCCGAGGAGGTCGCGGGCGGGCAAGCCGGATAGCGCTGCGGGAGAAGAGATGTGCATGGGCTCTCGCCTGATCCTCCTCGTGCTGGCGGTTTTGTTTGGTCCGGGGTCGGTCGCCGGCCAGGAGTGTCCGGCAGTCCTGAATGCGGCGACCCGGCTCGTGTTGGTGACGGCGCAAGGCATGAACTCCACGGCGGCTGCGGCACAATTGTTTGAGCGGGCGTCGATCAACGATGGGTGGCGGTCTCTCGGTCCGCCCGAGCCGGCGGTGATCGGTCGCGCGGGCATGGCATGGGCGCCGATGTTCCGTCACCTCGCGCGAGCGGGCGAGCCGATCAAGATCGAGGGCGACAAACGCGCGCCGGCTGGCGCCTACCCAATCGGGCGGACATTCGGAACCGTACCTTCGGAGCGACCGGGCCACATCCAGGTGATGGAGGACACCGTTTGTGTCGACGACCCGTCCTCGCCTGCGTACAACACCATCACCTCGCGCGAAGTGATCGGGCCGAAAGTGCATGCGGAGAACATGGGCAAGGCGCTGCCCATGTACCGGCACGGACTCCTTGTGGATTATCCCACCGACGCCGCAGGCAAGGCGGGGTCGTGCATCTTCATTCACGTGTGGCGGTCGCCGACCCGCGGCACGGCCGGCTGCGTCGCCTTGCCGGAAGAGCGCGTGCTCGCGCTGCAGGATTTTGCGAATGGCGGCGGCGCAGTGCTGGCGATCATGCCGCGACACGCGCTCGGCCGCCTGCGCGGCTGCCTGCCAACGATCACGGGGCGCTGAAATGTCAGTTGATGGTATGCTTGGCGCCTTCGTAATCCAGCGAGAACGCCGGAATCTCGATGTCAAAACTCCTGCCGCTCATCGTGACCATGCCGTAGGTGCCGCGCATGAAACCCGACGGTGTCGGGAGCGGCACGCCGCTCGTGTACTCGAAGGACTCGCCGGGTGCGAGCACCGGCTGCTCGCCGACAACGCCCGCGCCGCGCACCTCCTGCAGGCGGCCGAGGGCGTCAGTGATTTTCCAGTGTCGCGTCTTGAGCTGCACGGTCTCCGTGCCGCGGTTGGTGATGGCGATGGTGTAGGCCCAGAAATAGTAGCCATTGTCCGGCGACGATCGCTCCGGCATGAAGCGGGGCGTCACGGTGACTTCGATCGAATGGGTGACGGCACGGTACATGGCAACCGCTCCCGGCCCGTGAGGTTGAGCCACCGATCAATAACCCGTAGCACACCCTCCGCACAATCGCAGGACAACGGCGGGCCTTCCCGTCATACCTCCCCGCCGCGCTTTTTCACCTTCACCGCCGCTGCAGCGGCCGACATCAGACCGAGGGTGCTGCCGTGAGGGCCTGGGGTCTCGTGCGGCGCGCCAACGCTCCCCGCGGTCACCGGTCCGAGGGTGAACGGACCGCCGACCCCGCGGCGGCGGCCGCGACCGCGACCGCCGACGTCATCGCGGTCGCGGGTGCAGCCCGCGACAAGGAGGCCTCCCGCGGTCGCGAACTCACCGCGCCGCCGGTTGTGGCAAGCAGCCGCGATCTGCGGCTCGATCTGTTCCGCGGCATCGCGCTGTGGCTGATTTTCGTCGATCACATCCCGCACAACGTGGTGAACTGGTTTACCCTGCGCAACTACGGCTTCTCCGACGCGGCCGAGGTCTTCATCTTCATCTCGGGATACACCGCCGCCTTCGTGTACGGCAGGGCCATGCGCGAACGCGGCTTCATCGTCGCCGGCTTGCGCATCCTGAAACGAGTTTGGCAGCTCTATGTGGCGCACGTCTTCCTGTTCGCGATCTTCATGGCGCAGATCGCCTATTTCCAGACCGCTTCAAACCTGGAGAACCCGGTCTACGCGGAGGAAGTGAGAGCGCTCGACTTCATGCAGCGGCCGGACGAGACCATCATTCAGGCGCTGCTGCTCGCGTTCAAGCCGAGCTACATGGACATTCTGCCGCTGTACATCATGCTGCTGTTGTTCTTTGCGCCGACGTTGTGGCTGTTGCAGAAGAACGCAACCTTGGCGCTGGCGCTCTCGGTCCTGATCTACGCCGGCAACTGGCAGTTCGGCTGGAACCTGAAGTCATATCCGAGCGGCCACTGGTTCTTCAATCCGGTGGCCTGGCAACTGCTGTTCGTGTTCGGCGCATGGTGCGCCCTCGGCGGCGCCGAACGACTGGCGCGGGTGCTGCGTTCGCCGGCCATGATCTCGATCGCGGTCGCATACCTTGCGTTCGCATTTGCGATCGCGTTGACGTGGCACTTTCCACGGCTGGCCTATTACGTTCCGTCCTGGTTGCGCGAGTGGATGTATCCGATCGACAAAACCAACCTGGACGTTTTGCGGTTCTCGCACTTCCTGGCGTTGGCGGCGGTCACCGTTTATTTCGTGCGGCCGAATTGGTCGGGGTTCGGCTCGCCGTTGTTGAAACCGCCGATCCTCTGCGGTCAGCACTCGTTGGAGATCTTCTGCCTCGGCGTGTTTCTGTCCTTCGCCGGGCACTTCGTGATCGTCGAGTTCTACGGCGGCTATCTCATGCAGGTGCTCGTCAGCCTGGCCGGGATTGCGGTGATGACCGGGGTTGCGACGTTGATTTCCTGGTATAAGTCGTTGGAGCGAGGGGCCGGCGCGGCGAGGAGAAGACCGGCGGTGGATCCCACAGGGGGGCAGGCATGAGGGCCGCGTGCGCGGTTCTGACGGCAATTCTCATCGGCGCGGGTAGCGCCCGGGCGTTGCCAACCAACGGGTGCGGCGCGCCCGGCTACTTCATGCACGGCGACAGTCTGCTGGACCAGGTCAGGGATGTCGTCGCCAAGACCAATGCGCTCAAGATCGTGGTGTTCGGAACCACATCCTCCATGCTCGCCGGTCCCGACGGAGCGCGCGATGCGTACCCCGCGCGACTCGAAGCCGTGATGCGCGAGCTGCTTCCCGGCCTCACAGTACGCGTTTCGGTATTCGCGCGGCCGCGGCAGCTCGCCGAGAAAATGGTGAAGACCTTCGACAAAGTGATTCAGGAGGAGAAGCCCAGCCTGGTGATCTGGCAAACCGGGACGTTCGACGCGATCCAGGGCGTCGACCCGCGGGAATTTCTCGCGAGCCTGACCGAGGGCGTGGAGAAGCTGAAAGCGGCGGGCATCGATGTGGTCCTGGTCAACATGCAGTATAATCCGCGCACGGAAGGGATCGTTGCCATCGAGGCATATTCGGAAAACATGCGCTGGGTTGCGCGCGAGCGCCAAGTGCCGTTGTTCGACCGGCTTGCGATCATGCGATACTGGAATGAGGCGGGCATCATCAATCTTCACACCGCAACCAGAGACTTTGCGGTGGCCAAGCGGGTGCACGATTGCGTCGGCCGCGCGTTGGCCTTGCTCATTATCGACGCGGCGCGTTTGAGCGGGATGGGGAAGAAGTCGGAGCAATGAAGCTGCCGCATTCCCGATCCGGCGTGCTGACCCTTATGGCGGCGCTCATCGCCGCAGCCGGCGGCACCATGGCGCCGGCACGTGCCGAGCAAGCGGCAACGCCATGTACTGCACCTGCGGATAGCGCGCGGTTCGTCTGGCCGCTCAAACACACGGGCCGGAAGCTGCTTGAGGGCAGGCTGCTCTCGATTGTCGCAATCGGTTCCTCCTCCACGGCCGGCGAAGGGGCAAGTTCGCCGGCGGCGAGCTATCCAAGCCGGCTATTGGTCGAGCTTCGGACGCGCTTTCCGTTCCGCCCGATTACGATGAGAAACCGCGGCGTCGGCGGCACCGAGGTGAAGGACATGCTCGCCAAATTCGATGCCGAGGTGGCCGATGAGAGGCCCGATCTCGTGCTCTGGCAGTTCGGCACCAATTCGCTGTTGCGCAACCGCACGATCACCGAGGCGATGCTGCTGATCGAGGAGGGCATGCGGAAATTCCGGGCCGTCAACGCCGATCTGATTTTGGTGAACCCGCAATATGCCCCCAAGGTGCTCGCCAAAGCGCAAACTGAATTCATGCTCGGCGTCATCGCCGAGGCGGCGAATCAGTCGCGCGTCAACGTCTTCGACCGGTTCGCGGTCATGCGGTATTGGCACGTGACGCAGCGGATTGCGTTCAGCACATTCCTGTCGCCCGACGAGCTGCACATGAACGACTGGAGCTATGCCTGCGTCGCCAAGCTGCTCGGCGGCGCGATCGCGGAAGCCGCCACACGGCCGGCGCAGACTGCAACCAGCGCTTCGGCGCACAGCGTTCCTTAGACCGCCTCGAGCGCCTGCAAGATATCCTCGACGATGTCGTCGGGGTGTTCCAACCCGCACGACAATCTTACCAGTCCATCGGTGACGCCGATCTCGGCGCGCTGGGCGGGCGTGAGACGCTGGTGGGTGGTGGTCGCCGGATGGGTGATCAGACTCTTGGCGTCGCCCAGGTTATTGGAAATGCGCACGAGCTTCAGCGCATCTTGAAAGCGGAAGGCGCCGCGCTTGCCGCCCTTCACTTCGAAGGCGACCAGCGTCGAGCCGCCGCGCATCTGGCGGGCGACGACTTCGGCCTGCGGGTGGTCCGGCCGGCCGGGATAGATCAGGCGGGTGATTTTGGGATGGTCGGCGATGGCGACCGCCACGGTCGCCGCGGTGTCGGTCTGCCGGCGCACGCGCACCGCCATGGTCTCCAGACCCTTGAGCAAAACCCAGGCGTTGAACGGGGACATCGAGGGGCCGGTTTGGCGAATCAGCGTGTGCACGTTATCGGCGATGAAGCGCTCCGATCCCAGGATCACGCCGCCGAGACAGCGGCCCTGGCCGTCGATGTGCTTGGTGGCGGAATAGACGACGCAGTCGGCCCCGAGCGCAAGCGGGTTCTGAAACAGCGGCGTCGAGAACACGTTGTCGACCACCAGCGTCGCGCCGGCTTCGTGCGCGATCTTGGCCACCGCCGCGATGTCGATCACTTCGAGCACCGGGTTGGTCGGCGATTCCAGAAAGAACGCCTTGGTGTTGGGCCGCACGGCATTCCTCCACTCGTCGAGATTGGTGCCGTTGACGAGGGTCGAAGGAATGCCGTAGCGGGGCAGAAATTCCTCGACGATATAGCGGCAGGAGCCGAACAGCGCCTTCGAGGCGACCACGTGATCGCCGGCCTTGAGCTGGCCGAGCAGCGAAATCGTCACGGCGGCCATGCCGGTCGCAAGGGCACGCGCAGCCTCCGCGCCCTCGAACGCCGCCATGCGCTGCTCGAACATGCTGACCGTGGGATTGGCGAAGCGGGAATACTGATAGCCGGGATCCTCGCCCTTGAAGCGGGCCTCTGCCTGCGCGGAATTCTCGTACACGTATCCCTGCGTGAGAAAGAGCGCCTCCGAGGTTTCGCCGAACTGCGAGCGTAGGATGCCGGATTGGACGAGGCGGGTTTCGGGGCGGTATTTTTTGGTCGCGGACGCGGACATCACAGGCTCCATTCGCCAACAAAAATCCCGGCCGAGGGAAAATCCCAAAGCCGGGTTTCGTGCGTCCCCCGGCCTTTTAGCGAGTTGTTTAACGTGGCTGCAAGCCGGCCGGCCCAAATGACCACGGGATAAATCCATTCATACGGTGGATCGCCGATGGCGTCAATCGCGCGTTCGGCCCATAATTGTCATTAATATTATGCATATGCGCCAGCGACCCGCGCACCGAAGAGCTTGCCGATGGCCGTCCGCATCCTCAAGCCGCCTACGCACACCGGGGCCTTTCTCGAAGCGACCGGCCCACTCGCTGATTTCGGCACGAAAGCCGGGCTGTTGCCCTGCCAGCGCATCAAGGCGGTGATCGCCCACCGGAAACTGGTGCAGGCGGCGCCCGACATCGAGGAGTCGCAAATCCAGCCCGCGAGCCTCGATTTGCGGCTCGGCGCCCGCGCCTATCGCGTGCGCGCGAGCTTCTTGCCGGGGCGGGCGAAGACGGTGGAGGAACAGCTCGAGGCCCTGAGCTACGACGAGATCAACCTCGAACAGGGCGCGGTGCTGGAGAAGGGCTGCGTCTATGTGGTGGAGCTGCTCGAGCATCTCAATCTGCCGGAGAGCATTTCGGCGCTCGCCAATCCGAAAAGCTCGACCGGGCGACTCGACATCTTCACGCGGTTGATCGCCGACTACAGCGACGTGTTCGACAGCGTGCACGGCAAATACGAGGGCAAGCTCTACGCCGAGATTTCGCCGTGCAGCTTCTCGATCCGCGTGCGCAAGGGCTCGCGGCTGAACCAGATGCGGTTCCGGCGGCGCCATCCGAAGCAGAGCGAAAACCAGAAATTCTCGTTGACGGATCGTGAGCTCATGGAACGCCACCAGGCGCAGCCGTTGGTGGACGGCGAGATCGTGCTGCGCAACGGCGTCGTGCTCAGCGTCGATCTGGCCGGCGAAGGCGGCAATGATCTGATCGGGTATCGGGCACAGCGCTACTCCGGCGTCATCGACGTGGACGAGGTCGGGCGCTACGACTGGCGGGATTTCTGGGAGCCGATGCGGCTGCGCGCCGACCGGCGGCTCATTCTCGACCCGCACCAGTTCTACATCCTCGCCTCGCGCGAGCGGGTGCAGATCCCGCCGGATCTCGCGGCGGAAATGATCCCGATCGACCCCATGATGGGCGAGTTCCGCGTTCACTACGCGGGGTTCTTCGATCCCGGATTCGGCATCACGGAAAGCGGCCGGCCGGGGGCGCGCGCGGTGCTCGAGGTACGCAGCCACGAGGTGCCGTTCGTGCTCGAGCACGGGCAGGCGGTGGGCCGCCTCGACTACGAGGAACTCGCCGAGGCGCCGGATTTTCTCTACGGGCAGGGCAAGACATCGAATTACCAGAATCAGGGGCTGAAGCTCTCGAAGCACTTCAGGATGTGAGCGGCTCGCTGGGGTAACGGCATGCGCGCGTTGAAAGAATTCGTCATGACAATGCCGCTCGCCGCCGGCTGGGCGCTGTATTTTCAGGCGGCGGCTCCGGCGCAGTCGTTCGACGGCCGGTACCAGGCGGTGCTCAACTGCGCCAAGCTGCCGTTCACCGATGCGCCGCTCGAGAACGAGCCGGTGGAGCTGACGGTCGTGAATGGCAAGGCAAGTTACTCGCGTACGCTCTACGGCCCGAACCGGCGCAACGTGGTCGGCAGGGAGACCGGCGGCGGCAGCGTGGGCGCGGACGGAACGATCGTGCTAAGCGGCGGCTGGACCGGACAGCGCGACTCGGTGCAGGGCAGCTACAGCGGCAGGCTCGGGGCCGGGACGGCGACGCTGAACGGAAAGCACGTGGTCACGTACTAAGGCCGCGCTTACGATCGCGGCTGCACGCTGAGCGTGCGGCGGTGACGAGGGCGAGGGGCGGCATTGCAATTCCCGCGAAGCTGAACAAAAATTGCGGCAACCCGAATTGGCGTCGATACCGCGCGGTTGCGGGCGTAGTTCAATGGCAGAACGGCAGCTTCCCAAGCTGCATACGAGGGTTCGATTCCCTTCGCCCGCTCCAATCCTTTGGTCACCCCGTT
>FWPU01008780.1_pt1 | contig 16709 bp, 21 predicted proteins | sample 2228361 | NCBI WGS metagenome assembly FWPU01 (sample SAMEA103939777, study PRJEB20133) | metagenome
ACCCAAGAGAAATAGTCTATAACTCTCTTTATTCGCGCGACGACAGAGTTCATAAACTACGTCAATGCCCGCCACTCGCTCCGACAATGGCATCCCTAAGCATCTTGTCGCCCAGACGAGCCCCGTACCGTCAGCCGTAACTAAATCGGCCCTCTGATATACTGCTCTGAGTCTCTCGTCCCATTGTGCCCGCATGAGCGCCGTCGTATCAGGGGTACAAACTACATGGCTCCGTTTGCGCGAGATAAACCCTTCGAGCTTGTCAACGCTTCTGGCTAAGTCGAGCTTGTCAATAGGGATGCCAAAGAGATGGACGCGTTGGGCATCTGCTTTGAAAGCACCTCGCAAGACTCTTTCTCTTCCCCAAAACATGGCCATTAATGACATGGCCATGCCTAGCACGAGCGCAAAAGCATAAATATTTGTAAACTTCGAAACGAGCACCAAACTCACGCTAAGGTAGCTCATCGCTAGATAGATCAAAAAGACGGCAGTTCTTTGCGAATAGCCGCGTTTTACGAAGAACGCGATGAAGGGATTTTCAATGGCCCGCCCGTAGGCAATCGAAAAGCTCGTCGTCATCACCGGCACACCTAATATGAGCACGGGCGTCAGCAGCGCGAGCGAGACAGGGGCCTTTAGCACCCCCACAATCGAGATCAACGCAATGACAAACCCAAGCTCTCGACTGAATATAAATAGCTTAACAGAACTGAGCCTCATCACCGTGAGTATGCCTAGCATAGTCAATGTCAACAAGATGGCGAGCGGCACAGAGGGCTCTTGAAGTAAACTGATCAGCAAGAAGGCTAAGCAGATGAGAAAACTCACACGGGTGAGCAGTGCCTCATCTGAGCCGAGAAAATTCAAAGCTCCAGAGATAGTGACGATCCAAAAAAGAGTTAACGGTAAGCTGAGCCACGTTAGATAAAAGAAGCCGCCTTGAGGATTGGTGATGAACTCGATCCGCAAACCCAGCGCGTAAGCAATCAGCGCTGCCAGCAGTAAAAGGAGAAAGTCAACGTGCTTAGAGAAAGCCGTCTTGTTGTTGACAACTCTATTCAACCCAATGAGGGCGAGTCCTCCGACTAAGCCCCACGCGCGGGGATCATAAGAAAATAATAGCAAAGGGAGGGGAAGAATGGTGAATATGAATCTCTGAATAAAGCCCCTCCCCCACTTTGCCAGCGCATAGGCCCAGCGTGTCATTCAGCAAGGAGTATAGGCTGGCGTGTTAGAACATCGAAGGACTCACGTCAAAGCAGGGTCTGACTTTTGTCTGGGGGGCTGAAGACTTGTGTCCGTGGGTTCAATAATGACTCGGCGCTCGTCCCCCTGACCCTCACTGTAAGTTCTAACCCCTTTAAAGCCACTGAGCGCCTCGTGAATGGCTTTGCGCTCATAAGCAGCCATCGGGTTTAAGCGCATTCTCTTGCGCTCACTCACGACTTCTTCAGCGATTTTGAGCGCCAGCTCGCTCAGCTCCCGCTTGCGTCTCTCTTTATAGCTGTTAACGTCCACATAAATTCGAATGTTTTCTTTGAGCTTGCGCTTCAGAAAGATCTCTAAAAGATGCGCCAGGGCTTTGAGCGTAGGTTGATCCCGGCCATCGAAGAGGAGCTCACCCCGCAGATCCACCCACAGCTCATTCTTTTTATCTGTAGCTCTGATCTCAATCTGAGGTTGCCCCCCTAAAATCGCTAAGAGCCCGCTCAGATACTCTCGAACCGTCTGCTCAAGCGCTTCTTTCATCTCCATATGCCGCAAATGTGAGTAATAAGCTCTACTTATTATAGCATCTCAAAGTTGTAATGGCTCAAGAGATGGTTACCAGCCAGGGCCCAGCACCTAGTCGGTCGAGATACGATCCAGCACAATCGGCGGCAGCAACGCAACAGCTCACGCCCATTCTTGATCCCAAAGAGCAGGGGCAGGTAGAACTCCTCATCGTCGGTGCGATGGCTTCTCTCCACACGCACGTTGTAGCCCTTCCTCCCCGGCGGGAAGCGCACCAGCTGGGCCCCCAAGGGCTTGAAGATCTTGCGATTGAGCCGTGCAAGGAAGCACATTAATGCACTGCAATGAAGTCCGAGAAGCCTACAGATTTTGTCGGCGTGATGCGAAAGAATGGGGTTGTGTAGCGCAATAAAACTTGCTTCTGCGATCCCTCCCCGACGGTGATCAGGGCCTGCAAGACGAGCTCGGGCTCCGGCCCCAAGAAGGCCCTAAAGAAGGGATCTTTAAAAGTGGAGAACTTGAAGACGGCCCGCACCCTATACACTGAATACTCGCGGCGACCCAATTTGGTCTCTATAGGCACCTTCTCGATCCCGATCACTTCCGCCCGCGCCCGCGCGAACGGCACCTCCCCCCAGCGCAGAAGCTCGTGATAGAACACATTGAACTCATAAGTCTGCCCCACCTTAAGCGGCTTGCTGTAAAGATGATACACCCAGTCGGAGATCGTCATGGCTTGTCCCGGCCAGGGGATGGTCGCCTTAAAAGTGCCTTCGTAGCTGGGGAGTAGGATCTCCATCAGGCCGCCTTCGAGCGGCTTGTAGTAGCCCTCGCCCTCGTAATCGGGACGCGCGGGGTCGAGGAAGTCGAACTTGATCGTAAAACGGCTCTCGCGCAGCGTGAAATCTTCATTTAAAAAATTCGTCCAGTCGATGGTGATCACGTTGCCCACTTTGATCTCGACAAACTGATTCAGCCGCAGGCCCTCTTTGCCCTGGAGAATACGATCAATGAGCGTCGTGATGCCGTTGAGGTCTTCGTATTTGAGCCAGCGTGGATAGGCGTCTTGCTTGTCGGCGAGGCCATCTTCATCTGTGTCAGCTTTGAGTGGGTTGGTGAAATAATTGAAATATTCGTCGCCATCGAGCAGCCCATCGCCGTCGGTATCGGGGTTTTTGGGGTCTGTGCCCAGGATCTTCTCTTGGGCATCGGTCAAGCCATCGTTGTCGGCGTCTTGCGCCAAAGCTTGGGCGCCTGAGCCCAGCAACAAGATGCTTATCAAAAGCACGCTTAACACGTAACGCATAGAACACCTCCTTAATTTACATCAAATAGCGCAGCACGAAGAAGAGCTCGCCGCTGCCTACGCTGATCAGCCACCAGACGAGAAAGAGGATTGAGATGGCCTTGTGTTCTTGGAAGTAGTGGCGCCCGAGGTGCATGTGTCGATACGCAACAAAGCTGAGCATGACGAGAACCAAGAACATCACGAGTGAAAGCGCCCCGTGGAAGGCGGCCAGGCCGCGCAGTGTAGGTGCTAGATTTTCGGGGTTCTCGGCAGCGATCGCCGAGGTGCGGTAGAACATATAACTGATGTTGATGAAGAGTTCAAAGGCCAGTGTCCCGAAGAGCAGCTTCCACTTTAGCGTCTGCCCACGCATGTTGGAGATGATCACATAGAGCACGGCAGCCGTCACGAAAAGCTCTGAGATAGCCGAAAAGATACTGAACGCCGGGATGCCATTCATGGTTCCTCCTTTGGGTTTGAAGGTGGAGTCGCTGCAATCAGCGGCCCGATGGTCTGTTCTGGAACTCGCGTAAACGCTGCCGCGCGATTCGTCAGCGCCAGAAGTGCCGGGAAAAACAGAACCGTTGCCACAAAGGCGTAGAGCACAGCCAATCCCACCAGAAGCCCGAAGTCGCGATTCCACGTGATTGTGCCTAGCATCAGCACGAAGAACGCCGAAGCCGTGGTGAAGAAGGCGGCGAAGATGGCCTCGCCCGTGCGCGCAGTTGCTTTTACTAAATCTTTCTCCTCGCGGAAGCGGTGCATCAAATGAATGGCGTAGTCGACTCCCAACCCTATACTGAGCGCTGCCACAATCGCCGTCGAGGCGTTAAGCTCAATACGCAAAAGATTCACTGTGCCTAGAACGAGCCCTGTGACAAGCAGCATGGGGAAAAGCCCCACAGCTCCCCAAAGTGCAGAGCGCAGCATCAGCACCATTACGCCAAAGCACAGAGCGAACGAAATCAGCATGGACTGAATGAGCGAGCGACGAAGCGCTGCCAGCCCCAGCTCTTCTAAATAAGGCGCGCCTGTGATCTGCACACTTAGGCCCAAATCTTCAAGCTTGGCGGTAACATTCTTTAGGCGCTTGGAGAGGTCTTGGGTGACGCGGGCGATGCCAGCTTGATCAGAGAATCTCATCGTGTTGACGCGTACGAGGGCTTTTTCGTAACCAGAAGAGCTTTGTTGGATGTAGGCCTCAGCGCGCTGACGTAACGAGTCTTTTGCGAAGATCCCGTCTAAGATCCAGCGATAGGCCATGTCAGGAGTTTGAATGAAGCGCTCCATAAAGCCTTGAGCAAGCTGGGCGTTGGCCGCACGCACGTCGTCAATGTAGTGGGCGATGCTCGTGACTTTGTGAGCGTAGGGTGAGGCAGCGAGAGATTCAGGCAACTCTTTGAGCAGAAGGCGCATGACATCCAAACGGGCTATGTCGCCCGAAAGGTAAATCTGCACCTCGTCATACGTTCGGAACTCTTGATTGATTTGGGTGTAAAGCTTGACTACAGGGTAGTCAGCTGGCAGCAGGCGGCGATAGTCGACGGTGTAAGTCTGGAAGGCACGGCCTTCCCAGTAGCCGATGGCTCCGACTGCGAGACTAATGATGAGTGCGAGGAGCGCGGCCGTTCGCCAACGGAAAAGACCCGCATAGCGGGAAAGCCACCGGCTGATGACGCTGGCCTTGGGGTGGCCGAAGAGCAGCCGTGCGCTCGGCCAGGGTTCAGTCCGCGGGCCCTCTTTGAGCAGTTGCTTGGCCGCCGGGATGAGCGTTACGGTGACCAGCAGAGCACTAATCATCGAGAGGGCGGCCAGTAGCCCGAACCAGCGAATGGGGGGGCTGGGCGCAAAAAGCAGTGATCCAAAGCCCACGACGGTTGTAAGTGTGGTAAGCAGCAGGGCGCGCCCGGTGCGCGAGAGCGCGATCCCCATGGCTTTTGGGCCCGTATGCCCCTTGCAACGCTCCTCCTCATAGCGGTGCAGAAGATGAATTGAGTAGTCGTCTCCGATGCCCATCAGAAGCGGCACCGCGGCCGCCATGAGGAAATTCAACGGGACTCCCATCAGCCCCAGCATCCCAAAGGCCCATACACCCGATACGCTGATGACCGCCAGCGTCAAGTACAAACTGGCGAGCGGCCGATAAGTCAGAATCATTAAGCCCGCCACAAGCGCCATCGACAGAGCGCTGATCGGCAGCGAAAGCCCGCCAAAGAGTTCGGGGCTGAAGGCCGCAGCGACTACGGCTATTAGCACCGCAAAGATGAGCACAAGATCCCTGGGACGAGTGAGACGAAAGACCCACGCCAGCGTCAGGGCTACCAACGCAAAGACGATCGGCGTGAGGCGCCGAATATCGCGTTTGGTAGTCTGATTGAAGACGTCGAGGGTCTCACCATAGCTGACCGGGCCGATCTCGAGGGCCACAGCACTTTTTTGAATGGGCTCCAGTGCTGTAAGCATCCGACGCGAGACCTCGACAATGTCGGCCTCTTTCGAGATGGTGGCCGTAGCGAGCGCCGTGCCTTCTTGGGAAGTGAATTTTTTCAATAGGGCCATTCTCTGAAAGGCCATGCGGATGATCTCTTCAAAAGAATAGCCCAGCTCGTCGCCTTCTTGGGGCAGACTATAGAACTGACTATCGCCGCCGTGAAGTTCCTGGCGCGCGAACTTCACAAAGTCGGGAATGCCCTCGGCTGAGCTGATGCCCTCAACTTTTCTTAGCGCCCGCAAGACGGCTTCCATCTCTAAAATCGCTTGGGGAGAGTCGATTCTGTAATTTGCTTTCGGGGCAAAGCGCACGGCAATCAGATGCGAGAAGTTGCCTACGCCGAACTCTTTTTCGATCTGTTTGGCGACCCGAACCGTCGGGTGATCAGGCAGGAACTCTTGAGGGTCATTGGCCACCTTGAGCCTTGTGATTTGATAGCCCAATGTGACCGTGATCACGAGCAGCGCGAGCAAGACCGTCTTCGGGTATCGTTCCGCCGCCCGGCCGAAGAAGCTCAAAAAATGATCCATAAGCTGATAGCTATTAGCTGACAGCTGTCAGCTCTTATATCGGCATCACGAGTTGGATCAGCCCGACGATGCCCCGCAAAGTGGTCTCTGTCTCGACCTCTAAAGCTCGGCCGGCCTGCTGCGTGCGCACGAGCTTGGCTTCGTAGAGTTCCTGCTTGAGATAGGGGCTTCTGCCCGCTTTAATATTCTCTAAAGCCGCAGCCGCTTGCTCCGTTGTCTCAAAGCGCAAGTTGAACTTCCCGATGACTTTGTCGCCTGCCACGCCCAATGAAAACCCCATGGCTTGTTCGCCGGCCTCGAAGGGCTTGGCGCGCTTGGGGTCTGAAGGGGCACGTATATAGGCTATGTCGCCACCGCGCACCCAAGCCCCAATGAGTAATTCATCAAAGTAGCCGACGCGACCCAGCAGCCGCCCGATCAGCCGTTCAACTGAAGCGCGAACTTTCGTTACGTCTGGCTCCGCGGGCGCGAAGACCACCTCCGTCGCCACCCACAGCACATCGGGGCTTAAGGGCAGATAAGCCCATTGAATTCTAATGGGTCCGAAGAGGGCCCCAATGAAGAAGACGTCGAAGCCCTCGATATTTTCTGATTTCCAGCTGCGATAGGGTGAACCCGGTGCCCCCACGGCTCTTTCTAGACCCCGTAGCGCTCCCGCCGCCGCCCGAGGGTCTACGCCCTTAAAGAGCGTCAGATCCGTCAATCCCGGTCCCTTGGCGTGGGCCACGTACTGCAAATTTTTCGCATCTAATCTGAGCAGTCCCAGGGTGCGCACTGCCCCTGACACCAGCGGCTGGTTGGCTGCTACTAATGGATCAATCACCCCCGCCTTCAGAGCCGGGTCCGCTAAAAATCTATTCAAATCAATGATCATCAGCTGCGTATACCCCTTTGGAAACTGCACCATCACCAAGTCCGGCACAAGTCCTTCCCCCTTCGCGGGGGCCCAAACGACGCAAAGTCCTAACACACTTAAGCCTACTGCGACGAAAAATCTCTTCATCGCCAATCCCTCCTTTGAGTTTGTATTGGCGCTGATAGCGCCATTTGCGTTCTTAATGATGCCCTCAACGTCCTTAGGCTCTCGCGTTTGATCTCCTCCACGTCCCGGCCAGCCGCCACCAGCAAGACGATGCCATGAATATACGTGCCGATGAAATCAATAAACGCCTTAGACGAGATGCCGCTTCGCGCAAGCACAGCTCTCGTTTCGCGTTCGAGCGCGTCCAGCCACTGCCGATGGCGTTCGGCGAAGAGCTTTAAAGTCCCCTCGAGACCGCACGGTTGCGCCAGCGCCATGTAAAAGAGCCTAAAAAGTTCGGGGTTCTTCTGATAAGAATCCACAAAGCCGTCGATGATGGCCTCCGCGATCTTAAGCGGCGTCGAGGCAGCATGCACCCGCTCCAATATGCCGTCTGAGTGTCGGTCGACCGTGAGGTGCATGAGCTCTTCTAGAATGGCTTCCTTGGAGCTGAAGTAATAATAGATCGTACCCTTGCCCAGTTCGGCCTCTTGAGCGATCTCGTCCATCGTCGCCTCTTTGATGCCACGGCGGGCAAAGACCCTCAACGCGGCTTTTAAGATAAGCTCTGTTCTGGCTTCCCGCTCTCGGACTCGCCGTTCAGCAACGCTCACTTGGCTTCGACCCTCCAGACGATCTTCGACTGATCAGTCGAAATGATTTTAACTCAAACCAACTTAGCTTGCAATGAGCGGCATCATCGTTTGAGGTGACGGCTGTCTGGGCAAAATGAGGGCCATACCGCTGCCATTGACTTTAAGGGGAGAGTTAAATATACTCAAAGTATGCGACTCCAGAGGTTGCTTAATACACTCGGTGAAAAGCTTTTCGACTTTGCTAATATTGCCGCTGGCGCTCTGATCGTGGGCAAAGTCCTTGATCCCACAAAGGTGCCTGACATCGCTTTAGTTGTCGGCGGGATCATCCTCGTCATCTTCTATGTGGTCGGAAGTTTCTTAATCTATTTCGGAGGTGACTAATCTATGCCGTCCTTTGTCTGGTTCTTAATCGCTATCTCAGCGGCGATCCTCGCTCTTGCCCTATTTGTGCTTAGGCTGGGATACAAGCAAGCACGACAGAATCCTCGACAGTGAGATCGAAGAAGGGGCGATTACTGTCGATGCATCATCTAAGCGATGGGCACGAGCAGCTTCAGCGCCAGCATAAAGGCCATGCCCAACAAGACCGAGAAGATCACTTTGAAGTTGAATCTTCGATGGGCCTCGGGCAAAAGATCGCTCGCCCCGATATAAATGAAATCGCCCGCGATGAAGGCCAATGCGACTTGCACAAGATGCTCTGGGATCAAGCCCGCCAGAAGCGCCCCCAGCGGATAGAGTGCTCCTGCTACACTCAACATCCCGAAGATCCGAGCCTGCGGCCAGCCCGCTGTGCGCATGAGAATGGCTGACGTTATGCCCTGGGGAATCTCATGGAACACGACAGCTAAAGTAATCACCAGCCCCAGTACGGGATTGAGTGTGTAGCCCACGGCGATGCCCATACCGTCTACGATGTTATCGAGCGCCATGCCCAAGACGGCCAAGGGCCCAATTTGATGAGTCTCACACTCGCTCTCCCCGCACGAGTGAATCATCATCAACTTTTCAAGCACATAGAAGCTCACGAAGCCAAGCGCCAAAAAGAGATAATCCCTTTCGGGGTTGATCTCCGGGAGAATATCGAAGAAAGTGACGGCTAGCAATACTCCCGCCGCGAAGGCGATCACATATCGGGGCTCAAGCGGCAGGGCTGCCGTCTTATTTTGCCTTAGAGTCCACCAGCCGGCCACCAAATCTGAGAGACCGGCGATCACGGCGTAGAGCAAATACATAAATAAATTTAATCAAGAGCGCCGACTGAAATGCAAATGCATGATCAGCCATTGGTCGCCGTGCTTTTCGAGAATCACGCTGCCTCGGCCATCGCCTTCAATTTGCCGCTCACCCACCTTGGCTTCTAGATGATACGCAAACGTCACCCAAGCTGCCGCACCCGAAAAACGCACGATAATTTGATCATGACGATAGCGAAGCTCACGGAAGCTCTCGAGTTCGGGTTTAAGATGGGCATCTCGATAGCCGCTCCAGCCGAAGCTCTGATCGCCCTGCTCGATAATGATCGCGTTAGGGTGAAAAGAGGTTTAGTAACAAAGCCGCACCGAAGCCGATAGAGAGAAGACCTAAAGCCCCTGGCACCAAAGCCAACCCCAATCTAACTTCTGCAAGATGCCTTAAAATCAGTGTGAGCAGTATCATCGAAACCCCGAACGTGAGGGCCACCATAGGCCAGAGTTGTAACACCCGTGAGGGTTTTTCTTCTTGAGGGGCATGTTCGCCGTTGCCATTAGAAGTCGTGCCTTTCGCTTCGATCTGAAAGACTGCGCGCACGTCTTCTGCTCGGTCTTTGAGTCTAATGATGACTTCAATCTGCCAGCGACCTGCGATGCTCAAAAAGTTGCCTCGCGTGTTATAGTGCCCGTCATGCTGAGTTTCAGCTATTGCCGAGATGGCCCCGATGTCTTCGCCCAAAAACGCAAACTGCAGCATGACAAGGAGCGCATCGTGAATCGGCTGGCCGTCGGCAGTCGCTAAAAACACATCGAACTCGTTTTCGCCCACCGTAGGGGTGGGGCTAGCCCTACCCTTTATCATGAGAGCGACCGTGAGACCATCGGCTTGTTTCGTGAAGAGCAAGGGGCTGTGACTTTGCGGCTCTTGGGCCATTTGGAGGGCTTGCTTAGCCGGAGGCACGAGCGTGAGCATCCCGGCGAAGAACACGATGGCCGCCGCAAAGAGCGCCTCTAAGCGCAGCAGCCGCTGAAAGCTTTTCAAAAAACGCGGCCACATCCAAAGGAGATTTACAGCCGCTAAAGCCACAAGCGCCACAAGCAATAGATGCTTGACCAAAAAGGCCCGACCATACGGAGTCGTCCAGAGCGCCACTTCGAGATTTGGTATGTGGCGATACGTGAGGTGGAAGCCTGTCAGCAGCAGGACGGCGGCGCTGAGGAACGCCCACTGATAAAAGCGCGGCATCAACGCTGCCATGAGTTGTCTGCGCTCTTCCGGCTCTAAGCGTCGCAGCTCTGGGAATGAGAACATCAGCTGAAGCAGCCCACCGACCCAGAGCGACGCCGCTAATAAATGCACCCAGTCGGCGAACACGGCCAAAGCTGCTAAACCCTCTAAAGCCGCGCTGTGACTCGACAGCGAGATGCTCAAGAGTATTAAAGCGCCCAAAGAGGCCAGAAGCCACATGCTCGTTTTTTGACGCGCAAAGAGCAGTGCCATGATCAGCACAAGCACATATCGTGCCAGCCAGACCCAGCCGTAGCGCGTCTGAAAGAGCAGTTGGGTTAATACACTCCCTTTAAAGAGTTGAGCGAAAGAGGTCTCACTGATCGTTAGGGCTTGCGCAACGAAGTCGCTTAGGCCGGTGGTGATAAAGATCACCAAGCTCACCCAGAAGAAGCTTCGCTTCAGATTCAATGGTGCCGTAAGAGCAGGAAGAGGCGTTGATCGAAAGATTAAGAGTCGAAAGAAGAGGCCACCGACCAACGCCATGATAGAAAGAAAGCCCAGCCAGCGCATGAAAACTCGAAACGTAGAAGGCGAGTTAATCGAGCCAGTTTGCATTGCTGGGAAGCTTCGCTTCGCATTCAATGAAGTGCCGACGGCAAACGGATAGATGCCCTTGGTGATGTGCCCATCGACGGCTGAGAGCACCTTCCAAGCCAGCGTGTAGGTGCTCTGCGTGAGGGGCTCTAAGCGCATCACGACTTGCAAGCCGTCTTCGAGCGCAAACGGCAGCTCTTTGAGTTTGCTGCCTTGAGCGTCGTAAAGCACGAACGCGCTGAACTTGGGCTCGATCTCCTCGCTGAAGATTAACTTAATTTTGTCAGGGCTCTTGGGCAGTGCTGCTCCCAGCGGCGGCTCGGCCTTCACCAGAGAAGCATGAGCAAAAGCCGTTGAGAACAGTGCCAAGGCCAGAACGATGACGAGCATCAAGCCAGCGAGAGTTTTCCGAATGACGCGCATGGCTTTCCCCTTCCTATTCAAGACCTATCAACAAATTGCAAAACGAATTAACGAATGCGTTCGCGCCCTCTTATTCGCTAATTCGTTCAGTATTCGTTGATAGAGCATTAGAGTGAGGGGAGGCAGGAATCTTCTACCTCCCCTCCCACTTTAAGCTTCATTTGACGGCGAAGCTGTAGCTGCCATCCGCAAAGCCGCTGTCTGGAGTAGAGACCGCCACCCACTTAACAAGATATACGCCCGGCTCCAGCTCGTGCAGCTTCGCGACCATGACGTCACGTCCGGGAGCTGATGGGTCTACTTTGCCCAAAGCCACCACAGTCGCGCTGTCTTCTTTCACTACCCAGAAGAAGCTTTGGTTGACGTCTAGGCCGGTCTCGTTTCCGCCCAAAAGAAAAGCTAAGCGCACCTCAGAGGGAGGCGCGCTCAGCAGTTCTCCCGGCTTGGGGCTCGTCGGGTCCACAACTTTCAGCTTGGGATGCGCCATCACCAAGCTGGCGATCAAAACCCCCAGCCCAATGATGGCCAACAGTATTGCTGTTTTGGTTCTCAGTGCCTTCATGTTGAAGCTCCCTTCTACAATTTGACCGAGAAGGTGATGACACCCTCACGAAAGCCAGCTTCTTCCTCGTCTACAGCGATCCAACGAATCTGATAGACGCCCGTCTTAAGCACGCTCACGCTGATGGTCATCGTCTCTTCTTCAATTACAAGATCGCCCTTGTCTACGATGACGTCTTCCCCCAGCTTGACGACGTAAAGCGTGCTGCGCTTTGATAAATGCTCGCTGAACTTGAGCTTAATTTGGCCGGGGGCATCAGCCAGAGAGAAGACTTGTCCGTTCTTGACGTTGGATTCGACGAGACTCGCATGACCGAAAGCGAGGCTGCCCGTGAGCACCCCGATCGTGATTCCTACGAGTACGATTCCAACGGTAACTACCGCCACCTTCATAGTTAAATTTAAGCTCTTCATTGAAGAACCCTCCTTTCATCAACAGTCCCAAGTCTACGCTCGCTAGGCTCGCTTAAAGTCTCAAGTCTAAAAGTCTTTTGGGTTGACTTTAGACTTTTTGACGTTCGACATTTAGAGTGTTTCAGAGGGTCGGCGGTTTAACCGGCGGGGAATGATAGATTTTTAGAATGCCTAGAGGCGATGAGGTTATAAGGCTTTCAAAGGGTTGATCAGCGAATAAGACAGCCTGCTCAACCGGCAAGCACGGCTTGTGCTCGACTGGTACGAGAAGCATGTCATCATTAGATGCGCTCGTTAGCTTGCAGTCATCGTCTGCTTCATCGCTGAGCGGTTCTGAATGATGATGCTCGCCCTGCAGATCAAAGATCGAGTGGTGCGCCTCAAAGCGCCCTTGATACAAGTGCTGCAAGCAGGTCACAGCGAGCATCGAGACGTCCAGCCCCAAGATCAACAAAACCAGAATCACAAGCCGCAAAGCCCGTATTACAAAACCTCCCAATCAGTTTATTGTAGCTGGCGGACTGATTTGTGTCAAGTGTGTGGCTGATCTGAATCACATCTCTTACGGCAATAATTCAAGGTGAGAGGCGAAACTAGGCCTGTAGAGAGCGAAGTGCTTCCGGTCGTAGGTGAAGACTTTCGCGATTTTGTGCCTCTCGCACAGGGCAAAACAAGTTGCGTCTACAAAGCCGAAGCCCGCGTCGCGATACTTCTGCTCGATCTCCAAAGCGGTCTTCAAATCTTATTGCTCTAACTCAAGCATGTCAAAGACTCCGGCATTCACTGCCTCCCAGACTTTGTGGGCAAAGAGACGGCCCAACCTCGCTTCTAATAGAAGCCAGCTCTCGGTGAGCACCGGCAGCGAAAGGGCAAAGGCTTCTCGACGAATAGCTGACTCATAGAACTCCCTCGCCTGACGGTGATTCTTATCGTTTTTGTCCGTTAGGGCGTAGAGAGCTCCCGTGTCGATCAAGATCATGCTTTGACCCTTTGGCTGAGCAGTTTTTTCAGGATCTCTTCGGCCTGCTCAGAGGCGGCTTCGCCCTTCGGCCCCCGCCCTATCCCCACAAAGGAGAAGTAGTCAGCCCTCGCTTTATTGCCCTTCAAATACCGCCTGACGGCCTCGCGGATGAGCTCCGCCATGCTTCGGCCCTGCTGTTGGGCGCGCTTCTTCAGGAGCCAGAACTGATCATCCTCCAAGTAGATCATGGTCTTTCTCATCCGACTCACCTGCACACATTATATAACATATATGTCACTATGTCAAGTGGGTTATTCGTGGAGCTCCACCACGTCGCCGTCTTGCAATATAAAATTGCGTTCCACCCGCTGGCCGTCGAACTCTGAAGAGCCCCAGACGCGAGCGTACTTTAAATTCTTGGCCAGCTCATGATGGATCGCCTCTGCTAACTCTAACACCGTGCTGCCCTTGGGTAAAATATACGGGTTGGCCTTATCAGCAGGTTGCCCGGGCTTCTTCGTATGGACCCTCACAATCTCTAAGCCCTCGAACATCAGGCGCTTCATCGCCTCTAGATTCTCGCCGCGATGGGCAGAAATGCACACCAACGGAAACTCCGTCCCGTAGAGCGCTTGCAGACTCTGTGCGTTTGAGGATGCTCCCTGGGCATCCAGCTTTGTGCCCACAAGCAGCGCTCGCTTGGGCGCCCCAGCGCTGAGAGGCTCAGAAGGCGCCTCCCCCAAAAGCGAGATCTTTGCCTTCCCCAAAAGCGCCAGGAGCGAAAGCAACTCCTCTTCTGGACCGGGCTCGCTCAAACTGATCACGAGTGTGACTAAGTCGGCGTTGCGAATCAAGCTGAACACCCAAGGCTCCGTATGCTCCCAGATCGGGGGGAGATCTATTAACTGAATTTGAATGTCTTCAAAAGGCATCATGCCCACGGTGGGCTTGAAGGTCGAGAACGGGTAGTCTGCAATCAGGGGTTGGGCTTTTGTCACGGTGGCTAATAGCGTAGATTTGCCCGAGTTGGGCGGGCCTACTAGAACAACCTGTCCGGCGCCCTCTTTTTCAATGTGATCTAAGACTTGAGCGCGGGCCGTTGTTTTGGGGCGTTTTTGAAGCTCTTGATTGAGCTTGGCCCATCGGCGCTTGAGATCAACACGAAGCTTCTCGGTTCCCTTATGTTTGGGCACAAGCGCCATCATCTCTTTCAATGCATTGATCTTCTCTGGCAGTGTTTGAGCCTGCCGATAGCGCTGCTCCGCTTCTAAATACTCCGGGGGCAAATTCGCTGGCATGCTTTTAGCTTAGCAGAAACTACACTCAAAGAGCAACTGGTTTCTTTAGGCCAGCTCAAGGCCGTGAAGCCCTTGACTTAAGCCCCCATTTTTGTTATAATGTTATCGAATATTCATTTATTGATGAATAATAGTCCGGGATGGAAGGAGGCATATGGAAGAGGTTTATATGCTAAAAGACCTGGAGCAGCTTAAGGTGCTCGCTGATCCGTTGCGGCTACGCATACTCGAGGCTTTTTGTCAGCAGCCGATGACCACAAAGCAAGCTGCCCAGCTCCTGGGAGAGAAGCAGCCCACTAAGCTCTACCACCACGTGAACGCTCTGGAGCGCGTGGGCTTGATTAAGTTGGTCAAGACCAAGAAGAACCGCGGCACTGTGGAGAAGTACTATCGGGCAGTGGCCGGGGACTTCACGGTGGATAGAAAGCTCTTCGCGGTCAGGCCACAAACAGAGGAGGCTATAGAAGCCTTGCAGGCGATGTTTGCTAGTCCTCTGGAAGCCACGCTCAGCGAAATCCGTCAAAGCATTGCTGCCAAGCTCATCGAGCCGGAGGACGAGCGCCGCGCAGCCTTCTTAACGCGCCTGCACATCCGCACCACACCGGCACAGATCGAAAAGCTTCAGAAGAAGCTCCAAGCGTGGCTCAAGGAATGCAAGGTTGCAGATCGTAAGCGCGGCGAGGTCGAATACGGCCTGACCGTGGCTTTCTATCCCATTAAGAAAGAAGAGAGCACAAGCAAGAAGGAGGTCTAAGATGAAGCTCCAAGTTAATCCGCCGATTTGGATGATCGTAGTCGGAATTCTTATTTTAGCTGTCTGGGTTTTATTGCGAGGAGGTGGACCGATGTCTGAAGCTGCTCTCAAAGAGCAGCTGGAACGGAGTGACGCCCTCTTTAAAGAGGGGAGATTTGCCGAGGCCGACGTGGGCTATGCGAAGGTATTGAGAGTAGATCCGCAGCACTTCAAAGCCCTGGTGCGACGCGGCTATATCGCCTTGCTGTCTAATCATCTGGAAGAAGCCGAAAGGCTTCTGAAGCAGGCAGCCCAGCTCGACCCTACAAAGCCCAGCCCTAAAGCCCTCTTGGCTGAAGTCTTCTATCGCCGGGACGAGTTTGCACGGGCCACGCCGTTGTTTCGCGAACTCGGACGGGAGGCAATGGCTAAAAAGCTCGAGAGCTTCCGGGGCTTAGTGCCCTACCAAGTTGAGGGCCCCGAAGAGACGCGGCTCAAGTTCGTGATGACAGACCCTCTGCCCGTTGTTCAAGTGCGCATCAACAACAGTGAGCCGGTCAACTTCTTCATTGATACAGGCGGCGCAGAGCTCGTCATCGACAGCCAGTTCGCCAAGGAAGTGGGTGTGACGGAATTCGGCTCGGAGCCAATAACGCCAGAGCTTCAGTTGGGGCACGGACGAGTGAATGCGCTTGCCTTGGGCGAATGGAGGATCAAAAACGTGCCTGTACATCTCTTGAATACCCGCCAGTTCAGCGAGATCTTTGGCGGAACGCGTGTTGATGGGGTCATAGGGACGGTGTTCCTCTATCACTTCTTGGCCACGCTTGACTACTCTGAGGGTCAGCTGATCCTGCGCCAGCGTATGCCGGAAGCGTTAGAGGCCTTCGAGCAGGATGCAAAAGCGCGCAAGGCCATTGTTGTGCCCTTCTGGCTGGCGAGCGATCACTTCATCATAGCCTGGGGCACGGTGAACAAGAGCCGGCCGATGCTCTTCCTTGTGGACACGGGGCTGGCAGGGAAAGCGTTCAACGCGCCGAAGAGCACACTGCAAGAAGCTGGCATCCAGCCCGACGAGAGCAAGGCCTCTGAAGGCATTACGATTTACGGCCCTGAGCGAGAGGTCCCCTTCACCGTGGACGAGTTGACGTTAGGGGATGCGGTGGAACGCAATCTCGAGGGCACAACCAATCATTTTCGCATCGAGCATGCCTTGGGCTTCCGCATCGGCGGGCTTATCAGCCATCAGTTCTTCAGAAGATATGCGTTGACTTTGGACTTTTTAGGCATGCGGCTGTTCTTAGAGCGAAAAAGCGAGTCTGAGCGCTAACTCTTTCGACGGGTGTAGATGGTCTTGTAGTGAGCTAGAGAGGCTTCTTCGAAACAGGTCTGACATTCTTCCGTACTTGTGCCAGAGAGGTCTTCCGGCCGAGCGGGCAATAGCATTACTTCAAAGCCCAGCTCCTCATAAAGCGCGGCGAGTTCACTCAGTCGGGGTTCTTTTTCACAAGAGCGCCTCTCCCAGCCCTCACGCTCCAGCTCTTCGCGCGTCTTCATCATCAAAACAGCTCGCTCAGCTCGTCATTGCCCTCGGGCAGTCGGCCGTGTTTCTGTAAAAATTCTTGCAATAACTCG
>FWPU01008781.1_pt1 | contig 16709 bp, 12 predicted proteins | sample 2228361 | NCBI WGS metagenome assembly FWPU01 (sample SAMEA103939777, study PRJEB20133) | metagenome
TCGAGGACGCGCCGGGACGGCGGCGCGCGCGGCGCCGGCCGCGCGCCGAGCCCGCGCCCGACGAGCGCGGAGAGGAGCAGCGATGAGCGATCACGAGCGCGCGCACGGCGAGCCCACCTCCGGCTCGCGCGTCTTCCGCATCTTCGGCTCCGAGCTGTCGCCGTACTCGATCAAGGTGCGGTCGTACTTCCGGTACAAGGGGATCCCGCACGAGTGGGTCCTCCGCAGCCAGAGCAACGAGGAGGAGTTCCGCCGCTTCGCGAAGCTGCCGCTCGTGCCGCTCGTCGTGACGCCCGACGGCGTCGCGCTGCAGGACTCGACGCCGATCATCGAGCACCTCGAGGCGCTCTACCCCGAGCCCTCGATCCATCCCGCGGATCAGGCGCTCGCGTTCCTCTCGGCGCTGCTCGAGGAGTACGGCGACGAGTGGGGCAACAAGCCGATGTTCCATTACCGCTGGCGCTACGAGGCGGATCGCCGCTCGGCCGGCGAGCGGCTGGCGCGGAGCATGATGCCGGGCCTCGAGGAGTCGCAGGTCGCGGGCGCGGTCGAGATGGTGGTCGCGCGGATGGTGCCGCGGCTCGCGCTGGTCGGCTCGTCGGACGACACCGCGGAGCAGATCGAGGGCTCGTTCCGCCGCCAGCTCGTGCTCCTCGAGCGCCACCTCGCGTCGCGGCCGTACCTTTTCGGCGGACGTCCGGCGTTCGCCGACTTCGGAGTCTTCGCCCAGATCCACCAGTGCTCGACCGACCCGACGCCCGGCGCGCTGCTGCGCGCCGAGGCGCCGCGCGTGCTCGCCTGGGCGGAGCGCATGCTCGATCCCGCGAACGAGGGTCCGTTCGAGACCTGGGAGGCTCTCGAGCCGACGCTCCTGCCGCTCCTGCGCGAGGAGGTCGGTCAGGTGTTCGCGCCCTGGACGGTGGCGAACGCGCGGGCGCTCGCCGCGGGGTCGGCCGAGCTCGAGGTCGCGATCGGCGGGCGATCGTTCCGTCAGACGCCGCAGAAGTACCACGCGAAGTCGCTCGCCGCGCTCCGCGCCCGCTACGCCGCGGTCGCCGACCGCTCGCGGCTCGACCCGATCCTCGAGGCCGCGGGCTGTCGCGCGTTCCTCACCTCCGACTGAAATCGAAAATCGAATTCAGTCGTGTTTCTGCTTTACGCGAGCGGGGTTCCTGCTCCGCACGCGCCGTGATACCTTCTGCGCTCAGGTTGCACGCGCGGCGCGCGGCGCGTCCGCGCGGCCCGGGGAGCGAAGGAGGACACTGCGGATGAAGGGCAACAAGAAGCTCATTGACGCGCTGAACGACATCCTCACCGGCGAGCTCACCGGGATCAATCAGTACTTCCTCCACTACAAGATGTGCAAAAACTGGGGCTACGAGCGGCTCGCCCAGAAGAACAAGGAAGAGTCGATGAGCGAGATGAAGCACGCCGACAAGCTCGTCGAGCGCATCCTCTTCCTCGAGGGCGTGCCGAACATGCAGCGCCTGTGGAAGGTCGCGGTGGGGGAGACGGTCGCCGAGCAGCTCCGCCTCGACTTGGCACTCGAGCTCGACGCGCAGAAGCGCTTCAACCAGACGATCGCGCTCGCCGTGGAGGTCGGGGACAACGCGACGCGCGAGATGCTCGACGAGATGCTCGAGTCGGAGGAGGAGCACATCGACTGGCTCGAGGCGCAGCTCACGCTCATCGAGCAGGTCGGCGAGAAGATGTACCTCGCGCAGCAGATCCGCGAGGAGGAGTGAGGGGGAGCGGGTGAGGGGACCGGGCGCGGGCTCCGTGCTCCGCGGCCGCCTGTGCGCTCGGGGTTGCAACCAGCCGGACCCTGCGCGTGAGCGCGGTCCCCTCCGCGCCGGGTCGCAAGCCCGGCTCCGCCACTGAGCTCCCGAGCGGCGCCGGCGAGGGGCGCGCCACGGGCCCACCGCGCGCCGCCGGCCGTGTTCCTCCAGCCAGAGAACCGCGACCAGTTGAAATTGACTTTCAATTTCAACTGGGCTAGGCAGGCTCCCGGCGGGACCGCTGGGGCGGACGCCGGAGGAAAGGAGCGGGCATGGAAGAAGCGGCGGCCTTCACCGAGGAGGTGCTGCGGGCGTGCGGGGCGCTCGGCCGGGTGCGGGTGGTGTTTCGCAACTTGGTCGGCGTGGTCGAGGTGTTCGCCGACCTGGCGGCGCTCGAGCTGCGCGACGGCTGGGCGCACCTGTGCAGCGAGCCCTACCACGTGCATCTGCACTGCCACGCGATCGCCGAGGTGCACTTCCGCGAGCCCCAGCCGGGCGCGGAGGGCAGCGAGGCGCGCGCCGTGTGGTTCGCCGCGCGGAACGGAGCGCCGCTCCTGCTGCTCGTCCTCGACCAGGCACAGGGCGCCGACGCCGCCGAGCAGGCGCGGGCGTTCGACGAGCTCAAGCGCCGCCACGGGCCGCGGCGGGCGCTCCTCTCGCGCGACGAGCTGCCGCCCCGCGACGCGATGAGCTGACCCGCGGGAGGCGGCCGGTTCGCCAGGCGAGCCTCGTCTCGTTATGAGCGGGGCCATGCCGGTGCTCGCCTCGCGCCTCGACCCGACCGCCGAGGCCTTCGTGCGCAACCGCGAGGGCATGCTCGCGAAGCTCGCCGAGATCGCCGAGCAGCTCGATCGCGTGCGCGCGGGCGGCGGCGAGAAGTACGTCCAGCGCCACCACGCCCGCGGCAAGCTCCTGCCGCGCGAGCGCATCGAGCTGCTCCTCGACCGTGACGCGCCGTTCCTCGAGCTCTCGCCGCTCGCCGCCTACGGCACGGAGTACGTCGTCGGTGCGAGCGTCGTGACCGGGATCGGCGTCGTCGCCGACGTCGAGTGCGTGATCATCGCGCACGACCCGACGGTGCGCGGCGGGGCGACGAATCCGTACTCGCTCAAGAAGGCGCTGCGGGCGATGGACATCGCGCGCCAGAACCGGCTGCCGCTCATCAACCTCGTCGAGTCGGGCGGCGCCGACCTGCCGCGGCAGTCGGAAATCTTCGTCCCCGGCGGCGCGACGTTCCGCAACCTGACGCAGCTCTCCGCGGCGCGTATCCCGACCATCGCGCTGGTCTTCGGCAACGCGACCGCGGGCGGCGCCTACCTCCCGGGTCTGTGCGACTACTGCGTCATGGTGAAGGAGCGCGCGAAGGTCTTCCTCGGCGGGCCGCCGCTCGTGAAGATGGCGACCGGCGAGATCGCGGACGACGAGGAGCTGGGCGGCGCCGAGATGCACGCGCGCGTCTCGGGCGTCGCCGACTACCTCGCCACCGACGAGCGCGACTGCCTGCGCCTCGGACGCGACATCGTGTCGCGGCTCAACTGGCGGAAGCTCGGCCCGGGACCGACCGAGCCGCCGGACGAGCCGCTCTACGACCCGCAGGAGCTGCTCGGGCTCGCCTCGATCGATCTCAAGCAGCCGATCGACGCGCGCGAGGTCCTGGCGCGGATCGTCGACGGCAGCCGGCTCGACGAGTTCAAGCCGCTCTACGGCGCGAACCTGATCACGGGCTGGGCGTCGATCCACGGCTTCCCGGTCGGCATCCTCGCGAACAACGTCGGCGTGCTGTTCTCCGAGGAGGCGGAGAAGGCGGCGCAGTTCATCCAGCTCGCGAACCAGAGCGACGTCCCGCTGCTCTTCGTGCAGAACACGACGGGCTACATGGTCGGCAAGGCGTACGAGCAGCGCGGGATGATCAAGGACGGCTCGAAGATGATCAACGCCGTCTCGAACAGCGGCGTCCCGCACATCACGCTGGTGATCGGCGCGAGCTACGGCGCGGGCAACTACGGCATGTGCGGAAGAGCCTACGACCCGCGCTTCCTCTTCACCTGGCCGAACAGCAAGACCGCGGTGATGGGGCCGCAGCAGCTCGCGGGCGTCATGTCGATCGTCGGGCGTGCGGCGGCCGAGGCGGCCGGGCAGCCGTTCGACGAGGAGAAGGACGCGATGATGCGCCGGATGGTCGAGGAGCAGATCGAGCGCGAGTCGCTCGCCCTGTTCAACACGGCCCGGCTCTACGACGACGGGGTGATCGACCCGCGCGACAGCCGCACGGTGCTGGGGATCGCGCTCTCCGCGTGCCACTCGGCGGAGGTGCGCGGCACGCGCGGCTTCGGCGTCTTCCGCATGTGAGGTTCCCGGGCGAAGCGATGTCGGACCAGGACGCGAAGCCGATCCGCAGGCTCCTCGTCGCGAACCGCGGCGAGATCGTGCGCCGCATCGTGCGGACCTGCCGCGGCATGGGCATCGCGACGGTGGCGGTGTTCTCCGACCCCGACCGCGGCGAGCCGTTCGTCGCCGAGGCCGACGAGGCGGTGGCGCTCGGCGGCGCGTCACCGGCCGAGTCCTACCTGCGCGGCGACGCGATCGTCGAGGCCGCGCTCGCGACCGGCGCCGACGCGATCCATCCGGGCTACGGCTTCCTCTCGGAGGACGCGCGCTTCGCCGCGCTCTGCGAGGAGGCCGGGCTCCGCTTTGTCGGCCCACCGGCCACGGCGATCGCGGCGATGGGCTCGAAGCTCGAGGCGAAGCGCCTCGCCGAGAGCTGCGAGGTGCCGCTGCTCGCGACGCGCGAGATCGCGGACGCGACGCCGGCGGAGCTCGAGCGCGCGGCGCGCGAGCTCGGCCTGCCGCTCCTCGTGAAGGCGTCGGCGGGCGGCGGCGGCCGCGGCATGCGGATCGTGCGCGCGGCGCACGAGCTGCCCGACGCGGTCGCGAGCGCGCGCCGCGAGGCGCAGGCCGCGTTCGGCGACGACACCGTGTTCCTCGAGCCCTACGTCGAGCGGCCGCGGCACGTCGAGATCCAGGTGCTGGCCGACGCGCACGGCAGCGTCGTGCACCTCTTCGAGCGCGAGTGCTCGATCCAGCGGCGCTACCAGAAGATCGTCGAGGAGTCGCCGTCCCCGGCGCTCGACGACGAGGTGCGCGCCCGCATGGGGGACGCGGCGGTGCGGCTTGCGCGCGCGATCGGCTATCGCGGCGCCGGCACGGTCGAGTTTCTGGTCGCGCCGGACGGCCGCTTCTACTTCCTCGAGGTCAACACGCGCCTGCAGGTCGAGCACCCGGTGACCGAGTGCGTGACCGGGCTCGACCTGGTGCGTCTCCAGCTCCTCGTCGCCGAGGGCCGCCCGCTGCCGGAGGAGGCGCTCCGCGCGACGCGCCGCGGGCACGCGATCGAGGCGCGGCTCTACGCCGAGGTCCCCGGGGAAGGCTTCGTCCCCTCGACCGGCACCGTGCACCGCTTCCGGGTCCCTGCCGAGCCCGGCCTGCGCGTCGACGCGGGCATCGCGGACGGCTCGGTCGTGGGCCCGCACTACGACCCGATGCTCGCGAAGCTCGTCGCGCATGGCGCGACGCGCACCGAGGCGGCGCGCATCCTCGCGCGCGGCCTGAGGCGCATGCAGCTGCACGGCGTGCGGAGCAACCGCGAGCTGCTCGTCGGGATCCTCGAGCACGAGGAGTTCCTGCGGGGTGCCACCGACACGCACTTCCTCGAGCGGCACGCGCCGGCCGAGCTCGCGGCGCGCGCCGCCGACCCGCGCCGCCACCGCCTGCACGCGATCGCCGCGGCGCTCGCCGCGCGCGCCGAGCGCCGGCGGAGCGCGCGCGTCCTGCGCACGGTGCCCGCGGGCTGGCGGAACGTTCCCTCCGAGCCGGTGCGTGTCGAATACGCGGTGGACGGGTCGACGATCGAGGTCGGCTATCGCGTCGAGCGGGGCGCGACCCTCGTGCAGGTCGACGGCGAGCCGCTCCCGGAGCTGTCGCTGATCGCGGCGACGCCCGACGGGGTCACGCTGCAGGAGGGCCGCGTGCTGCGCCGCATCGAGGTGCACCGGGTGGGCGACGTCACGTGGGTCGACAGCGTGCTCGGCAGCTCATGCTTGACGGAGCTGCCGCGCTACCCGAGCGGCGTCGCGACCCTCGAGGCGGGATCGCTCGTCGCGCCCATGCCGGGCATCGTGCTGCGCGTCGCGGTCACGCCCGGCGCGCGGGTCGAGCGTGGCGACGAGCTGCTCGCGCTCGAGGCGATGAAGATGGAGCACCGGGTGCTGGCGCCGCACGCGGGCACGGTCACGGAGGTGCGTGTCGCGCCGGGCGCGAACGTCGCGGCGGGCGAGGTGCTGGTGGTGATCGCCGGCGAACAGACGGTCGAGGAACAACGCAATGTCTGACGCAGTGCTGTACGAGCAGGACGGGCCCGTCACGTGGCTCACGATCAATCGGCCCGAGGCGCGCAACGCCTTGAACCAGGCGGTGCGCGACGGCCTCTGGGAGGGCTTCCGCCGCTTCGCCGCCGACGACGCGAGCGCGGTGCTCGTCCTCACCGGGGCGGGGGAGGAGGCGTTCTGCGCCGGCGCGGACCTGAAGGAGATGGCGCAGCTCGAGCTCCGCGTGCCGCCGCCCGACTTCGCGCCGTACCTCGGGCGCAACATCGAGATGCCGAAGCCGGTGATCGCGGCGGTGAACGGCGCCGCGTTCGCGGGCGGCTTCCTGCTCGCGCAGATGTGCGACCTCTGCGTCGCGGCGGAGCACGCGCGCTTCGCGATCACCGAGGCGCGCTGGGGCCGCGGCGCGCCGTGGGCGGCGCCGCTCCCCTGGCTCATCCCGCCGCGCGTCGCGCTCGAGCTGCTGCTCACGGCGGAGCCGATCGACGCCCGGCGCGCGTTCGAGATCGGGCTCGTGAACCGCGTCGTTCCGGCGGCCAAGCTCCGCGAGACGGCGCAAGCGCTCGCGCTGCGCATCGCGAGCAACGCGCCCCTGTCGGTGCGCGCGTCGAAGGCGATGGTCTACGCCTCGGCGGAGCTCGGCTTCCAGGCGGCGCTCGACGAGGGCGACCGTCTGTTCGAGCCGGTCTACCTGAGCGAGGACGCCCAGGAAGGTCCGCGCGCGTTCCGCGAGAAGCGCGCGCCGAAGTGGCGGGGCCGCTGAGCGTCCGGAGGGAAGAGCGATGAGCCGTCGCGAGGCACGAGATCCCGTCCGCATCGCGAACTGCAGCGGCTTCCTCGGCGACCGGCTCGCCGCGGCGCGCGAGATGCTGACCGGCGGGCCCATCGACTACTTGACGGGCGACTACCTCGCCGAGCTCACGATGCTTATCCTGTGGAAGGGGCGGGCCAAGGACCCGACCGCGGGCTTCGCCTCGACCTTCCTCCGCCAGATGGAGGACACGCTCGGGCTCGCGATCGAGCGCGGCGTGCGCATCGTGGTGAACGCGGGCGGGCTCAACCCGGCGGGCCTCGCAGACCGGCTGCGCGCGCTCGCCGCGAAGCTCGGCGTCGATGCGAAGATCGCGCACGTCGAGGGCGACGACCTGCTGCCGCGGCTCGACGAGCTGCGCGCGGCCGGCCACCGCCTGAAGCATCTCGATACCGGACGGGCGCTCGACGAGGCGGGCGTCGCGCCGATCACGGCCAACGCCTATCTCGGCGCCTGGGGCATCGTCGCGGCGCTCGAGAGCGGCGCCGACGTCGTCGTCTGCCCGCGCGTGACCGACGCGTCGCTCGTCGTCGGCCCGGCGGCGTTCCACTTCGGCTGGGCGCGCGACGACTGGGACCGGCTCGCCGGCGCGGTCGTCGCGGGGCACGTGATCGAGTGCGGCGCGCAGGCGACGGGCGGCAACTACAGCTTCTTCCTCGAGGTGCCGGGCCTCGAGCACCCGGGCTTCCCGATCGCCGAGGTGTCGAGCGACGGGAGCTCGGTGATCATTAAGCACCCGGGCACCGGAGGGCTCGTGTCGGTCGGCACCGTGACCGCGCAGCTCCTCTACGAGATCGACTCGCCGCGCTACCTGAACCCGGACGTCGTCGCGCGCTTCGACAGCATCGTGCTCGAGCAGGAGGGGCCGGACCGCGTGCGGATCTCGGGCGTGCGCGGCGAGCCGCCGCCGCCCGACACCAAGGTCTGCATGAACTACCTCGGCGGCTACCGGAACGGGATGACGTTCGTCCTCACCGGGCTCGACATCGAGGAGAAGGCGAGCCTCGTCCGCCGCACGCTGTTCGGCGCGCTGGGCGGCGAGGAGCGCTTCGCGAGCGTCGATGTCAAGCTCGTGCGGACCGACCGCCCCGACGCGCCGAGCCACGAGGAGGCGACGGCGTTCCTCCGCGTCACCGTCAAGGACCCCGACCCCGCGAAGGTCGGCCGCGCGTTCTCGAACGCGGCGGTCGAGATGGCGCTCGCGAGCTACCCGGGGTTCTTCACCACCACCCCGCCGGGCGCCGAGACGCCGTTCGGCGTGCTCTGGCCGACGCTCGTGCCGCGCGAGCTGATCCACGAGCAGGTCGTGACCGCGGACGGACGGCGGATCGACGTCCCGCAGACCGTCGCGCCCGCGCAGGGCGCGGGCGCGATCGTCCTGCCCGAGCCCAAGTTGCCGCCCGTGCCGGACGGGCCGACCGAGCGGCGGCCGCTCGGCGTGCTGTTCGGCGCGCGCTCGGGCGACAAGGGCGGCAACGCGAACGTGGGCATGTGGGCGCGCACCCCGAGGGCCTACGCCTGGCTCCGCTCCTTCCTCGACGCCGAGCGCTTCAAGACGCTCGTTCCGGATGCGGCCGGGCTCGAGGTCCGGCGCTACGAGCTGCCGAACCTGCTTGCGCTGAACTTCGTCGTGGTCGGGCTCCTCGGTGAGGGCGTCGCCGCCTCGACGCGCGCCGACCCGCAGGCGAAGGGCCTCGGCGAGTACCTGCGCTCGCGCTGGGTCGACCTGCCGGTCGCGCTGCTCGAGGAGGCGGGGCGGCGCTGATCAGGCGGAGGGCGCCAGCAGACCCTTGCCCGGCACGAAGTTCACCTCGAGGCGGATCCCGTCCGGGTCCTCGAACAGCACCGAGTAGTAGCCCGGCGCCCACGGGCCCTCCTCGGGCGGATGGACGATCGTCGCGCCCTCGGCGACGAGGAAGTCGTGCACGCGGTCGACGTCCTCGCGCGATCGCGCCCGGAAGCAGACGTGGTGCAGGCCGACCCGGAGCTGGGCGAAGCGCTCGTCACGGTAGCGCTCCTCGGCCGGCACGACGCCGACCGCCGTGCGGCCGCCGACGTAGTACAGCATCTGGTCGGCCTGGATGATCGGCGTGAGCCCGAGGAAGGCGAGCAGCTTCTCGTAGAACGGGCGGGCGGCGGCGAAGTCGCTGACCGTCAAGAACACGTGCGCGATGCCGTTGATCTCCATCGCGCCACCATGCCGACCGTGCCGCGGCGAGACAACGGTCAGGAGGCGGCGTGCGCTTCCGCGACCGCGACGCTCGTGAGCCCGCGCCGCCGGAGCCCCGCACGGTCGTAGATCGCGTCGATCACCCGCATGTTGGCGATCGAGTCCTCGGGGCCGGTCGGGACGGGCGCGCCGTGCCGGACGTGGGCGATGAAGGCCCGGAGCTGGTGCACGTAGCTCGCCTCGCCGTTCACGCGCTCGGTGCGCGTGCCCGCCGGCGTGCGCACCCGCAGCCGGTGGAAGACGTGCGGCAGAATCGGGTTGAACACCGAGAGCTCGCCCCGGTCGCCGCGCACGACCAGGCTCACGCGCAGCAGCGCGGCCGAGAGCAGCGAGCAGGTGATGCGGCCCATCGTGCCGTCCGGGAAGCGGAGCTCGGCCTCCATGTAGCGGTCGACCTCGGGCGAGCGCAGCAGCGCCCGCGCCCGCAGCACCTCCGGCTCGAGGCCGGTCACGTGGCGCAGCATGTGGACCGCGTAGCAACCGAGGTCCATCGTCGCGCCGCCGCCGAGCGCGTAGTCGAAGCGGATGTCGCGCGGCAAAAGGTGCGGCACGCAGAGCGCCGCCTCCACCGAGCGCAGCCGTCCGAGCTCGCCGCTCGCGACGACCTGCCGCACGCGCTCGGCGAGCGGGTGGTAGCGCCAGTGGAAGGCCTCGACGAGCCGCCGTCCCGTGCGCGCCGCCGCCTCGGCCATGCGCTCGGCCTCCTCGGCGTTCGACGCGAGCGGCTTCTCGCAGAGCACGTGCTTGCCCGCCTCGAGGGCGCGGATCGTCCACGCGCAGTGCAGCGCGTTCGGCAGCGGGTTGTAGACCGCGTCGACCTCAGGCGCCTTGAGCAGCGCCTCGTAGGACGGGTAGGCGCGGTCGAGCCGGTACTTGACGGCGAAGCGGCCGGCGCGCTGCGGGTCGCGCGCCGCGATGCCGACGACCTTCGCCTCCGGCATCGAGCGGGCAGGGCGGACGAGCGCGAGCGGCGCGATCCGCGCCGCGCCGAGGATGCCGATCCGCAGCGGCGCCTCGGCCGCGCCCTCCGCGCGCGGGGCGTCGACGTTCGGTGGGGCCATGGTCCCGCCCGTCATAGGCCGATGATCTTGTTGTAACGCTCGAGGCGCGAGACGTCGCCGCTCTGGATGCGCTTCGCGTGCAGGTCGACCATCAGCATGTTGCGGTGGATGAACGACGCCGCGAGCTCGAACTTCGCGGGGACCGCCTCCGCCCAGAACAGGAGCTCCGCCGCGACCACGACGTCGATCACCATGTCGCACAGCCGCTTCGCGTTGAGCAGCGCGTACTGCGGATCGTTCATCAGGTCGGGCAGCGAGGCGGTGATCGCGGCGATGCCCTCGCGCACCTGCCTCGCCTCCTCGGGGAAGCGGTCGTCGAGGTGCTCGAGGTGCTCGCGCGTCTGGTCGAGCGCGGTGAACAGCGCGCCCTTGCTCATCTCGCGCAGCGCGAAGCTCGCCTGGATCTCGGACGTGCCCTCGTAGATCGTCGTGATGATCGAGTCCGAGTGGTAGTGGCCGGCCGGCGACTCGGCCATGTAGCCGATGCCGCCGTGGATCTGGATGCCCGCGCGCGTCACGCGATTCGAGATCTCGGTGCCGTAGTACTTGCAGAGCGGCGTGAAGAACCGAATGAGCTGGGTGTTGCGCTCGAGCTCCTCCTGCAGCGCCGTCCGATCGAGGTCGGGCTCGTTGCGGTCGCTCGCGAGGTAGGCCTCGATCGCCGAGGTCATGTCGATCAGCGCGCAGGTCCGGTAGAGCAGGGCGCGAGCCGACTGGATGTCGAGCGCCATCAGGGTGAGCATCGACTTGACCAGCGGCTGCTGGATGATCGGCGCGCCGAACTGGACGCGCTCGGCCGCGTAGGCGCGCGCCTGGCGGTAGGCCGCCTCGGCGATGCCGATCGCCTGCGCCGCGACGCCGAGCCGCGCCTGGTTCATCAGGTCGAGCATCGCGCGGAAGCCGTTGCCGCGCTGGCCGAGCAGGAAGCCCTCGGCGCGGTCGAACTCGATCGCGCAGGTGGGCGAGCCGTGGATGCCCATCTTGTTCTCGACGCGCGTGACGCGCACGCGGTTGCGCGTGCCGTCGGGCAGGATCACGGGGCAGAGGATCAGGCTGAGCCCGTTGGTCGTGCCCTTCGACTGCTCGTAGGTCGCGGCGTCACGGGCGAGCACGAGGTGGACGTCCGAGCCGCCGTTGGTGATGAAGATCTTGTTGCCCTCGATGAAGTAGCGACCGTTCTCCTCGGTCACCCGCGTCAGGATGCCGCCGAGATCCGAGCCCGCCTGGGGCTCGGTCAGGTCCATGCAGCCCTGCAGCTCACCGGTCGCGAAGCGCGGCAGGTAGCGGCGCTTGATCTCCTCGCTGCCGTACTTCTGGATGTCGCCCGCGACGCCCGCCTGCAGCCCGACGATCGTCATCAGGCTCGTGTCGGCGCGGGAGATCATCTCGAGGTAGCCCGAGTTCAGGAGGATCGGCAGGCCGTAGCCGCCGTACTCCGGGTCGAGGATCAGGCAGACGAGCCCCGCCTGGCGGAGCTTCTCGTAGCCGCTCGCGATGTGCGGCGGCACGATCACCCGGCCGTCCTCCAGCCGGACCTCCTCGTGCCAGTGGTCCTTGGCCTCGGCTTCGATGTCCTCGCAGATCTCACCGAGGGTGGCGAGGATCGACTTGTAGGTTTGGAGCTCGCCTTCGACGTCGACGTCGCCGCCGCGCAGGAGCCGGAAGTAGCGCGCCCAATCGACCCGGTGGTCGATGAACTGCCGCATGTCCTGGTGGAAGAACTCGCGGTCCATTGACCCGAGGTTATCACGCAGTGCGTCATCGCCAAGCCGGGCCCGCCCGGGTCCCGGGCGGCCGGAGCGGCCGCCCGCGGGCGCGGTGCGCTGAGCGCGCGAGGCGTAACCCGCGACGAGCCGCCGGAAGAGCGCACTTGACGGCTCGTCAGCGAGCGGGCACGGTAAACGGCTATCGTCCGTCCAGTGGTCCCCCGCGTCGCCGAGAGCGGCCGCCTCGAGACCTCTGGCAGGAACCAACCCGAAGGAGGTCCATCGATGTCCGTTCGCCGTGGAATCGCGCTGCTCGCCCTGCTGCTCGTGCCGGGGCTGCTGCTCCCGACCGACCGGGCGGCCGCAGCCGATCAGGAGACCCTGATCAAGTACTACCGGAAGAAGAACAACATCCCGCCGAACGAGACGGTCAAGGTCACCGACGTGAAGGACTCGCCGATCAAGGGCGCGAAGCAGGGCGTGCTCGAGATCGGCACCGCGCCGCGCACGCGCCAGGTGCCGTTCACTGCCTCGCCGGACTTCCGCTACGTCGTCTTCGCCGAGACCGACGACGTGACGATCGATCCGTCGAAGGCCGTGATGGACAAGATCTCGCTGAAGGACGCGAACTGCCGCGGCCCGGAGAACGCGAAGGTCACGATCGTCGAGTACTCCGACTTCCAGTGCCCGTTCTGCAACCGCGGCTACAACACGATCGAGAACGAGATCCTCACCGAGTACAAGGACAAAGTCCGCTTCTGCTACAAGCACCTGCCGCTGCCCTTCCACCCGTGGGCCGAGCCCGCGGCGATCGCCATGGAGTGCATGGCGGAGCAGAGCGACGACGCGGCCTGGGCCGTGTACCGCGGCTACTTCGAGAAGCAGAAGGAGATCAATCCGGGGAACGTGAAGGACAAGGCGGTCGAGTTCGCCGGCGCGGACAAGATCGACAAGGCCAAGTTCGACGAGTGCTACGATGGCAAGAAGACGCTCGCGCAGGTGAAGGCGGACAAGGACGAGGCGACCGCCCTCGGCCTGACCGGCACGCCGTCGTTCGTGATCAACGGCCGCATGGTGAAGGGCGCCCAGCCGGCGGCGAACTTCAAGGCCGTGATCGACGACGAGCTCGCGTCGGCGAAGTGAGCAGCGCGGGGCGTGCCGTCCGCGCGACGGCACGCCCCGCATGACGAGCGGGCGGCGCGCGCCCCCCGCTGCGCTGGCCGACCGGCGTGCGGGTGCTAAAGTCCCTCGCCGACGATCGGCCGATGCGACACGAGCCCGACATCTCGGCGGCGCGCGCCATCCTACGGCCGCCGCTCTCTGTCCCTTCCGGCGACGCGACGCGCGTGAGCCCGACAGACGCCGCCGGCGGCGTGCGAAGCTCGATCCCTGCGGCGTACGAGGGCGTGCGCTAGACCCACTGCGGGGTGGAGCGCGAGACGGCGATGCGTTGGTCCTCGGTGGTGTCGGAGCTCCCGGACCTCCGGGACGCGGTGCGCGAGGCGTGCAGCGCGATCCGCGCGGACCTGGGCGACACGCGACCGCACCTGGTCATCGTCTTCGTCTCGGAGCACCACCGCGCTTTCTACCGCGAGCTCGCGCCGCTTCTTGCCGCCGAGCTGCCGGGCGCGCTGCTGCTCGGCTGCAGCGCGCGCAGCGTGATCGGCGGCGGGCGGGAGATCGAGCACGGCCCGGCGCTCTCCTTGACCGCGGCGCTCCTGCCGGGCGTCTGGCTCGCGCCCTTCCACGTGACGATCGAGGGCCTGCCCGAGGCCGGGGCCGGCCCGGAGCAGTGGGCCGCGCTGTGCGGCATCCCCGCCGGAACCGCGGCGCACTTCCTGCTCCTCTCCGAGCCCTTCTCGTTCGCCGTGGAGCGCTTCGTGCGCGGTCTCGATCTCGCTTTCCCCGCGGGCAAGAAGGTCGGCGGCGTCGCGAGTGGCGGGCGCACGCCGGGCGAGACCGTGCTCTACCTCGGCGACCGCGTGCTCCGCACCGGGCTCGTCGGCGTCGCGCTGTCGGGCGACATCGACCTCGACACGATCGTCGCCCAGGGCTGCAGGCCGATCGGCGTGCCGATGTTCGTCACCCGCTGCCGCGACAACATCCTCCAGGAGCTCGACGGACGGCCGGCGCTCGAGGTGCTGCAGGAGCTCTACGAGTCGCTCTCGCCACGCGATCGCGAGCTGTGCCGCGGCTCGCTCTTCCTGGGTCTCGAGATGAAGGAGGCGCAGGGCGAGTACCAGCAGGGCGACTTCCTGATCCGCAACCTGCTCGGCTCCACGCCCGAGACGGGAACGCTGACCGTCGGCGCGATGCTGCGCCCGCGCCAGGTGGTGCAGTTCCACCTGCGCGACGCCCGCACCTCGGCCGAGGACCTCGAGCGGCGGCTCGTGCGCTACGGCCACGAGCGCGATCGCTCGGCGGCACGCGGCGCGGTGCTGTTCTCGTGCCTCGGCCGCGGTATGCACCTCTACGGCCGGCCGAACCACGACAGCGAGGCGCTGCGCCGCCATCTCGGCGACCTGCCGATCGGCGGCTTCTTCTGCAACGGCGAGATCGGCCCGGTGCAGGGCTTGACCTTCCTGCACGGCTACACGAGCGCGTTCGGCATCTTCCGCGCCCGCGGCGACTAGCACGCGCGTGCGCGTGGTGCGGGCCTACTCGACGTAGCCCAGGGCGCGGAGCGACTCCTCGGTCTCGCTCTCGATCGCCGTCGGACCTTTCTCGTCGTCGCGCGCGGCGAAGCGCTCGCGCAGCCGCGCGCTCTCGGCCGCGTAGCGCTCGAGGAGCTTCTGGTCGGACGGCCGCGGCGGCTCGCGACGGCCGAGCGGGTGCCGCTCCTGGGGGTCGCGCGCGAGGTCGAAGCGCTCGTGCCCGTGGTCCGCGCGCAGGTACTTCGAGCTGCCGACCCGCACCCCGGCGGCGCCCTTCGCCGCCCAGGAGAAGAAGAGCGGCCGGTCGTCGGGCAGAGCGTTGCCGGCGAACGCGGGCGCGAGGCTCGTCCCCTGGGCGTCGGGGAGCGGCGGCGCGCCGGCGAGCGCGAGCACGGTCGGCGCGACGTCGACCAGGCTGACCGGCGTCTCCACCTCGACGCCTGCAGGCACGCCGGGGCCGCGGAAGACGAGCGGCACGCGGAGCTGCTCCTGGTGTCCCGCGAAGCCGTGCTCGACGGCGCCGTGCTCGCCGAAGGCCTCACCGTGGTCGGACAGCAGGACGACGAGCGTGCGGTCTGCGATCCCCAGGCGGTCGAGCGCGTCGAGCAGGCCCGCGACCAGGTCGTCCGCCTCGCGCACCGTCCGGTCGTAGGCGTCGACCGTCGGCCGCTCGCGCTCCGGGATGCGCGTGTCGAGCGGCAGGCGCGTCCAGTCCGCGGCCGGCGCAAACGACGCGTAGGGATCGCTCGAGACGTACGGCTTGTGCGTCTTGTAGGTGTGCAGGAAGAGGAAGAAGCGCCGGTCGCGGTGCGTCTCGACGAACGCGACGCCGTCGGCGAAGGTGAGCGTGCCGCGGTCGCGCTCCGCGTAGGCGCGCTCGACGAACTTGTCGAAGCCGAACCAGAAGCCGAACGCGCCCGCGATGAGCGCGTCCTCGGTGAACGCCGCCGTGGTGAGCCCCGCGTCGCGCAGCGACTCGGTGAGGAGCCGCACGCACGAGCCGAAGGGGAGGCGTCCTTCCTCGGGCTGGGCGAGCGGGTAGAGGCCGGTCAGCAGGCTCAGGTGGGCGACGTCGGTGCGCGGGAAGGTCGTGCTCGCGTCGCGGAAGGTCGTCCCCCGCGCGATGAGCCGCGCGTCGATCGCCGGCGACGTGGCGCGCGGGTAGCCGTAGCCCGAGAGGTGGTCGGCGCGCAGCGTGTCGAGCGAGATCAGGATCACGTTGCTCGCGACCGCCTCCTGCGGCAGCTTCCGCGGCGCGACGACGCGCGGGACGGTCCACGCGGCGAGGCGCGCCGGGCCGCCGTCCGGTGTGGTCGACTGGAGGCGGAGCCGGCACGCCTTGCCCTCCGGCAGCGGGAACGCGGCGTCCCGCCATCCGAGCGCCGCGGGCACGCGCGGGTCGAGCGTCTCGTCGAGCAGCGTCTGCTCGCCCGCACCGTCGCAGGCGAGGACCGCACGGAAGCGCACCGGCGGCGCCGAGCGCGACGCCGCGTCCGCGGCGATCGCGTAGCCGAGCTCGAGCGACGCGCCGGTCTGCGTCGCGAGCGCGGCGCTCTCGAGCTTCGTCGGCTGCGGCAGGAGCATCCGCAGCTCCGCGTTGTACTGCACGTTCTCGGCGCGCACCTCGGGCGTGAAGACGACGCGCGCCTCGCGGCTCGGCGGGCGTCGCTCGAGCGTCCAGCGGCTCGGGACGCGCTTGACGAACGTCCGGGTCGCGAACAGGTCGAAGACCGCCGCGGGAACCTCGCCGGTGAACGGCAGCTCCTGGATCTCGAGGACGAAGGCGTGCTCGGGCGGCTCGAGCGCCTCCTCGGGCAGCAGGACGTCGCGCCGCGCGGTGCCGTCCGCGTCGAGCCCGACGCCGCGCAGCGACGCGACCGCGACCGTGCGCGGCGCGAGCACCACCTCGCGCGCCTCGTCGCCGAGCTTGAGCACCGGCACACGCGGCGAGGCGTCGTCGGCGCCGAACGCCGCGGGGCCGAGCCGTTGGACGACCGTCCCGATCGGCGACCGGTCGGGGGCCGGGACGGGCTCGCGCGAGCACGCGGCGCACGCGGCCGCGAGCAGCGCCGCGGCGAGGCTGCGAG
>FWPU01005134.1_pt1 | contig 16705 bp, 6 predicted proteins | sample 2228361 | NCBI WGS metagenome assembly FWPU01 (sample SAMEA103939777, study PRJEB20133) | metagenome
TGTCCGACCAGTTCGATGGTGAACGGAAGTGTCTGGTCGCCACGTTGGACGACCAGGGCGACTGACTCGCCGGCATCCCCCATCTCCTTCCCCCCCCCATCCACCCACAGCTGCGTGTCCGCCCCGAAATTACGCTGGGGCGACTGCTTCCTGACGTACGCGTCCCCGACCGCCGGAAGCACGACCTCCCGCCTGCCCCCCAGATGGACCACGACCGAGCATCCCTCAGCCTCCACCTCCCCGCCTACGCCAACGACACGAATGACGACCGGATACTCCCCCTCGGGCGTACCAGGAGGGACCGAAACCTTCAACGCCACCTCGGCCTTCTCGCCCGGGGCCAGCCCCAGCTCCCTCGACGCCGGCTCCACGCCTATCACGCCGCTACGCGCCTCCAACCTGCCTGAGAACCCCCGGTCCGAACAGTTTGCCAACACCATCGCCCGCGACTGTTCCGGCCTGAGGTCGCCGGTCAGGAACGAGGGCGCCGCAAGACTCAGGCGCATCTGGCGCATCCGAACGACCTCCATCGAATTCAGGAGAGGCATCTCGGCCGCGGAACCCGCCCGCGCCTTCGCGACCAGCTCGATCTCGAGATCCTTCCCGACGTGAACCCCATCGAACTGTCTGACCACGGCCCTGCCCCTGCCGCCAGCCTCACGGAAGACGTCGAAATCCTCAAGCACAGTCTTACCCTGCAGACGGACGTCAAAGACGCGCCGCCCCGCCGCCTCGTTGTCCGGCTCGGCGAACCCGAGGCGCACGGAATAGACACCCGGCAGATCAGACGGCCCGACGAGCGGAACGCGGCAGCGAACCAACCCCCGACAACCCGAGGAGAATATCCACGGCCTGTCGGCCCCTCCGACCGCGCGCCCGTCCCGATAGTAACCCCCGCCCGGCAGGATCCTCGTCTCGAACTTCATGGGGAAAACCAGAGAACCCGACGGACGCGGATACGCAAGCCACAGAGAACCGTCCTCGGCCCTGCGGTCGCCGGGCGCGCCGAGGTTGACCGAGAGGCTCTTGACCGGGGTGGACGGGCCCGGGACGCTGTACAGTCCCCAGCCGCGGCCGTCCGTCCTCGGCTGCAGCACCACCGTGCACATGTTGGGAAACGCGCACATGCAACCGGAACTCGCCTCTGGGACCATCACCAGACCGTTGGCCGGAATCACGTTCATCCAGCATCCCGGCCGCTGGCCGGCAAAATGCATCGTCCCGCAGTCGCTTTCGAGATCGTAGTATCCGATCGAATATGAACGGAAGAAGAGCGCCTGCGGAGAGGCGGCGATGGGCCCGCAGTGATGGCCAGGACGCGCGAACTGCCAAGGGGCCTTCTCCCCCGTCAGCGGATGGACGCGCATCTTCTGCTGGCCGCTGCGAAGATCGAACGCCCAGGGTTCCGCGATCAGATGGTCCCCCACGATGAGAGGCCTGATCCGGTAGCCGAGCGTACGCGACCACAGAGTCCTCCCGTCGGCGGCGAAGAGCGCCACCACCCTCCGCTGGGCGAAATCCCCGCGGAAGAACTGCTCCCAGTAGTGGCCGTCGGTGCAGGCGGCGCACAGCACCAGGACGCCGTTCCGCGCCATCGAGAAGAGCTGCCCGCCCCCCTTCCCGAGCCTGCGGCATCCCCCCAGATCGACGCACCTCTCCCAGCGCCTCGCGCCCGTGGCCGCATCCAGGGCCGCGATCCTCCACACGTCGGCCGACCGAAGCGCTTCCCTCGCCCGCTCCCCCTCTTCACCGGCAAGCCTCTCCGCCTCGGCCGCGCGCCCCTTCAACGCCTCCTGGCGCTCCGCGACCGTCACGTCGGCGTCGGCGAAAAACATGCACCCTTCGGAGAGCGCGATCGTTATCTGGCTGACTTTCCCCCCCTCGCGAATCCACGCCGGGGAACCTTTCTTGAGATCGATCGCGAAGACCGCGTCGGCGTCCCTGCCCGACTTCGTCCTGCTCCCGTAGAGGAAACCGCCCGCCGCCGCCACGTATCCCCACCGGCGCGGGGCCCCGTCGGGCGCCGGAGGGACTTCGTACTCGGTGATCGTCCGCCCGCTGGAGGCCTCCAGCCGCAGGCACTTGCCTCCGGACGCGACGAACAGACTCTCTCCGTCCGATGTGAAATTGCTGCACTCGCCCGACAATCCCGCGCGACGCGCCCCCGGGATCTCCCTCTCCCAGAGCTGAACCCCGTTGTAGGCGTCATAGGCCATCACGATCCCGTCGCCCTGGACGAAGAGGCGGCCTCCGAAGGCCAGCGGGCCGGCGGCCGAGTCATGACGTTCCACCATCTTGGCCGGGCCGGGATCCCCGAACCATAGTACCCCCAGCGGCCCCCGAACCCTCCGGTCGTCGCCGCACGCCGTGTTGCCCGGCTCACCGTACTGGTGGATCCACGACCCCGCCCCATCAAGCGGACCCCTGTCGATCCTGATCCATCCGTCCTCCGTGATCCGACCGCCCGATACGCCGGCCGCCTCGAGCCAGCGCCGGCCTTCCGCGGCATCGATCCGACCCGGCAGACGGCCGAGGAAGGCCACGCCCCCCATGGGCTTCAGCATCCTGACCATCTCCGAGGCCTCGGCGGGCGGCTTTCCATCAAGCAACGTCCGCTCCGAGACGATGAGATCCGCGAAGAAATCCGCATAGGGGACCCGGGAGAGAGGTCCCTCCTCGACCACGATCCTCTTCCCCCACAAGCCCGCCGCCACGAGGGCCTTCCGGGCCGCCGCGACCTTGTCGGCGTCCGGCTCCACTCCGTAGATCGTGAGATCCGTCCGCTGCGCCAGCTCGTAGGCCAACCGGCCCCGCTCCGCCCCGAAAACAAGGCAGTACCCCCGCTTGATCCCCGTCGCGCGGACGATCAGCTCCGCGGCCTCCCGGCAGATCGCGTCAGGACCGTCGGGGGGATGCGGCGGCAGTGCCGGCGCCCCCTGGGGCCGCAAGAGCGGGACCTCGGGGCGGCCGAAGCAATGGATCGGTCCCCGGTCGGTGCTCACGAAAAGCCTCCCACCGGCGACCGCCAGGCCGCGGGCCTTGCCGTCCACCCGGCCGATCCACAGCCGCTCCCCTCCGGCGGCGCGGAAGGCGGCGACCCGCCCATCCCCGCCGACGAATATGACGTCTCCCGCCATGATCATCGATTCGGCGCCTTCACAGGCGGCGCGCCAGCGCACCGCCGCCGCCATCTCGGCCTCCGCCTTGTTTAGATCCGGCGCGAGCTTATCCAGATCGGCCTGCTGTCTCTCCAGGGCCTTCCGTGACGCCTGAAGCTCCTTCTCCTCCGAATCCAGCCTCCTTCGCAGCGCGTCCCTCTCGGCCTCGACAAGGGCGATCCTGATCCCGTCCTGCGGGACCTCCTTCAGCCGCTTCTCCAGGCCCTCGAGCCTGCCACGCGCATCACGGATGGAACCTTCAAGACGGGCGACCGCCCGCCGCGTCTCGGACATCCTCTCCACCAGTCCCATCTTCTTTATCGAAATGGCCCTGGTGCGCAGGCTAGGGGGACCCCAGGTCGCCCGATCCATCGCGGCAAGTTCCCTGCCGTCGGCCAGGTAAGCGGTGTCCTTCGTGAGGATGAGCCGGCGGCCCGGGTACCACGCCACCTTGTGGCCGGCTGAGGCCTCCCGGAACCCCAAAATCTGCTCGGTACCCGTGTAGACCTCCCCGTCCGCCAGGACCGCCTGAGTGCCGCCAACCATATGGTCGAAGTAGGTCCTGTAAAGAAGCTTGCCGTCCTTGAGGTCGAATGCGGCCGGCGGCACGCGTCCCATCGGCACGAAGAGCCGCGCGTCCGAGGCCAGGAGATATCCCTGCGGCGATATCGCGCACCTGAAGTCGCTCGTGTCGGGATCGCTCGCCCAAACAGGCTTCCCGTCATCGGCACGCACCGCGTGGAGCCGTATACCCTCCGTCGGGAAGATGCCCGCGGCGAAATAGGCCACCCCGTCATCGACGAGCACCCCCGTCCTCACCGGCCAGAGGGAGATCATCCTTCCACGACCGAGCACCTTCCGATCGCCCGGAGCCGCCCTCAACTTCCAAACGAGGGAGCCGTCGGCAGCATCGAGGGCGTATACCCAGCCGTCGTCCGATCCGGCCAATACGCGCCCTTTCCATACGGTGGGGGCAAGCCTCACGGGACCGTTTGCCGCGAACACCCAGCGCACCCGGCCGGTAGCGGCTTCGATCGCGGTCACGGTCCCTTCCGCCGACGAGCCGATGAACGCAGACGGGCCGGACACGGAAACGTGGTAAGCGTCGTCGAAGCGGACGCGGGGAAGCTCCGTGAGCCGCCACCATCCCCCGATGGGCTTGGGGCTCGGATCGTCCCACGCGGTTTCGGGCGCGTACCGCGGCCTGAAGGTCCAGTGCTCGACCAGGGGAAGCTCCATGCGCTCGGCGGTGACGCCGCTGCGGCCGTTGTCGTGCATGTACGTGGGCCAGTCGTCCGCCAGCGCCGCCGGTCCCCACGCCAGGACCGCCAACCCGAAGCCAACGCCCATACTTGTCCTCATTATTCCCCCCAACTGTTAACGAAAACGCGACGCGATTTCGTTAACAGTTATTTGTCGGAGAGGCGGTGGCCTGGGATCGGGCGCTCCTGGGTGCCGTCGGGGAGCTGCCAGCCGACCGAGAGATGGTCCCCGCCAACTCCCTCTTTCTGGAGCGCCTCTATGTAATAGCGGCGGCCGGCTTCCAGTCTTATCGGCTCCGACTTCTGCGAGGCGAACTTGCCCCACTCGTTGCGGCCGGTCCATTCCGGCACCGACGCTATCAACCTCTTGTTGGCCGGATCCTCGTCGGTGCTGAGCCAGAGCTCGCCGTTGTCGTCGCTGGCTATCCAGAAAACGTACGATCCCGTCCTGGGAGGATGCACGAAACCGATGATCCTCGTCCCGTAGTTGTCCTCGCGGTCCGCGGGGGCATCGAACGATTCCAAAAGACCGCTCCCCGAGGGTTTCTGCCGGAGCCGGCCGCGCAGGTCGTCAACCCTGTGCCCGCCTATCCCACTCCACCACTCACGAAGTATCTTCCCCGTGGGGAGCTTCCCGGTCAGGCCCATGGATATCTCCTCCGACCGCGTCCGCTCCAGCTCACCCACCTCCGCGTCCTTCGGCAGCTCCTTCCGTAGCGAGGTGACCAGGACGCGGGCGACGGCTGATCCCTTGACCTCGGCCAGGATCCGCACGACCTTCTTACCCGGCGAGGAGTATTTGGGCAGTGGAATCGGTATCCACTCGAAGCGCGCCGGCTCTTTCTTCCCGCCGTGCGAGGCGTGGCTCGGTTTGAGATACGCGATCGATATCTTCAGGGGCAGCGCGTAATTCCCGTCGGGCTCCGCCTGAACGGTCTGGCGCGGATTCTTCGGATCGGGCATGGCCAGATCGGTCGCCTGAAGGAAATACAAGAAGTTCTCCCGGCAGCAGCCCCCAAGGAGGGCCCAACACCGGTACTCGGCCCCGGGCATGGCGTAGAATTCGAACTCCACGCAATTGTTCTTCGACACCATGTCCTCGCCGGCGATCAGCGCATCCATGCCCTTCGGGCTCTTGCCCGCCTTGAATGTCCCACTCGGCAGCATGTCCGAGGGAAGGAAGAAATACTCCCTGCCGGCATCCTTCTGACTCGACAGAAAACCCCTGTTGCGCCGCACGAAGACGGTCCCCGCAAAGTCGTCGAGGAGCCTGTCCGCCTTCTGGAGGCCCTCCCCCACCCTGCCGGGCACGGCCAGGTTTCGGACGACCTCGTAGAAAATCTTCCTGGCCTCCGCCTCGCGGCGGGCCGCCTCGGGATCCGCCCCGTCGCGTTCCGCCGCCAGCTTACGGGCCAGTTCCCAGTACCTCTCAGGCACGGCCGTACCCGGGCCGGGAACGTATTTCCTCGCCGCCTCCTCGTCGCCGTCCAGTAGACACAACAGCGCGGCGATCCGCCCGTCCGACTCGGGCTTCCGATCGGGGCGAGAGAGGAAGAGCTCTGCTATAGACGATCCGGCGATCTCGCCGAACTCGACCGCCACTGTTTCGCCCTCCCCGCTCAGGACGATTCTGTGCGGACGGGTCAGGAGGACCGCCCCCTCGAAGCGGCGCGCCGTCCCGCGCTCCTCCCTGAACTTCAAGGACAGCTTCCGTCCCGCGGGCCACCCGGCGAGGATCTTGAGCGCCTCCGCGTGCGCGGCATCCATGAGATTGGCCGCCTCGAGATCGGCGGCCGCCTCCTTCCGCGCGCCCGGATCATCGACGGCGCGGGATACGTTCGCAATCTCGGAGGCGGCGGCTGTGAAATCCCACGCCCACGCCATCCTCATCGCCTTCTCCCAACGCTCGCGGTAGGCCGCCAGCGCGGGCGGGATCGACGGTGGAGGCGGTGGAGGAGGTTGCGGGGCCGCCGCCGGAGGATCCGCCGCAGGTGGCGGGGCGGGGGGAGCGGCCGGAGGCGGGAGGGGCCGCACGACATAGGCGGTGTCGAATTCGGACAGGAAATTCCCGATCCCCCAACGTTCCACCCTGCGGCGGAGCCGCGTGATTTCCTCCGAATCCCCCCGCGCCCTGGCCTCGACCGCCTTCTCCTTCACCTGCGCGAAGAGGGCGGCCGGCCGTTCCCTGATCTCCTTCAGGACCGCCCCCACCCTCTCCCGCCAGGTCCGCGCGTTGAAGTGGAGCGCCACCCTGTCGCACAGATCTTGGGCGGACTTGAACTCCTCGCGGTCTATCATCCCCTTGAGGTCGTTATCGAACCCCGCCCATGTCTGGTCCATGGATGTATTCTGGCGGGCGCGGAGCTCCTCGAGCTCGCGCCGGGCCCTTTCGTGATGCGGGGTACCCTCGGCGAGGCGCACCGCATCCTCCCAGGCGGCCACCTGCCCGTCGAAATCGGTGGGATTGGAGGAGCAGAAGGAGCGGGCCTTCTGGACGGCCGCCTCGCCGGCCGCGGCGGCCTCTCCCGGTTTCCGCGGTTCCAACCCGGAGGATTCGTCGGCGCGCTTCCTCCCGGAGAGCGCGAAGACGAGGAGGACGACCAGCAGCAGCGCCCCGCCGGCGGCGCCGGCGAGCCACGCGATCTTCTTCTTCGACGGCGGCGTCTCGCCAACCTCCTCGGACTCCTCCTCCGGCGCGATCCTGTGGGTGGAAGGCCGCGCGGGGACCGGCTTGAGCCGTGAGGTGGAGCCGGGCCTGGGGCCGGCCGGCGAAACCGGGATGCGCGTCCCGCTGGGCGGCGTCTGCGACTTCCCGGCGACCTTACTCCGGTCCTCGGGGGACAAGGTGGGCAGGAGCTTGCGGGCGCAGTCGGCGCATACGACGGCATCGCGTATCCGGAACGCCCTGCCCTTCTCGAAATCGGCCCCGGACAGCCTGACCTGGCATTCCGAACAGTAGACTATCTCGTAGCCCACGTACGAATTATACGACGGCGCGGCCCTCAGGAAAGCAGAACCGCCGGGACGGCTACCGGAGATACAGGCGGTAATCGACGCCGGGGAAGACGTTGTCCCTGCCCTCGAGCTGCCGGAGCCACGGCTCGTGGATGGTCCCCCCGCGGATCGCCTCGTAGAGGTGGTTGAACCGGTTGATGTGGTCGCACACCCTCCCCACCGCGTAGGGCACCGTGGTGCCCGTCTTCATGATGAACGCCCAGTCGCTGGCCTGCGCCAGGAGCAGCTCCCGCGCCGCCTGGTTGAGTGCGCGCCGCCGGAGCCCACGCGCGTCCGGGTGGCGCCGGGCCAGCTCCACCATCCGCTCCCCCATCTTGTGCAGGTGCCGGTATATCCAGTCGTTCGACCCGTTCAGCCACACCTCCGCATAGCCCTTCCAGCCCCAGCTGGACGTGCACGGGGTCGCCACCTGATTCGCCGGATGGAGCGCCAGGTATTCCGACGGCGTCACCGGCGTCACGATCTCCTGGTCGTACTGCATCTTGCGGAACAGGTACTCCAGCCACATCGGCCCCTCGAACCACCAGTGCCCGAAGAGCTCCGCGTCGTACGGCGCCACCACGATCGGCGGCCGGTCCATACGCGAGGAGAGGAACTCCACCTGCCGCTCCCGGTTGAAGAGGAAATTCCCCGCGTGCTGCGCCGCACGCTCCCGCGCCGCGTCCGGGTCGTACGGGGCCTTGCGGTCCAGCGGCACCCGCCGGTCCGTGATCCGATAGTACTTGAATCCCGTGTAGTGGCGCAGCCCGTCCGGGTGGATGTAGGGTCGGATGTAATCGAGGTTCAGATCGTACCCGATGTCACGGTAGAAGTCCCGGTAGGCGCCGTCGCCCGGGTATCCCTCCTGCGCGCTCCAGACCTGCTTGGAGCTCTCCACGTCCCGGCCGAAGGCCGCCACGCCCGACGGGCAGTAGACCGGCGCATAGACCCCGTACTTCGGCCGGCGGTCGGCGAACAGGAGCCCGTGGGTGTCCACGAAGAAGAACCGGTACCCCGACTCCTTCATCAGCTCGTCCAGGCCGCGGAAGTAACCGCACTCCCCCAGCCACAACCCCCGCGGGCGCCTCCCGAAGTGCCCATCGTACTCCCGCGCCGCGAGCTCCATCTGCGCGTGGCAGGCCGCCCAGTTGCGGTCCGCCAGGGGCATGAACATGTGCGTCGCCGTGCAGGTGATGATCTCCAGGTTCCCGGAATCCTGGAAGCCGCGGAACGCCCGCACGACGTTCCCCTCGCAGCGCCGGAAGGTGTCGCGGATGCGCTCCAACCGGTCCCGGTACATCACCGCCAGCCTCAGGAACACCCCGTCGTGGCGGAGCCGCTCCACCTCGCGGTGGCCGAGCTCGACCAGAAGATCCAGCCTCCGCGCGTACCGCTCCAAGAGCAGCGTGTCCCGCATCATCGCCGCCAGCGTCGGCGAAAGCGACAGCGTCAAGCGGAAGTCCACGTTGTCCCGCCGCAGGTTCTCAAAGACGTGCACCAGGGGGATGTACGTCTCGGTCATCGCCTCGTAAAACCAGTTCTCCTCCAGGAAATGGGGGTGCTCCGGGTGGCGCACGTAAGGGAGGTGCGCGTGCAGCACCAGGCAGAGATATCCCCTCGTCACGGCCGCACCTCGATCGACGACGGCATCCCGAGCTCGCTTGCGGCCGGGAAGAGCTTCTCGCTGGCCCCGCCAAGGAGCATCTCGCTGGCGCCCATCATCCCGCTGGCCCCGAGGAAGAGCCTCTCGCTGGCCCCCGCCCAGAGCGTCTCGCTGGCACCCGCGAAGAAGGTCTCGCTGGCACCCGCGAAGAACCTCTCGGAGGCCCCTCCGAAGAAGACCTCCGAGGCGCCTCCCATCCATATCTCGCTGCCGCCGAGCCACCGCCACTGGCTGGCGCCCCACCGCAGCGCCTCGCTCGACCACGCCTCCCGGAAGAGCCGCAATTCCGACCCCGCCGGGATCACCCAGGCGCGGTAGCCCTGGAAGACGCGGAAGACCATCACGTCGGTGAAGATCCGAACCGATCGCTCTTCCGTGAGCCACGACGCCCTCATCGCCCAGCGGTCCACCACGCGCCGCCCGCCCGACGCGTCCAGCCCGTAGATCGACACGCGCCACGGACCGTAGACCACCCGCTGGCCCCCCTCGAGCCGGACCATGCGCCTCTCCGCCTCGAAGGTGATCTCGATCCGGGTGAAGGCGCCGGTGCCCGCCAGCGTCCAGGCCCACTCCTCGATCCGGAACGGGCCCGTCCAGCGGATCCACCTCACGACGCGGCCGCCCATCTCGGCGACGGTCCATTCCGTGCGCGTCCAGCCCTCCCCCACCAGGGCCCCCAGGAAGCGCTCGAGGTCGCCCTGCGGGATGCCGAAGTAGTCCGGGCCGCCCGCGGCGATCGTTACCGGCCGCGGGACGTACCTGTGGCGGTAGGGCCGGTAATTCCAGTCGGGCGGGACGGTCATCCATTCCTGGCGGCCGTCGGGGCTGACCGAGTCGCGCGGGGTTTCCACCGCGCCGGAGCGCGCGATGGGGGCGAAGCGCCCGTCTGGGCCGCGGACGCCGATGTCCACGTGGAAGACGGAGGCGGGGCGGTGGACGGGGACGTAATAGTTGTTGGCGGCGCGGTCGACGGGGATGTCCCAGAAGAAGTTGGCGTTGAGGCCGTCGAACATCTTGTAGGTGGTCTCGTAGATCCGCAGGGTGCAGCCCGCGTTGGGATCGCCGGCCCGCCGGCGGGCGTCGTTGAGACCTTCGTCTGTGACCTCCCAGTAGACGAAGATCCAGTAGGGGTCGCGTGCCATGGCGGTGATGCGGTTCTCGGCGTAGCCCCACGGGATGTTGCCGAGGCCCGGAGGCGGCCCCGGCTGGAGATCAACCGCTTCCGGCATGGGGCGCGGGGGGGGTGCCGGCTGGACGGCCGGCGGCCGGGAGCGGCGCATGCGCCGCTTCCGGGAGAGCGGCGGCGCCGCGTCTCTCCTGATTTTCCTCCGGGGGGGCATTGCGGACCCTGACGCGGCGGGTATTAAAGCATGCGAACCGGCGGATATCAAGGCGAATCCTTGACGGGGAGGCGTCGATCAATAATCTTTATGCCCCGGAGGGCATAAAGCATGACAACGCGCGGAGCGCTGCGCCTCAAGGTCGCCGGCGCGCAGCAGCAGGACGTCGGCAAGGGGATCGTCCGCCTCGGGCGCGGGCAGATCGAGGCGCTGCGGCTGGAGCGCGGAGACGTCGTCGATATCCAGGGCAAGCGCGGCACCGCGGCGATCGCCGTCCCCGCCGGCCCCGAGGACGAGGGGCTGGATCTGATCAGGATGGACGGCCTGACGCGGAGGAACGCGGGGGTGGGCATAGGCGACACGGTGGGCGTCAGGAAGGCCCGCTGGGAGGACGCCCGCAAGGTGACGCTCTCGCCCGCGAAGGCGGATCTGCGCATCGAGGGCTCGGGGGACGCTTTGAGGCCGACGCTCCTCTACCGGCCGCTGGTGGAGGGCGACCTGGTTTCGACGAGCATCCTCAAGGAGCCGCGGCGGTCCATGCCGGTCGATTTCTTTTCCGACGATTTCTTCCGCGCGTTCTTCGAATCGCCGGCGTTCGGTCTTATGGAGATCCGTCTTTTAGTCTCCTCGACTCAACCGAAGGGCATAGTGCGCGTCACCGAGGAGACCGAGATAGAGCTCTCCCCGGAGCGGATCGACGCCAAGGAGCGCGAGCGCGCGGAGGTGACCTACGACGACCTCGGGGGTCTGAAGCCCGTGCTGGCGAAGGTACGGGAGATGATAGAGTTGCCGCTGAAGCACCCGGAGCTCTTCGACCGCCTGGGGATAGATCCGCCGCGGGGGATCCTGCTCTATGGGCCGCCGGGGACCGGGAAGACGCTGCTGGCCCGCGCGGTGGCACACGAGTCGCAGGCGCACTTCATCGCGCTCAACGGCCCGGAGATCATGGGAAAGCTCTACGGGGAGTCCGAGGAGAGGCTCCGGCAGGTCTTCGCGGAGGCGGAGAAGAACGCGCCTTCGATCATATTCATCGACGAGCTGGACTCGATCGCCCCGCGGCGCGCCGAGGTGAGCGGGGAGCTGGAGCGGCGGATCGTGGCGCAGCTCCTGACGCTGATGGACGGGCTCAGGGCGCGCCGGAACGTGATCGTCATAGGGGCCACCAACAGGCTTGACGCGGTGGACCCGGCGCTGCGGAGGCCGGGGCGGTTCGACCGCGAGATCATGATCGGGATCCCCGACCATGCCGGCAGGCAGGAGATACTGCAGATACACACCCGGGGCATGCCGCTGGGGAAGGACGCCGATCTCGGCAAGATCGCCTCGACGACGCACGGCTACACGGGGTCGGATCTGGCGGCGCTGGCGCGCGAGGCGGCGATGGCGACGCTGCGGAGGGTGCTTCCTTCGCTGAGGCCCGGCGAGAAGGCGATCCCTCGGGAGGTGCTCGAGAAGCTGACGGTCGACGGGCGTGACTTCGACGAAGCGCTCAGGCAGGTGCAGCCCTCCGCGCTGAGGGAGGTGGTCGTCGAGATACCGAACGTCCGGTGGGAGGACGTGGGCGGGCTGGCGGAGGCCAAGGCGCTCCTGCGGGAACGGGTGGAGATGCCGCTGAGGAACCCGGAGGCCTTCTCGCGCCTGGGGATCCGGCCGCCGAAGGGGATACTGCTCTACGGGCCGCCGGGGACCGGGAAGACCCTGGCGGCCAAGGCGGTGGCCACGGAGGCCTCGGCGAACTTCATAACGGCCAAGGGGAGCGCGCTCCTTTCGAAGTGGTACGGGGAATCGGAGAAGAAGATAGCCGAGCTCTTCCAGAGGGCGCGGCAGGTGACCCCCGCGATACTTTTCTTCGACGAGCTCGACTCCCTGGCGCCGGTGCGCGGCGGCTCTCCCGGGGAGCCGCAGGCCACGGAGCGGGTGGTCAATCAGCTCCTGGCCGAGATGGACGGGATGGAGGAGCTCAGGGGCGTCGTGGTGCTGGGGGCGACCAACAGGCCCGACATGATCGACCCGGCGCTCCTGCGTCCCGGCAGGTTCGACGAGCTCGTCTACGTGCCGATGCCCGACCGATCCGCGCGGCTGGAGATCTTCAAGGCCCACACGCGGAAGATGTCGCTCGACAGGGGGGTCGACTTGGCGAAACTCGCCGAGGTCACCGAGCGCTTCACGGGCGCCGACATCGCCGGGGCCTGCACCCGGGCGGGCTTCCATGCCCTGCGGGAGAATCCGCAGGCCCGCGAGGTGACCATGGAGCATTTCCTCAGGGCGGTCAAGGAGACCTCCCCCTCGGTCACCCCGGAGACGGAGGCCGACTACGAGAAGCTGGCGCTCAAGGTCAAGGAGGGCGCCGCCCGGATCGGCTTCCGCTGAACGGCCCTGTTGCAATCCCCCGGGGCGGATCCTACACTGCAGCGATCCAGCGTTCCGCGCGGAATGAACGCGGGGCTCGGCCGGGGAAAGCATGCACATTTTGTACGCATTCAATCAATATTTTATGGGCACTTTCGCCGATCTGGCCGTATAATATTTCCGCAGGCATGAAGCAGAGGACGGTCGAAATCATCCTGAACACGTGCCTCGGGCGCCGGCCGGGTGAGTCGGTGCTGGTGGTCACCGATCCCGGCATGGAGGCCGCGGCGCGCGCCTTCCAGCGGCAGGCCCTCGAGACGGGCGCCGAGGCGTTCCTCCTCTCGATGCCGCCGGGGCGCGCCCACGGGGAGGAGCCCCCATTCGCCGTGGCGGAGGCCCTCAAGTCGGTCCCCATCGCGGTCCTGATGACCACCTGCTCGCTCTCCCACACGGAGGCCCGCCGCCTGGCCGCCGAGCGGCACGGCCTGCGGACCGCCTCGATGGCCGGGGCGGATCCCACGCGCCTGGAGGCCCTACTCGACATCGACTACGAGGAACTTGCCGCCCGCTGCGAGGAGATCGCAAGAATCCTCGAGGGCGCCCGCCGGGTGCGGCTGGCGACCGCCGCAGGCACAGATCTCTCATTCGAGATCTCCGGTCGCAGGATCATCCGCGACAACGGCGACCTCTCGCGCCCGGGGGCGCTGGGGAACCTGCCCGCCGGAGAGGTGTGCCTGGCGCCCCTGGAGGGGACCGCCGAGGGGACCGCCTGGATCGACGGCTCCATCGGCGGGCTGGGGACCGTCAGGGAGCCGGTCCCGGTCCGCTTCGTCAAGGGACGTGCCGCCGAGGTGGGCGACGAGCGGCTGCGGGCGCTCCTGGCGGCGCACGGTCCCGACGCCGCCGAGCTCGCGGAATTCGGCATCGGCGCCAACCCGCGCGCCGCCGTCGTGGGCAACGTCCTGGAGGACGAGAAGGCGATCGGCACCGCCCACATAGCCCTCGGCTCCAACCACGCCCTCGGCGGCCGGCTGCGCGTCCCCTTCCACGTGGATCTTGTGATGCGCGGCGCGCGCGTGGAGGTCGACGGCCGCCCGCTGCCGGAGAGGCTCCTGGGCGGCGCGTCGCGCCCCACCGCCGACGACCCCGGCGCGCTCGACCTCGAGTCGATGGAGGTCTACAAGTCCCTCTTCGAGAACTCCAACGACGCGCAGTACGTGCTGGACATCAGGACCCAGAGATTCCTCGAGGTCAACCCGGCCTTCGAGAGCCTCACCGGCTATTCGCGCCAGGAGCTGGCCGATGGCGTGGTGACGGCCCCGCGGCTGGTGGCGCGAGAATCGATCCCCACCTTCTACCAGAAGCACGAGACCCGCCGCATCACCCCCTCGGAGCGCTACGACCTGAAGCTCCTGACCAAGGCGGGCGAGAAGAAGCCGGTGGAGCTCTCCGTCCGCCGCATCACCCTGGGCGGCCGCGACGTGGTCCTCGGCGCCGTCCGCGACCTCAGCCAGCGCAAGAAGCTCGAACAGGACATGTGGGACAAGATAGAGGAGCTGGGGCGCGCCAACAACCGCATCTTCGCCCTGACCGAGAAGATCCGCCGGGTACCGGAGCTAACCCCGCGGCTGCTGCACATCGCCGACGAGGAGGAGCTCCTGGAGCGCACAGCGCGGCTGCTGTGCGCGCGGGAGGGCCTGGGATTCTCGGACGTCAACTTCTACATAGCGCGCCAGGAGGCCCTGGAACTGGTCCACTCCACCCTCCGCGTACGCAGGCGGAAGATCCCGCTCACCGACGGCTGCCGCCTGGTCAGGATCTACAAGGGCGAGGAGCCGGGCGGCATGACAGACCACGACGCGACACTCCCCCTCAAGGGCCGCCGGCAGAACATCGGCGTCATGGAGGTCTGTTTCCACCCCAAGGAAATAGAGCTCCTCAAGGACAACGACCGGGCGCTGAAGGGATACCGCGACCTGCTGGAGACGCTCTCGAACATCGTGGGGCTCCTGGTGGACAACCTGCACCTCTACCAGACCGTCCACCGCCAGTCCATCGTGGACCACCTCACCGGCATCTACAACCGCCGCTACTTCGACCAGAAGCTCGCCGAGGAGATCAGCCGCGCCTCCCGCTACGGGCGCGACCTGACGCTGCTGATGCTCGACGTCGACCGCTTCAAGGAGATCAACGACCGGATGAGCTACAAGCAGGGCGACCTGGTGCTCGTCGAAACCGCCAGGCTCTTCCGCTCCCAGACCCGCGACGCCGACATGGTCTGCCGATACGGCGGCGACGAGTTCGTGATCCTCCTGCCGGAGACCGGCTACGAACAGGCCCTGGTAAAGGCGGAGATACTCCGGCAGGCGGCGCGCTCGCGCGACTTCACCAACACCGCCGATCCCGCCAAGCCGCTGCGGCTGACGCTCTCCATCGGCGTGACCGCCTACCACCCCGGGATACGAAGCCCCGACGAGATGTTGCGCGCCGCCGACGAGGCCCTCCACAACGCCAAGCGCGCCGGACGCGACAGGGTCTGCGGCAGCTTCAAGGGGACGCGGACGCCCGCGACGGAGAACCGGCCCTAGAAGAGGACGTCCAGCCCGCTGGAGAGCAGCAGGCCGCCGGAGTCCTCCCCCAGCCCTGTCCCGATCGACCCGCTCAGAAAGGCGCTCTGGGTCAGCCGGTACCTCGCCCCGGCCGAGAGGACCATGACGCGGAGATCCTCAAGCGCCGAGAGCTCCCCGAAGGGGCTCGTGTTGAACTCGAACTGCGCCATGATCGTCAGCGTCCGGTGCACCTCGACGGCCGCCGCCAGGCCGCCGTGGAAGTACGGGTCGAGCTTGTCGTGGTCGGAGAAGAGCTCCGCGTCCCCGACCGGGAAGACCACGCCCGCATTGAGCGTGACCGCGAAACCCCTCCACCGCCTGGTCACGATCCCCGAGACGCCCACGTCGATCGATCCCGACGTCAGGAAATCCTCCTCGTCGGCCAGCGGCACCTTGATCTCGGCGAGGACACCGAAATCGGCGAAGCCGGCGGTGCCGGTGAACTTGACGCGCCCCACCAAGCCCTCCATGGTGAAGGAACGGTCGCCGGAGGGGACCACTTGGCGGCCGTCTTCCCAGACGCGGATCGGGTCGTCACCCCCCTGCCCGAGTTCCCCCGTGGCGAACCGAAGGCCCGCCAGCAGCTGGTCGGTGATGCCGTAGTCCACCTGGAGACTTTCGGTGAGGAAAGCGGCCTTGAAGGCGCTCTCGCCGCCGAGGTCGTCGGAGCTCCAGTCGGCGGAGGAGATGTCCACCATGCCCCGGACCAGCCACGTGCCGGGCGGCAGCACCAGCGCCTCCTCCAGCGGCGGCGTGTTCAGGAGCCCCGTCCAGCAGTTGTTCCTTGGGCTCGGATAGGGCGCCAGCGCCAGGTACGGCCAGACGTCCCTGGGTTTGGGTCTGGCGTAGGGCCGAATCGGGCGCTCCGGCGCCGGCTCCTCCTGCCGCGGGGCAGGCGTGGCGACCGGCGGCGCCGGGGGCGCCGTCGGGGTCCTGCGGGCCCGCTCCGCGGGGGCCTCGCCGGTCCAGCCGTACCGCCGCGCCTCGGCCCAGGCCTCGTTCGACGCGGTGATGCGCCCCTCCTCGTAATAGACCTCGGCCGTGAGCGCCCACGCCTCGGCGTAGCAGCGGTTCGCCTCCGCCGAGTTGCCCTTCTTTTTCTCGGCGTCGGCGCGCGTCATGAGCTCGCTGATGCGCCTGCGCTTGTCCTGCGCCGGCTCCGGCGGCGCGGCCGGGTCGCCGCCCGCCGCCGACAGCGCCAGTAACAGAGCTATCGAGCTCACGTTCCCTCCTCGACTATATCTACGCCCCGCCCCATCCCCTCCGGGGCCGACCCGCCAGGACCGCGGCGGCCGCCAAGAGCGCGCCGAGCGCCGCCGGCCACGCCCAC
>FWPU01008782.1_pt1 | contig 16704 bp, 9 predicted proteins | sample 2228361 | NCBI WGS metagenome assembly FWPU01 (sample SAMEA103939777, study PRJEB20133) | metagenome
TCTCTGAATATGTACTAAGTTGGCGCGCGAGTTCGTCCTTGAGTTGCGCGAAAATATCCACATCCACGCCAGCGGGCGCGGGCATATCCTCAAGTTCCGTAAGCACGTCCGCAAGGGCGACGGATTTCCCATTCCCCCGGATTACGTCGGGCTTTAGCCCTGGTCGCCCGGGCGACCCGACATTCTCAGCGGGACTGAAGTTTAACCGCCCTTCCGCTGGGTCCCGCCTACTCGGTGGGGTGGACGGTTGCCTTCCCCCTCCGCAAGTTGAGAAAAGGAGCGTAAAGGCGCAGAAGGTTATGGAAATTAAAACACGGGTCAGAATCCTTTTAGCTCCCAATTCTTCCTCCCACGCCTTTATATTATACACCAAATTTCACCAAAGTCAATAGTTTTGAAACAGGAATTTGGAATTTTACTTTTCACGTCCGCGGGCGGTTTGGAGGCGAAGCGTGGGGCGGAGCTTGTAGGGGAGGGTGTTTGACCCACCCCTCCTGCGGGGGCGGGTTCCAACCCCGCTATCAGCGGGACGCCCCTACAGCCGCGTCCGCGAGCGCTACGGATTTCGGTTTCCCCCGGAGTGTGCTAGGCTTTAGCCCAGTTTTCCCTGCGGGACTAAAGTTTACCCGCCCTTCCGCTGGGTCCCGCCTACTCGGTGAATGTGTATTAAGTTGGCGCGACGGAGCGGATTTGAGTTGGGCGAAGATATCCGAGTCGACGTTCGGAGGCATAGGAAGCGCCCCAGAAAATGAAGGATCATCCCTCACACCCTTGGAAATGAAGGACAGAAAAGATTCTGAGGTAGAATTAGCTTACGAATGCGCCCGTAGCTCAGAGGATTAGAGCGTCTGTCTACGGAACAGAAGGTCGCAGGTTCGAATCCTGCCGGGCGTGGTTCTCCTCCACGCGAATTGGTATTCCCAGGCGCTTTAGGCGAGAGCGCTGGCGCTTGCGCATCAGGTGGTAGAATGAAAAAAACGCCCTGGTAGCTCAAAGGATAGAGCATCCGCCTCCTAAGCGGGGGGTTGCGGGTTCGACTCCCGCCCAGGGTAGTTTCCGTCATTAGATCTTCGCTTCCGGGTGATGGGAACCCTAAGGAGCGTTACAGAAAGGGACAGATAGGCGGGTGCTAGACATTAGATTAGAGGTGTAGGCTACAGGTGAACGGTCTTCTGTCCTCCGCATACGACACTTCCCGGGCTCATTCCTCCAACGGCTAATTCGCAGGTGGACCCCTACCTTCTCCACAGTTATGCTCTGTTTTGCAGAAGAAAGACGTAGGTCATTCATAAGCTCATAACACCGGTAAAACGGCGTTTGCCTCCGAAATAACCTGGTCAAATACCTTCTCCTCGCCTCAATCCCAACATAGAAATCATCACCTACCGCAGACGGATTTGCCCCAATCTGAATTTAATGGTAAAATTTGACTTTGGGACTATTAAGCCAACTTTAAGAGAGGGTTCTATGAGAATTGCTTTATTTACGGGCTTGCTTATCGCTGTTTTTTCGCTGGTTGCTTCTGGGGAAGGCTTCAAGCCTGAAGACTTCCGTCCTGCGATACCATCCCGGGCGAAGCTGTCTTACGACTGGTCGCTGTCGCGCTATCCGGGGCAGAGAATGCACCTTTACTGGGACAAGAAACTTGGCTACTTTGTTTACAGCTACGTGATTACGCGGGATTTGGTGAAGAGTCAGATTCAGAAGGTTATTGACGCCCAGGGAATCACAGATCCCCAGAGGATTCAGGAGGTTATCAATTATTACCTGGACATCACGCCCGATGAGCGAGAGGCGATCTTTGTCCTTTATTTCAAGGCGCCCAGCATTTCTAACCGCTACTTCGTAAATGAACTAGCGGACTTTGAGAATTCCATTTACCTGGAGTACGGCTCCAAGAAGCTTGAGAAGCACGTAGAATGGGCGAGAAAGCAGATGGAGAAGGAACGGCGTGAATACCCAACAAAGGAGGAGCTAATTTACGAGGGAGGAATAAGACCCCTCTTCGTGGATGTTGAAGGAGATTACCTATACTATCCGGAGAGGTTTGTGCTCAAGGACCAGGAATGGGATCCACTGGTTAACGGGTATAGATGGGTCATCGCGTATAGGTTCAACGACGAGGATATCGCTAGGATTGAAGAGCTTCTCTTAAATGAGATCCCCGTGAACTTTTCCCTGGTGATCTCCGAACCCACAATGTTTGAATATAAGGAGCTTCCAAAACTTCATCAGTACCAGATACTTAGGATGATCGACCCTGAATTCGTGGAGTTTATGGAAGCTCTCGGCGAGATGAGCCCAGCCAAAGATAGGACTAAAGTTAAGCCCAAGTATTGGCTAAAGTAGTTCAAGGCACCCTAACGGGGTAAGTAAATGAACCTAGCCACGCGGATAGTAAGTATCCGCTTCTACTGGCTTCCTCTTGTTGTAGTTGAGGAAACGCCTTCTCACGCGCTACCATAAAGGTGCGATAAATGCATAAAGTAGTGGTAATCGGCGGTGGTTTGATCGGGTTTGGAGTAGCCGCCAATCTGGCAAAGCTTGGCGAGAGGAGCGTTATCCTCCTTGAAAAGGAGAAGATGCCCGGACTTCATTCCACCGGTAAGAGCGCTGGGGGGTTTCGCGCACAGTTCTCCACCAAGCCCAACATTGAAATGAGCGTGAAGTCCATTCGCATACTCACGAACTTTGAGGAGGAGGTCGGGGTCCAGCCCGATATCAAGCAATACGGGTATATGTTTATGGCAACAACTCCCGCGCATCTTGAGACGCTGAAGAAGAACATCGCAATTCAGAAGGAATACGGAGTTCCCGTTGAGTTCTTTGAGGGTGCGAGACGAGCCAAGGAGATCTGTGAACAGGTGGACGCGGAAGATATCCTCGGCGGGACTTACTGCCCCACTGACGGCTACTTTGATCCATATGATTTTATGCTGGCTTATGCGAATTTCTTTATGGAGAAAGGCGGTCAGGCGGTTTATGAAGCGGAGGTCATCGGGTTTGAGACTTCAGAAGATGAAGTGAAGGCGGTTAAGACGACTGCGGGGGATTTCTCCGCGAACGTGGTTGTCGTTGCGGCGGGCGCGTGGACAGGAGAGATTTGTAGGCTCATTGGTGTAGACCTACCTATCGTTCCAATCAGAAGGCAGGTGTTTGACACTGAGCCCTTCAGCGGGATGAAGCAGGAAGTTCCCCTAATGATTGACATGAGCACCGGGCTTTACGTGAAGAGTGAATCCGGCGGTTTTCTTCTTGGTTACAGCAATAAGGATGAACCGCCGGGCTTTAACTATAGCGTAGACCCTGAGTTCAGGATGTTGGTAGTTGAGATGGCAGTGAATAGATTCCCGATACTTGAGAACGCCACCCTTAGGGATGGTTGGGCAGGCTTTTACGATACAACGCCAGATCATCACTCCATTCTGGGCCCCGTTCCTAATTACAGGAATCTGCTCGTCGCGGCGGGGTTCTCTGGACACGGCGCAATGCACTCACCTATCGCCACGAAGGCGGTGGCTGAGCTTATCGTGGACGGGAATCCAAGTTGCTTTGACATCTCGCCTCTTTCCTTAACGAGATTCAAGGACGGCACAAGCCCGCTCCTGGAAAGCGCAGTGATTTAACTTCAATCCTCCCAACGCGTGAGAACCCGCATCATCCTCCCCAAGCTCACCTTGCCCACCCACTTCAGCGCTCCGCCCTATTACTGGGCGCGAACTTGGTCACCTAAGGGAGAATCGGATACTGGTAGCAGAATCACGAGAGAGGCGTAGCAAGCCTGGCGCACGCCCAGTCCGTATCTGTTATCTAGAGGTTGGCGGGGTCTAGCTTCATAATGAGAATAGAACTATAATCTCCCGTGGTGTAGCCGTCAAATACTCCGGTTCCGTCCGTGTATTCAAGGGCTATATCCATGCCCTGTCCGTCGGACTCCTGAAGAACGAAGTCCCCACCGTCCACCATGACACCGATATCATCCTCTTGAGCAACAAACGACACCGGAGTGAAATCTCCCGGCGCATCCCCTTCTACGCCGCCAGCGAGGTAGAGCGCACTCGACGGTGACGCCTGAGCGATATCTCTCCACCACACCCCGTCCATTACCCTCGCGAAGAACAGATCGCCTGAAACGTTCGCTTTAATTATGCCTTGTCCCGCTCCGTAAAACACCCCATCCTCGGTCACTACTATCTGCCCTCCATAGACCTCGGCCTGGACGACCACTTGAAAGATCATGTCAAAGTTGGAATCAATGCCGAGGTAACCAGGTAATAGAAGCCGCACACCCCAACCTCCAGCGGCGATAAGCTCGCCGTTCGGTCCAAACTCCATATCGCTGACTATTGCGCCCCATCCCCACTCCTCACCCACTTGCCATGTTTTCACTTCCATCACGTTGCCGTCCAAGTCTACGGTAACAAAGTAGGATGCTCTAGCTTCGGTTATGGAATTCTGATAGTTCGCTTGCAGTAGCATCTGCAAGTCGGATGTCAAAAGAAGAGCATTGATGCTGTAACCATCGCCAAGCTCTCTTGGCCAGACTTCCTTCTGAAACAGGAGGGTTCCATCCGGAGCGTATTTGAGAAGGAATGAGGTTCCATTGTAGCCGGTGTTCCCAACTACATAGATGTTATCGTCCCCATCAACTGCGACGTCGGTGGCTTCGTCTGCGAACCTCTCTTCACGGGTGTATCCCCAAGCCTTCTGCCATAGGATGTTTCCCTCAGGGGAAATCTTCAGAATAAAAGCGTCAGGCGAAGGCGCATTCTCTCCGACATGAAAAACATCCGCGGTACCAACTACTATCAAATTCCCAGCACTGTCGAGAATCGCGGCATTGGCTAGCTCGCCGTATCCACGACCGCTCACGGGGTCACCGTTCTCCCCCCACGCCTTTGCCCATTCAAGATCTCCCCAACTGTTGAATTTCAGGATACCAACGTCAATATTAGTTGGATTGGAATATGTCATAACACCGACCACGTATGCGGTACCTGCATCGTCACTTAGGACGGCGGTACCGTAGTCTCCGAGGTCTCCGCCGTAAACATGCGTCCATTCCCTAGGATAAGCGCTGACGGTGAACTCCGCCACTGAAGGGAAGCCCTCGTCGTCCCGAACGAGAACACTTGACACATACTCACCAGGCTCGGTAAACCTTGCGAGGGTTGTCCATCCCGAGATGAGAATCTTGTCGATCCAGTTGTCCGAATTCCAATCAAAGTCAGCGCGAACTATTCCCCCGCCGTCAGGGTCGGACGATTCGCTTATGTCAACCGATACCTCAAGAACAACATCACCCTCTGTCGGGTTCGCGTTAATCTGAACCACCGGAAACCCTATCCCTACGCGATTGCTCCCCGCGCCTTCCTCTCCCGCCGCGTCAACCGGCACAACTCTAGCATAGACCTCGTCCCGCAAATCCTCCGTGCCGATGGACTTATCAAAAACAGTGCCGAGCTCCTTGGAGTACGGAAGAAACTCAACATCCCGCCAAGCAGTTCCGTCCTGTGACACCTGAAGATTGTATCCTGATAGCTGGCTGAAGAAATTCTCAGCGATCGGTGTAATGTCTTGAATATTGATGAAACCGTCATCGTTTCCGTCTATCCACTCGTTGTCAAGTTGACTCCGTTCCATGAAATGCTCCGCGAGCGGGGTAATATCCTGTATGTTCACCCATCCGTCACGGTTGTAATCGCCGACGTTTTTCGCGCTCCACTCAAATCTCAACGTGTCGTCATTCTCAACGTAACTCGCCCGCAAATCATCTACGGAGTTACCCGAACCGCGAGGAGGCATGGAAACAACCCTATCCGCATACCTTTCGGACAGTGCAGAGATTAACTCCGACCTGAGATTCTGAAAAATGGTCTCGTCAACCGATTGAGGCGTCTCGAGTGCCCGGATTTCTTCCACGATATCGTCAAGCGATACTTGCGCTTGTTTCCCAGCCATGCGATCAACTTCTTGCTTAACAGTTCCTCCCCGTATTCGTTCGGCGTCAATCCCGTTGCGCCCGCACGCGTTGGCAAGGATTGCGAACAACACACTGACCAGAATTGAAACCAATATATGCTTTAATTCTCCTTTCATCGTCTAGCTCTCCTTAACGCCAGGGAGCACGGCCGCAGTCCACACTTCCCGAACGTTAATTTCAAATGCCCGAAAATGTAACTTCTAGATGTTCAAATCGTACTTCAGGACGAGCACCTCTGGATCAGGGTTGTTAGGGTCGCTCGACCCATCGTCTTCCGCCCCGCCTGAAATTGTGCTTGTGCTCCGGCCGATGCTAGATGACGAACCGCTTGCTGACGACAGACTCCACGAAATACTACCGTAGGACATTGCGAGAGCGTCCACGTTACCGAAGGAAGTCCAAGTACTGCTACCCCCATTGTAGTCGGGTGCATACCCCGCGAAGTACAAGAGATCCGTGCCATCGAAGGCGATGCCGTATGCTCCTTCCCATTTCAGATTGGCGCCCCAGTACTTGGACGTACTTAAAGTTCCGCTCCCGGAAGTGTGCTTCACATACATCACATTATTGTCCGGGTCTGCGTCTTGGCTCTGACGGGTCATCCCGCCGACATAAATGTAACTTCCGTCCGTCTCCAATGAGTACCCTACTGAATCCAGCATAAAATGGTGCCACTGATAAGTCCCACCGCTGTTCAGCTTAAATGTCACCGCGGATTCATAGAAACTCGAAGCTCCGGTGACGTAGACGTTCCCACTTGAATCGACTGCTATATCGTTACCTGCTTCCGTATACGAACCGTGCCCAACGTATTTTGCCCAACTGATTGAGGGAGTTATTGCGGACACGTCAATCTTCGCCGCAAACGCGTCGCCATCAGAGTCGTTGTCCGTCGTGTAACCCGCGGTGTAAAGATAACTTCCCGCTACATCGGCGCCATAAACGTAGTCCACTTTGTTGGAATTGCCAAACTTGTAGTCCCACTGTTTGGTTCCGCTGGAATTGTACTTGGCGACAATCGCATGCGTTTCCCCGCCACTCTCCGTCTGAGTTCCCGCGAAATAAACGTTCCCGTTAGCGTCCACGTCAACGCCGTAGCCTTCTTCGGTATGGCTTGCGGTCCCGTATGCCCTGTCCCAGCTAACGGATCCGTCAGACGTAGCAATTTTCAGAAGTGAAATGTCCCCGGCACCGGCATCATCCGAGTAAGTTGTTCCAATTACATATAGATAGCTTCCGTCAACAACCGCCGCCTCTGCCCACTCAGAATCTGAACCTCCGTAGGTTTTTTCCATTGGATACTTCCTCCAGCACTGTACTTCATCAGAATAACGTCCACCGCGCCGCCGCCAAAACTTCCAGTGGAGCCGACAACGTATACATAACCGCTGCTATCAAGAGCGACCGCTTTGCCTTCGTCTGTTCCACTCCCGCCGAAGGTGTGCGACCAAACTCCGCCCTCAGCGCTGACGATCTTTTCACCGTGGAAAGAAAGGGAATGAACGCGGTCAGGCGCAAAAGTAGGTTTCTTGAGAACACTTGCCCCTCCGCAGGAAATGAGAAAGATAACGCTAGCCACGACCACTAACGGTCCCGCCAACGGCGGGACTAGGCGTCTTGCCCCTCCGCCTCCACCCTATCTCCTCTCACGAGAGAGAGAGAGAGTAAATCAATGTTGACACTTCTTCTCATTTTTACGTTCCTCCTTAAGGCAAAATTCACACTACCTCGCCCGCCAATGACACACTCACCTTAAATTATACCCCAAATTTCGCCAAAGTCAATAGCTTTGAAATAGGGATGTGAAAGGTTACTCTTCACGCCAGTGGGCGGTTTGGAGGCGAAGCGTAGGGTGGAACTTGTAGGGGAGGGGCTTTGACCCTCCATTCCTGTGCGGGCGGGTTCCAATCCCACCATCGGCGGGACGCCCCTACAGCTACGTCAGCAAGGGCGACAGATTTCCCACTCCCACCCTGGATCACGCCCGTCTCGTGCCTGTTCAACTCTGGCGCAGGGGCGGGGACGTCCGTGATCCAGATTGCTGAGCGGGGCTGGCCAGCCCCGGGGACTCGGGAAAGAGACGGTGCGATATAAAATCGCGCTCTACACCTTTCACGGCGTCCCGCGTCTCCCGGGATAACCCACCAAGGCGGGCAAGAATCCCTCCCTACGGGAAAAGGGTGCGGTTGACACTGAAAAATATGAACAAATCGGTGATGAAGTGAAGAATTAGGGCAGGCCAGACACTAAGCCTCTTGAGCGTCCATAAGCCAAGGGCATAACCCCAGATGCCCGCTAAAAACCATCCGGAGTAGCCCTGCGGTATGCCATCTCTTAAATGTATAAATCCGAATAATAGCGCTTGAAACAAGAGCGCGGGCTGGAGTGAGGTGAGGCGCGCGAGCGTGCCTAGAAAGAATCCCCTGAACCAAAATTCCTCCGCAATAGAATTGAGCAGGGACGACGTAACCCCAAAAATCACTGCCCAACCCGCGGTTAGCCCTAGGGGACTCCAGCTTTCCTGCCCGGTTGAAAATAGCCTGAACCAAACGAGCAAGCCCGCCAGAGTCAATAGGGATAAGCCGAGGAGGAGTAGCACGTCCAAGAAGTGAATCTCAACGCGCAAAAGGTACCTCCGCACTAGCGCTTTCCCGTAGCCTAGATACATAACGAGGATGGCAAGGGCGATGGAGAATGCGTAGAAAAGCACCTCGCCAACAAAGCGAAACGAGGGAGAGGAACGCCAAAGTCCGCGCACAATGCTTAAATCCGTTAACCACTGCCATACGCCTGGGAAAAAGGCGAATAGCGCAAAGGAGCCGAGAATCAAGAGGAAACACTCCCGCCAAAAGCTCTTCTTCTCGGTGAAGATGGTGTTGTAAGCGGTGAAGAAAACCGCGGTTCCCACGAGCAAAAGAAGGATGGATAAAGGGAGGCTAACGGGCTTGAGGGTGACTTCACTTCTGTAGGCGTAGTACGAAGTGATGAGGAGGGCAAGGACTAGCGACGAGGAACGTGGCGTAACCAGGATGCGAAGGATAGCCAATAGACGCGCCCGGAATCTTGCCCTCAAGTCGCCTAGCGCCTCGCCACCATCTGACTGTGAACCCTGAAGTTCGGGCATTCAACTAGGTTCCCCAGAGCCCGCTAAAACGGGACGCGGGAATCAAAGCGTTCCTCCTTCTCCACAGCGGGCTTCTCCACATCCCTAGGCATTCTCTTCTTGCGCATCATCATGCCCTCCATACCCTTGATCGCCGCGGTTTCAAGTCCAATGCTAAGGAAGTAAAACATAGCGTTCAGCACCTCGTCGTCCATAACGGTGGTGCTGATTACCCTGTTACCACGGTACTCGCAAAGGATTTCCAACGTCCCAAAGTCGGTATCGGGACCGACGTCAAAGAAGTAAGCGATTTCCTTTACCGCTAGCTCTGGCACCTCCGCTCTTAGGAACTCAATCGCGGGCGCTCCAACCTCGTGGACAAGCCTGTTGACATTTACGCGCATAAAAAAGTTCCCGCAGGGAATATCCTCGTGGAACTTCGTTCGGTTGGCGATGACCGCATCTACTAACTTCTTGGGAGTAGTAGTAAGAGCGATCCATTCTCCGGAAATGCCGATGTAGACCTTGCTGTTCATAATCTCAAAGAACTTCCACTCCGCACTCTCAAAGGCGGGCTTATCGTAGGAGAAGCCAAGCATCCCGCCGGCGGTTTTCAGAAGTTCCTGCGCCCTTGGGTAATCAGCAACCGTTGCAAGAACGCAGAAGAAGACATCCGCGGGGGAGCTTGGCGGATTTTTCAGCTCAGGAAAGTCAAAGAGGATTAGGTCAAGCTCCGTTCCAAGTGCGCCCTTCAGATCTTCCCGCAAGGCGAAGAACTGAAGAAACCCCATCATCTGCTCCGCTTCCTTCGGGAGCTGTCCTGCGGATTTCGCGGACTCAATCGCTGTTCCCAATACAATCTTCCCGAATTCCTGAAAATTGTTGACCGCGAGAAGAAGCACGTAATCGTCCTCAGTGAAGAGAGAGCCAATCTTGAAATGCCTGTCCGGAAGCTTCGCTACCCGGGAGATAAGGGAATCTGGATAATCGTCAGAGAGATTCACCGTTTCTTGCGCGTAAACCTTTCCGCCCTTCAAATAACTCTCAACGGTGTAATCGGTTATCGCGAAGTAACCGGCTCGGTCAATGAAAGCCTCAACCATCTGGGCAAACGGATGCTTCTCCTTGAACTCTTCGGTGAAGAAGATGTTCTTAAGCTTCTCAACGTAGTAAGCTACGTCTATGTGGGTGTAACCCTTTGAGTAAACCTTTACCGCTGTATCCTTGAAGTGCTCATCCTTTGCGGACGCGGTAAAGGCGACCGCAAGAATCAGAGAAAACGCGAAGCAGACTATAACTTTGGTGTAGGCGTTTGCCATTTGATAATCCTCCCGTTAATTTCAAGCACTGATTATAGCATAGCGCGGATTAGCTATGGGATAGAATATCCACGACTATGGCTATTACTAAAGATGTTGAAAAGGTCGAAGAAGTTCCCGAACCTGGAAAGGAAAAGCTGATTTAGAGACGGAACCCGGACGTGAATGAGGAAATGAAAGCTAAAGAAGGGAAGAACCGGAAGAAAGGCAGGGCTGGAAAAGCGGAAAAAGCTGGCGGGCACGAATACAAGGCGGGTAAGCTTAGCGGTAAGTTCCTTAGATTTCATCGCCCCGACGTCGGGAACGATGAACTCGCTGAAGTATCAAAGGTGTTCAAGACTGGATGGCTTACACGCGGACCCGTCACCGAAAGGTTTGAGAAAGAGTTCTGCAGGTTCATAGGCGCGAAATACGCGCTCGCGGTTTCATCCTGTACCGCGGGAATTGAACTTGCACTGAGAATCTGTGGAGTAGGAGAAGGCGACGAAGTGGTGATGAGCCCACTTTCCTTCACCTCCCCGATGAACGCGACTATTAGGCTTGGCGCGAAGCCCAAATTCGTGGACGTTCGCGGGGATACCTTCAATTTGGATGAAAGCAAGCTTGCTTCCACCATTACCCGCAGGACCAAGGCGATAATTTGGCTCCATTACGGCGGTTCAATTTCGGGCATTAGCGAGGGAATGGAGATTGCCCGCTCCCGCGGAATTTTTGTCATAGAGGATTGCGCCCACAGCTTGACAAGCGTTTACAACGGAAGACACGGGGGAACGTTCGGAGATTTTTCCGCATTTTCTTTCTACCCAACAAAACCGATAACGACGATTGAAGGCGGAGCGCTCGCCTGCAAGAGGAAAAAGGACCTTGAAGTCGCCCGCCTTTGGCACCTCCACGGAATCAAGAAGGGAAGCTCATCCCAGATGGACAATGACACATACTACGACGTGGTTGAGCCCGGCTATAAGTTCAACTTCACCGACGCGCAAGCGGGAATAGGATTGGCACAGCTGAAGAAGGCTTGGGCGTGCACCATGAAGCGCAGGGGAATTGCGATGCTCTACGACAGGGCTTTCAGGGACGTTGAAGGCGTGCGAATTCAGAAGCACCTACCTGCCTGCGAGAGCTCTTATCACCTCTACTCGATTGTGCTTATGGGTAGCCTTGCAAAGAAGCGGACACAGGTTATGGCACGGCTGGCACAGGCTGGTATCCAATGCTCCATTCACTACCCACCCCTTCACTTGACAACCCTTGCGCGAAGGATTCTGGGCGACCTGCGCGGGCGTTATCCGGTGGCGGAGGCGATAGGCAGGGGAATCATCTCCCTTCCCATCTACCACCTGCTGAGCGTGGCGGACGTTGAAAGAATAACCCGGGAGGTAAAACGCGCGATTTTCGGTTGAATAAGGGTAAAGGGAGCTGGGATGATTAGGTTTGAATGGGGACGCGGGCAGGCTGGGTTTGGGACGCGGGCGACTTAAACTTGAGACGGGGTTATCCTGCGCGAACTGAACGCCTAGGCGTCCTCTTGCTTTGGGCGGGCTATCCCGGAAATTTCCACTTTGGGAAGCCAGTTTTGGTAGAATGTTTGGTCGGACATCTTGACTAAGAGGTCGGAAAACTTGGAAGAGGAAGTTGCCCGGGGAGATACCACCGGCATCATCTCTGAAAGCGTTCACTTCAGGGATAGGGAAGAGATGCAGGAGGTCCTGGGGGACTTTGACGCGAATTTGAGGCTAATTCGGCAGAACCTGCCTGTGAAGATTTACACCCGCGGGCTAACTTTACACGTGGTAGGAGAGCCTAAGGAAGTGGAAACCGCGGTCTCGCTGATTGAAGGTTTGCATAGGACGGTTGCAAAGGTTGGGTACGTTACGGAGGAGGACGTTAGGGAGAGGCTTTCGGAGGTCGCATCGGGGCTTCCCATGCGGGAGAGAAAGTTCGGCGGGGAGTTTCTGCCCCAGGTGCCAAAAGTCGCTCCTAGGACCAAGGGGCAGGAAGAATTCCTAACCGCGATTGAGGAATGCGACTTGACTATGTGCTTTGGGCCCGCGGGGACAGGAAAGACCTTTTTATCCGTAGCGTCCGCGATCTCACATTTCAAGCGCGGGCTGGTGAACAGAATCGTCCTCACGCGACCCGCAGTGGAGGCGGGGGAGAGCCTCGGATACCTGCCTGGGACCATCGCGGAGAAGGTGAACCCGTATCTAGTGCCGCTATTTGACGCACTTCACGACATTTTGGGATTTGACCCCTCAAGGAAACTTATTGAACGGGGCGTGATTGAGGTTGCGCCACTCGCCTTCATGCGCGGAAGAAGCTTGAACAACTCCTTCATCATTCTTGACGAGGCGCAAAACACAACTTATCAGCAGATGAAAATGTTCGTGACAAGAATGGGCAGGGGAAGCAAGTCCGTTGTCACAGGCGACATCACGCAGGTTGACCTGGAGGCGAGGGTCAAGCCGGGCTTCATCTCCGCGTTGGAAATCTTAGGCAGGCTTAATGAGGGAATCGCAGTAATAGAGCTGAAGGAGGCGGACATCGTGAGAAATCCGCTGGTGCAGAAGATAATAAACGCTTACATCTCTTACGAGGGAAAACAGGGAGGGACACAGGAATCGCACAGGGGTCGCAGGAAAAAATCCGCGGAGGACGAATAAAGGGAAACGCGAATGCCGGTTGTGGATAAAGAAACCGGAAAGGCACGCTGGCGTGGCGCACTTCAAACGCTTTGGTTCTTGGCGCCTATACCCTTCGTGGCGGGCTCAGTTCTCATCCTGGCGGTTCACCTATTCGTGTTTCCGGTGAGGCTGGTTATTGGACAGGTGGTTCCATATAACGTGGTCAGCCCAATGGACGCCATTTACGTCAACACCGAAGAACTTCAAAAGCTAGATAGGGAAGGCAAAACCTACGTGATAGACCCGAAGGTTGAGGAGGAGGCACTGCTCAACTTGAGGAAGTTCTTTGTAGAGATTAGGAGCGCTCCGATCGCTGAAGACTCCCCCCTTGAGCTAGCCAGGTCAATTGCGGAAGAGTTCAACGTTCCCAGGGAAGCGGTGGCGGTGCTACTTACGTTTGACGAGGAATCACTTGTGGAGGTGGAAAGTTACTCCACGGAGATATTGAGCGCGATAATGGGCACGGTCGTGGACGGGGAAAGGCTCAACGCCTTTAAGAGGAGCGTCCTAGACAATCCATCCGCCACGCTCCCGGAGACAGTCGCCCACTCGTTCCTTCGCGTCAACATCAAGGAGAGCGCGGACCCGATGGAGCTACGGGAACACATTACCCGACTAGTCTCCAAGCCAATAAGGAGGGGCGAGGTTATACTGCCGGAGGGAGGCATTGTGACACAGCTCGCCCTTGACAAACTCTCCGCGGTTCGTGTCGGATTTGAACGGCAGAACATCTTCACTTTTGCCGGACTGGTAATTTTGCTTCTAGCCATTAGCCTGATTTGGCTGATCCACGCACACCTGTTTAAGAGACATTTGATATCCAATCCCCTGCTATGGTTCCAAATGAGCGCAATCCTGATCATCAGCCTAGCCCTGTCTATGCTCATTGGAAGGCTCCCATTTAAGTACGTCTACTACGCCATTCCCGTGGGCGTTTCCCTGGCAGTGATTATAATCGTCACGGTCTACGATGCGATCATCGGGCTTTACATAGGGATAGGTCTATCAATCATTGTTGCCCTGGCGCTGGGGGTGAACGCAAACCTCGCCACATACTTTCTCTTGTCATGCGTCTATCCCGTTGTATTCCTGGGCAGGAAGACCGACGCCAGGAGGCTGGTGCTATTTGGGGTTAACTTGGGCATTTTCAATACCGTTCTCGCCCTTGTTGTAATCCTCGTGTCAGTGCAAGCGTTTTCATGGTGGGCATTGCTTTACTCCTTCTCCGCAGGTATCGGAGCGTCAATCCTGGCCCTTGGACTGACACCGGTCGTAGAGATAGTTTCCACCCAGGGGACGCGGGGAAAGCTAGCTTCCCTGCTCAACCAGGAACACCCGCTACTCAAGAGGCTACTACTGGAAGCGCCGGGAACTTACTTTCACTCCCTAGTGATGGCAAGTATGGCGGAGGAAGCATCAACGCTAATCGGGGCGGACGCGCTCCTAGCCAAGGTTGGCGCGATGTACCACGACATCGGGAAGCTGAAGCGTCCGGGCTTTTTCGCGGAAAACATCAGCGACCAGTCAAAAAATCCCCACCAGAACCTTCCACCGGAGAGCTCTTACCAGATAGTTGTGCATCACGTGACGGAGGGAATGGACCTTGGAAGAAAGCACGGGCTACCCCCAGAGGTTGTTGCATTTATTCCCGAGCACCACGGAAGGGATGTTGTCAAGTACTTCTACGAGGAGGCTTTGAAGCGCAAGGACCAGGGCGCTCAGATGGACATTTCCCCCGAGGACTTTATGTATCCGGGTCCCAACCCGCGCTCCAAGGAGACCGCCATAGTTATGCTTGCGGACTCCTGCGAGGCAATCGTGCGCTCTATGGAATCCTTTGACGAGGAAGAGGTGAAAAGAGTTGTCAGACGCGTGATTGACGAAAAGCTGAGTCAGGGACTTCTTGACGATTCCTCACTCACCCTTGGCGACGCCAACAAGATTGTGGACGCCTTCGCGTCGGTACTTGTGAATCTCCACCACTCCAGGCTGAAGTATCCGGAGCGGAATGTTGAACTGGCAGAAGCCTAGGCAAGACGAAAATCCTTCCCCTACTTGACAGCACTCAACGCCCCTAAAGCTTATTCGTGTCAATCTTCATAACTAGGGCGTCAGAGTTCCTCTCTAACTGTGAGATTTTTTCTGCAACATCATCTTCAAAGTACTCTGCCCCAATATCTTGAATTCCCTCACCCAGATCAACAAGCTCTCCCTCCAGGTCGCCAAATAACGTAGGCAAAGTTAGTTCGTCAACGTTACCTGGGAATACCTCTAGGGCAAGGTCACTCCAGGGAACAGAATAGTGAAAAGTCTGCCAACTTTTACCGTATACATCCCCACTTGCTCCTCCGATGTAAAGTTTTCCCGTTGGTCCAAATGCGATGCTTGCAGACGATGCCCATCCCACAGGAAAATCCTCATCAATGTCGGTAGGATACCCACCCCATGACAACACATCAACACCTGCGTCAGTGACTTTAGCGACAGTCGCCAATGACCGTAGGTCGTACGGAGGCACCGCGTTAAAGACCTGCAGAAGCATCAAATCCCCTGTGGGGGAGAGGAACATAGCTTTTGGCACCGTTGACGGATTGGAGTGAAGTTCAATTTCCCGGTTAAGATAGCGCGACCACTCAATGTTCCACGTATTGACATCCACCAGAGATAGGAAGTCCACCACCCCTGATGGAAATGTCCCCTGAACGAAGACGCGCCCTAGCCCGTCCCCCAGTATCTCATGGACCTCCCCCGCATGCTCAAGATTAGGAAACGTAAACGTCATTGTGCTACTGCTTAATATTCCACCGTCAGCGGTAACCTTTATGAAATAAGGTTTGAAGATTGGCTCGGAAGGCGGCTTAGTGTTCACCACCAGCAATATGTTGCCCTCCGGCAGGATAACTGGGTTTGAACACTCCCCATAAACGCCCGGGTATCCCCAGAACTTCTCCCAGAGCAATTCTCCAGACGGAGAGTACTTTTGAAGGACACCATCAGCGTGTACCGGCCGTCGGCCATCTACTGAAAAAGAGACGTAAATATTATCAGCCTCGTCAAGAACTACGCTTGGTATCCTTCGGACCTCTGACATGGGAAACTCAGGATTGTCAACATCCAGCAATGCCCATTTCTTCTTCCAGAGTAAATCACCATCAGGGGTTAACTTCAAGAGTACCAAGTACGAGCCCATAGGCCATTCAGGAAAAGGCGGGTGATACGGATCCTGTGATGCCATCCCAATAATCACTAGATTCCCGTCGTTTCCTATGAGTATGTCCGCCAACGAAGGACCGCTGTAGTAGTCATCCCGGTCTGTTGGCACCGATAAAGTCTTAGCCCACTTTAAGCGTCCCCCCAGATCGTATTTCAAGACAAGAGCATTACTGGAGGCGACACCGTAAGGGTTAACACTTCCTACTCCGTAAACATTTCCCGAAGCGTCAACCGAAATGGCGCTTACCCTGTCGTAACTCACCTCGTAGAAATAACTATCACCAGACACTACATAGTTAAGCTCGTTCCAACCCCAGGTGTGAATCCATTGGTCCGCTAGCGGGTCAACGAGGATGGGTTCTGAATTAGACTTGAATGCCTCATCGTCCGTTACCTTCACCG
>FWPU01008783.1_pt1 | contig 16702 bp, 19 predicted proteins | sample 2228361 | NCBI WGS metagenome assembly FWPU01 (sample SAMEA103939777, study PRJEB20133) | metagenome
AAAAATCTTTTGGTTACCTCCTCTTTCTCCCAGAAAACCTGATTCTTCCTTCTTCTAAATCTGCTCTAATTATCCTTCCCCCCTTTAAAATGCCACTTATATAAGCTTTATCTTCTCCCCTCATGATTAGGTGCGTGGATGTTCCCCCTCGCATTTGCTTTGCTTGAAGTAAGAGATACAAAGCTTCAATTGCTGTGGATTTACCTGAGGCATTTGGGCCGAGAATGAGGTTAAGATGAGGAGAAAACTCAAAGGAAATTTCCCTAAAACAGCGCATGTTTTTGAGTTGAATTTTATCTATTTTCAATTTTTTATGATATCCTAACCGGCATGAGAAGATAAAGAAAGCTTTCCTCTTGAGCAGATTTTAAAAGAGCAGGTTTTGTAGAGGACTGCACTCCTATAAAAATCTTTTCTCCAAGAATTTTTTCCACTCCCTCTAAAAGAAAAGCAGGATTAAAGGCTATTTCACCACTCTTCCCCTTTACCTCTGCTTCAACCTCACTATATGCACTTCCCAACTCCGGACTGCTAGTACTTATTTTTAAAATATTTTCCTTCTCTTCTTCAGAAAAGAATTCGATTTTAATAGGATTGCTATCACTAAAAACTGTGATTCTCTTTAAGGCTTGAAGAAGTTCATGGCGAGAAGTGTAAACTTCGCTTTCAAAACTCTTAGGTATTAATTGAGAATAATTGGGAAATTGTCCTTCAATTAGTCGGGAAGCAAAAATTACTTCACCTCCCTTAGGTAATCCATCAATCTTAAAGGAAATTTCACTTTCCCCTAGGAAAGTCTGAATTTTTCCTTCAAATTTTGAAGTGGCTTTTACCAACTCATCCAAGACTCTTCCTGGAACAATTACTTCCACCCCACTAAAGCTCCCATTTTTGAGCTCAAAGAGAGAAAGCCTATAACTGTCAGTGGCAACAAGTTTTAAATTTTCTCTCTTTCCTTCAAAGAGAACACCTGTTAAAACTGGTCTTGTCTCATCCTTCGAAACGCTTTTTACCACTTTATCTAAGGCGGTATTTAAAAGTGCTGCTTCAAACTCAATTTTTTTTCCTTCCTTAAATTGAGGCATTTTAGGAAAGTCTTCTTCGTTGAACGTATTTAAATTAAAGAAGTTTTTCTCACAAGATATTTCTACTTGGTTTCCTGCTCCTCCCTGTTTTATCTCAACTATACCTTCAGGAAGATTTCTCGTAATATCCAGGAAGGCTTTTGCTGGGATTACAGATTTTCCCTCTTCAATAACGTTACTTTTAAATCTGGCAATAACTGTGATTTCTAAGTCAGTTCCGTAGAGAATTACTTCATCGTTTTTAGCTGAAAGATAAAGACCGGAAAGTATCGGTAGAGTACTCCTTGTAGAAACTGCTTTTATAGCTAACTGGAGTGCTTCTAATAAATCACTGCGAAGAAATTTTATCCACATCTTTACTACCTCCTAGACTATGGAATTTTAATAAATATCTATTATAATCATAGAGTCTGTGAAAATTGAAAGTTTTCTTGTTTCAAGAGAAAAGAGTAGATTTTTTCTCCACTTCTTTCCGTGGATAGATTGGGAAAAACTTGTGGATATTTTTTTACCTCTAGTTATTCCCAGAATTTTCCCCAAAATCATCTACAGCTCCTCTTTATACGAGTAATGAGTTCTTGTATTTCATTAAAAGTTCTACTCTCCTTACTCATTAAAGTAGAAATTTTATTGTAAGCATGAAGAACAGTAGTATGATCTCTGCCGTTAAATTCCCTTCCTATTCTGGGTAAAGAGAGGTCTGTAAGTTCCCTACAGAGATACATGGCTACCTGGCGGGGATAGGAAATGTTTTGAGTTCTTTTACTGCTGAGTAAATCGGATTTGCTTACAGAGTAAAAATTACAGATTTCATTAATAATGTGGTCTATTTTGATAATGTTATCTGCCTCGCTATAGATATTTTTTAAGACTTCTTCTGCTAGGGGAAGGGTGATAGGTCTTTTGGTGAGGGTGGAGTAATGCTTTACTCTGTTTAGTGCCCCTTCAAGCTCTCTAATATTAGATTTAATTCTTGAGGCTATGAATTCCAAAACTTCATTAGGTACAGAAAGCTGTTGTATCTGAGCTTTCTTTCTTAAAATAGCAATTCTGGTCTCCAAATCAGGTGGTTGAATGTCTGTTATCAATCCCCATTCAAATCTTGACCTCAATCTTCCTTCTAAAGGAGATATCTCTTTAGGAGAACGGTCACTAGAAATTACAATTTGCTTTCCGGACTCATAAAGGGTGTTAAATGTGTGGAAAAATTCTTCTTGAGTCTGCTCCTTTCCTGCTAAGAACTGAATATCGTCGATTAACAAAACATCTGTTTCTCGATATCTTCTTTGGAAAAAGAGAATATTCTTATCTCTAACTGCATTTATAAATTGATTTGTGAAGGTTTCAGATGTTACATAACATATTTTTATGTTTTGATGGTACTTTAATACATAATGGGTTATAGCTTGTAAAAGATGAGTTTTTCCCAAACCCGTATCGCCATAGATAAATAGAGGATTGTAGGTAAAGGCCGGTCTTTCTGCTACAGCTAAGGCAGCAGCATGAGCAAATCGGTTTCCTGCTCCCACCACAAAGGTTTCAAAAGTATACCTGGGGTTAAGGAAAAGCTCTTCCTTAGTATATGAGGTTATTTCATCGCTCTTCAATTTACTGAGCTCTTCTGAAGTTATCTTTTCTTCTATATAATTTGAGTTTTGAGGAGTTATAACCAGTCGGATGTTAACGGATTTTCCCAATACTTCTGAAAATGCTTCTTTTATGATTGCCGCGTGTCGAGTTTCTAGCCATTCTTTTATAAACTGATTAGGTGTCCCCACAACAATAGAATTCTCACTCAAGGAGAGCAAGCGGGTGTTTTGAAACATCGTTTTAAAAGTAGGAACATTCAATTTCTCTTTTAAAATTGAGAGAGTCTTTTCCCAGATTAATTCAGAGTCCATCTCTTCCTCCCTCATAATTTATCTAAAATTTCTATTCCCCTTTCTGTAAGAGTCCTTTTTCCATCTGCCCCTATTTCTACGTAACCTTTCTTTTCCAGAGATTTTAAATTTCGATAGATAGTGGAAAGGCTTAAGTTAAGCTCATGAGCTAATTTAGAGGGACCGCAGGGACCAAGTTCTGCTAACAAGAAAAGCACTTTCTTCTCCTTTACTGGAACGATCTCCTTTCTACTGCTCTCAGTTTTACTTCCTTTGGGTGCAAAGAGCGTCACCACTGTTCCCCTTTCTAAGTTGTCTTCGATGAAAATTTGACCGTCCAGCGAGGACAATATTTGTTTAACCAGAGGAAAGCCTGAGCCAACTCCTCTAATATATTTCCGCATTTCAGGAGTGGCAGTGGTAAATCCAGGCTGAAACGCCTTTTCTTTATCAACTATCCCTGGTCCTTGATCCGCCACTCTAATAACTTGACCTTCGTCTAGGATAGAAACCACTACACCTTTACAGCAAGCATGTAGAAGATTTTCTATAACTTCCTTAATTGCTGTGTAGGGGATAAGACTCCCTTTTTCCCTCGCGATTTGATAAACTTGAGCTCCTAAAATGTCTACAAGTTCTATTTCATCGTTAGCGCTGATGTCAATTGTCTTAGGAGCGGATATTTCGCCTTCATAAACAGCGATTCTTACCACCTTGTTCTGGTTTTTACGGCTGCTACCTTCCTCTATAATCCTTTGCAATAAACTCAACTTGGAACTCTCCTTTTTCCACAATTTTTCCACAGGACTTGTGGAAAAATACCAGGGGGAAAACCAAGGTTTTTAGGAAAAACATTTTTCAATTGAAATACTTTTACCAGGCAGTTTTTAAAGTTATCCACAGAAATTTCCACAGTTGTGGAAAATGGAGGGAAACAGCAGTTCATCAAATGAAATTCTTTAACCACGCAATTCTTCACTCACTAAACAACCCCCTGCTGATTTGCCAAGAATTGGTATAATGAAGTGTTTTCACTTATGCTACAAAACGGGGTTTATTATATCAGAGGGCACCTCTTTCCTTCAATGGGATTAATCAAGAATTTAAGAATTTTTATTGAATGACATGAGCTGGGTGATATAATAGAGCAGATTTCAAATTCAAAGGTGGTGGCATTGAAAAGAACATATCAGCCGAATGTGAGGAAGCGCAGAAAAACTCATGGATTTTTAGTTCGGATGAACAGCAAGGCGGGGAGGAAAATAATTGCCCGTCGGCGTCGAAAGGGAAGAAAACGCCTCGCCGTGGTATGAAGCTTGAGAGTCTGCGGGGGAAAGATTTAACTCGCGTTTTCAAAAAAGGAACCGAAATTGAAGGAAGATTTTTTAGACTTATTTATTACAAGGGAGAAAGGGCCCTAAGGCTTACGGTTGTGGCTAGAAAGAGAATTGGGAAAGCGGTAGTTAGAAATAAGCTTAAGCGGCGGGTGAAAGAAGTGTTTAGAAGGAGCTTTCCAAACGGAAGGGGAAGCTTTGATATAATTGTTTTACTAAATGAGAAAAGCTCTGAAGCAACTTTCAATGAGCTCAGAGATGACATCCTAAAGTGTATAGAGAGGATGAAGTAGTTTGGGAAGAGTTGCAATCTGGTTGATAAGAGGATATCAAAAGTTTGTTTCCCCTCTTCTACCACCTTCGTGTCGATACACACCTAGTTGTTCTCAGTATACCCTTCAAGCAATGGAGAAATACGGTCTTTTTAAAGGGCTTTGGTTGGGGTTAAAGAGAATTTTAAGATGCCATCCTTTTGTTAAAGGTGGATATGATCCTGTTGAGTGAGGAGGGGAATTGTTAAAGCCTTTCGAAGACTTTCTGCTTTCATTACTTAAGTTTTTCTACAGTTATACAGGAAGTTATGGCTGGTCAATTATTTTATTAACCGTGGCGGTGAGAATCTTTTTGCTTCCTTTGACTATCAAGCAGACAAAATCTATGATTGAGGCACCTAAGATTCAAGCAAAAGTGAGAGATCTTCAAAAAAAGTATGGTCATGATAAGAAAAGGCTTAATGAGGAGCTTCTCAAGTTTTATCAAGAAAACAGAGTCGATCCCTTTGGGGGATGTCTTCCGTTAATCATTCAAATTCCCATTTTTTGGGCTCTTTTTAGAATGCTCCTTACAAACAAAGACTTAAAAGGTGCTTCGTTTTATTTTATTAGGGATTTAAGCCTTGCTCCTTCGCACTTTTCTTTGGGGGAAATCTTCAATCAATTTTTCTCTGCTTTCCCTTATTATCTTCTCCTTCTTTTGACCATTGTAACTACTTATCTTCCTACCAAACTCGTCTCAACAGATCCGCGGCAGGACAAGTTCGCTTTAATGATGAACGTTTTCTTGGCTTTTATATGTTGGAGCCTGCCTGCTGGAGTAATGCTATACTGGGCTACAACTAATATCCTTGGTTTAATACAACAGTACATTCAGATGAAAATGGTGAAGGAGGAGACATGAGGTATTTGATTCCCTATCCTAATGAGGAAAGTTTGGAAAAAAAGTTTATGGACCTTAAGTTAGTGGAGGCAAGAGTAAAAGAGGAAGTTAAAAAGGAGGGAAAAAGATTTGCTGCCGTTGAAGAAAATACCAGGGAAAGAGCCAAAGAGTTAGTAGGTAAAATCTTAGAGATGATAGGATTTAGAGTGAGAATCCGAGTGGAAGAAGACGAAGAAAGCTTAAATATTCAAATAGAAGGCTCAGACCTTTCTTCATTGATTGGAAGTAAAGGCAGAAATTTAGACGCATTACAAACAATCTTGGCAGCTATAATTAATAGGTACGCAGAACCCAGAAAACTTGTTCTTATTGATGCGGGGGGGTATAGGCAGAGAAGAAATGAGTATCTGACATCTTTAGCGAAAAGGACTGCTAAGAAGGTTATTGAGGAGGGAAAAGCATATGCAATTGGACCTCTACCTGCACGGGAAAGGAGAGTTATTCATGTTGCGTTGAAAAACTATCCAGGCGTGTTCACACAGAGTGAAGGTGAGGAGCCGGAGAGAAGAGTCATTATTTACCCGGAGCGTTCTGCCAAATCTTCATAAAAAATTAAAAAATGGCAGTTTCACGTGAAACAAATTGTTGAAGATTGCCTAAAGAAAAATAAAATACCTTTCCAGGAAATCACAATTCCTAAACTTCTCAAATATGTTAATGATTTGAACACATGGGGAAAGCGATTAGGATTAATTTCGAAGAGACTTTCTGAGATAGAAATATTTTTCCTTCATGTATTTGACTCGCTAATGGTAACCAAGTTTATTTCTCCTCAAAGGGAGAAGAAAATCGTTGACGTCGGTTCAGGAGCTGGTCTTCCTGGGATTCCAGTCTCTATTTTGTGGCAAAAAAACAAAATTTTTCTTATTGATTTCAAGCAGAAAGCAATTTCATTTCTTTTAAGAGAAAAGGGAGTTTTAGGATTATCTAATGTGGAAGTTTTACGAGGTTATGTGGGGAAGGATCTCCTGCTTCGTCAATATGATATTGTTTTAGTACGTGCCTTTTTGCCTTTACAAAAATGTTTGGAAAAGCTTTTGCCCATTACAAGCGGAGAAGCAGCAATAGTTTTTTATCAGACGAAGATAGGATGGAAGGAGAAGAAAGGCAATATAAACCTAAAGAGCGTAGAAGTTAAAGACTTTTATTACAAAATTCCCTATTTAGAAAGAGAAAGAGCTATCGTTGTTTTTAAAAAAATCAAAAATCAATAAAAATGGAACTTCATTTTGTTATAATAACCACATGGGTAAAGTGATTGCTTTTGTCAATCAAAAAGGAGGGGTTGGTAAAAGCACGACTGCTGTTAATCTCAGTGCCTATCTTGCCTCGATGAGAAAGAAAGTGCTGTTAGTAGATGTAGATCCCCAAAGTAATGCTACAAGCGGACTTGGCCTCAATCGAGAAAGAAAGTTTAATATTTACCATATTTTAATTGGGGAAAAAGAAATAACTGAGATATTAAAAGAAACTGATATTAAGAGGCTGTACCTTGCTCCCGCGACTCTTGACCTTGCCGGAGCTGAGATTGAGCTAGTGTCTGCTTTGTCGAGGGAATATAGACTTAAAAGGGCGATCGATAAAATCCGCCACGAGTTTCACTATGTATTTATTGATTCACCTCCTTCCCTAGGACTTTTAACCATAAACGCTTTAACAGCAGCAGATTCGATAATAGTTCCCATTCAATGTGAATATTATGCTCTTGAAGGTCTGGGAAAGCTTCTTGAAACGGTAAAACTGGTAAGGAGCAATTTAAATCCTGAGCTGGAGATAGAGGGAGTTTTGCTCACCATGTATGACTCTAGAACTCGCCTTTCTCAACAGGTAGTGGCAGAGGTGAAAAACTATTTCGGGGAGAAGGTTTATAAAACAGTCATTCCTAGGACTGTGCGTTTAAGTGAAGCCCCCAGCTTTGGTAAACCAATTCTCCTTTACGATCCAAAATGCAAGGGGGCGTTGGCATACAAAAAATTAGCAAAGGAAGTGATGAGAGGTGGGTAAGAAAGGACTAGGAAAAGGCTTAAGTGCTTTGATTCCCGGGTTAGCTGAGGAGAAAAAACTTAATGTGGAAGAGGTTCCGCTCTCTGATATCTCACCAAACCCAAATCAGCCTCGTCAATCCTTTGATGAGCAATCTTTTTTTGAAATGGTTGAAAGTGTAAGAAGGTTTGGAGTAATTCAACCGATTGTTGTTCAGCCCAAAGGCTTGGGTTATGAAATTGTAGTGGGAGAGAGAAGGTGGAGAGCGGCTAAAGAAGCAGGTCTTAAGAGCATTCCGGCTGTGATTAAGAGACTTGAGGGTCCGGAATCTTTGGAAATTGCTTTAATCGAAAATCTTCATCGTGAAGATTTGAACGCAATTGAAGAAGCCCAGGCTTATAAGAGTATCATCGAGAAATTTGATATTACTCAAGAGGAGCTCGCGAAAAAGATTGGAAAGAGCCGAGTGGCAGTGACCAATACCCTTCGCTTGCTGGAATTGCCAGAGGAGGTGAAAGAGGCAATTGCTGCTGGAAACCTCTCTGCAGGCCATGCAAGAGCGCTTTTAGGATTAAAGGATGAGAAGAAAATAAAATCCTTAGCTGAAAGGGTTATGAGTGAAGGACTTTCAGTGCGGGAAACTGAGAAATTGGCCAGGCTTATGAGCTTAGAAAAGAAGAAGAAACCACCAGCTCAACCACGAGCTTTTCGCGAGATGACAAGGGTGTTGAGCAAAATACTTAAGGCTCCTGTTAAAGTAAGAATGACTTCACGAAGGGGAAAGATAGAGATAACTTTCAAAAAAGTTGAAGATTTGGAGCGGATATTTTCCTTACTTAAGAAGTTGGGAGAAGAGAAAAACCAAGATGAATTATAATTATAAAAAGATAGTGGTTCTTGCAGGGGGACCATCTACTGAGCGGGAAGTTTCGCTCGAGTCAGGAAGGGAAGTCCTGAAAGCTTTAATTTCACTAGGATATGAAGCTGAACTACTAGATTTAGATAATTTTTTTGTTGAGAGAATTAAGGAAAAAAGGCCGGATATTGTTTTTATTGCTCTGCACGGAAAGCCAGGGGAAGATGGGACAGTTCAAGGAATTTTAGAGATTTTGGAGATTCCTTATACGGGTTCTGGAGTTTTGGCTAGCGCTTTAGCTATTAACAAGCTTTTTACAAAAAGGATTTTTATGAGCTCAAACTTACCTGTGCTTCCCTTTCTTTGTTTTTCCAAGGAAGAATGGGAAGCATCTTCAGGAAAAATATTGGAAAGAGCAAAGTCAAATCCTGGCATACCTTTAGTAGTAAAACCGGTTTCTCAAGGTTCGAGTGTAGGGGTGAGTATTGTTGAGGAGGAAAGTTTGCTTCCTGAAGCTATTGAGATAGCGTTAAAATATGACAAAATGTTTATTTTGGAAAAATTTGTCAAAGGAAGGGAAATTCAGGTAGGAGTTTTAGGAAACGAGGAACCCTTTCCCTTACCGCCCATTGAAATCAGAGCTAAAAAGAAATTTTTTGATTATGAGGCAAAATACACCCCAGGCTTAGCAGAGGAGATTGCTCCTGCGCCAATAAATAGAGAAAAAACAGAAAATGCTCAAGAACTGGCTTTAAAAGCCTACAAGGCGTTAGGGTGTGAAGGATTTGCCAGAGTTGATATGTTTTTGGTGGAGGAGGAGTTTTATCTTTCAGAAGTAAATACCATCCCAGGCCTTACAGCAAACAGTCTTCTTCCGAAAGAGGCTAAGGCAGCAGGAATTGACTTCCCGCACTTAGTAGAGAGAATACTTGATTTTGCTTGGGAAAAGTTTTCAAAGAAACGCTCTTATTCCTTGAGTAGTAGCCAGAACAATAAGACCACTCAAGCAAAGCCCTAAAAAAATTAGAGGGAAGGCCTTTTTAAAAGGTATACCGAAGACGAAAGCTGCTACTGCACCGCTCCAACCACCGGTCATAGGAAGAGGGATGGCTACAAACAAAATCAGGGCAAGCTCTTCGAAAATTTCAAACTTTCGACTGTGCTTTCTTCTCGTTCTTTCAAAAAGCCAGTTGAAAAAAGCGCGAAAGAAAGAAAAGTTTTTGCAGAGAAAGAGAGAAAATGGCTCCAAGAAAATCAGGAGAAAAATCACTGCAAGGGAATTCCCAATTAAAGCCCAGACGTAAGCTTCCCAGGCGGAAAGCTTATACACAGTAAGAGCGAGGGGTATTGAGCCCCGGAGCTCAGTAACGGGCAGAGTAGAAAGAAGAGCTATTAAAACACCTTTTTTTAGCCAAAGTGGAAACATTTTACTCTTTTTTTAGAATACATTTAACAATTTTGGAAAATCTCGCGCCACGAAAAATACATCCAAAATACATTCTTAAGAAAAGAACCTCATAAAGAGAGGAGCGAAGACTAGAGAAACCACTGACATGAGCTTTATAAGAATATTCATGGAAGGACCGCTTGTATCTTTAAATGGATCTCCCACAGTGTCTCCCACTATAGCTGCTTTATGAGCTTCTGAACCCTTTCCTCCTAAGTTCCCTTTTTCGATATATTTCTTGGCGTTATCCCATGCTCCACCAGCATTTGCCATCATCAAAGCAAGGAAAACTCCAGCTAAAATGGCGCCTGCGAGGAGTCCTCCTAAGGCTTCTGGGCCTAGAGCTACTCCTACCAGGAGGGGAACAACAACAGCAGTTATGCCTGGAATAATCATTTCCTTTAAGGCAGCACCTGTAGCAATATCCACACATTTTTCTGGGTCGGGGTCTGCTTCTCCTTCTAAAAGGCCTTTTATTTCTCTGAACTGACGTCTTACTTCCTCTACCATTTTAAAGGCAGCTCTTCCTACTGCTTGCATGGTAAGGGCAGCAAAGAGGAAGGGCATCGCTCCTCCCAAAAGAAAACCGATCATTACAGTGTGAGAAGTGAGGTTAATGCCTTCCTTTGCTAAACCCGTTACGCTGGCATAAGCAGAAAGAAATCCAAGTGCTGTTAGGGCTGCCGAGCCAATGGCAAAGCCCTTTCCAATGGCAGCGGTGGTATTTCCCAAGGCATCCAAATTGTCCGTGACTTTTCTCACGTTTTCACCTAAACCTGCCATTTCTGCTATACCACCTGCATTATCTGCAATCGGTCCGTAAGCATCGACTGACATGGTGATGCCGATAGTAGAAAGCATTCCCACCCCGGCAATGGCGATTCCGTAAAGTTCAGCTAAGCGAAAAGAAAGATAAATTGCTGCGCAGATAGCGATGACTGGGAGGACTGTAGAAAGCATCCCTATTGCCATTCCAGAGATGATGTTTGTGGCAGCTCCAGTCTTGGCGGACTTAGCAATTTCCACAATTGGAGGGCCAGAAGTGTAATATTCAGCAATGTTTCCAATAAGAATTCCTACTAAAACTCCGGCTAACACTACCCAGAAAATATTTAAGTTTAAGGAAAGCCACTTTAAGAGGAAGAAGGTTCCGATGAGGGTAAGGATTGCTGCCAAATAAGTAGCATATCCTAAAGCTTTTTGGGGATCCAAGTTTTCTAAAAGCTTGAAAAGAAGTATGGAAACAATGGAAGCAGCAGTGCCCAGGGTGATAAGGAGAAGAGGAAAAAGCATCAAATTCCATTTGGAACCTAAGGCGGTAAGAGAAGCTGATGAAGCTACCGCAAAAGCTGCTACAGTGGCTCCCACATATGATTCGAAGAGGTCAGCCCCCATTCCTGCTACGTCACCTACATTGTCTCCTACGTTGTCCGCAATTACAGCCGGATTTCTGGGATCATCTTCCGGAATGCCCGCTTCTACCTTTCCCACAAGGTCAGCTCCTACATCCGCAGATTTAGTGTAAATTCCTCCTCCTACTCTGGCGAAGAGAGCTATGGAGCTAGCTCCCATGGAGAATCCGCTGATGATTTCTTCCGGCTTTGGGACTCCGCCGAAGAGGAGGTAAAGCGTACCCAGCCCTAAAACCCCCATGCTGGCTATGGTAAGACCCATTACTGCTCCTCCGCGAAAGGCAACTGCTAAAGCTGTGGCTTGACCCTCTCTTGCTCCTTCTGTTGTTCGAACATTAGCTAAAGTAGCAGCTTTCATTCCTGCAAAACCAGCGATCATTGAAGAAATGCCTCCGAAGATGAAGGCTGTAGCTGTGAACCAGTTGTTGAGGGCTACGCCAATCACTATAGCTACCACTATGAGGAAGGGAAGGAGGGTGAGGTATTCTCTTCGCAAGAAGGCCATCGCTCCTCTGAAAATTAAGTTTGAGATTCGAACCATCTTTTCGTTTCCCTTAGGCCTCTTTTCAACCCAGAAGTAAAGATAAAAGGCGTGGAGAAGACCTAAAACAGCAACTCCAATAGCAGATAATGCTAGCAAAAATATCTCCATTTCAGACCTCCTCATCAAGTTTTTATAACGAGGGAAAGATATATCTTCTTTGAGAAACTGTCAAGTTTAAGAGCTATTCTCTTCGTAGGGAAAGAGGGTGAAGCTTACCAAGAATGCACTCATGAAAGCAAGGAGAAAAAGAGGCCAGGCATTTAGGGGCAGAGGATAAGCATGAAAGAAAATGGAGATGAAGGTATAGGTGATGATGTTCCTATTTCTCCCATAGGAATTCCAATATCGGCAAGTTTTATAGCTGGGAGCGTCATTTATGCCGTCTCCTGTCCTCGCTGTGATGTGTCCTTTTTCTTTCAAAGCTGGCTTTTCAAATTCATCTTCCGGAATTTTTCGAAGGTCTTCGGTCAGCCTAAGTTTTTATCTACCTTCAGCGTTTTAAGTATTTCTTCAGGTGAAATGGTATGTCAAGAAAAAGGGTAAGAAAATCGGAGGCAAAAATCAAGCGCTGTTTGACTTTTTATTCGATATAAATCTATTATAAAATTATGGAGGGTAATTTAAGCGATTTTTCGTTAGATGAGCTCATTGCTCTTCTGGGAAAACAGAGGAAGAGTGGAGCACTTTCCCTTGAGGGAAAGGAAGCTAAAGCAGAAATTGTTTTTGATGATGGCTGGATTACTTTAGTTTCTTTGAAACCAAACCCTGTTCCTTTGGGAGTAAGAATAATGCGAGCCGGTATTGTGGAGAGAGAAGTAATTGATGAGCTCTTAGAGGATCAGATACTGGGGGCAGAGAAGAAACCCTTGGGGGAAATTCTAGTGGAGGGGGGATATATCCAGCCTGGGGATTTGAAACGGCTTTTGAAGGAACACGTCTTGGAAACTCTCTTTGTCATTTCCCGATGGAAAGATGCTTTTTTCAAGTTTGAGGAGAAGAAACTAACTCTCAAAGTGGACAAACCGGTGGGATGGGAAGAGACATTAGAGGAGTTGAAGAAAAGAGCTAATGAGTGGGATAAGTTAAGAGACATATTTGCCTCTTTTGATTTAAGAGCTCGCGCCCGCGACCTTTCCATGAATATGGAGGAGGTGAGACTTTCTCCACTTGAATTTAATCTTTTAAAGTATCTGGACGGTTCTCGAACTGTTTATGACCTTGCTCGTCTGATGAATTGCACTGAGTTTGAGGTCTGCCGCTTATTAAGCGAGCTTTTAAAGAGGTCCCTAGTAGAGGTTGAAGGGGAGGGACTTTTATAAATTTTCTTGACATTAAATCGGAGGAAAAGTATTATAGCGCAGCGTTTTGGTGGTCTGGATGAAAACCTATGTTGCCAAGAGGGAAGAAGTAAAAAGGGATTGGTGGTTAGTGGATGCTTCAGACATCCCTTTAGGCCGCTTAGCAAGCCAGGTGGCTAAGTTGCTCATGGGTAAGCATAAACCTATTTACACCCCACATCTCGATACAGGTGATTTTGTAATAGTGGTGAATGCACAGAAGATAAGGCTAACGGGGAAAAAGGCGGAGGAAAAATTTTACTACAAACACACCGGCTATTTGGGTCATTTGAAGAAAATTCCTTATGGAAAACTGCGTGTGGAAAGGCCAGATTTGATGGTGAAGCTTGCGGTGAAGGGAATGCTTCCTAAAAATCGTCTGGGAAGAAAGATGCTTAGAAAATTAAAGGTTTATGCAGGAAGTGAACACCCGCATCAGCCGCAGAAGCCTAAAGTTTGGGAGTGGATTAAGTAATGAGAGATAAGAAAATGGGGATAGTAGTTTATTATGGAACTGGGCGAAGAAAAGAATCTGTAGCCAGGGTGAGAATTTATCCTGGCTCTGGTCGGATAATAGTGAATGGGAAAGAAGCGCGTGAATACTTTGGAGGACGAGAAACTTACCAGGCTCTTTTAAAGAGGCCATTTGAGGTCACTGGCACTTGGAGCAAGTATGATGTGAAGGCAAAGGTGGAAGGCGGTGGCTCTTCAGGGCAGGTGGGAGCTCTCGTTCACGGGATGGCTAGAGCGTTACTTGAAGTCGATGAAAGCTTTAAAAAGCCTTTAAAAGAAGCAGGTCTTTTGACACGGGACCCCCGCGAGAAAGAACGTCGTAAGTATGGACTTAAAAAGGCTCGCAAAGCTCCTCAATGGTCGAAGAGGTAATTTTATTTCATCCACCTTTTTTAATTATAAATACCTTTGACTATGATTTTTTGAGAGAGTGATGAGAAAGCTGTTTGGAACAGATGGGGTTAGAGGCGTTGCTAATTCAGAGCTTACTCCAGAGATAGCTTTTGAGCTGGGAAGGGCTGGGGCTTACGTCCTTCATCAGAAGTTTCCCGATAAAAAAGTCATTTTAGTGGGAAAGGACACTAGAATATCGAGTGACCTTCTAGAGCACGCTTTAATCTCCGGCATTTCCTCTGTAGGAGTCGATGTTTTAAGAGTGGGCGTACTTCCCACTCCAGGTATTGCTTATCTCACTCGGCGTCTTGGAGCTTGTGGCGGTGCAGTCATCTCTGCTTCTCACAATCCTCCTGAATATAACGGGATTAAGTTTCTCGATGCTTCTGGTTTTAAGCTTTCTGAGAAAATGGAGAGAAGAATAGAGGAAACCTTGGGAAATGTTCCCCTTAGACCTGGAGGAAAGAATATAGGTCGCATAAAAGAGCTCAATAACCCTCTCGATATTTACGTTGATTATCTGGTCAATACAGTTATCGGTGGTTTAGAAAATTTTAGCATTGTCATAGACTGTGGAAATGGGGCTACATATAAAGCTTCTCCATTAGCCTTTCGTGAATTGGGGTCACGCGTACTGGCAGTAAATACAAGTCCGGATGGATTTAACATAAATGTGGAATGTGGCTCGACTTATCCTCATGTCATCAAAGAAATTGTGGAGACTCACGACGTTTCTTTAGGTATTTCTCATGATGGGGATGGCGATCGGGTTATTGCAGTGGACGAGGAAGGAAAGATATTAGATGGCGACGCTATTTTGGCAATTGCAGCCTTTCACATGCAGAAAACAGGAGAGTTGCGCAATAACTTAGTGGTGGGCACAGTGATGAGCAACTTGGGTTTGGAAATTGCTTTGAAAGAAAGGGGAATAAAATTTATCCGCACGCCAGTAGGCGATAGATATGTCTTAGAAGCAATGAGGGAGCATGGAGCAGTTTTGGGAGGGGAGCAGTCTGGTCATATAATTTTCCTTTCTCATTCCACAACTGGAGACGGGATATTAACAGGGCTACAACTTCTCTCTATGGTAAGAGATGAAGGGAAAGAGCTTTCACAGTTAAGAGAGGTTATAAAACCTTATCCTCAAGTTTTGAAAAGCGTGAAGGTGCGAGATAAGAAAGGTGTAATGGAAAATCCTAAATTGTTAAAGGTGATTTCCAAAGCGAAGAAGGAGTTAGGGAAAAAGGGAAGGGTTTTAGTGCGCCCTTCCGGAACAGAACCCCTTATAAGAGTGATGGTTGAGGCGGAAGAGGAGAAAATGGCCAACGAGGTAGCCGATTTTGTGGTAAAAATGATTGAGGAGGAAAAAGAATAAGGTGTGCGGAATTGTAGGATATGTGGGTAAAAAGAACACCGTTTCAGTTCTTCTGGATGGTCTTCAAAGATTGGAGTATAGAGGATACGATTCAGCAGGAGTAGCTGTAATTTCAGGTGAAAAAATAGAGGTCGTCAAAAGAAAGGGATTTATTTCAGAACTTAAAAACGAAACCCACAATTTAAAGTGTGAAGGGGGAGCGGGTATTGGACACACCCGCTGGGCGACTCATGGGCCTCCGTCTAGGAGAAATGCTCATCCTCACCTCGATTGCAAGGGAGAAATCGCTCTGGTTCACAATGGGATTATCGAAAATTATCTTCAACTTAAAGAAAAGCTTTTAAAAAAGGGGCATAAATTCACCTCCGAAACGGATACTGAGGTCATCTCCCATCTTATTGAAGAGCATTACAACGGTGATCTTTTAAAGGCGGTTAGGAAAGCTGTAATTCTTTTGGACGGCTCCTTTGCTATTGCTGTGATCAGTTTTCAAGAACCCGGAGTTTTGGTGGCAGCTAGGAAGGACAGCCCTCTTGTCCTGGGTATTGGGGAAGAGGAGTTCATGCTTGCTTCAGATATTCCAGCTCTTCTTCCCTACACTCACCAAGTGATAATTTTGGAGAATGAAGAGATTGCTAAGGTGGATGGGGATTCCTATAAAATCTTTAGTTTTGAGGGAGAGGAGAAAAGAAAGGAAATTTTTGAAGTGACTTGGGATGCAGAAGCGGCAGAAAAGGGTGGCTATGAGGATTTCATGCTCAAGGAGATTTTCGAGCAACCTAGGGCGATAAAAGAAACAATTCGAGGGAGGATAGATAGCGATGGAAACGTCCGTATCGAACTCGGTTTAAGCCCAGAAGAAGTGAGGAGCATACAGAAAATCATCCTTGTGGCATGCGGAACTTCATATTATGCGGGGCTTGTGGGGAAAAACTTAATTGAAAGGTGGGCAAAAATTCCTTCCGAAGTTGAGATTTCATCGGAGTTTAGATACCGAGAGCCCATTTTCTCCCGCGAAACCTTGGTAGTGGCAATTACCCAGTCAGGTGAAACTGCAGACACTTTAGCTGGATTGAGATTGGCGCAAGAGGCAGGAGCCCGTGTCATTGTGGTGACTAACGTGGTAGGCTCTACCGCCTCTCGGGAAGCGGATGGGGTCATTTATACTCACGCAGGTCCAGAAATTGGAGTGGCGGCTACAAAAACTTTGACTTCTCAAATGGCTGCTTTATATTTATTCACTCTTTATTTAGCTGAAAAGAAAGGGACTCTTCAAAAGGAAGAGATAAAAAAGTTTGCGAGAGAGCTTTTAAATGCTCCAGCTTTAA
>FWPU01008786.1_pt1 | contig 16695 bp, 11 predicted proteins | sample 2228361 | NCBI WGS metagenome assembly FWPU01 (sample SAMEA103939777, study PRJEB20133) | metagenome
TCCCGAAGGGATCGCGGCCATTAGCCGGAGGTCAGCCTGGCTGACCTCCGGACCAACGGCGCCGCCCCGCGTCATCCCCACGATCCCGGAGGGATCGCGGCGATTAGGACTTAGTCGGCCTCGGATCTCACCATGACGTTCATCAATCTTTCGCTGCTGGCGGGGGCGGGATTGGTGGTGGTTCCGCTGGTGCTGCACCTGTTGTTGCGGCAGCGGCCGAGGCGTTTCGAGTTTCCCGCCCTCCAATTCCTGCGGCGGCGGCAGGATGCCAACCAGCGGCAGTTGCGATTGCGGCATTTGCTGCTTCTGGGGTTGCGGATGCTACTGGTTGCCCTTTTGGCCGTGGCGCTGGCCCGGCCGCGGGTGAAAATCTCCGGCGGAGTCCTGGGCAGCCAGAAGGACCCCGTAGCCGCCGCCCTGGTCTTCGAGACCTCGAAGCGGATGGAGTACCGGCACGAGAACCGCACGCGGCTGGAGGTCGCGCAGGAGCTGGCCCTTCGGCTGCTGGCCCGTTTGCCGGTGGAAAGCCAGGTGGCGGTGTTGGACAGCCGGCCGGGACCGGCGGCGTTCCAGGTGGACTTTGGGGCTGCGCGTTACCGCATCGAGCATCTGGAGACCACCACGGTGGCGCAACCTCTGGCCGCCGTGCTGGCCGAGGCCCTGCGCCTGGTGGGCCAAAGCGGGCTTCCGCGCCGCGAGGTATTCGTGTTTACGGACCTGGCCCGCCGGTCATGGCCCGCCGCCGAAGCCGACCGCTTGAAACAGCGGATCCCGGGCGCCGAAGACACGGGGTTGTATCTGATCGACGTGGGGGTGCCCCAGCCGGTCAACGTTGGGCTGGGCGACGTGACGCTTCCGGGGACCGTCCTCCCCCAAGGCAGCCCGCTGGATTTGGCCGTCGATGTGTTCGCGCATGGGGCCCCAGCCGATCGTCTGGTCGAGTTGTACCTCTTGGAGAGCGATCCGCAGACCGGCATGCGCCAGCCGGTCAAAAAAGGCGCTCAGGCGGTTGCACTTCAGCCGGACCAGTGGCGCCGCGTCGAGTTCCGCGTCAGCCAACTGCCTGTCGGCACGCATCAGGGATACGTGGCGATTGTCGGCCAGGATGGGCTGCTGGCCGACGACTGCCGATACTTTTCGGTCCAAGTGCGGCCGGCCTGGCCGGTACTGGTAGCGGCCAGCCCCCCGGCCGATCCGGCGTACCTGTCCGAAGCCTTGGCCCCCACCCCGTTGCGGCGCCGGGGCGAGGCCCGCCACGACGTGACCGTGGCCACCGCCGACGCACTTGCCAGTCAGGACCTGGCACGCTTTGCCGCGGTGTTTCTCGTGGATCCCGGGCCGCTGCCGGCCGAGGTCTGGCAGAAGCTGCGGGATTACGTCTCCTCGGGGGGCGGCTTGGGGGTCTTTCTCGGGCGCAACGCCGACCGAGGCGTCGACTCGTTCAACCAGCCAGCGGCCCAGGAGGTGCTCCCTGCGGCCCCGAAGCGCCAGGTTCGCGACAAGGAGGGGACCACCCATCTGGCCCCCCGCGATTACCAACATCCCATGCTGCTGGCCTTGCGGGACCTGGCCGGCGGCATCCCCTGGGATGCGTTTCCTGTGTTCCGGTACTGGCAATTGGGCGATCTGGCTGCCGGGGCCCGGGTCGTTGTGCCATTTAATGACGGGGCGCCGGCGATCGTGGAACGCCCCGTGGGCAAAGGGCGCGTGGTGCTGGTCACGACCTCGGTTTCCGACAACCCCAATCAGGACCCGTGGAGCCTGTTGCTATCGGGAGAGAACGCCTGGCCATTTTTCGTGCTGGCCAACGAGATGGCCGGCAGCCTGGTGGGAGGAGCGGCCCCGGTGCTGAACTATTTCGCCGGCCAGACCGCTCTGCTGGAGCTGAACCCCGAGTGGCCGTTCCGCTCGTATCTGCTTACACAGCCCGGGGGACTGGAGGCCCGGCTGGCCCCGGACCTCAAGCAATTCGTGCTGACCGTGGCCGCCACGGAACAGCCTGGCAATTACCGCGTGCAAGCCGGTGGCAGCGAAGGGGGCGTGGACCTGGGGTTCAGCGTGAACCTGCCTGCGGCTGAAACCCGATTGGATCGTGTAGCCGAGGACGAGCTGGCCCGCCTGTTGGAGCCCCTACCGGTGCGCATTGCGCGGGACGAGCGCCAGATCGAGTTGGATCTGAGCACCGGGCGCGTGGGTCGTGAGCTGTTCCCCGCCCTTATCCTGATCGTGGCGGTGCTGCTGGGGTTGGAACACCTGGTGGCTAATCGGTTCTACCGCCGGGCCTAGCCCCCTTCTCCACCTGCCATAGGGTGGTTGCTTGTAGCCACGCGAGAGGCGGTTGGCGTGCGTGCCACGCATGTTTCCTGCGGAGGCGGAGCCGAGGGCGTAAGCCCGCCGTGGGGCGGTGTGGGCCACTTGTTTGCGGCTGCACCGGCAAAAGGCGCGGTTCGGATGCTCAAACGGCACCGCTGGAATGTGGCTGAATTAGCGGCCGCAATCAAAGAGTGGCGCGCAGGGGCGGCTTCGAGGGGGGGCAGAGCGGAGCGGCGTGAGTGCAAAAGCACGCAGCCTCCAGGGCCGAAGGGGTACACAAGGCGCCTTACCAAGTCTTATAGCCGGCTTTCGGGCCGGACCGGTACAATGGCATGTGGGGGCGGGCGATGGGAGAGGATGAGGATAGGGTTCGAGGAAGCATCCATGGCCGATGACCAACGGGCTCGGGAACTGGCCGATCGGGCCCGGCCGTTTTCCATCCAGGTCGCCGATCGCATCCAGCGGTTGCCCCCCTACCTGTTTGCGCGGATCAACCGCTTGAAGTACCAGAAGCGTCGGGCGGGGGAGGACGTGATCGACCTGGGGATGGGCAACCCCAGCGACCCGCCGCAAGAGCTGGTGATCGAGAAGCTGGCCGAGGCGGCCCGCGACCCCCGCAACCACGGCTACAGCGAGTCATGGGGGCTACTGAATCTGCGGCGCGAGGTGGCCAGCAAGTATTACAAACAGCATGGGGTCCGCTTGGACCCGGAGCGCGAAGTCATCGTCTGCCTGGGGTCCAAAGAGGGCTTCAGCCACCTGTGTCTGGCGCTGATTGGGCCGGGCGACACGGCCATCATTCCCAATCCCTCGTATCCGCCGCACCTGTACGCCGTGGCCCTGGCCGGCGGAAACCAGATCGCCCTGGAGGTGGCCGACCCGGAAAAGCTCCTTTCCAACATCGCCTATACCTGCCAGCACTTGTACCCCCGGCCGAAGCTGCTGGTTGTCAATTTCCCGCACAACCCTTCGACCGCCACGGTGGAACCCGAGTTTTACGTGGAGGTGGTCAAGCTGGCCAAGCGGTACGGGTTCATGGTGATCAGCGATTTGGCCTATGCCGATGTGACCTTCGACGGCTATCGGGCGCCCAGTTTCCTGGCAGCGCCGGGTGCACTGGACGTGGGGGTCGAGTTCACCACGATGAGCAAGGGGTACAACATGGCGGGGTGGCGGGTGGGCTTTTGCGCCGGCAATGCCGAGATGGTCCGCGCCCTGGGAACCATCAAGAGCTATTACGACTACGGGATGTTCCAGGCCATCCAGATCGCGGCCATTGTGGCCCTCCGGCACACCGATGCGGCCGTCGAGGAACAGGCCAAGGTCTATCAGCGGCGCCGCGACGTGCTGTGCGAGGGTTTGGAGCGCCTGGGCTGGCCCGTCAGCCGTCCCAAGGCCACGATGTTTGTTTGGGCCAGGATTCCGGAACCGTGGGCCAGCGAGATGGGTTCTTTCGACTTCGCCATGAAGCTCTTGGAAGAGGGCAACGTGGTGGCCAGTCCGGGGGCTGGCTTCGGCCCGGCCGGCGAGGGCTACTTGCGTCTGGCGCTGGTCGAGAACGAGAATCGGCTGCGCCAGGCAGTGCGCCAGATCGGGCGCTGCCTGGGCATCAAGGTGGCGGCGCGGACCTGAGGGTTACCAGCCCAGCACTCGCTTCCACCGCTCGAGGTTCCAGCGGGCCTTTTCGGCGGGCGTCATGCGCTCGAAGTCGGGGTCGGCCCCGGGCGGGGGGACGCCGGGCAACACAGCCGGCCGCGGCAGCACCGCTGTCTTGATGGCCGGCCGCGGCGTGGCACTATAAGCCGCCGCCGTCGCCGTGCGCCGCAAGTCTTCGTCCAGCGACCGCTGGGGCGGGATCCGCAGCCGGGCCAGGTCGGCATGATACGCCCGCACCGCTTCGGCCGGGCCGATCTGCTCGTCGGCCACCAGCCGCAAATAACGCACGAAGGTCAACTGGTGCTCGGCATGGTTGATCTTTCGCCCGTAAAGAGCCACCCGGGCGCCGGCCTTCTTGGCCTCCCAAAGCATGTGGAAGGCGTCGAACGTGGTGCCGGCCGCCCCGCCCAGGATCCCCACCACCAGGGTGGGGTCATAGCGGGCCAGGGCCTCGATCGCGGCTGGCCCGTGGTACGGAATCTTCAAGAACAGCGGCCTCCCCCGCGAGGTCACCCCCGCCAACGCCCGGGCGATATGGTCGTTGATGAACCGCGCCACGTCCGCCGGCGGGTGGTCGCCGCAGGCGTTGGGATCGAACACCTCGAGGAAGTGGCGGAAGCCCTTGGCCTCGGCCTCCAGCCGAAACGCCTTGTACGCCTCCAACGTCGCCCGGTCCAGCTCCACATCGTTGTTGAACGTGACAGAGTACAGGCCCAGATCGGCGCCCAGGCGGCGCTCGTGGGGTTCGCACTCCAACTTGCCGCACATGATGTGGTCGATCGTTGCGGTGCGGAACGGCCTGGAAGGCTGCGAGGCATACCGCCCGCTGCCGGCCGCCAGCCAGATATCGGTGGCGTCGTTGGCCCGCACCGCCGGCGTGACCGGGCTCTGGTCGAACAGCCGCTCCTGGATCGTCAGGATCTCGCTGGAGCTGGCGCTCATGAGCATGATGTCCACGTCGCCGGCCAGCACGATTTCGCGCATAAGCTGGCGGTACTCGGTCAGGGTGCGGAACCGGGCTTCCTGCCCGTGATACTCGGGGCTGCGGCCGGGCGCCGCCAGGCCGAACGCCATGTCGGCGTCCTTGGCATCGGCTAGAATGAAGTCCCTCGACGAGCTGTCCGCGCGGATCCGCGCCAGTTTGCGGTCAAGCGATTTTTCCATACGCACCAACAAGTTCGGGCAACAGAGGCGCCGCCCCCCGGTGCGGCGCGGGCCTTGCAAGCCTCTTGGGCAGTATACTGTACGGCGGGGTGCCGGGGCGAGCCCGCAGGATCGCCGGATTCGATACGGCCGGCCCGCAATGTCCCCCTCGCCGCCGGCTACCGGTGGCCCAGGTCGGGTATCGTCGCGGGCGGACCGCATGGCCTGCCAGAACCGGGGCGGGCCACGCCAGCGGCCAGGGTGCGGCGCACGCCCCCGGCCTATCCCAGGACGTTTTCGATGATCGTCGAAGGGGTGCTGACCACCCTGAATCCCACAGGCCAGGTGCACATTGCGGCCATGGGCGCCGAGATTGCCGACCCGCCGCCGGCGGCGCTCGACCGGCTGGTGTTGCGCCCCTACCAAACCTCGCAGACTTTTGCCAACCTTTGTCGAACGGGCCGGGCCGTGTTCCACATCACCGATGACGTGGAACTGTTGGCCCACAGCGCCGTGGGCGAGGTCAACAGGCAGGAGACCATGCCGCCGGGGTGTTGGCCCGAACCACTGGTCCTGCCCGATGCCTGCCGCTGGTACGCCCTGGAGGTCCGTGGCCTCGAGGCCCTAGGCCCGCGCAGCCGGATCGAGGCCGAGGTGGTGGCTTCCGGCCGAAACCGCGAGTTCCTCGGGTTCAATCGGGCCAGACACGCCGTGATCGAGGCCGCCATCCTGGCCAGCCGGGTGCACCTCCTTTCGGGGGAAGAGATCCGGGGCGAGCTGGCCCGACTGGCCCCGCTGGTGGAGAAGACGGGGGGAGCGGCCGAGCGCCGGGCCTTTGCTTTCCTGTGCCAGTACGTGGAGCGGGCCGGGCAGGAGGCGGGATAATGGCCCGTGCCGTCGAGGTGATCGCGCCCAGCCGGCTGCATTTCGGGCTGCTTTCGGCAGCGGCGGGCAATGAGCAGCGGTTCGGCGGCGTAGGGGCGATGGTGGCTGTGCCCGGCATCCGGCTGGTGGTGCGTGCCGGCGAGGGGCTCCTTGCCGAGGGCCCGCTGGCCGCCCGGGCCAAACGTGTGGCCCGCCGGGTGGGACTCCGACTGTTGGAGACGGTGCCGGAGGCCAGGATCCGCATTCATTCGGCACCGCCGGAGCACGTGGGGCTGGGGACGGGGACGCAGTTGTCGATGGCGGTTGCGGCCGGGCTGGCGGCCCTGATCGGCCGGAACCCGGCGGATCCGGCTGAATTGGCCCAATGGGCCGGCCGCGGTCACCGGTCGGCGGTCGGCGTGCACGGCTTTGTTCATGGGGGGCTGGTTTGGGACCCTGGGAGTTCACCGGCCGGCGAGGCGGCACCGGGGGTCCGCCGCGCGGCGTTGCCCGCAGCCTGGCGATTCGTCCTTTTGCGACCGCGGGGCCTGCGCGGCCTTTGGGGCCGGCGCGAGCGGCAGGCCTTCGCCCATCTGCCGCCGGTGCCGCCGGACCAGGTCGCGGCCCTGTGGCGCGAAGCGGCCGAAGTCCTCTGGCCAGCCGCCGCCTGCGGCGATTTCCACGCATTCTCCAAGAGCCTGTATCGCTACGGCTACCTGGCCGGCATGTTGTTTGCCCATGTCCAGGGCGGGCCGTTCGCCACACCGCGCCTGGCGGCCCTGGTCGACCAGATCCGCCGCCTCGGCATTGACGGGGTGGGCCAGAGTTCGTGGGGCCCCACCCTGTTTGCCCTCTTGCCCGATGACACCTCGGCTTGCCAGTTTGCCGCCCGATTGCGGGCCTTGCCCGATACCGCGGACCTGTCCATCTGCATCGCCCCGCCGGATAACCAGGGTGCCCGCGTGCGGCTCATCGAGCCGTAACCCCGCTTAGAACCTCCCTGGAGCCCGACGCCACGCGCCGGCTTTCGCGGCCGTTGGGCCTGGCCGGATCGAAAGCCGGGTTGGGCGTGGGAAACTTCGCTCCCACCTCCTGCTGCCAGGCATGGAGTTCGGCCCGCAGTTGGGCCAGGCGCTGGGGCTCGGCGCTGGCCAGGTTGCGGGTTTCGCCCGGGTCCTGGGCGAGGTTGAAGAGTTCGACTTTGCCGTCCTCGAACCATTCGATCAGCTTCCACGGTCCGCGGCGGATAGCCGCCCCAGGGGCGCCCCCCTGGTTGCCATAATGCGGATAGTGCCAGAACAAAGGCCGCTCGGGCAGCCGGCCCGTCCCCCCCAGCACCGGCATGAGGCTCAGACCATCGAGTCGCTGGCCAAGCTGCGGGTGCAAGCCCGCCGCCTCCAACAGCGTGGGGAAGAAATCGGGGCTGGTCACCGGCGTATCAATCACCATGCCCGGCCGAACAACCTTGGGCCAGCGAACCAACAGCGGTTCGCGGATGCCTCCCTCGTAGAGCCACCCTTTGCCGGCCCGCCAGGGGAGGTTCGAGGTCGGCCACCCCTCGCTGGTCGATAGCCCTCCGTTGTCCGAGGTAAAAACGATCAGGGTGTTGTGGGCCAGTTGCAGTTCGTCGAGTTTGGCCAGCACCTTGCCCACGGCCAGGTCCATCGCCTCGACCATCGCAGCGTACACGGGATGCTCCTGGACGAGGCGCACATCGCGGGGTTCTTGGCGGCCCCATTTGGCCTCCAGCCCCAGCCGACGCCGCTTGGCCTCGTACTTCTGCCGCAAATCCTCGCGAGCCATAAGCGGTGTGTGGACCGAATAAAACGAAAGATAAACGAAGAACGGCCGATGGCGGTTGGCCTCGATGAACCGCACGGTCTCGGTGGCCAGGCGGTCGGGCAAATGTTCGCCGGGGGGGCCATTGGGCAGCCGGGGGTTGCCATAGGGCGAGAAGTACCGTTTTCCGCCCGCCGGTGCTCCCCAAGCGCATCCCCCCTTGTTGATGTCGAACCCCTGGTCCTCGGGCCAGAATCCCTCCGGTCCCAAGTGCCATTTGCCCGCGAAGAAGGTGGCGTATCCGGCCTGGCGGAAGACTTCGGCCAGGGTGATTTCCTCCAGCGCCAGCCGATCGCGGTACGGTGCCGGCAGGAGCTTTGTATTCCGCTTCCAACGCTCCGGTGCCGCTGCGCCGATGTAGTCGGTGATGCCCGTGCGCTGGGGCCACTTGCCCACCAGAATGCTGGCCCGAGTCGGCGAACACACGGGGCAGGAGGCATAGGCATCGGTAAAGCGGGCCCCCTCACGCGCCATTCGGTCCAAATGGGGCGTCTCGTAGAAAGTGCTGCCATAGCAGCCCAGGTCGCGCTGGCCCAGGTCGTCGGCCAGCATGAAGACGACGTTGGGCGGCGGGGGGTTCTGGCCCGCCCAGGCCAGGCCCATAGGCACCACCATCGCCACGGCCACCAACCAGGCGCCCACAGGGAACACGGCTGCCGCTGCCGCCGGCCAGGCACCTGGCCGGTCATAGCTTCGCCAAGCCCGTCGCCACATGCCTATGGCCGAAAAAGCGCTGCTTGTCGAACGTCCGCCGTCCATGCTCTTTCCCCTTATCGAAACGGCTTTTGGAGCCAGTATGGAAAGCGTCCCCGGCGGCGTCAATCGGCAGGCGGCCAGCGGTCCAGCATGGGGCTGGGCAGGCTGCCCGCCGGGCCGCGAACCGTTTCCGCTGCGTTGCAGGCGGGCCTGGTGCCACTTATACTGCGCACTTCTGCCTATGCAATCGTCCTGAGTTCAGGAATACACGCCGATGCCGATGGCCGATCGTCTCTCACGCCGCCAGATGCTTTTGGCTTTGGGGGCCACTGCGGGGATGGGGCTCCCCACGCTTGTGCCGCCAGGAGCGCTTTCGGCACCGGGGCGGCCGGGAGCCAACGAACGGATTACGCTGGGCGTAATCGGCATGGGTGGCCGGGCCCGCTTGCTGATCGACCAATTGCCCGAGTCGGGCCAGGTGGCCAGCGTCTGCGATTGCTTCGTCCGCCGGGCCGAGGAGGTCGCCAAACAAAAGCAGGCCAGGTGGCGTGTCCATCAGGACTACCGGCGGCTGCTGGACGAGAAGGACATCGACGCGGTGCTGGTCGTGACCACCGACCACGGCCGGGTGCTCCCCTGCATCCACGCCTGCCAGGCCGGCAAAGACGTGTATGCCGAAAAACCGCTCACCCTGACGATCGGCGAGGGCCGGGTGCTGGTCCGCGCGGTCCGCAAGTACGGCCGTGTTTTCCAGGTGGGCACCCAGCAGCGGTCCATGGAAATGAACCGCTTTGCCTGCGAGTTCGTGCGGAGCGGTGGCATCGGCAAGGTGCTGTTGGTCCAGGGCATCAACTACACGGGCCCACGGGTGTATCAGGGATTGCCCGCCCAGCCCATCCCCGAGGGGCTGGATTGGGACCGCTGGCTGGGTCAAGCCGAGATGCGGCCGTATAACGTCGCCTTGCACTTCGGCTGGATGGCATGGCGGGACTTTTCGGGCGGGGAGATGACCAACTGGGGCGCGCACGGGCTCGATCAAGTCCAGTGGGCCCTGGGCAGGGACGACACCGGTCCCGTAGAAATCTGGCCAGTCACACCCGGCCCCAATGGCAAGGTCTCCTATCGCTACGCCAACGGCGTCGAAGTCCGGCTGGAGTTGGACCGGGGCCCGCACGGCGGCGCCATCTTCACGGGCGAAAAGGGCAAGATCGAGATCAACCGGAACAAGTTCACCACGAACCCCAAAGACCTGGTCAAAGACCCGCCCCCGGCCCATCTGGCCGACAAATGGCGCGACGAAGTGGCCCTGTGGCAGGCCAAATACCATATGGAGAATTGGATCCAATGCATCAAGACCCGCCAGCGGCCCGTAGCCGATGTGGAGATCGGCCATCGCTCGATCACCGTCTGCCATTTGGCCAACATCGCCCGCCAGCTTGGCCGGAAGCTCTCTTGGGATCCCGAACACGAGCAGTTCGTGGGAGACGACGAAGCGAATTGCTACATCCACCGGCCGCGCCGCAAGGGGTACGAGCTGCCCGAGGAGGTCTAGCCCACTGGGAAATACTTTCGGGCCCACCGCCGCGTTGGGGCCGGCAGGAAGAATAGTCCCCGCTGCCTGCCGGGCTTTGAAAAAGCCGCAGAACGCCAGAGGGCACTTCCCGCCGCGGGTTGACCGCAGGCCCCAGTCGCCGTAAACTGGCTGTGCGCGTGGGCCGGGGCGGCCTGTACGGCCGGCGACCCGCCAGTGGCAGGGTCCAAGGCCGATGCCCCAGACAGCGACCCCGGGCTCTGGCCTGTGTCCTTCCGCGGGAGGCTGCGGTCATGTCGTTTGGTTGCGATCGATTCGTTTCGGGACGGCGGCAGTTCCTCAAGCAGACGGCCGTGGGGATCGCGGAGCCTTTCGCGCCGGCCGCCGAGATGCCCACGATCCAACTCGGCCCGCATCGCATCAGCCGCCTCGTTGTGGGCTCGAACCCCATCCTGGGCTATTCGTACATGGGGCCCCACTGCGACCGCCACATGCGGGAGTACTTCACCCCGGAGCGCACCGTGGAGTTCCTCCAGGAATGCGAGCGCCACGGCATCACCGCGCACCAGTTCTCCACAGTCGATCGCCGGGCCGACGACCTCCGCAGGTTGCGCCATCGCGGTTCCAAGATGCTTCTGATCTGCCTGCACTCGGAGCGCGACAAGATCCGTGCGGCCGTCCAACAGACCCAGCCGATCGCCATGGTCCATCACGGCGGGGCCACCGACCGCCTGTTTGCCGAGGGCAAGAGCCAGCGGGTCCACGATTACGTCAAAGCCGTGAAGGATGCCGGGGTGCTGGCCGGGGTTTCGGCGCACAATCCGGACTGCATCAAGCGGGTGGCCGACGAGGGCTGGGAAGTCGATTTCTTCATGACTTGCTTCTACTTCCTCACGCGGAAGATCGCCAAAGTGGCCTGCGAGCCGCCCACGCTGGAAATCACCTACCCGTTCTTCAAGGACGACCCGCTGAAGATGACCGAGGTGATGCGCCAGGTAAAGCAGCCCTGCCTGGGGTTCAAGATCCTGGGTGCGGGCCGGCTATGCAGCGACCAGGGGACGGTCCAGCGGGCGTTCCAATTCGCTTTTTCGCACATCAAGCCCACCGACGGGGTGATCGTGGGCATGTACCCGCGATTTTTCGACGAAGTGCGTGCCAACGCCGAGTACACGCGGCGGTTCGGGCAGATCAAAGCCGCGGTATCGTAGCGCGGCCGGCGGACAGGCCTGGGGCACAGGACCGGCCAGGTGCACGGTGCCACGGGGTCAACTGCCCGCGCGGACCAGCTTCCGAGCCGCCTCGGCAATCCGCGCCGCATCCACACGCATGTGCTGGATCATCTCGGGCGCGCCGGGAGCCGGCGCATCGGGAAAGGCCAGGCGCTTGATCCTGACACCAGGCACGGCCTCGGCCACCCGGGCCACAATCTCCGCCGCGTTGCAAAAGCTGTAAGAGCCTTCGTCGGCGGTCAACAGGCGTCCGGTCTTCTTGACCGAGGCCAGGATGGTGGGCATCACGCCGTCCAGCGGGGCCAAGGTGCGGGGATCGATAAACTCGGCCCGGATGCCGTCTTTCTGGAGAGCCTCAACCGCCCTGGCAATCTCGGCGGTCTGCGGTGCATAGCCCACCAGGGTGAGGTGGTCCCCCTCGGTCCGCACCGCCGCCTCCCCGATCGGAACCGTGTACGGCTCGTCGGGCACCTCCGGTCCGTCGGCCGGCATCGGATAGTGGCAAAACACCACGGGGTCCACATCGCGGATCGCGGAAATCATCAACCCTTTGGCATCGTACGGGGTCGAGGGGATGACCACCTTCAGGCCGGCCAGGCGGGCGTACGCCGATTCCAGGCCCGCATCGGCGTGCTGGCCCCCCTGGAAAGGGGCGCGCGTGGCCATGTCGGCCCACAGCACCATCGGAAATGCCGCTTGGCCCCCCGTCATGTGCCGCAGCTTGCCCGCATGGTTGAACATCAGCTCGAAGGGGATGAACGTGGCCATGCTGGGGATATGCGCAATGGCCGGCACCCCGGTCATGGCCATCCCCAATGCCGCCCCCACGATCCATTGCTCGTCGATGGCACAGAACTGGACGCGGGGCCGGCCGAACTCCGCTTCCAAATCGATCGACCGGCCTTTCCACCCCGCGCTGGGCCGCTGGTACTCGTACAGCAGGGTCAGATGCTTGTCGCGGCGCATCTCGCCCTGGATGGCTTCCAAAATGGCGTAGTGCATGTTCTTGGGCATGGCGATCTCCTTGGCGCGCTAGACGTTTCGCAGCGGGACCATGCCTTGGGCAAAGACGTTGCGCAGGCCGTCCTCCGGTTGCGGGACCGGCTGGGCAGCGGCCCAGGCGGCGGCATCCTCCACGGCCCTGGCGACCTCGGCGCGAATGCGTTCGGCCTGCCCCGCCCCCAACACCCCCTCCGACTCCAGAAACCGCTGGAACCGGCCGATCGGGTCCTTGGCCATCCAGTCGCGCAGCTCCCGGTTGGACCGGTACCAAAGCCCCAAAGCCCCGTCCACCCCAAGCCTGGCCCCAGCCACGCCGTAGTGGTCGTACCAGCGGTAGGTCTTGCACTCGATGACCGTCGGGCCACCCCCCGCCCGGGCCTTCTCCACCGCATAGCGCGCGGTGTTGTACACGGCCAGCACGTCGTTGCCGTCCACCACCCGCCCCTCAATGCCGAACCCTTCGGCCCGGCGGGCCAGATCGACCGGCGAGCACACCTCGCTGGCCCGCACCCAAATCTGGTAGCCATTGTTCTCGATCACCGCAATCCACGGCAGCTTCCAAACCGCCGCCGCATTGGCTGCACTGGTGAAAAAGCTGTTCTGCAACGACCCGTCGCCGCCGAAACTGACGGCCACCTGGTCCGTGCCCCGGACCTTGATCCCATAGGCCGCCCCGGCCGCAAACAAGTGCGAAGCCCCCACGATACCGTTCATGCCCAAAATGCCCAGGCGGACATCGGTGATGTGCAGCGAACCCCCATACCCCTTGCAGTATCCGGTGGCCTTGTGGGTGATCTCGGCCAGCATCCGGGCCATGTCGCCCCCCTTGGCGATCAAATGCCCATGGCCCCGATGGGTGCTGGCGATGTAATCGTCTTTGCGGAGCGCCCGGCACACGCCCACCGCAATCGCCTCCTCGCCGACGTACAAGTGAGCTACCCCGCGGAAGCCGCCCTGCACCATCAAGTCCTTGATCTTCGTCTCCCAGAGACGGATCTTCAGCATGTCGGTGTACATGCCCAGCAAATCCTCCCCAGAGAGCTGCTCGGACCACGCCTTGCCGTGCTGGCCCAGGGCCAAACGCGTCCGGCTGGTCCATGCTGCCGCACCAAGTCCTAACAAACCGGTGCGACGGATGAAGGCGCGGCGGGATACCCGCGCGGATGCGCCCTCAGGGGCGCCGGCCGAAGCCAATCGTGGCGTGAGCCTCTGTCGCATAGCGCACCTCCTGCCATTGGCCGGAAAAAGACACAACGGGCAGCAACCGGTCCGTTGTTAGATTCCTGGGAGGCGTTGTGTGGCCCATCGGGCCGGTGGCGACCGCCGTGGTATTGCCGCCTGGCTAGCGGGGCCAGGTCATCTACGCGCGGTGCTTCTTGAAAGGCAAAACGGTGGAAGCCGCCGCCGGTGTTTTTCAGGCCGCCGGCGGGAAAACTCGTCAGAACCCGCCAGCCATACCTGCGAGGGGCCCTGTTCCCCAAGGCCCCATTTTGGGCGGCACGCAGCGGCTGTCAAGTAGCCGGTAGGGTGGCCGCTCTGAGCCCACGCAAGCGTAGGGTGGCTGCTCCGAGCCCACGCAAGCGTAGGTGGCTGCTCCGAGCCCACGCAAGCGTAGGTGGCTGCTCCGAGCCCACGCAAGCGTAGGGTAGGTGCTCTGCACCCACATGGGTAAGTAGCGTGGCTGCTCTGCGCCCACGCGGGTAAGTGTAGCAGTAGTAGGGTGGGTGCTCTGAGTCCTGTAACGGTGGGGCCTATTCTCAGGCTGCGAGGAGGATATCGTTGCGGTTGCTGGCTGCCAGAAGGCCGCGTACGGCCGTCAGTCACGGAGACCGTTTGGCCAGGAGCTGCGTGCGTCCGTCACGAGCCGCCGGCGTCAACCGGCGGTGGAATGGCTCCATCGACGTTCGGTCCCTTCCACCGGGGGTTTACGTTCCCGGCTCTTCATTCGTGGATAGGGTGGGTGCTCTGGACGCACGCCCTGCCATTTGCGCGTCGGTGCCGAGCACCCACTCTCCGGATGGCCACCCGCCCCGTTCGCCCAGAAGCCTAACGAGGTGTCGTTGCAAGGCGTATAATCTGCCAAACTGGCTGCGCAACGCTTGCCACCATCGGGTGGCTTGTGGAGCATGGATAGGCGCTATATGGTGGGGCCATTGGTCCAGGATGGCCGCCAGCACGAGGCACTGGTACGTGCTGGTGGCGAGGTTCGAGAAGGCTTTTGCCGTAGCCGGGTGTTCACGCCCCATCATCTGAGTGCGCAATGGCCGAGAGGGCCGGATTTGGGGCAACACGAGCGCGCATGGGTTTGGAATTCCTTTTGGGCGGGTTGACTCCCGCACAACGCGAAGCCGTACAGCACGTCGAGGGGCCGCTGTTGATCCTGGCCGGCCCGGGCAGCGGCAAGACCCGCGTGGTAACCCACCGGGTCGCCTATCTCCTCCACCTGGGGGTCCCAGCCGGGAGTATCCTGGCCCTGACCTTCACCAACAAGGCGGCCGAGGAGATGCGCAGCCGGGTCGAGCGCTTGGTTCCTGGCCGGAGCGTGTGGATGGGCACCTTCCACCGCTTTTGTGCCCGGCTGCTTCGGCAATACGCCCCGATGGTCGGCCTGGGCGAGGACTACGTGATTTACGATGCCGAGGACAGCGCGCGTGCTTTGGCGGCCGTGCTGTCCCGGATGAAGCTGGACCTGGGCCATTTCACCCCCGAAGCCGTGTCCGCCGGCATCAGTTGGGCGAAGAACCACCTGATCGGTCCGGAAGAATACCGGCCGCGGGCAGGCCATCCTCTGGGAGCCCTGGTGCACCGCGTCTATGGGCCGTATCAGGAGCATCTGTTCCGGGCCAATGCCGTCGATTTCGACGACTTATTGCTCCACGTGGCCCGATTGCTCCGCGACCATCCTGAAATCCGCCGTGCCCTGGATGACCGCTATCGCTTCGTACTGGTCGACGAGTACCAGGACACCAACCTGGCCCAGTATGCCATTGCCCGGGCCCTGTCGATCGACCATCCCAACCTGGCCGTCACCGGCGATCCCGACCAGTCGATCTACGGCTGGCGCGGAGCGAACCTGAACAACATTCTGGAGTTCGAGAAGGATTTTCCGAACGTCAAGGTGGTGCGGCTGGAGCAGAACTACCGGAGCACGCAGCGGATTTTGCGGGTGGCCGCGGCCCTGATCGCCCATAATGTCCGGCGCAAGGCCAAGGCGCTTTTTACCGAGAATGGCGAGGGGGTTCCGGTGCGCCTGGTGACGTATGCCACGCACCAGCAGGAGGCCGAGGCGATTGCCCGCACCATTGGCGAGGCGGTATCGTCGGGCCGGCGGCGGCCTCGCGATTTCGCGGTGTTTTATCGGGTCAACGCCTTGTCGCGCTCCGTGGAGCTTGCGCTGCGCCGCCAGGGGGTGCCCTACCAGGTGGTCCAGGGCGTGGAGTTCTTCCAGCGCAAGGAGATTCGCGACGTCCTGGCGTACTTGCGCCTGATCCAGAACCCGCGGGATGACGTGGCGTTTTTGCGGGTGATCAACGAACCGCCGCGGGGCGTGGGCAGCCGCAGTCTCCACCGCCTGGCCGAGTACGCGGCCCAACACCGCGTGCCGCTGGTCGAGGCGGCGCCAGATCGCTTCGCTAGGCCGCCGGGCGCTTGCCGCGCTCGAAGGATTCGTCGCCATGCTCGATCGCCTGGTGGCTCTGGCCGCCTGCCCGGTGGAAGAGCTGTTGGGCCACGTCCTGGCCGAGTCCCAGTACAAAGCCCGCTTCGAGAGTTCCGGCGACGAGCTGGACCAGCAGCGGCGGGCCAATATCGAAGAGCTCTTGACCGTGGCCCGCGAGTTCGACGAACGCCACCCCCAAACCCACTCCCTCGCCGAGTTCCTCGAAGAGGTGAGCCTGGTGGGCGACACCGACGACTGGCAGTCGGAAACCGACCGCGTGACGCTAATGACCCTCCACGCCTCCAAAGGGCTGGAGTTCCCGGTGGTGTTTCTGATTGCTTGCGAGCAAGGCCTATTGCCTCACGAGCGGAGCCGCGACAACCCCGAACAGATCGAGGAAGAGCGCCGGCTGATGTTCGTGGGCATGACCCGGGCGCAGGAGGAGCTTCAGCTCAGCCGGGCGGTGTACCGCGATTTCCGGGGCCAGCGCCGGATGACCGTCCCCAGCCCGTTCCTCATGGAGTTACCGCGGAGCGAGCTGGAGTTGCGGGACGAAACGGCCCAGGCCGCGCTCGATCCCACCTGCCAGTTGGTGCCCGAGCCAGCGGAGCCGGCGTTCTCGGTCGAGCCGTCGGCCGACGAAGTCCAGCATGAGCCGGCCGGGTCGGCAGCGCCCCTTTCCGGCCCGGGTGGCGATGTGGGCAAGCCCGTTTCACGACTGCCTGCCGGTTTCCGCGTGGTTACGGCCGCCGAACTGGCCGGAG
>FWPU01008665.1_pt1 | contig 16693 bp, 16 predicted proteins | sample 2228361 | NCBI WGS metagenome assembly FWPU01 (sample SAMEA103939777, study PRJEB20133) | metagenome
GCGCACCGAAGGCCGTACCACGCTCGCCGAATAACCGGACTCGCTCTACCGTAGGGCCGATTCGAGGACACATGCAGGCGCGCTTCTTCGCCACTCCCGGGGCGTTTCGCGCGTGGCTCGAGAAACACCACGCGACGGAGGAAGAGCTGTGGGTCGGCTTTCACAAGAAGGACTCGGGCCGGCCGAGCATCACCTGGCCTGAGGCGGTCGACGAGGCGCTGTGCTTCGGTTGGATCGACGGCCTCCGCAAGTCGATCGATGCCACGAGCTACCGCATCCGCTTCACTCCGCGCAGGCCGAACAGCATCTGGAGTACCGTCAACCTCCGGCGCGCGCAGGAGCTGATCGCCTCGGGCCGCATGCAGCCGGCGGGGCTTCGGGCGTTCGAGCGGCGCAAGGAAAACCTCACGCGCAGGTACTCGTTCGAGCAGGGCAACGTGGCGCTCGGGCGCGAGCTCGAGGCTGAGTTCCGGGCGAACGCCAAGGCCTGGGCGTTCTTCGAGGCGCAGTCGCCGTCGTACCGCAAGGCGGCCACGTGGTGGGTGATCAGCGCCAGACGCGAGGAGACGAAGAGGAAGCGCCTGGCCACGCTCATCAAGGACTCCGACTCCGGTCAGCGCATCGCCCTGCTTCGCCGCGCGGGCGGCAAGTGATGGGCGCAGCTCCCGCGCCGTGGCACCGGCGAAGGGCGTCGGTCACCTCATCCGGGCGAACGATGGCTCGGCGCGGGCGGGCGTGCCGTCAGCGGAAGTACGGGTTGCAGGCCGCGTCGAGGCGCCTGATGACGTCGTCCATCAGCGCCTGGCCGAGCGCGTCGTACGAGGCCTTCTGCGAGACGAGGGTCGGCCGGGCCGAGAGCAGCGCCTCGTACGCGTCGTACGTCTGCAGCTCCTTGAGCACGTCGACTGCCGCCCGCCGCGCCTCGAAGCTCCGCACGTTGTCCGAGTTGGTGAGGATGCTCGTCGGTGCAGAACGGAAGCTGCGGCCGCTGGCTCGAGAGTCCGTAGAGGTATTTCACCGCCTCGACGTCGTACGCGCCGGGCTTCGTCAGCCGCGCTCCGTCGTCGTCGCGCAGGTATTCCATCACCGAGCTCCCCTGCAGCGAGCCCTTGAAGTCGTGGCGCAGCCCCAGCGTGTGGCCGATCTCGTCGAGCACGGTGTGCGTCAGCACGTTCTCGACGTACTCCTTGCGCGTCATGCCCGCGGGAATCTGCGTAGCTTTGCCGCGCTCCAGGGCGCAGACGTGGCCCAGGGACATCGCATCCCACGCGAGGCGACCGAACTTCCGCGTCGGAGATGCCATCACCAGGCGTTGATGCCGCCGTCCGCCGGCTCGGAACGCGTCGTTCCAGCCCTCGATGCCCTCCTACGAGTGGGGTCGAGTGCAACGCGACGGTTTCGGCGCGGCCCACCCGCTCGCGCCAGCCCGCCCCGCCTCCGAGGCAGGAGGCGTTCCCCCGCCCGCCGCGGACGTGCCGCCGCCCGGTGAGCAGATTGCCCGTGCACGGCGAAGCGGAGGAACGCGATGCGAGCTCGAGGTCTGGCCGCGGCAGCATTCGCCCTGTCGACCGCGGCGTTCGCGCAGGGAGAGATCGGCGACGTCAACGTGGTGCTGACGGGCGGCGTCGGCGGCTTCGTGGGCGAGCTGAACGAAATCACCGACGCCGGCCCCGTCTGGGGCGCACACCTGAACCTGCAGCCGTTCAACTTCATCGGCTTCGAGCTCGGCTACGACGGCTCGCGGCACATGGTGGACGATCCGCGCTATGTCGGGCCCACGCCGGTGGTGACGCGCCACGGCGGTACGGCGCTGGTGCGAGTCGCTCCGCCGTTCTTCGAGACCGTCCGGCCGTTCGTGGGAGCCGGGCTCGGCGCCAGCTACCTGCAGGTCACCGGCGACCCCGCGGGCATCTACCGCAACGACATCGTGCAGGAGCTGCCGGTGACCGCCGGGCTCGAGCTCAACGTCTGGCGGCTGAGCGCCGGCGTGCGCGGCGGCTACCGCATGTTCTTCGACGAGGGCTTCGCCGAGGCGGCGCTGCCCGACAACCCCCAGGGAGGGATGCTCGAGATGGCCGCCGCCGTGGGGCTGCGCTTCTGATGCCGCCTCAGGCCACCTTGGGCGAGACGTCCTTGCCCTGCGACTTGCCGTCGGACCTGGTGGTGCTCTTCGCCTTCACCCCGCTCCGCCACTCGTCGAGCCAGATGGTCATCGGGCTGGCGACGTAGATGGTCGAGTACATGCCGACCAGAAGGCCCACCATCATGGCGGCCGCGAAGTCGAAGATCTCCCCCACGCCGAAGATGAGCAGGCCGATCAAGGACAGCGCGGTCACTCCGCTGGTGATGATGGACCTCGAGAGGCATTCGTTGACCGCGATGTTGATGATCTCCGGCAGCGGCTTGCCCTTGTAGCGGGCCATCTCCTCGCGAATTCGGTCGTAGATGACGATGGTGTCGTTGATGGAGTACCCCACGATGGTGAGCAGCACGGCGATCGACGTCAGGTTGAACTCGCGCCGCGTCACCAGGTAGTAGCCGCAGACCATGATGACGTCGTGCACCAGCGCCACCAGCGCGCCCGGGCCGAACTTGAAGTCGAAGCGGAACGCCACGTAGACGAGGATCGCCAGCATCGCGAACAACAGCGCGCTGATGCCCTTGTTGCGCAGCTGCTTGCCGATGGCCGGCCCGACGTACTCGACGCGACGCACCTCGAACTGAGGGTCGTCGAGGCCCTTCTTCAGCGCCGCTTCGACCTTCTCGGCCATGCCGGCCGACACGCTCTGGTAGTCGTAGCCCCCGCCCTGGGCCTCGCCGAAGTCGCGCACCTCCTTCACTCCGGTGCCCGACTTCTCCACCGCTTCCTTCACCTTCGCCGTCTCGAGCTTCTCCGAGGTGCGGAAGTTGATGATGCCGTTGTCGAGGTCGGGCGTGGCCACCGACTTGACGTTGGGCAGGCCCTTGATCGCCTCCACCACCGCCTGGGCGCTCTCGGGCGTGAGCTGGGTCACCCCGCCCATGCGAAGAAGGAACGAGTTCTCCTCGGCGCTGCCGATGCGCTGCACCGTGAGGTCGGGCAGGCCGCCCTTCTCGGCCGCCTTTCGCATGCCCGCCGCGTCGATGGCCTTGGCCAGCTTCACCTCGACCAGCGTGCCGCCCGCGAAGTCGACGCCGAAGTTGAAGCCGACCGTGGCGATGCCGATCACGATGGCCAGATTCAGCACCGTCGAGACGAAGACCGCCGCTCGCCGCTTGCCGATGAAGTCGATGTTCGGCCTTTTCTTGATGATCTCCATGGCGGCTCCCTACACCGACACCCGCTCGGCGTTGCGACCGTGGACCAGCCACGTCACGATCACCCGCGTGACCACGATCGCCGTGAAGAACGAGGCGATGATTCCGATGATCAGCGCGGTGGCGAAGCCCTTCACCGGCCCGGTGCCGGTCATCATGAGGATCAGCCCCGCGATGAGCGTCGTCAGGTTCGAGTCGAAGATGGTCCAGAACGCGCGGTCGTAGCCCTGGTCGACGGCCGCCCGGGCCGACTTGCCGTGCCTCAGCTCCTCGCGGATGCGCTCGTTGATGAGCACGTTCGCGTCGACCGCGATGCCCAGCGTCAGCACGAACCCGGCGATGCCCGGCAGCGTCAAGGTGGCGTTGAACAGCGACAACCCGGCGAGAATGAGCAGGCCGTTGAGAATCAGCGCCACGTCCGCCACCACCCCCGCCAGCTTGTAATAGAAGGCCATGAAGACGACGACGAGCAGAAGGCCCAAGAGCGCGGCCATGCTGCCTTTGCGGATCAGCTCGTCGCCCAGCGAGGCCCCCACCTGACGGATTTCTCCGGTGGTCACCGGCGCGGGGAGCGCTCCCGCCTTGAGCACCAGCGCCAGGCGGTTGGCCTCGTCGAGCCACTCGTTCCAGGTCTTGGCGCCCATGCGGCCCATGGTGATGCGCGCCGAGCCTCCGGGGATCTTCTCGTTGATGCGCGGGGCCGAGTGCACGTTGTCGTCGAGCACGATGGCCATGCGCCGGCCCACGTTCTTTTCGGTGAGCTCCTCGAACACCTTGGCCCCCTGCGCGTCGAGCTGAATGTTCACCTCGGGCTCGTTGAGCTGGTTCACCGTGGCGATGGCGTTGGTGAGGCTCTCGCCGGTCAGCGGCACGGTGCGCTCGACGAGCCAGGTGCGGTACTTCTCGCAGGTGTCCTTCTTCACCGTCGACTCGATGCACTGAAGCAGCACCTCGCGGTCCTGCGGTGCCTTGCCCTTGAGGTAGTCGAGCAGTCCCTGTCGGTCGGCCGACTCGAGCTGGGTGATGCCCTCTTCGTTGGTGGTGGTGATGAGAAGCTTCGGGTCGGGCGGCTCGTTCTTGAGGATGTCGCTGAAGAAGGTCGACGCGTCGTCGACCATGCGGAACTCGAGCTGCGCGGTGGTGCCGATGAGCTCCTTGGCCTCCTCGGGGTTCTGCCGGCCCGGGAGCGAAATCTGAATCGAGTCGGGCCCCAGTTGCCGCACGTCGACCTCGGCCACGCCCCACTTGTCGATGCGCCGACGGATGACGAGCATCGCCTGGGCCACCGCGTCCTCGCGGAAGCGGTCGGCGTAGGCTTCGCGCAGCTCGAGCTTCAGCTCCTTGTCGGTTCGGCCGGCGATGGTGAAGTCCTCGAAGCCTTCGATCTCCTTCTCGATGGCCGGGAGCATCGAGGCGTCCGAGACGCCCAGCGTCACCTCGAGCTTCTCCGCGTCGGCAGAGGCTTTGACGTCACCCAGCTTCTTTTCCTTGAGGTAGGTGGCGATCTGCACCGCCCGGCGCTCGGTGCGCTTCTGGAGCGCCGTCTTGGTGTCGACCCGCATCACCATGTAGATGCCGCCCTGCAGGTCGAGGCCGAGGTTCAGCCGGTACTTCGCCGGAGGCGCCCACGCGGGCAGCTTCTCCTCGAGAGCCTTCAAGTTGTTCCGGTCCTGCCGGTCGAGCACGAAGAACGAGTAGTACGTCGGGGTCAAGAACCAGACCGCGCCGAGGGCCACGAGCACGACCACGGCGAACCTGCCCCAGAAGGAGCGGTCCATCACTTCTCCTCCTTCTTCTCGTCCTTCTTCTCCTCGCCCTCCTCGAGCCCGGAGACCTTGCCCTGAATGGAGCTCTTGAGGACGCGAATGCGCACGTTGCTGGCGATCTCCAGCGTCACCAGCTTGTCGGTGACCAGGTAGACCTTCCCCAGCAGCCCGCCCTGCGTGATGACGTCGTCGCCCTTCTTGAGCGACGCGAGCATGTTCCGCTGCTCTTTGAGCTGCTTCTGCTGGGGCCGGATCATGACGAAGTACATGATCGCGAACAGGACCCCGATGAAGATGATGGTCTGCCAGCCCGCCCCCTGGGCCTGCGCCAGCAACAAGAAGGCTCTTTCCATCGATGCTCCCGTCGAAGTCGGCCGTAAAGATGCGAAATCGCCCGACAATTGGGCTCGGCCGCCCGGCCAAAAAGGCGGCCCCTCTTAGCAGCGGCATACAGGCAACGCAAGCGAACGCATCGCGCCCGCTCATGCGGCAACCAGGGCCTTCCGGTGGCGCCGGCGGCCCGTCGTGCTAAGTCGGCCGGTCATGCAACGCGCCCTCTTCTTCGCCCTGTTCCTGTCCGCGTGCGGCTCGAGCTCGGTCGGCCGGCCGTGCACCGTCGACACCGATTGCGACAACGGCCAGACGTGCCTCACGTCGGCTCCCAACGGCTACTGCACCCGCGGCTGCTCGCTCGAGGGAAGTGCGACCGACTGCCCGGGCGGCACCATCTGCGCCGACCACGGCGGCCGGCTGTACTGCTCGCAGCCCTGCCAGACGCAAACGGACTGCCGCGCCGAGTACGAGTGCAACGGCGTCACCGGCTCGAGCCACAAGGTCTGCCGGCCCAAGACGAAGTAGCGCTACTGTTCGGGCTGGCTCGTCACCTCGGAGAGCAGCGATTCGTACGAATCGCGCTCGATCGCCTCGCGCGCCCGCTTCATCAGGCCGAAAAAGTAGCGCAGGTTGTGAATCGTGTTCAGCCGCATGGCCACGATCTCCTGCGATACGAAGAGGTGCCTCAAGTAGGCGCGCGAGAAGGTGCGGCAGGTGTAGCAGTCGCACGCCTCGTCGAGCGGCCGCTCGTCCTTCGCGTAGCGGGCGTTCTTGATGACGACCTTGCCCGCCGAGGTGAAGAGCAGCCCGTTTCGCGCGCACCGCGTCGGCAGCACGCAGTCGAACATGTCGACGCCGAAGGCCACGCACCGGACCAGGTCCACCGGCGTGCCCACGCCCATCAGGTAGCGCGGCTTGTCCGTCGGGAGCAGCGGCGCCGAGAACGCCACGGATGCGTGCATCGCCTCGGGCGACTCGCCCACCGAGTAGCCGCCCAGCGCGTACCCGGGCAGGTCGATCGAGCAGACCTCCTCGGCGTGGCGGCGGCGAAGGTCCTCGTAGAGCCCGCCCTGCACGATGCCGAAGAGCGACGAGCCCGATCGCGTCCACGCCTTCGCGCAGCGGTAGAGCCACCGCGTCGTCCGGGCCAGCGAGGCCTCGAGATACGCGCGCTCGGACGTCGCCGGAGGGCATTCGTCGAAGGCCATGATGATGTCGGCGCCCAGCGCTTCCTGAATCTCGATCGACCGCTCGGGCGTCAAGACGTGCGTCGAGCCGTCGAGGTGCGATTGGAACGTCGCGCCCTCCTCGGTGATCTTCCGCTTCTGCGCCAGGCTGTAGACCTGAAAGCCGCCCGAGTCGGTGAGCATCGGCCCTCTCCACGAGATGAACCGGTGCAGCCCGCCCATCTGCCGCACCAGCTGCTCTCCCGGCCGCAGCATCAGGTGGTACGTGTTGCCGAGGATGATCTCCGCGCCGAGCCGCTCGAGGTCGTCGGGAGCGACCGCCTTGACGCTCCCCGCGGTGCCCACCGGCATGAACACCGGCGTCTCCACGGTGCCGTGCGGCGTGTAGAGCCTCCCCCGGCGCGCCCCGGTCGGATCGACGTGGAGCAGCTCGAAGCGCACCAGGCCGCCGGAGGACGTCATCCGAAGTCTCCGATCAGCATCGCGTCGCCGTAGCTGAAGAAGCGGTAGCCGCGCGCGACGGCCTCGCGGTAGGCGCTCAGCGTGCGCTCGGTGCCCAGAAAGGCGCAGACCAGCATGAGCAGCGTCGACCGCGGCAGGTGGAAGTTCGTGAGCAGCACGTCGATGACCCGGAACTGGTCGCCCGGCTTGATGAACAGGCTCGTCTCGCCCCGGCCCGGCCGCACGCGCTCGCCGTCGAACGCCGACTCGAGGGTGCGCACCACCGTGGTGCCCACGGCCACCACCCGCCGACGCTCGGCCTTGGCGCGCGCAATGGCATCGGCGGTCGGGCGCGGGACCTCGTACCGCTCGGAGTGCATGCGGTGCCGCGAGATGTCGCCGTCGCGCACGGGGACAAAGGTGCCCGGCCCCACGTCCAGCGTCACCGCGACGCGCTCGATGCCGCGCGACGTGAGCGCCTCCAGCACCGACGGCGTGAAGTGGAGCCCCGCGGTGGGAGCCGCCACCGAGCCCGGGGCCGACGCGTACACGGTCTGGTACCGCGACTCGTCTTCCCGTGTCGGCGGGCGGTCGATGTACGGCGGCAGCGGCATCGTCCCGGCCACATCCAGCGCCTCGGCCAGCGTCGCCGCCGCCGACTGAAAGCGCACCCGGTACTGGCCGCCCCCGAGCGCCTCGAGCAATATGGCCCGCATGCCCACGAGCTCGATCTCCGCGCCGGGTTTGAGGCGCTTGCTCGCCTGGCCGAGGCAGATCCACTCCTCGGCGCCGGGCCGGTCGCCCATCGCGACCGACGTGGGCCGCCCCGAGGCCGGGTGCAGAAGGAGCAGCTCCACGCGCCCCCCGGTGCCCGCCTTCTTGCCCAAGAGCCGCGCGGGGATGACCCGCGAGTCGTTCACCACCACGAGGTCTCCCGGCGAGAGCAGCTCCGGCAGCTCGCGGAAGACGCGGTGCTCGATCCGCCCACTCGAGCGCGACACCACCAATAGCCGCGAGCCGTCGCGCTCGGCGAGCGGGCTCTGGGCAATCTGCTCCTTCGGCAGCTCGAAGTCGAAGTCCTCGATGCGCATGCAGGCCGGGCGGGCTTAGTACAACACCTGCAGCTCCGTCCCCGGGTAGTAATGCGCGAGGATCCGCTCGAAGTCCCACCCCGACTCGGCCAGCGCCCGCGCCCCCCACTGGCACATGCCGGCGCCGTGGCCGAGGCCTCTGCCGGTGAGGGTGAACGCTCCGTCGCCGGGCCGCACCTCGAACGCCAGCGACTTCACCCGCGAGTAACCCAGCCGTTCGCGAAAGGTGACCGCGTCGATGGTGCGCGAGGCCACGAGCACCCGCCGGGCTCGCCCCGTGCGAGAACGATCCACCACGCGGAGCTGCGACGTCTCAAGCCCCAGCCGCTCGGACAATTCGGCTGCGGGCAGCTTCACCTGCCAGCGGCTGACCTTGAGCCTGCCGCACGGACAATCGACCGGGACGAGGTACGGCAGCTCGCGCCCGAGCGCATCGAGCCCCGACTCGGTGCGCCCGCCGCAGGACGCGTGGAAGTAGGCCTCGATGGGGGCCAGCTCGTACGTCAGCACCAGCCCGCGCGTGCTCTCCACCGCCTGGCGCGTGCGCGCGTCCTCCGCGGCGAGGCCCCGGTACACCTGGCTCAACACGCTGCTGCCCAGGTGGTAAGGCTCGTCGTACGCCTCGAGCTTGCGGTGCAGCGCGTAGGTGCGCGCGGCCACCGCCTGGGCCTTGAGCGCCTCGGGGGGAAAGCTCTTCGGCATCTCGCTGCCGAGCACGCCGACCAGGTACTCCTCGAGCGGAATGACGTTGATGACCTCCAGCCCCGTCCGTCCCGCGCGCACCACCACGTCGCCCCGAACCAGGACGCCGCCGGCGCGCACCGCCCCGCCCGGCACGCCCGCGTCGGTCGCCCACTCGCCGGCGCGGAAGCGCACCGCGTCTCCGACGACGGGCGCGCCGTTCAACGTGAGCCGCCCCTTCTCCAGCCGGACGGTGACGCGGCCGGTGGGGACGGGCTTGAAAACCGCCTCCTCGTCGTCCTCGCCGAACGAGAGCGCCTCGCCCGTCACGCGCACCTCGGCCTGCTCGGTCCCCATCGAGATGCGCATCGTCTCGACTGCTCCGGCTTCGAGCGAGGCGAGGCAGAGCGCGGCGAGCAGCCGCTGCAACATGTCGCAACAGTGTACGCGCCGATGCCACCCGCTCAAGATTTCGGTAAGACGCCGCCGTGACGCCCGAAGCCGAACGGCTCCGCCTCCGGCTGGCCGAGCTTTCTCCCCGCAGCGCCCAGGCCCTGATCCTGCGCCTGGTCGAGGGCCGCTCGCGCGAGGACTGCGCCCGGCTCTACGGCATCGCGCCCGAGGCGTTCGACGTCATGCTGCTTCGCGCGGCGAAGGAGCTCGCCGGCCAGGTCTCGACGGCCCCGTACCAGCAGGAGCTGTCCGAGGCCAAAGAGCTCGCCGCGGCTTTGTCCAACGGCGTCCGCACCGGGCTGGCGGCCCATCTCGAGCCCCTGGCCGAGCACCGCGCCGAGGTGAAGCAGCGCATCGAGGCGGCGGAACGCGAAGCCGAGCGCTCTGTGGCACGCCGCCGCGAGGACTGGATTCGAAGAATCCTGGTGCTGCTCATCATCGCGCTCACCGCGTACTTCTACGTCTCGAGGCCGCCTGAAGCCCCGCCGCTGCGGCCGGCCGCGCCGTCTGCGCCCTGATGCAAGAAGCTGGACGAAGCGCGCCGGTGCGAATACGCACTGCCCCATGAATCGCTTGCTCTTCATCGCCTGCACCGCGGCCGCGCTGCTCGGCTGCCCCAAGCGCACCACCACGAACGTGAGCGGCACCGACGACGAGCGCATGGACCAGTACTCGGCGCAGCTCGAGGAGCTCCGCACCCGCGTTCAGGCCCGCGAGGTCAGCTGCTCCGAGTGGCGCGAGCTCGCCGGCAAGATCTGCGACATCCGCGCGAACGTCTGCGAGATCGCCAACCGCCACGTCGATCGCGCCGACATGCAGCAGAAGTGCATCGCCGCGCAGGAGGACTGCGCCCGGTTCAACGACTCCGCCTCGAGCTGCAAGGGGTAGAATCGGGCCCATGCGCCCGATGCTCCCCCTGCTCCTCCTTTCGACCGCCGCCCACGCCGGCGAGCTCGAGCTCGAGACCGTCGCCAGAATCCAGCACGACCAGAAGAAGGCGATGGCGGACATCGACAAGGCGCACGGCCACAAGAAGCCCTCGCAGATGTCGAGCGCCGAGCGGCGCCAGGTCATCCGCGAGCAGGCCGAGGCCGAACGCAAGGTCCTCGAGAAGCACGGCGTCGACGCCAAAGACTACGCCCGCCGCACCGCCCGCCTCTCGCCCCAGCAGAAGGCCCAGGTCGAGGCGATGATCGCCGACCTCGAGCGCAAGGAGGAGGAGGCGAAGAAGGCCGGCCAGAAGAGGGACGAGGGCATCAAAATCCAGCGCGGCTTCTCCGACGACAACCCTGTGGAGCTGGAGGCGACCGAAGACGCCCAGCCGGTGGTGGAGCACGGCATCCCCGTCGACGAGCGGTAACGCGCTCAGAAACGCGCCTGGCGTCCCTGCCAGAGCTCGTCGTACGGGCAGCTGCAGTCGGTCTCCTCGGGCTCGGGGTAGACGTACTGCTCGCCGCGGTAGTTGCGGAACACCGTCTCGCCCGGCCGCCGCTCGACGACGTAATCCGGCTGCAGCGTCACCTTGCCCCCGCCGCCCGGCAGATCCACCGCCAGGTGCGGCACCGCGAGCCCGCTGGTGTGGCCCCGCAGCGACTCGAGGATCTCCAGGCCCTTCGCCAGCGGCGTGCGCAAATGCTCGAGGCCCTGGGCGACGTCCATCTGGTGCAGGTAGTACGGCCGCACGCGCATGGTCAGGCAGGCGTGGTTCAGCTCGCGAATGATGCGCGCCGACGAGTTCACCCTGCGCATCAGCACCGCCTGGTTCTCCACCGGCACGCCTGCGTCGACCAGCCGCTCGCACGCAGCGCGCGAATCGGGAGTGATCTCCTTCGGGTGGTTGAAGTGCGTCACCACGAACAGCGGAGCGAACCGCCGCAAGAGCCGCGCCAGTTCGTCCGTCACCCGCATCGGCAGGCACACCGGAATGCGAGTGCCGATGCGGATGATCTCGACGTGCGGAATCGCGCGAATCGGCTCGAGCAGCTCCTCGAGCCGCGCGTCCGAGAGCAGCAGCGGGTCGCCGCCCGAGATGAGCACGTCGCGCACCTCCGGGTGCGAGCGGATGTACTCGATCGCCTCGCGGAGCGCCGTCCGATCCAGCTCCGCCTCGCCGCCCTTGGTGATGCGGCGTCGCGTGCAGTGGCGGCAGTAGACCGGGCAGCGGTCGATGGCCAACAGCAGCACCCGGTCCGGGTACTTGTGCACGATGGCCTCGGTGGGCCGGTGCTTGTCCTCGCCGAGCGGGTCGAGCAGCTCGCCCGGGCGCACCCTCGCCTCGGCGCGCGTCGGAATCGCCTGCATGCGCACCGGGCAGAACGGATGGTCGCGGTCGATGAGCGAGAGGTAGTACGGCGAGATGCCGAGCCGGAAGATGGGCTCCGTCTTCTGGCATCCCGCCCGCTCGTCTTCGGTCAGCGGCACGTAACGCTCGAGCGCCTCGAGCGAGCGCACCGCGTTGCGCATCTGCCAGCGCCAGTCATGCCACTCCTCGGGCGTGGCGTCGGGAAAGAGCGGCGCTCCGGGGCGGAAAAGCTCTGGCGCGGCAAGAGTCACCGGCGGCGCTACCTACCCGATCTCCGCGCGCGGCTCCAAGCAGCCGCGGCAGGAGAGGGTCGGGGCCGACTCGACGCGCACGTCTCCGGAAGAAGCGGCGACCGCCGTTTCACGCGGTGACAGCCCGCGAGGCCAGCTCGCGCCAGTATGTCTGGCCCGACTCCGGGAGCGTGTGGATGGGGTCGTAGTACTCGTACCGGCGCGTCAGCGCGGCGGGGTCGTCGTGCTCGATGCCCGTCCGGTAGTTCTTCGTCCAGTACGAGATGCCCTTCTCCCGGTCGTACTCCGCGACCTGGTGTACCCAGCGCTTCCCGACGAACGGCACGTCGCAGACGATGCGCGGCGTGGCGAAGCCCGGCAGGTACCCCATGATCTCGTGCTGCAGCTTCTGCGCTTCCCACACCGCGAGCCGCCAGTGCTCGGAGTTGGGAATCATGTCGCACATGTAGAAGTAGTACGGCAGCACCTTGGCGTGGTCGAGGAGCATGAACGACAGCTCCAAGAGCGACCGCGCCGAGTCGTTCACCCCGCGCAGGAGCACGCCCTGGTTGCGGACGTCGCGCAGCCCGATCTCGAGCAGCTTCTTCGCGGCGCGGCCCAAAAGCGGCGTCACCTGGTTGGCGTGGTTGACGTGCGTGTGCAGCGCGATGTCCACGTTGCGCTGGAACGCCTTCTTCGCCAGCCGCTCGAGCGCGAACAGCACGTTGTCCTGCAGGAAGTGCTGCGGAATGCCCATCAGCCCCTTCGACGCCAGCCGTATGTCGCGGATGTTCGGAATCTCGAGCAGCTGGTCGACGAACCACTCGAGCTGCTGAATCGGCACGTTGGCGATGTCGCCGCCCGAGACCACCACGTCGCGCACCGACGGCGTCTTCTTCAGGTATTCGATGATGGCCTCGTGCCGCTCCTTCTGCGGCACCGCGAACCGAAGCTTCTCGACCTGCGGCACGTCGTTGCCGACGAGGTCCATGCGCGTGCAGTGGCCGCAGTACTGCGGGCACGTCGACACCAGCTCGGCCAAGACCTTCGTCGGGTAGCGGTGCGTGAGCCCCTCGACCTTCCACATCTCCGCCTCGTGGAGGCTGTCCCGCGAGGCCTTGGGGTGGCTCGGCCAGTCCTGCCGACGATCGTCGAACGCCGGCAGCATGTACCTGCGGAGCGGGTCGCTCCACAGGTCCTTCTCGTTCATCGTGTTGAGCATGTGCGGCGTGATCAGCATCGACATCGTCGCCCGCTCGCGAATGTCGCGCTCGATCGACGCCGCCAGATCGTCCTTCAAGAAGTGGCCCAGCGCCGCCTTCAGCTCCTTGAGGTTCTTCACCGTGTGGCGCCGCTGCCAGAGCGCCGACTCCCACTCCTCCTTCGTCACCGACGCGTAGCCCGGCAGGCGCCGCCAGTCCGGCTCTTCGAAGGGGCGCTCGACCGGGTACTTGAACGGCTGCTCCGCCGGAGGCGGTTTGCCGATCGACTGTGACTGGGCAACGGGACGCATGGTGGCTCCGACCTTACCCGATCGCCTCCCAGTTGAATTCAACGCCGATGCCGCGCCGTTCACTCCACCGGCACGTTCACCAGCTTGGCGATCTCGTCGGCCTGAATCTCCACCGAGAACGGCCCGGCCGACTTGCCGTTGTACTTGAACACCACCTTGTGCGTGCCCACCGGCAGCTCCAGCGCGCGGGTGATCGGCACCGGCGTGACCAGGCCCGTCTTCTTGCCGTCGACCCACACCTCGGCGCCGGCGGGTTTCGTCGAGCAGGCCAGCTTCCCGGTGGCCTTCACCGCCTTCTTCGGCGGCGGCGAGTCGCGCTCCTTCCTCGGCGCCGCCTCGCGCTTGGCGACCGGCTCGGCCGGCTTCTCCGGCGGCGGGAGCTCCTCGAGCTCCGGAATCATCACCTCCACCTCGGGCCTGGCGGGGTCGGTGACGAGCTCGTCCTCCCAGGTCTTGAAGCCGGCGCGCTTCGCCTCGACCTTGTACGTCTTCCCGGCGTCGAGGTTCTTCACCGTCGCCGTGGGCGTGCGCCCCACGCGCTCGCCGTCGAGATAGACGTCCACCGCCTCGGGGCTGATGAACTTCGCCGTCACCTTCGCGGAAGCAGCCTTCGCAGGCTCCGGCTGCTTCGCCTCCTCCTTGGCCGCGGCGGGCTCCGTCTTGCCCGGCTCGGGCTTGGGCAGCTCGACCTTCGCCTCGGCCTTGAGCGACTCCGGCACCTCGCCGGACGCCTCGGCCTTCCCCTTGTCCGGTGGCTCCGGGCGCGGAGCTTCGGCGACCTCGGCAGGGGGAGCCTCGCGCGCCTTCTCCGGCCGGCTGCCCGAGAGCGACACCACCACCTTCGTCTCCCGGCCGGACTTGACCTGCACCGTCTGCCGCCACGGCTTCATGCCCGGAGCGATCGCCGTCACCTCGTGCTGGCCCGGCTCGAGCTCGACGGCCGCGAACGGCTTCACCGGCTTCCCGTCGACCTGGATCTGCACGCCACTCACGCTGGAGACCGCCACCAGGGTGCCCGTTCCACCCGAGAACAGGAGCACCCCTGCGACCACCAACACGAGGAGTACCAGCGCCAGAGCGCCACCGATGATCGCCAGCCGGCGCTTCTCCGGAGGTAGCAGGTCCAGCAACCCGCTCCGCTGCACCTGCGACTGCGTGACGAGCTGCGACTCGCTGCGAACGTCGTCGTCCACCCGCATCGCCTGGCGACCCTTGGCCACGGTGGGCACCACCTCGGCGTCCAGCGGCGGCGCAGCCCCGTTCCCCTTGGCCAACAGGTGCGTCGCCTTGCCCACCTCCGAGTCCTCTTCGTCGCTCGGGCGCGGGCCAATCACCGTCGCCCCGGAGTAGGCCGCGCCGTCGCCGATGATCACCTTCGGCTTGTTTCCGCTCTTCGATTTCTTCTCGCCCGAGTCGGCGCGCTTCTCGGTCGACGAGCGACCCTGCGGAGGCAGCGTCTCGTCGAGAGCGTCGTCGTTCTCCAGCGGCCGCAGGGCCGTGCTCGTCGAGATGCCGCTCGACTCGCTCTCCGCGTCCTCGAGCGAGTGGGTCGCCCCGTTCGGCCGCACGCCCGACTCGGTGACCACCGACGACGGCCCCTCGTCGAACGGCGAGATGCCGATCTGCGTCTTCAGGTCGATCTCGCCCGAGTGCCCATCGACGATCTGCGTCTTGTCGCCGCCCTGGTCCAGCTCGGCCAGCTCCGCCGCCGTGGGCGGCGGCACCACCACCGCCGGGCCCGTGGCGACGGCCGAGAGACTGGTGGCGGCGACCGGCCCCGACGCCCGCGGAGCCCGCTTCTCGCCGCTCGCCCCCCGGGCGCGCTCCTCGCTCGGCGGCGGCGACGCCCGGTCCGACGCGGGCCGGCGCCGGGCGCGATCCACCGTGGCGGTCACCCCCGAGCTCTCGATCTGGTCCGGCCGCTCGATGGAGGCATAGCGCTCCATCTTCTCGTTCTCCCGGGCCAGCTCTTCGGCGAACGCCTCCTTCATGAAGCTCGAGAGGTGCTTGGCCGAGTAGATGGCCTCGCCCGCCAGGAGGAACCGCATCAGGTCTTCCTGCAGGTCGCTGGCCGACTGGTAGCGGTCCTCCTGCTCCCGCGCGAGCGCCTTGAGGACCACCTTCTCCAGCCCCGGAGGAATGTTCGGGTTGAACTGCCGCGGCGCGGGCACGTCGGCGTTTCGCACCTTCTCCAGCGTCGAGAAGTCGGACTCGCCGACGAACAGCTTCTCGCCGGTGAGCATCTCGTAGAGGATGACGCCCACCGCGAAGATGTCGCTCCGCCGGTCGATCGGCAGCCCGCGCACCTGCTCCGGGCTCATGTACCCGAACTTGCCCTTGAGGATGCCCGCCTGCGTCTTCTGACTCCGGTTGGCCGCCTTGGCGATGCCGAAGTCGATGATCTTCACCTCGCCCTCGTACGAGATGAGGATGTTCTGCGGCGACACGTCTCGGTGGATGATGCCCAGGTCCTGGCCGCGCGCGTCCTTCTTCCGGTGCGCGTAGTCGAGGCCCTCGCAGATCTTCGAGGCCACGAACACCGCCTGGGCGGTGGGCATGATCTCCTTGTTCCGCCGGTACCGCTCGAGAATCGTCCGCAGATCGCGGCCGGCGACGTACTCCATCGCGATGTAGTACGTCTCGTCGTGCTTCCCCAGCTCGTGGATGTGCACGATGTTGGCGTGGTTCAGCTGCACGCTGATCCGCGCCTCGTCGATGAACATCGTGATGAACTCTTCATCCTCCGCCATCGTCGGGAGAATCTTCTTGATGGCGAGGATGCGCTCGAACCCCTCGACGCCGAACGCCTTGGCGATGAAGACCTCCGCCATCCCGCCGACGTTGATCCGCTCGAGGAGCAGGTATTTTCCGAAGACCGTGGGCTTCTTCATCGAGCGGTCAAAAGCGCAGAAAATTCCAAGGCTTGGCCTCGAATGGTGGGCACACCAAGCCTTGCGACTGTAGTCGGCCTCGAGCCGGACCGTCAAATGCGCGCCCCGAGCAATACGCGCGCGCCCCCAGCGACAGTCCGCAGATGCAGCAAGCCGCTGCGGAAGCGCCGGCTTTCGCCGGCTGGCGGAGGCATTGGCTTGGCCGGGAGCCGTCGGACACCCACGCGCGCCCGCGACCGAGGAGCCCCCCCAGAAGGCGAAGCCCCCGACCCGTCGCGTTTCGTCGCGACGAGCGGGGGCTTCAAAAAATGTCCGGCAGCGACCTACTCTCCCGCGCGGTTTCCCGCGCAGTACCATCGGCCCTGGAGGGCTTAACTTCCGTGTTCGGGATGGGAACGGGTGTGACCCCTCCGGTATAGCCGCCGGAAACCTGTTCAGTGCACACGAAGGGTACGCGGAGCTCAATTTTCCGTCAGTTCTGCTTGCCGTTTCTCTCGGGCCCGATGCC